>ENA-OYXD01000009-OYXD01000009.1-human-gut-metagenome-genome-assembly--contig:-NODE-9-length-163587-cov-20.834840_pt1 | contig 163587 bp, 115 predicted proteins | sample MGYA00244818_ERZ653412 | MGnify/ENA primary metagenome ERZ653412 (study PRJEB26926, sample SAMN06165146) | human gut metagenome | biome: ENVO:00009003; feature: ENVO:2100002; material: ENVO:00002003...
TTGAACGGTACCACTCTTCCGCTACGAAAAATCCGACAGCGTGAATCAGCGGTACCAAAACACCGCTACAGGCGGTACCAAATCGCCGATATTATCAGATATATTCTGTGTATATACTTTTCCCATGACAGAAACAGAAACATTGAATGTTTTTTGCGGAGTAACAGACTTACCACTAACACAAAACACTTTATTCTTATTTTGTGAAATAGTACGTTTATTAGCTCTTATAACTGTATCTATTGATATTTTACACATACTCAATCTTCTTTGTTTTGCACAATATACAAATAAAAATAATAAATGCATATTTTTCAGTGCGGAATTAGTTATTTTTACATAAATAACTACTATATTTGCAATCGAATAAGAGTGTTTGCGCTCTATTCGGACATACAGCCTAATTCTTTTCGGAATCACCACTAGAAAAAGAATAATTGCTATTATTCAGTATTTTGGCAAATTCTGTGGATAGCGTATAGCCAAGCTTGTTGGATAAGTTTGTGGTGAACCACGAGAAGATAGACGATGGCTCTACGTTTTCGTTTTACTCGTTCATACCATTGAACGTTTTACAGATTATTGTCTAAAACAAATAAAATGTAGAATGGAAATAAGAAAATTTATTTTATCAGTAATGTTATTCTCGTTGAGTTTAATATGCTATTCACAAGTATCGCCTGACACGTTGCCGTCAAAGCACGACAAGTTTTTAGAAGAATCCAAACAAGCAGGAGCATATAATCCTGAACCTAAACATAAGAAAGACGCAAATGCTATACCAATCACACCCGAAGAAAAACGCAAGGCAATATTGAATCCAGAATATTACACTAATTTTTTGGGTGCATCTTTTTTCACTATTGCGACTATTGAAAAGGAATTTGATGTCGAACCTGTCCAAATTGTAGGATTAACTTTTTTCTATGATTTCGGGGATTGCTTTGTCGGAATGGAAGCCATTGAAAACGGTGTAGTTGTTCAAATGACACTACGCTTATTTGCGGATATGGCTACTGATTTTATACAAAAGGCTGTTGATTATGGTTACAAATACGTAGCCAAAGGAAAAGACGTTAATGTACGTTAAATACAGGTAAACTCCTACCTGATGTTTATGGTACAAGCGTAAAACGGTATTGTAAAAATACAAAGAACGGAAACGTTTATTTGGAAGTTTCCACAAGTAGCAGGTACGCCAATGAATACGAAATTGCCATTTTCAGAACAAAATTGTAAAAGCTATTAAAGGTTTTTCTATACTTAGTCCTAATACTATTGTTTATATACTTTTTGTTCTTTGACCCAATAGGTTAGGTCATTGGAATAGAATTGTTTATAATGGGCATTTTTATGGATAAATGGGAGTTTGATATTTATTAGAAAGATACATTAAGCCCAAACCAATGTACACAGGCTGACGCTTTCAGCCGGATTTGGGATAAATAATAAAAAAATAAGCTGACAGACAACAACACAGTTCTGTCAGCTTATTTTTGTTTATATCCTATGTCTGTAAATAATATTCTTTTGTTCAGATTAAATCGGCTTGTCATTATTTATGCCTTATTTCTTGCCGCAAAGCGAGCCAATCAGCTCTTTCCATTTGTTCATTATGTTGTCTCGGTCAAACTTGTTGATTGTGAGCCTCGCATTTGCCCCATATTTCGCTCTGAGAGCCTCGTCGCCCGCCATGCGGATAATTGCTCGCGTGATAGCCTCCGAGTCGTTCTGAGGCACAATAATGCCGTTGTAGCCGTCTTCTGCGATGTCTCTCGCGCCGTAGATATAGTCAACCGTCACGCAAGGCAGTCCGCAGGCTTGTCCTTCGGCAAGCACGAGCGACAGTCCTTCGTATCGCGAGGTTACAATCTGCATGCTGTGGTTTGCGTAAGCCTCGTTCATGTCTTCGCACCTTCCGCGCAGCACCACCCTGCCGTCGAGTCCGCATCTTGTTATCTGTCGTTGCAGTTCGTCGTGCAGCGAGCCTTCGCCGTATATGTCGAGTTGCCAGTCGGGGCATGCCTTGGCAACATCCTTCCAGCAGTCTATCAGCAGGTCGAAGCCCTTAACGTGTTCCAGTCTGCCTACGGCTATCGCCCTTTTCACGCCATAGTCGGCCACATATTTGTCGGGCGTGTTCACAAAGTTTGGTATCACCTCCACCCTCTTTGCCGCCTTATATTCGCGTGCGTCATCGGCCGTAAGGCACACCACGGCGTCGGCCTTTCGCTCCATTAGCCCGAACATACGGCTGTAAGGCGTGAACCTGCGTGCCGAGTGCGACTCAAAGATCTTTATTGACTTTATATTGCAAAGCGGCAAAAGCAGTGCGCTAAGCGTGGTTGCAAAGAATATTATGTCGGGCTTAAGTTCTGAAAGTGTGCTGTTTAACTTTATTGCCGCATCAGCTAATGTCTTTATGCGATTAACGGTTCTTGTTATAGTGTTATTACTTTTCTTTGCCATCGGAACATCAAGAAACAGCAGCCTGACGTTCTTGTTGAGGTTATATGTCTGGCGTGGTGTGTCGCGATATATAGAAACGATGGTTACTTCGTCTCCCCATTCTTCCGACATTATGTTTGCCTTCTCGGATATTATGCGCTCAACACCGCCACCTATATAGAAATCTTCAATAATATATGCTATTTTCATTGTCTTGAAATGAGTTTGAAAATTTTACAATATAGTTTCAGACCAAATAAATTTAGCATTACGGCTTTTATCCAGTCCTTGTTTCCTGCATAACTTTTAATCTGTATCCGTTGTGGCCAGAGTAATATTTTTCCTGTTTTTCTGTAAGAGTAAAGTTGCGATGTCAGCATGTTTAGATAAAGCCTGTGCCAGCGCTTTTCCCGTGTGTTGAGGTTTAATTCCTTTGTCAGGCTTATTTGCGCTTCAAGCAGAGACGTAAGTCCGTTGAGGGCTTCTTTGGCAGCTATTCCGCTTTTGTTCAAGCAATAGTTGTACATGCCTTTGTTTGTTGTGGCTATAACTGGGTTGAGCTTTATAAGGCTTGCAATGTTATATACGTCTTCATAAATTTTTCCTTTTGGGAAACGCACATTGCTGAAAAGCTCTTTCCTGTATATCTTGTTCCATGCCCAGCAGTGTTCAAGGCCATTTGTCGACAGCCAGTCAAGGGCATTGTCGTATACAGTAGTACCGGGATTAAACATCCGTTCGTTTTTGCATCCGGGATTTTGCAGTACAGGATATTCCAATATGTCGTATTCTTTATGTCCGTTTAATATAGGCATAAGTTTGGCATAAGTATTATTTTCTACAAAATCGTCGCTGTCTACAAATGTTATGTAATCTCCCGTTGCCCGGCTTATTCCATAGTTGCGCGCGTCAGAAAGTCCTCCGTTAGGTTTATGAAAAACTTTTATGTTATTGTTTAGTGATGCTGCCTTGTCAGCCAGATTTCCGCTGTTGTCGGTCGAGCCGTCGTCAATTATAAGTATTTCATAATTGTCGATGCCCTGTGACAGCACGCTGTCGATGCAGCGCCGGAATGTCTTTTCTACGTTATATACCGGAATAATAATGCTTAATTTCATGAAAAAATGAATTTAAAAGACAGACATTTTATCACCGTCCATCTTATCATCAGCATCCGGAATAATGAATTTCCGCTCTTTACTGATGCTGTGAATGAACTGTTTCTGCCGTGACAACGAAACTGAATAAGTTTGTTTGGGATAAACTTTACATTGAATCTGTAGGCGGCAATGTTGCCTATCCAGATGTCGTGCATAGGTATGTCTTTCGGAAATGGTAGAGATGCCTTGAGCACTCTCTTTGTAAAGGCCATGCAGCAGCCCATATAACCGTTTTTAATAAGGGTGTTATAAATGCGTGACTGCTTGGTGTTGTGTACTTTATAATATGATTTTTCAATAATGTTGAGATTCTCGTCTACCATTTCTGCATCACTTATCACGCAGTCGTAATGTTTGAGATACTGCATGCAAATGCTTATTTTATTATCTTTCCAGACATCGTCTTGATCTGATAGAAATATATATTCGCCTTTGGCATGCATCAATGCGTTTTCAAAGTTTGATGTGGGTGATTTCTTTTTAGGACCTTTAATCAGCTTTATCCTTTTGTCGTCGATTTCTTTTATAATGTCTATGGTTGAATCGGTAGATTCGTTGTCAGATATAATGATTTCGTCTTCGTTACCGAGTTGATTTATTATCGAGCTGATTTGCTCTCTGATAAATCTCTCACCGTTGTATGTGGCTATGCAGACTGAAATCATTTTATGCGACAAAAATTATCTTTATTATTATGTTTTATAATGAAAACGTTTATCTGTTTTTGTTTTATACATCCGTCAGTTCACTATGGCAATCTTGCACACGGTGCCCTTGTCGCCCGACGATGTGGCCGTCTGAACCATATACACGCCTGATGCCACACGCTTGCCGTTGATGTCGCAGCCGTCCCATGTGTATGATCCGCCCGTGCTTCTTCCCTTGTTTACCAACGCTCCGTTGGATGTAACAATCTTTATGTCGGCGTCGTAGGTAAGGCCGGTTATGGTTATCAGTCCTGTGTAGTCGGGTCTCACGGGGTTAGGATATGCGTAGACGTTGTCTTTGGTCATCTCGTCGGTAGGCTCGGTTGCGTCGCTCTGATAAGAGCATAAGCCCTTGTCTGTGGCGAAATACACACGGCCCGACGTACCGTCGATGGCTATGTCCTGCACAAGGTTTGACGGCAGAGGCGAGTTGTCTGTGGTGAAGTGGCTTATCTGCGTGTTGTTGTCGTCGCTGATGAGGAATACTCCGTTCGAGTTGGTGCCTATCCATTTGCGGTTGCCGCCGTCGATGGCTATGGCGCGTACGTCGATGCCCGATAGCAGATAGTCGGCATAGTTGGTGCCGTCGTTGCGCGGCACTTTGTGCTGCGTGAAGTAAGTTGAGCCGTTCTGTATGGCGCTTGCCGAGAGATAAACAGGTCCGGCGTTGGTGCCTACCCATACGTTTCCTTCCCTGTCTTCAACCGGACTGAATATGTAGTTTGCGCCGAGGCTTGTTCCGTCTTGGTTTATTATGCTCGGTCCGTATTTTGTCAGCACGTCGTTGGCATAGTCGTATGAGTAAAGTATGGTGTTGTTGTAATAGTTGTTGACAAACCACATCTTGCCGTTGGTCTTGCTGATAAAGGCTTTTTCAATGTCGTAGCTGTTAAATTCTGACAGTTCTGTATGCTGATAAGTAGTCCATTTATTTTCGTCTTTAGATATATATTTAATACTATTTCCTGCATAAGAATTAAAAACCCACAGATTACCGGCAGCATCATATTTAACTGAACTTACAATTGTGTAATCTTTTGACACCGGATTTACAGCTGATTTTAAGTCGCTGTTGTCATAATTGTAGTGCTTTACGAACTTGCCGTCCTGAAACTCATACATGCCGCTCTTGGCGCCCACCATGACGTGTCCGCTTATTGTTGGGTCGAAGTCGAGGCACAGCACGTCAACGTAGTTGTGGCCTATCTTGTCTGTTGTAACCTTTTCAAACTCCGACCAGCTGTCGCCGTTCCACACGTGAACTTCGCCAGGGCGGTTGCCGTCGGTCTCCTGCGACCACAGGCCGCCCACGCCGTAGAGGCTTCCGTTGTTGATGTATATGCGGTAGAAGTTGTTGGATGCGGGTCCGTCTGGTGCAACGCCTTCGGTTACATACACGGGCACGTTGTCGCTGTTTATCTTATATCCTGTTAGCTTTCCGTCTTCGGTCTTGGTCCACCATGTGCCGTCGGTCTGGTCGTACACCTTTGTGCGGTCTATGTTCTGCGCCACATAGTCGCCCGTACGGCTCCAGTTGCCTTTGTCGAGCAGGTTGTCCTGCATGTTGCCGCGGTAGATGCCCTGCGTGCTCGATGCAGCATAGATGTAGTTGCCCTCGATGTAGCAGTAGTCAACCTGAAATCCGAGCTGATACGAGTCGGCAATGCTTCCGTTGCTGACGTTCATCTTCACTATGCCGAAGGCTGTCGACAGATAGGCATATTGGTTATATATATAAATGTTGTTTATGGTCTTGTCGTAGGTAGCTTCCTTCATGTAGAGGTCGGGCACGTTGATCACGCTGCCGTTTCTTGAAAGCAGGTCGATGTTAGAGTTTGTGTAGGTAACGATAAGTCTGCCGGCCGATTTTGACCATGCTATGTGCGATATCTCGATGTCCGACAGCATATTTGTCTTGTCGTAGGTTGCAACAAGTCCGTCTGAGGGGTTATACGAAAACAGACTGTTGGATGCCAGCACGTACACCTCCTTGCCCGTGGGCTCTATTTCTGTTATGTTGCCGTAGCTTGGATAGAGGGTCCAGCCGTCTGTGCTGCCGCCGCTTATTGCATTGGCCGGCACTGATAATAGCAGAAAAAGGCACGGCAGACAGCATGACATGATATGTCTGAGGATATGGGTGTTTATTTTTCGCATAATTGTTTTGTTTACAGCTTGTGGCTTGTTGCTCAATGATATAACGCCGGCAGGTAAGATTTGTTTTATAAAATGCCAAAATTCTTCGTTCAGCGGCATTGCCGTTGCGCCGCCAGAGCGCTTAGCGCAGCGCTTTCCGGTGGCGGTGATGATAATATAAAGGCAGGCGGCTATCTGTTGCCGCTTGCCTGTTTAAGATATTCTACAAGTTTCTGCACGGCCCTGGCGCGGTGAGATATCTTGTTCTTTATCTCGTGGCCCAGTTCGGCAAATGTCTTGTCGTAGCCTTCGGGGCGGAATATTGGGTCGTAGCCGAAGCCCTCTCCTCCCCTCTTCTCGCGTATTATGTCGCCTTCTGCCACGCCTTCAAACAGCTTCACGCCGTCGTCGCCGCTGCCCGTTATCAGGGCTATCACCGTGCGGAAGCGCGCCTTGCGGTTGTCGTTGTCGCCGAGCTTCTGCATCAGCTTTGCCATGTTGGCCTCGCTGTCGTGACCTTCGCCGCCGGCATATCGTGCCGAGTAGACTCCCGGTTCTCCGCCCAGCGCGTCCACCTCGAGTCCGGTGTCGTCGGCAAAGCAGCTCATGCCGTATTTGTCAAACACGTAGCGGGCTTTCTGCAGGGCGTTTCCCTCCAGCGTGTCTGCCGTCTCGGGTATGTCTTCGTGGCAGTTGATGTCGGCCAGCGACATCACTTCTATCTTGTCGCCGAGCATGTCTCTTATCTCGGCCAGCTTGTTCTTGTTGTTTGTTGCGAAAACTATTTTCATCTTTTCTTTATTGTTTCTCTGTGCGCCCGTGGCAGCGGCCTTTTGCCGTCACTTGCCGTTTAGCGTATTGTCTTTCATCTTCTTGGGCACTTTCACCTTTATCTGGTCGAAGCCCTCGCCGTATACGCCTATCACGGAGCTCTGGCTCACAAAGGCGTTGGGGTCGATTACCTTTATCAGTCGGAATATCGTCACGCTCTCGTTCTTCTTTGCCAGCAGACAGAGCACCTTGGTCTCCTTGCCCGTATACCATCCGTGACCGTCGAGTATGGTTATCGTGTGGTCGGTGGTGGTGGCTATGGCGTTGGCTATCTCCTGATATTTCTTTGAGAATATCATGAACTGCACCGACTGGCGCTGCCAGTTCATCACGTAGTCGAGCATGGTGCACTCGATGAACATGGTGCAGAAGCCGAACACCACCTTCTGGCAGCGTAACTGCACGGGACCGAACGTGTCGATGAACAGACAGCTGCCTATGATGCACACGTCGATTAGCAGGATTACGCGGCCGAGCGATATGTTGCGGTACTTGTTGACCGAGGCCGCTATGATGTCGGTGCCGCCCGTAGAGCCGTTGTTAAGGAACACTATGGCCAGGGCCGTGCCGGTCATCATACATCCGATGACGAGCGACATGAAGTCGTTGCCGTCGCCCAGCAGCTTGTAGAACGTGCCGTCGGGCTGTATGACAACTCTCTGGGCCACGTCGAGCAGGAACGTCAGCATGAACGTGGCGTAGATGGTCTTCATCAGGAAGCGCCAGCCCAGTATCTTCAGCGCGGCCACGATGAGCACGGCGTTGATTATGAAGAATGTGTACTGAACGGGGAACTTCGTGGCGTAGAACACCACGGCGCCGATTCCCGCTATACCTCCCGTAACTATCTCGTAAGGCAAGAGGAACACCGTGAAGGCGAACGTGTAGAGCATCAGCCCGAGGGTGATGTTGAAGTAGTCTTTGGCTTCACGAATTAATATTTGCTTCTGCATGGCTTGTGATTTTTTTAAGGTGAAAGTGTGTTTCTTTTTAATTCTGTTGACATAACGGTTTTATCATGAGCGCGTCGGCTCCTGTGAGTGAGTCAGGCCGGCTCAGGGGCCGGGCTCTGCTGTGTTGCCCGGCCTTTGCCGCCTGTGTGTGTCCTGTTATTTTGCTGTTTGCCTTAGTGATATGGGCGCGGCTGTTATTTAACAACCACGTTGACCATTCTCTTCGGCACGATGATAACCTTTACTATCTGCTTGCCGTCGATGTATTTTGCCGTTCTCTGGTCGGCCATCACAGCCTGCTCTATGGCTGCGTTGTCGGCGTCGGCTGCAAACTGCATCTCGAAGCGGCGCTTGCCGTTGAAGGCTATACCCATCTGAACGGTGCTCTCAACGAGGTATTTCTCGTTGTATTCGGGCCAGCATGCGTCGAATATGCTGCCGCTGTTGCCCAGTGCGTGCCACAGCTCTTCGGCTATGTGCGGAGCAAACGGAGCTATCAGGCCTACCACGTCGGTCAGCAATGCCTGGTTGTGGCATTTGAGCTGATGAAGCTCGTTGACGCAAATCATGAAGGCAGATATGCTGGTGTTGTAGCTGAACTGCTCGATGTCCTGCGTAACCTTCTTGATGAGCTTGTGGACAGACTTATACTGCTCCGGCGTAGGCTCGCTCTGGTCGGGCAGGAATTCGCCCGTGCGCTGATCGTAGAACAGTGCCCAGAACTTCTTCAGGAAGCGGTGGCAGCCGTCTATTCCGTTGGTGTCCCAAGGCTTGCTCTGCTCTACCGGACCGAGGAACATCTCGTAGAGACGCAGCGTGTCGGCTCCGTATTTGTCTACAATCATGTCGGGGTTGACAACGTTGAACATCGACTTTGACATCTTCTCTATAGCCCATCCGCACACATACTTGCCGTCTTCGAGTATGAATTCGGCGTCGTTGTATTCGGGGCGCCATGCCTTGAATGCCTCTGTGTCGAGCACGTCGCCGTGAACGATGTTTACGTCAACGTGTATAGGCGTTACGTCATACTGGTCTTTCAGTCCGAGACTAACGAAGAGCGGCTTCTTAGAGTGGTCGTCGCTGTTTACTCGGTAAACGAAGTTAGAGCGTCCCTGAATCATACCCTGGTTGACGAGCTTCTTGTAAGGCTCCTCCTGGCACGACACACCGAGGTCGAACAGGAACTTGTTCCAGAAGCGTGAGTATATCAGGTGGCCCGTGGCGTGCTCTGTTCCGCCCACATACAGGTCAACGTTCTGCCAGTAGTGGTCGGCCTCCTCGCCCACGAGGGCGTTGTCGTTGTGCGGGTCCATGTAGCGCAGATAGTAGGCTGATGAGCCTGCAAAGCCCGGCATGGTGTTGAGCTCGAGCGGGAATATTGTCTTGTTGTCAATCAGACTCTTGTCCACAACCTCGTTCTTCTCTGTGTCCCAAGCCCATTTCTTAGCGTGTCCGAGCGGCGGCTCGCCTGTCTCTGTAGGCTTATACTGGTCAATCTCGGGCAGTTCGAGCGGCAGCTTGTCTTCTGAAATCATGTAAGGCATGCCGTCCTTATAGTAAACTGGGAACGGTTCGCCCCAGTAGCGCTGGCGTGAGAAGATGGCGTCGCGCAGACGGTAGTTCACCTTCACGCGGCCCATGTTGTGAGAAGTTACAAACTCCTTGGTCTTCTTTATTGCCTCCTTTACGCTCAGACCGTTGAGCGAGAATCCGTCGAGAGTCTCCACTCCGCTCTTAGGCGAGTTGCACACGGTGCCCTCCTTGGCGTCGAAGCTCTCCTCGCTCACGTCGCATCCCTCTATGAGCGGACGTATCTCCAGTCCGAAATGCTTGGCGAAGGCATAGTCGCGCGAGTCGTGCGCAGGCACAGCCATGATGGCTCCTGTGCCGTATCCTGCCAGCACATAGTCAGAAATCCAGATAGGAATGTTCTCGCCCGTAAACGGATTGATGGCGTAAGAGCCTGAGAACACGCCCGTAACAGAGCGGTCGCTGATGCGCTCGCGCTCGGTGCGCTTCTTTGTGCGCTCTATATATGCGTCCACCTCAGCCTTCTGCTCAGGTGTGGTAAGTTTCTCTACGAGTTCGCTTTCAGGTGCCAGCACCATGAACGTTACGCCGAATATTGTGTCGGCACGTGTTGTGAAGATGGTGAAAGCCCAATCTTGTCCGGCCACCTTAAACTGCATCTCTGTTCCTTCAGAACGGCCGATCCAGTTGCGCTGAGTCTCCTTCAGCGACTCAGTCCAGTCTACAGTGTCGAGTCCGTCGAGCAGGCGCTGTGCATAGGCGCTTACGCGCAGACACCACTGCATCATCTTCTTCTGCACCACGGGATAACCGCCGCGCACGCTCACGCCGTCTACCACCTCGTCGTTGGCAAGCACGGTGCCCAGTCCGGCACACCAGTTAACCATCGTCTCGCCCAGATAGGCTATGCGGTAGTTCATCAGCACTTGCTGCTGCTCCTTCTCGCTCATGGCGTTCCATTCGGCTGCCGTGAAGCTCATCTCCTCGCTCTGTGCCACGTCGAGTCCCTCGGTGCCCTTCTGGCTGAAGTGCTCTATGAGCTTCTCTATAGGCTGTGCCTTCTGGCAAGTGTTGCAGTAGAACGAGTTGAACATCTTCTGGAATGCCCACTGTGTCCATTTGTAATATTTAGGCTCGCAGGTGCGCACCTCGCGGTTCCAGTCGAACGAGAATCCTATCTTGTCCAGCTGGCTGCGGTATCTGCTTATGTTTTCGGCCGTAGTTATGGCCGGATGCTGTCCTGTCTGTATGGCATACTGCTCGGCGGGCAGTCCGTAGGCGTCGTATCCCATGGGGTTGAGCACGTTATATCCCATCAACCTCTTGTAGCGGGCGTAGATGTCGCTGGCTATGTATCCCAGCGGATGTCCCACGTGCAGTCCTGCTCCCGATGGATAAGGAAACATGTTGAGCACATAGAATTTCTCTTTGCTCTTGTCTTCAGTAACCTGGTAGGTCTTCATCTCGGCCCACTGTTTCTGCCATTTCTTCTCAATCTCTCTGAAATTGTATTCCATTGTTCCGTATCGTTGTTTTTTTATTCTTCTGTTGCTTTATATTTTTGTTCGGGATGGTTAGGTGTCTGTGCATAAAGTCTTTTCAACTTATTTTTCCTAATCATTTCCGGTATTATCTTATTTTTAAGATAACTGGATTTTTTCCCAGTTCTTAAAGCTATTTCTTCCAAAGAAATGTATTCTTTTGCTTTTTCTGTTATTAACCGCTCAAGTTCATCTCTTTTTAGATGTGTATTAGTATTGTCAACCTTTTCTTCCGGGGTGTCAACCTTTTCTTCTGAGGTGTCAACCTTTTCTTCTGAGGTGTCAACCTTTCCCTCCGAGGTGTCAACCTTTTTATTAATATAATATTTTGTTCCCCTGCCGTTTCCTTCAGATATTAAAAGTTTATTGTTACATAAATCTTTAAGTAACTTTGTTATATCTGTACGATGTAGGGTGAGCAATTCTTTAAGCCTGTCATTTGTTATTACATTTTCTGTCAAGCAAGTTGATAAAGTCAAAAGTTTGTCATATCCAATATGTTCTATATCACTGCCGAAGATGTTTTTAAGTTCTTTTATGTTCTGTTCGGGCAGAAGACTTTCCATTGGAAGTAACAGCAATACTTTATCAGGTCGCTGTTTTTCTGTAATATATGGCTTCTTCCAGTTTTCTTCTTTCCAGCCTGTAAGAATTTTATCAACTCCACTTCCTGCTTTTTCTGCTGATCCAATGAGCATGAACATCTTTTGTATTGACTTGTTCCTGCAAACGCTTTCTCCTCCATCATAATATTGAGTGATTGAAATTAGCATGTTGCCTGGGTTTGAAAACACAAACATGTTCTTTCTTTTTTCAATGATGATACTTCCCTCTTCTGAATAGTCAGAATGGACAAGTGCATTGGTCAAGGCTTCCCTTATGGCTACTTTTGTAGGAGAGTCTTCTACTCTTACATTATTTTTCAATTTGAAAGGTCTTGGCAGGTCTTCTGTCAGCTTTGGCATTACCTTTCTATAAAATTGAAATAGATTGGCTTCCCATGTTCCGTCAGGACATATTCTGTCTGTCCATCTCATTATTGTAGAGTTGTCAGGGATATTCCTATAGTCAGGAAAAAAGTTTGGTGCACATTCATTATCTGTTATACTGTCATATTTACCGAACATAAGAAGTCCTGCAAGTGTGAACCCTTCTTCACCTGTCACTCTGTCCTTACGGTATGCTCCTAACTTTTTCAGGAGATCCATGTCGTCAAGTGTAAGCCATGGGTGTGTAGGATTTATCGTTCCAAACAAATTTCTGTATTGTCTGACGGAATTGTTGTCAATATCGTCGATTGTGAATCCTTTTAGAATTTTGCTGTCTCTTGGCGATGAATCGTCGGCATCGGCAAACATTCTCCTTACCTCCTGCTCGGTACATTTATAGTCGCCTTCGTCATTCCTTTTAAATGTTCCGTTATATGGGTTGGTTGTTCTGTACACAGGTCTTTGTGTTCTTGCAGCCCGAGGTATATGGAAGAGAATAATGCTGTTGCCTTTATATTTCTCTATCTTAATGTCATCTTCTTTTAGAAGACTTGCGCTTACGTGTGTCTTGTTATTTGCGCAGTCCCAGAATATTTTTATATACTGACGTATCTTTTCGTCTGTCAGTCCGTCGAATATGAATTTTCCTTTTTTCTCCTTTACGCCAAGTACAATGGTTCCACCTTGTGTATTGGCAAAGGATGAATATGTATCCCAAAAACTGCCAGGAAAACCACCCTCTGCGCTTTTATATTCCAGATCGTAGCTTTCTTTTTCGTCAAGCAGTGAAGAGATAAATAAATCGAAATCCATATTTTTATATATAAAAAGATATTCCTGCTTAGCAATATCACGTCATATTGGATTTGCTGTCAGGCATGACACATAATTATAATATGCAAAGATAATGCAAAAATTCGATTGTACGAAATAAAATTGTTTTTATTATATTTTGTAAACTATGTTGCAAATTGAACATCATCCGCCCCATATCCTTCTCGTAAAGGGATATATGGGACGGATGATGTGTGTTCAGCCGCCGTTGCGTCCTGTAGTGTCTGCGGTGTGCGTGTTGCCTGCGGCGTCATTGTGCCGGCTGCGTGCCGTATAGAGTGTCTCCTGCGTCGCCTGCCGTAATCACCACTTTGAAGGTTCTTTCCTTTCCTGTATTGTTTGGTTGTGCCGTTACATACAGATTTTCGCCGTCGCGCTTCACGGTCAGCCATTCGTAAGTTTTTTCAAATTTGCCCGTGTCTGCGCAGTTTTCTTTTTCATCCAATGTGGCATAATAGATATTATCGTTAATGTAAGTGCAGTGTATTATCCATGCAATGTCTTTGTCTGTCGTGCATGTCTGTGTGCCGCCTTCTGCCGGTATCGTAACTTGTTTTGGCTTTAGGTTTATGGGGGTGCCGCCTCCCGTCATCAGCTCTTCCTGCGTGCCGTTAATATAGTCAAAGTAATCGCCTGCTGAAAGGCATATTTTGAATGTCCTGCTCTCTTCGTAGTTCGTGTCTGCCGATATGTTCAGCGTCCAGTCGTCCGCCTTTACGTTGAGCCAGTCGCACTTTTGATTGAACTTTCCTGTCTGAGGCATATTCCAATTTTCAGAGCTGTCAGTGAGATGATATATTATCTTTCCGTCAATCTCTATTGTTGTTATCCACCAACTTTTTCCTTTGGTATTGACTGTTACAGGTTCGCCTGCCCCGTTAAGCGTCACTTCGTGTGTGGACAATCCTATTACATCGCCCCATCTCATATCTTCCTCGGTGCATGATGTAACACACAGCAATGACAAAATGAAAAGTATATATTGTTTCATGGCATAGTGTTTTTATATGTTTCAAGTTTATCAGGTATAAATATTTCAGTGTTGGCCTCTGCCTCTGATTTATGTTGCCATGTTGTGTCACGGCATACGGCATTACCTTCGTAGCTTTTCAGTATATTTAAAATATTTCTGCATGATAGTTGTTTTTGTAAAAACTATTTTCCCATAGGCATCAAGGTTTATGTGTTATATGTTTGAGTTTTATTTGCCAAATATAGCGATTTATTTTTACATTATGTGGCTTTTGTGATAAAAAGTACACATATATTATGTATATATATTGAATAAACATAAAAATCCGGCAGACTGAAATGCCTGCCGGACCGGTTGGTTGATTTTGATTAACTGCATCCTTTTCAGATTGCCGCGTTCACTCCGAACACGCCCAGGATGGCTGTTGCCACTGCCACTATCACCTTCAGAATTATCGAAATGTTGTTTTTGTCCTTTGTTCCCATTGTCTGTTTTGTTTTTGTAAGTTTTTTAATCCAAATCGGTCATCAGACCGCATATTACTTTATCAATTTTGTGCATTGATGCTTTCAGTCTGTCTTTTTGTTTCTATTGGCGTCTTTTTGTCAGATTTTTCTTGACATAGCCCGCTATGCCTGCTAAAAGTCTAACGAAAATCTGCTCAATATAAAGCTAAATCCCGACTGAATTCTAATGACCGTTTTGGGGTTAATTTATGTGTGTTACGTTCACCGTCTGCATGCATTCATGCCCTGCTGCTACACGGCTTCCACGTCGTCGAGGGCGTCGCTCACAGCGTTCTTGGGCAGCTCCTGCACCTTGCAGCCCGTAAGCAGCGCGCGGGTGCGGGTCTTGTTCTTGTCAATCTTGGTCTCGGGCTGAAACAGCACGTGCACCGACTTGACGTTGCCGCTTGCCGTAAAGTCCTTCACGGTGTCGGCCGGACTGGTGTGCATGCCTATCTTGAATGTGCCGAGGCGGTCGAGCTTCACGCGGTGCGACATCTGCAGATGCTTCTGCATCGTCTCCACCAGCTCGCTCAGTACGGCCACGATGTCGGCTCTCTTCACCGTACAGTTGGCCTGCATCTCGTCTGCCAGGTCGTCTATTGTAACTGTGCCCGTGTGCACGGCGCGTGCATACCACTTGCCCTTGTTAGCCGAACCTTCTCTGTTTTCCTGATACAACTTATAAAAAACTGCCATAATCTTTTTTCCTTTCTTTTTTAATGGTTAATAATCTGTGTGTGTTTCTCTCTGCATTCAGAAGCTTCTTTGTGTCAGTTGTGTCTTTCATGCTGCCCGGCGCTGTTTCGGCGGCTGATGGGTTGCCGGCTGTCCATGCAGTCCTTAGAGGTGCCTGCGGCTTCATGTCGTTCACGTTTGCAAAGATACACTTTCTGATCAGCGATGTCAAGTTTTACCACGATAGACTGTATGCTCAACTGCTGTTAGTATGCTTTCATAATCAGTTCCGATGTCTCGTTTCCTGCTGACTGTCAGGTGTTTACGCCCGCATGGCTTTTTGCCGTGCTTATGATGGCTTCGGATCGCCGGGCTGTTTGTGCCTTGGCTGATTGCCGTCGTAGGCCGTGCTTTGCGCTACAGCTTGTGTTGATGCTTGCTGTTTGGTTAAAATAAGTTTTCGGGATATGCGTATATTGAAAAATACATTAAAAAAACAGTTTCCCGATAGGTGGTTTTCAGCATTTCCGTGTGATATCTTTGCCGGTTTATGCCATCGGCAATGACATTGCTTGACACACCGGAAAAATTAACGAAATGATGAAAAGTAAAGAAACGTTCAACTTCAGGATCATCCTCATTATGCTGCTGCTCTGTGCTGCTTCAGGCGTCAGTGCTGCCGACAGCCTTAGCTGCGATGTGCAGCGGCGTTGCACCTTCGACGACGGCCACAGGCTCAGGGCTGTCGACATAGTGGTGCCTGCCGCCCTCGTCGGCGTGTCGGCGCTGTATATCGAGAACGGATGGATGGTCAGGCAGAAGCGCGCCGTGAGATACGCCCTCGTGCCGAAGGACAGGCGCAAGATGCATGCTGACGACTATGTGCAGTATTCGCCCGTGGTGGCTGTCTACGGGCTCAACCTTGCCGGCGTGCGCGGCCGCCACTCGTTCAAGGACCGCACCATCATGCTTGCCATGTCGTATGCCACGATGGGCATCATCGTCAACACCATGAAGCTGGCCATAAGCGAGCGCCGCCCCGACGTAAGCACGCGCAACTCTTTTCCGTCGGGACACACAGCCACGGCCTTCATGGGCGCGCAGTTTCTTTATGAAGAATACAAGTCGGTGTCGCCCCTTATAGCCTGGTCGGGCTTTGTGGTGGCTCCGCTCACGGCCTATCTGCGCGTCTACAACGACCGCCACTGGATAAACGACGTTGTGGCGGGTGCGTGCATAGGCATCGTCAGCACCAAACTGGCCTACAGGCTCTATCCCCTGCTGTTCCGCAAGTCGTCCTGCCGCCGCTCCACGGCTCTTGCCGCCCTGCCCTACTACGACGGCCGCAGCGTTGGCGTGAGTATGAACATGACATTTTAGTTTCATACCTATCCGGCCGCATTACGTTCATGGCATTTACGGTGTTTTTTCCTTTCTGTTTCCCGTGTTTGCCATGTTCGTTTTGCGGTATATATTTGCCTCGTATGCTTATGTTGATTATAATAACATGGTCATGTATACAGGCAGATAGTTGATGCCGTTTTCCCGGCGGTAATCCTTGGTGTATTTCACACATAGATGCCCATAATTCCGCCTTCCACCAAATTTTTTCTGTACGAAATGTCGGTATCCACCAAATTTTTTCAGTGTAAAATGTCGATATCCACCAAATTTTTTCAGTGCAAAGTGTCGGTATCCAACAAATTTTTTCTGCGCGAAATGTTGGTATCCACCAAATCTTTTCTGCGTGAAATGTCGGTATCCACCAAATCTTTTATAAATATACGCTATGCCGTGCATAACAGAAAGGCCGCCTTTCGGAGTGCGGAAGACGGCCTTTTGCAGGGTGAAAGATAACTTTTTGCAGCACGAAAGGCTGCATTTTGCAATGTGTTGGGTGTCAGCGCGTTGCGTGGGGTCATGCCGCCTTGTAGAAAGGTATGGCCTGGCGGCGGTTTTGGCCCTTGCCGGCCTTGTAGGAGACGTGCAGCCAGCATGCCCCGTTGCTCATGGAGTGCTCAAAGAGCAGCTGGTCGAAGTCGAGGTTGGCGGTTATGTAGGCATACATCTTGCGCCCCGTCTCCATGCCCGATATGTGTATGTCGGCAGCCTCGCCCCTCATGTGCTGCGAGTTGTCTGCCCCGCCCACTATGGCGTTGAGCCGTTCGGAGCGGAATCCGCTCGTTATGCGTATCACGCCGAATCGCCTGCGCAGCGGCTCCAGCACGTTCAGGCAGAGCTGCCTGAGGCGTTCGGTCTGTTCTCTGTCGGGCGTGTTGTCTATGCGGTGTCTTACTGCCGCGCCCGAGCGGCACATCTCCTCCAGCGTGAAGTGTTCCGATAGTCTTGTCTGTGTGTTCTTGTCCATTGTCTTGTGTTTTATGGTCTGTTAATGTTTTTCATGGTTACCTTGCCGTTGCGTTGTCTGTTCAGCGCATGTATCTTATCATGGCGTAGAGCGGGTTGCGCGAGTGCCTGCAGTACATCAGCCAGCAGTAGCGGCTGAAGAACGACTTCTGCTTCACGCCCTTCCTCTCCCTTGCGTTATACACCATGGCGTAGGGATTCTTCGGCATGGGCACGTGCAGCACGGTGCATGCCCTGCGCGCCATCTCGCTGAAGCTGTAGGGGCGGCCCAGCCTGTCTACGGGGCTTTCGGCCATGTAGACGTCGTAGACCAGCTCCATCAGGTCGGTCTTGCTCTCCGTCCAGTACAGGTTTTCGGCCGGGTTGCGTGTCAGCAGCTGGCCCAGCTGCTGCGCCATTATGCGCCTTGCGCTGTCGCGCTGTTCCTTGCTCAGCATGTCGGCAAAGTCTTTCTGTCTCTCTTCGTTCAGGTTAATACTTACAATCATTTCTAAAATCAGTTTTAAAGGTCTGTTGTATTTGTGCCCTCTGCCCTGCCCCGCGGTAGCTTGCGTGGCGGCGCCGGGCCCGTGTTATCTCATGAAACAATCTCTCCTTGTCGGGCTAAGGTCCTGTTCCGGGGGCAAAATTATGCCGCTTTTGTGCAATATATGTTCGCAATGCGATATAAAAACATTAAAAAAAGTTTTATTTCCTGCCCCCCTCTGCCCTGCCCTTCACGCCCGGCAGTCGTGCCCGTCTGTGTTGTGTGCGGGGGCAAATCCCGCTGAATTGTAGGGAAAATCCGATGCTGTTGTAGGGTAAACTGCTTGCACTTTAGCCCAAATTTCACTATCTTTGCTCTCAGAACATTTGTTTGATACTGCTGATTGTCTAACATTTTAAAAATTGACGGTTATGAAACGATTACTTACATCCTTCATCATAATGATGATAACCACGGTTACGTTGCAGGCAATGACATATACGCAGGCCCGTGAGGAGGCCCTGTTCCTGACAGACAAGATGGCATACGAACTGGGACTCTATGAAAGCCAGTATGACGCCGTGTATGAAATAAACCTCGACTATCTCATGGCGCTCAACTATCAGGACGACCTTTACTCTACGTGCTGGACGCGCCGCAACCTCGACCTGAGCTACGTGCTCACCGCGGCACAGTATAACCTGTATATGTCAAGGACATATTTCTACCGTCCGGTCTACTGGAGTTCGGGCTTCAGATACAGCATCTACACGCGCTACACCGACCGCTCTTACTATTATTACAGCCGCCCCAGCGTCTACACCACCTACCGCGGAGGCCACAGCTGGCGCAGCAACGGCGGCAAGAGCTGGTATAAGGGCCGCACATACAGCAGCGCTCACAAGCTGACGCCGGTAAGGACGGGCACCACAAACCACTCGGGCCACAGCGTGACGACAACCCCAAAGCCCTCTAAACCGACTAATCAGGGACACACGGTTACGGCTCCCAAGCCTTCTACGGGCACCGCGTCGCACGGCCGTCCCACTACTAACAAGAAGCCTGCAACCTCAGCCGGCAAGCCAGCTACGAGCCGCCCGTCGAGAGGTACGGGCACATCGGGCAGCACAACTGCAAGGCCTTCAGGCTCGTTCAGCGGTACAAAGCCTGTAAGAAGCACAGGAAGCAAGCCATCGACAACAACGCAGAAAACCACTCCGACAAAGGGCTTCAGCGGAAAAAGATGACAACAAACTTATAAGAAATAGAAAATTGGGATTTGAAAACTGGGAATTGGAAGAGATTAAGAACAGCCGCTTAATTGTCTTTCAATTCTCAGTTTTCAGCTGTTTTTCCTTTTCTGTCAGTCAGAAATTGGAAAAAAATTAGTAAGTTTGCAGCTTGAAAATAACCCATAGTGCCTGACTTACAGACCAGAACAGGCAGGCTATCCACAACAGATCATGGCAAAGAAAGACAACGAACTAACCCCGATGATGAAGCAGTTTATGTCGCTGAAGGCAAAGCACCCCGACGCGTTGCTGCTGTTTCGTTGCGGAGACTTTTATGAGACATACCTTCAGGACGCCGTAGACGCCAGCAAGATACTGGGCATAACGCTCACCAGGCGCAACAACGGAGGCTCGAAAGACCCTACGGAGATGGCCGGATTTCCGCATCATGCGCTCGACACATATCTGCCCAAGCTCGTTAGGGCGGGCAGGAGAGTGGCCATATGCGACCAGCTGGAGGACCCCAAGCTCACCAAGAAGCTCGTTAAGCGAGGCATAACCGAACTGGTTACGCCCGGAGTGGCCATGACCGACAACGTGCTTAACTACAAGGAAAACAACTTCCTGGCAGCCGTCAACTTCGGCAAGACGGCCTGCGGAGTGGCGTTTCTCGACATATCTACCGGCGAATTCCTCACGGGCGAAGGCTCCTACGACTATGTAGAGAAGCTGCTCGTCAACTTTTCGCCTAAGGAAGTGCTCTTTGAGCGCGGCCGCAGGGCAGAGTTTGAGCGCTGGTTCGGCAACAAGTTCTTCACCTTCGAGCTCGACGACTGGGTGTTCACCGAGCAGTCGGCCAACCAGAAGCTGCTGAGCCACTTCGACGTAAAGTCGCTCAAGGGCTTCGGCGTGGAGCATCTCAGGAGTGGAGTGGTGGCGAGCGGAGCCATACTTCAGTATCTCGAGATGACTCAGCACACGCACATTGGCCACATAACGTCGCTCTCGCGCATTGAGGAAGAGCGCTACGTAAGGCTCGACAAGTTCACCATACGCTCCCTCGAGCTGCTGCACCCCATGCAGGACGACGGCTCGTCGCTGCTCGACGTCATTGACCGCACCGTGTCGCCGATGGGCGCCCGCATGCTGAAGCGCTGGGTGGTGTTCCCCCTGAGAGATGCCCGTGTGATAGAGGACAGGCTCGACGTGGTTGAATATTTCTTCCGACATCCCGAATTTAAAGACCTTCTCGACAGTCAGCTCCACCGCATTGGCGACCTTGAGCGCATCATATCAAAGGTTGCCGTGGGCCGTGTGTCGCCGCGCGAGGTGGTGCAGCTCAAGACAGCCCTGCAGGCCCTGGTGCCCGTAAGGCGTGCATGTCTCGAGGCAGACAACGCCGTGCTGCGCCGCATTGGCGACCAGATGGCGCTGTGCGAGGGCCTGCGCGACCGCATTGAGCGCGAGGTCAACGAAGATTCGCCGCAGCTCGTGAGCAAGGGCGGCGTGATAAAGAACGGCGTCAGCAGCGAGCTTGACGAACTGCGCAACATTGCCTACAGCGGCAAAGACTATCTGCTGAAGATACAGGAGCGCGAAACCGAGCTTACGGGCATATCGTCGCTGAAGATAGGCTACAACAACGTGTTCGGCTATTACCTCGAGGTGCGCAACATCTACAAGGACAAGGTGCCGGAAGAGTGGGTGAGAAAGCAGACTCTTGCCAACGCCGAGCGCTATATAACGCAGGAGCTGAAGGAATATGAGGAGAAGATTCTGGGCGCCGAAGACAAGATTCTGCAGCTGGAGAGCAAGCTGTTCTCCGAGCTGGTGCTGTCGATGCAGGAGTATATCCCCGCCATACAGACCGACGCCTCGCTCATAGCCCGTATCGACTGTCTGCTGTCTTTCGCCAAGACTGCCGCCGAGCACGGCTACATCCGTCCTGCCATTGATGCCGACAACATTGTGCTCGACATACATCAGGGACGCCACCCGGTGATAGAGACGCAGCTGCCCGTGGGCGAGAGCTACGTGCCCAACGACATATACCTCGACGACAAGAAGCAGCAGATAATAATAATCACAGGTCCGAACATGGCCGGAAAGTCGGCTCTGCTGCGTCAGACGGCGCTGATAGTGCTGCTGGCCCAGATAGGATGCTTCGTGCCGGCAGAGAGCGCGAGGATAGGTCTGGTGGACAAGATATTCACACGTGTGGGAGCGTCGGACAACATATCGCTGGGCGAGTCGACCTTCATGGTTGAGATGACCGAGGCCGCCAACATCCTCAACAACGTTACTCCGCGCTCGCTGGTGCTCTTCGACGAGCTTGGCCGAGGCACGTCCACATACGACGGAATAAGCATAGCGTGGGCCATTGTGGAGTATCTCCACGAGCATCCCAAGGCTCAGGCGCGCACGCTCTTTGCCACTCACTATCACGAGCTCAACGAGATGGAGAAAAACTTTGCCCGCATAAAGAACTTCAACGTAAGCGTAAGAGAGTCGGGCGGCAAGGTTATCTTCCTGAGAAAGCTCGAGCCGGGCGGCTCTGAGCACTCGTTCGGTATACACGTGGCTCAGATAGCCGGCATGCCGAAGAGCATAGTGAAGAGGGCAGAGACCATACTGAAGGAGCTTGAGGCCGACAACGCCCAGGTGGGCGGAGTGGGCAAGCCGTCGGCAGAGAAGATAAACATGAGCCGGCAGGGCATGCAGCTCAGCTTCTTCCAGCTCGACGACCCCGTGCTGTGCCAGGTGCGCGACGAGATACTGGGGCTCGACATCAACAACCTGACGCCCGTGGAGGCGCTCAACAAACTGAACGACATAAAGCGCATAGTTACAGGCAAATAGGGCAGGGCTGCTGCCGTGGCGCGGCGCGAGTTGTAGTGGCGGCAGAAAACCAACCACAAACAGGTCATCATACCGCACATGGTTTTATCACTTTTGTGCATTCAGGCTTTCATACCGAATCATAATAGCCGATTTGGGTTAAAGTCAAGGTGCCGCATGGCAGCCTCTCAGACATTTTAAGTCTATGACTGTCGGCATGAATGAATGTCGTAAGTCATCAACATATACGCACACTGATAATAAGTTCTGCGCCGTGATTTAAATCAGAACACAATACAAAGGAGAACATTTCTCCGTGGAGAATAAAGACAAAAGAAAGGATAGCATAATCAGAAAGGAGAACAGAATAGTTGCAGGGGACAGCACTACAGCCGTAAAAGCCAAAATATGCCGGCAGAAGACATAATACAATTGGTTACAGCGGACAAAATACACCGGCCACAGAACACCCGACACACCGGCAATAGGCTCAACATAAGGCGTCCACATACCCCTCAAGTCAAATCAAAATTGGCTGACGCCGAACTTCGTTTATCCATTCTCCATTCTCAATTCTCCATTAGAACAGATTTGTTTTCAAGTCAAAATATTATGCAGAAAAAGACAATATTTCTAACAAGGCGTTACATCCTTTTTATCATTTCGGTGTTTATCAACGCCTACGGCATAGCCTTCATCACAAAGGCTCTGCTGGGCACGTCGCCCATAACGAGCGTCAACTACGTGCTGAGTATGTTCACGCCCCTTACCATGGGCCAGTGGACCATCATCGTAAACCTTCTTTTCGTGGCCACAGAGCCGCTCATGATGAGCCGCTCACAGCTGCGCGCCGACCTCCGCATGTATCTCATACAGATACCCGTTACGCTCTGTTTCGGCACGTTTATCGACATATCCATGTCGTCGCTGTCGTGGCTTCAGCCCGAGGCCTATCCCATGCAGCTGCTCAGCATGCTCGCCGGATGCGTCATTCTGGCGTGCGGCATAACGCTCGAGGTTAAGGCCGACGTGGCAATGGTGGCGGGCGAGTTCTTCGTCAGAGTGCTGGCAAGGCGCATAGGCGGCGACTTCGGCTACGTTAAACTGGGCTTCGACGTGGGCAACGTCATCCTTGCCTGCGTGTTCTCTATGCTCTTCATAGGCGGCATACACGGCGTGCGCGAGGGCACGGTGGCTGCGGCGCTGCTCGTGGGGCCGATAGTTCACTTCCTCACACCGTTCTGCCGTGTGCTCAACGGCGTGCTGGGCTACTCTAAGCAGACCGAAGGCAAGGCAGCCGCGGCGTCTGCCGACGTGGTGGTTACCATAGCCCGCGAGTTTGGCAGCGGCGGCCACATGCTGGGCGAGATGCTGGCGTCGAGGCTCGGCGTAAGGCTCTACGACCGCGAATTTATAAAGATGGCGGCAAAGAGCAGCGGCATCAACGAAGACTACATAAGGCGCAACGAGCAGACCATACCGTCGTTCTGGCTGAAGTGCATACTGTCGCAGGGCTACGGCACGCAGGCGGGCAGGGGACTGTCTGACGACGACGTGCTCTTCCTGGCAGAGAGCAAGATAGTGCAGCAGCTGGCCGACAAGGAGCCGTGCATAATCGTGGGGCGCTGCGCCGACTTTGTGCTGAAGGGACGTCCGGGCGTGGTGCGCGTGTTCTGCTATTGCGACCGTGACACGGCCATCGACCGATGCACGTCTGAATACGGTCTGGACAAGGTTAAGGCGGAGGCCGAGATAAAGAGGCTCAACAAGGCCCGCGGCACTCACTATGAATATTACACAGGTCAGCGCTGGGACGATCCGCGCAACTACGACCTGATGATAAACACAGGCTCGATGACGTTAGACCAGGCGTGCGACATCATCGTGCGCATGTATGCCAACGCCAAGGCAGGCATGAAGGCTGCCGTGGCAGGCCGTACTGAGGCCTGACGCTGCCGTGGCTTATACCCTATGGCGTGCCCTACGGTGGCATGGTATGCATCAGTCTGCCTCCGACGCTGACGTGCGTCGCCCTATATTGTATAACGCATTGAGTTTCAGCGTATTATAAAAGGCCGTCTTTCGGCCTCTGATATGTGCTCTTTTGCCGTGCAGAAGATATGCTTTTGCCGTGCGAAAGGGCACATATCGTTTTTTGGCGGTTTGTTGCAGGTGTTTTATTTCCGCAAAATATCCCCAAAACCTGCCGTCGGCATTAAGGGTGGGTTGATGCCATGCAAGGCGTTGGTCGACACAAAATGCTGTTTTTTCGGGCAGGGCCTTTCGGTTTGTTGTTTTTTTCTTATTTTTGCACGGAGAAACAATCGGCTATTTTTACAAATAAAACAAGTGAACACATACATTTCTTGAACATTAAAAAAACTATTTATGAAGAAAATTATCCTTACATGTCTGGCGGCGGCGATGACCCTGGCAGGCAGCGCACAGGAGACGGCTACAATCGACGGAATAACTTATCTGCTCGACGGCGGAAAGGCATCGGTGATGCAGCAGAAGGGACTTACGGGCGACATCGTGATACCTGAGACCGTGAGATACGGCGGAGATGACTATACGGTTACCACCGTGCAGAACAACGCCTTCAGCGGAAACGACATTACGGGAGTTGTGCTTCCCAACACTGTTACCGTGATGGGCTCGTCGTGCTTCTCGTCGTGTTCTAAGCTTGTATCGGCAGACCTGCCCGACAACATAACTTCGCTGGGTGGCAACAGCTTCTCTTTCTGTTACTCTCTTAAGTCGGTAGACCTGCCCGAAAATCTCGTATCGCTCGGTGATATGTGCTTTGAGCGTTGCTACATGCTTGAGGCGATTGAGCTGCCGGCAGGAGTTACATCGCTTGGCAGCGCATGCTTCTCAGGCTGCGACAGGCTTAAGGCTATCAGTCTGCCCAAGGGCATCACAGAGCTTGGATATCAGTGCTTCTACGCCTGCAAGAGCCTCACGTCGGTAACTCTGCCGGCAAGTCTGACCACTATGGGCGAGAGCTGCTTCCACAGCTGCTCGTCGCTTGGATCGGTGAAGTTTGAGGGAAGCCTGACGGAGCTGAAGAAGAGATGCTTCTATCATTGCACTTCGCTCGAGTCGATAGACATCCCGCAGGGTGTGAGGGAGCTTGGCGAGGAGTGTTTCTCGGGCTGCACTTCGCTCACGTCGGTCAGTCTGCCCGACGGCATCACCGACTTAAGGAGCAGTTGCTTCTCAGGCTGCACCGCTCTTCAGGCCATAACATTGCCCAACAGCATAGACAACATAGAGAGCAGATGCTTCGAGAGCTGCTCAGCTTTAGAGTCGATAGTTGTGCCGAGCGGCGTAACGAGGCTCTACGAAGAATGTTTCAGCTACTGCTCAAAGCTGGCTTCGGTAACCCTGCCGGAGAGTATAGAGAAGCTGTATGATGACTGCTTCAGCAACTGCACCTCGCTCAGCGGAATCACTCTGCCTGCCGGACTGAAGAACATTGGCGCCGGATGCTTCCGCAATTGCAGCGGACTGACCTCGATACTGCTGCCAAGGAGCGTAGAGACGCTGGGCAGCGGCAGCTTCTCGGACTGCACTTATCTTGCCGACGTAACCTGCCAGTGGGACGACCCTGACGAGGTGAGCACGAGCAATTTCGTGTTCGGCGACATATACACAGAGTGCCGCCTGCACGTGCCGGTAGGCACCACGGCGCTCTATAAGGTCAAGGAGCCGTGGAGCGGGTTTAAGTTTATCATAGAGGAAGACGGACAGGTGGTTGACCCCGTTAGGTGCGCCACGCCGACAATAGCCTATGTCGACAACTCGCTGACGTTCGGATGCGCCACCGAAGGGGCAGAATATCACTACACGATAAGCGCGTCTGACGCCGTTGAAGGAGCCTACTCGGCCGACGGCAAGGTGGCTCTCGGTGCGGCATACGACATAACCGTGTATGCATCGGCACACGGCTATCTTAACAGCGAGGAGGCAAAGGCCGTGCTGTGCTTCATCGACGCCACGCTGAACACTGCCGGAATAAACCTTGACGAGCGCCGCGGTGTAGTGGTAAGCTCGCATGACGGCAGCATCACCGTAAGCGGACTTGCCGACGGCGAGCAGGTTGCGCTCTACAGCGTGGGCGGCATGATGCTCTCGGCAGGCAAGGCGTCGGCAGGCAGCATAACGCTCAGCGCAGGCCGCACGGACGGCGTCGTGCTGGTGAAGATTGCCGACCGCAGCATTAAGATCAGCGTGAACAGACAGTAAAGCCACGCCGGGCCTGGCACGGCCTGTGCTCGGATTATTCATACTGCAATCGAGGTCAGGCGCATGTCAGGCGTCAGGCTTCGATTGTGTTGCATGTATGCAAGGACGCCTGCGGCATCTGTCAGCGCATGGCAGGCAGCGGCACGTAGAGGAAAAAGAGATAAAGCAAACATAAATTATACAGAAATGATACGTTACGTTGAGGAAAAAGACATTCAGGAGATAACCGCGCTCTACAACAGATACATCGTAGAGGGCGTTGAGACATTTGAGACCGAGACGCTCACCGAAGAGCAGATGGCTGAAAGGGTGGGGCACATATCGGCAAGCTGCCCTTATCTCGTGGCTGAAGAAGACGGCCGCGTGGCAGGAATATGCTATGCCCATCCGTGGAAGGAGCGCGCCGCCTACTGCAACACTTACGAGACGACGATATATCTCTCGCCCGACTTCACCCGCCGCGGCCTCGGCACCGCCCTGATGCACCGCCTGATAGACGAGTGCCGCCGGCGCGGATACAAGGTGCTGATAGCCTGCATAACGGGCTGCAACGAGGCGAGCATAGAGCTTCACCGCAAGCTGGGCTTCAGTCAGGCGTCGCATTTTCACGATGTAGGCTACAAGCTCGGGCGCTGGCTCGATGTGGTGGACTTTGAGCTGAAGCTTGATTAATCCTTGGCTGTTTATATGCATTATATGTCAGCATGGCATCATTGTTGCGCGTCAGCATCATGAAGTCATGCTGACATTCTTTTATAACGGCATTTTAAGCCCGCGTGAGCCGTTTTCTCATACACAGCCCTACATCTTCATGCCGAACACAAGAACGCGCGTCAGAACGGATTTTATGTCCGGCAGAAAATCCCTTTTGTTATGTTTCTTGGCTTGAACGTAATGGGCAATAAAAAAGAAATTAGGGGAAATTTTCCGCAAATTTCCCCTAATTTCCCTTGTTTTCCTCTGTATTTCCCTTACTTAATTCATTTATTCTCTCCTCAAAGTTGTCGGCTCTGACATATCCCGTCATTCTGTTGTTGAGCTTAATCTCGCTCATTATTCCCATTTGTACAAGAGCCTGGAGGTCTGTTCTTGCCGTCTTGTCGGTTACGGCAAACTGCGTTGCTATCTCCTTGGCGGTTATTATGTTGTCGCCGTTTTTATACAGCTCCTTTATTATCCTTGCCTGTCTTAGGTTTATGCCGTTCATGCCGCTTAGGGCTGTCATGCTTTCGCGCTCGCTTATCTTGCGCTGCAGGTAGAGCTTAAGCTCCTCGTATGCCTTCTTCATCGTTATCAGATTATACTGTATGAAGTAAGACAGGTCGTTTCCGTCGGCCTCGGTATATAGGAACGCCTTTTCGTATTGCGCCTTGTTGCGGTAGATAATTCTCGATATTGAGAGATACTCCGTGAGCCGGTAGCCCTTCTTCATCATATACCAGTAGACCAGCGAGCGCGCCGTGCGCCCGTTGCCGTCGACAAAGGGATGTATGAAGGCAAGCATAAAGTGGATTATTATTCCCTTGATAATCGGATGTATAAAGTTGTCGGGGTCGTCAGTGTTGGCAAAGTCGCACAGCTCCCTCAGCATGCCTTCCACCTCGTCGTGCGGCGGCGGTGTGTGGGCTATCTCGCCCGTTATGCCGTTCATCACCACTATGTCGTCGGTCTGCCTAAGGCTTCCTTCATATCCGCCGTTGTCGAGAGTGTCGGCAGATATGTATCTGTGTATCTCGAGAATTCTTTCGAGCGAGAAGTCGTCGTGCCTGTGTTCGGCAAGATAGTTTATCGTGGCATAGTTGTTGGCAATCATCTTCTGACTCTTGTCGCGCGGTTTCTGCTTCTTCCGCAGCATCTCTTTCGCCACCTTGCGTGTGGTCGACGCTCCCTCCATCTGGCTCGACGCGATGGCCTCTTCCATAACGGAGCTTACGAGATAGAAGTTTTTGTCGCTCTCGGGTATTATGCTGTCGGTGCCGAGGTTGCCGCCTATGTTGAGGTCAAACTCGTGCATCATGGCGAGCATGTGTTCTGTAACGGTGAAGCTGAACGTGTAGCGTCCGAAGCTTATCTGCTTTGAGTTGAGCATCCGCTGCAGTTTAACGGCATGCCACAGCGCCCTGCTGCTGATGCCTTTTGGCGCGAGATATTTCACCTTGTCCCAATAATCATACCCGTTGCTGATCTTTTTCAGCAGTGGCATGTAGCTCTTGTCGGTAAACAGTTTCAGGGCTTCCAACTGTTCATCTTCGTTAATTTCGGGTGTTTTCTCAATCATTTGCGTTGTTATCTTTTGCGCAAATATATGATTAATTTCGCATAAATACATAAAAATAGGGGAAATTTTCCGCAAATTTCCCCTATTTCCCTCTATTTGTTTCCTTTCCGGCCGTTAAGCCGCAGGATATTGGTCTATTTCTCAATGCCCAGTTTCTGCATCCATTTTCCGCCCTTCATGCAGAGTATGCCTATGATTACGAACGGGATGCTGAGCAGCTGTCCCATGTTGAGCAGCATTGATGCCTCAAACTCTTCCTGTATGTCCTTTGTGAACTCGATGAAGAATCGTGCCGTGAAGATGAGCGTTATGCAGAGTCCGAAGAAGAATCCCGTGCCCACGCGCTGCGGCTTTTTGCGGTAAAAATACCAGCCTATGACGAAGAATATGGCGTAGGCTATGGCCTCGTAGAGCTGTCCCGGATGGCGCGGAGTCATGTCAACGCGCTCGAAGATGAACGCCCAAGGCACGTCGGTTGCCTTGCCTATGATTTCAGAGTTCATGAGGTTGCCCAGTCGGATAAAGCATGCCGTTACGGGAGTTGCTATCGCCACGTTGTCGAGCACTCGCCAGATGTTGATCTTTGTGCGGCGCACGTATAGCCAAAGGGCAATGATTAGTCCGATGGTGCCGCCGTGGCTTGCCAGTCCTTCATATCCGGTGAACTTCCACGAGCCGTCGGCCATGAAGTGTATTGGCAGTATCATCTCCACTATATGCTTGCCGCTCGACAGGAAATAGTCGGGCTCATAGAACAGGCAGTGGCCCAGACGGGCGCCTATCAGTATGCCCACGAAGCAATAGATGAACAGCGGATCAAACAGTTCCGGCTTTATCTTCTGCTCCTTGTAGAGCCTCTTGACAATGAAATATGCCGACGCAAGGCCCAGGAGCCAGCACAGCGAATACCAGCGTATGGACATCGGCCCGAGATGAAATGCCACCAGGTTGGGGTTCCACAGGATGTATAGTAATTCGGAAATCATGATAGGTAATATTTATGTAGTTAGAGTAGTTAAAGGAGTTATCGCAGGCTTGGGCCTGCTGGTAGTTAAAGTCATTAGCCTTGCCTGTTGAGCAGAGCCTGTGCAGTTAACGTTTTTATGGTACGCAGGTTTAAAGGCATTTGACTTTAACTCCTGAGCGACCACAGGGAGCGGTAACTGCTTTAACTCCTTTAACTACTCTTTCAAGCCTCTTTTGCTCTTAAAATTTATACATTAAACCTGAAGTGCATGATGTCGCCGTCCTGCACAACATAGTCTTTGCCCTCGATGCCCAGTTTGCCGGCTTCGCGCACGGCGGCCTCAGAGCCGTATTTGATGTAGTCGTCATACTTTATCACCTCGGCGCGGATAAAGCCCTTCTCGAAGTCGGTGTGGATTACGCCGGCACACTGAGGAGCCTTCCAGCCCTTGTGATATGTCCATGCCTTGACCTCCATCTCGCCTGCGGTGATGAATGTCTCGAGGTTAAGCAGGGCATAGGCTTTCTTTATCAGACGGTTTACGCCACTCTCTTCGAGGCCCAGCTCGTCGAGGAACATCTGCTTGTCTTCGTATGTCTCAAGGCTTGCTATGTCTTCCTCTGTCTTGCCTGCTATTACGAGCACCTCGGCGCCTTCGGCCTTTGCCACCTCCTCAACGCGGCGGCTGTAGTCGTTGCCGGTCTTGGCTGATGCCTCGTCGACGTTGCACACATACAGCACGGGTTTAGCCGTCAGCAGGAACAGGTTGCGTGCGGCGTCCTGCTCTTCCTTGCTGTCAAACTCAACCACGCGTGCGTTCTTGCCCTGTTCGAGCACTTCTTTGTATGCCTCGAGCACCCCTACTTCTATTTTTGCCTCCTTGTTTCCGGCGGCTGCCACCTTCTGCTGCCTGCTCAGGCGTCCCTCTATGGTCTCGAGGTCCTTCAGCTGCAGCTCGGTGTCAATGATTTCCTTGTCGCGTATAGGGTCTATGCTGCCGTCAACGTGAGTGATGTTGTCGTCGTCGAAGCAGCGCAGCACGTGTATGATGGCGTCGGTTTCGCGTATGTTTCCGAGGAACTTGTTGCCCAGACCTTCGCCCTTGCTGGCACCCTTTACGAGTCCGGCAATGTCCACAATCTCGCAGGTTGCGGGCACGATGCGTCCCGGATGTACTATCTCGGCGAGCTTTGTCAGGCGTTCGTCGGGCACGGTTATCACGCCGACGTTAGGTTCGATGGTGCAAAAAGGAAAGTTGGCTGCCTGTGCCTTCGCGCTCGACAGGCAGTTGAAAATCGTAGACTTGCCCACATTAGGCAGTCCTACTATACCACATTTTAATGACATGTCTTATAAACGTTTATATTCCGGGCGCAAAGTTATAACAAAAAAGTGATATAACTGTCATTGTGGCGGCATAATTAATGTTATGATTTGTTGCGTGGCTGTCTGCCTCCGGCTTTATGTTGCCGCCGTTCTGGCTGCATTATCTCAGTCATGGCCCGCCGCACAGACAGAAAAAGCATATGCCGTACGGCGCAATGTCATATGTCGTTAAGGCCTTGTTCAGGCGGCAGGATAGGGCTTAATTTACGGCAAAAAGACAAAAATAGCGGATAAAGTGGCCACGTTTTGATTAATAATTCGTACCTTTGAGACCGGCCTTGTCTGATATTATGTTTTGAGTATAGCGGCTCTCTATGCATACAAGTCTTACGCCACGGCCTGCCGTCATGCAGCGTGATGCTGGCATGGGCGGTATTTCTGTTTGATGTTTTGCCGCTGAAATTAATTTTATCTGTTATGCGCTTGATGTATACCCAATACGGCAGACCTGCCTTATGTCTGTCTTTCCTTTTCGCCTGTGTCATTGAATGTTGCGCTGCGGCATGCCGCTTTTTGTGCCGAGGTGTGCGCTGCGTGGCTCTACGCGCCGCTGTGGCAGCATTGCTGTTGTCGTGTGTGTGTCCTGCGGTGGCAGGCGGGACAGAAAAGAATGCGCTGAAGGAGCGGTGGACGGCATATCTGAAGGAGTATGTGCAGCACACGCCCGGCAGGAAGTTTTATCTGAACGAGATCAACAAGATTAACCGCAGCAACGCCGACTCGCTGAAGCCTGCGCAGCTGGCAGCGAGCTATTATCCCATGTGCAAGATGTTCACCGAGAAGGGCGACTTCCTGTCTGAGGTGCTCTTTGCCAGGATGGTGTTCAACGAGGTGAAGAAGACGGCTTCAAAGAAGACCGACTTCCTGATAATGGCAAAGTATGCCAACTCGGCCGGAATAGGCTATGCGATGCTCGGATTTCATGAGGAAGGCCGCAAGATGTTCGACAGGGCAGCGGCTATAGCCCGCAAGTATGGACTCAACGATGTGCTGGCGCAGATTTATACCAATCAGGCGCAGCTCTACTACGACACGCATGACTATGTCAAGGCGCTGAGAATGCTGATAAGTCTGAAGAGTCTGGCAGGGGCAAGCAGCATACTGTATAACAACATGGCGCTGGTCTACTGCGGACAGAAGAACATGCCCAAGGCCATTGCCTACCTCGACAGTGCGCTGCAGTGTGCCGCCGGCAACAGGGATGTGCTGTCGCGCGTTTATATCAACAAGGGCGGACTGCTCACCGAGATGGGCAAATATAAAGAGGCCGAGAGGGCTCTTGTGATGGCAGAGAAGACGCTGCCGGGCGAAAAGTTTACGGTGTCAGAGCTGATGGTAAGGCTCAACTTTGTGCAGCTTTACATAGCCATGGGGCAGAAGCATAAGGCTCTCAGCGAGATTGAGTATATAGAGAAGAAAGTGATGCCGAAGCAGTCGGACGCCATAAAGGGCAAGTATCTCAAGGAGATAGCCAATCTCTACATGAAGCTAAACTATTACGAAAGGGCGTCGAGATGCCTGCAGGAGAGCATGAAGCTCAACGACTCGCTCAACTTTGACAATCAGAAGAGGCAGCTCTTCCAGATGATGACATGGTATGACATATCACAGCTGCGCAGCGACAACATGGAGCTGAAGATGAAGTATGAGTTTGCCAGCATCAAGCTGCGCAACCGCACGATAATATCCGTGGCCACCATACTCGTGGCCGTGCTGCTGTCGGTGCTCGTGGTTGTCAGCATAAAGAAGCGCAAGAACGAGCAGAGGCAGAGCGCTATAATACTCGAGCAGGAAAAGAAGCTGAGGATGCTTGAGCAGAAAGAGCACGAATGGGAGAAAAAGAGAATGGAGAGCGAAATAGGAAAGAAGAGCCGCGAGCTGACAACATTCTCGATAGACCTTTCGTCGATAGACAATCTGCACAAGAACATCTGCGAGGAGCTGGCTGAGCTGAGCAAGGACATAGCCGAGGAAGACACGCGCAAGCGCGTCAACGGCATATCGCTGAAGCTGCGCCAACAGACCGCCAATAGGCTCAACGAGGGCTTCAAGACATACTTCAACGAGGTGTCGCCGCTCTTCGACGCCAAGCTCAAGGAGGCTCACCCCAACCTTACGCAGAACGACTGCCGCCTGTGTGCCTACATATACATGGGACTGACCTCGAAGGAGATATCGCAGATAACGTTCCGCGAGGTTGAGTCGGTAGAGAAGAGCCGCAACAGGCTCCGTAAGAAGATTAGCCTCGGCAGCGACGTGTCGATACGCGGATATCTGCAGTCGATAATAGACGACGGGCAGGACAGCGCGTCATGATATATATGGGCAATAGGCCGCCTGATATATATTTATCCTTATTCTTTATCCAACCCCGGCATCATCATATCAACAGCCGTCACGCGTCACTCCGATGCGCATGCTGCCGGCTGCCGGTGTATTTATGTGTGATTGTAGGTATGGCAGAAGTGTCCGGCAAATATTTTCCCGGTGTGGCGTATGGGGTTAAACATTCAGGGGTAAATGCCTTACCGGGATAGCTGCCTGCAGGCTGTGCATCTTTGTGGCGGTGGCGGCTGTTAAGATAATAATGCTATGAAGCCGTGTCATAAAAAGACGGGGCGCCGGCCTTGGTGTTTCACAACAGTTATGTCATGCCGGCGCCCCATTCAATATGCCGTGCCCATACGTGATTCAGATTAAGCACGGCATGCTAATCAGTGAGTGATGTGCATTTTTTCTTACTGTCTTATTTTTTCGGTTATCAACAAATTTGTAGCCGCTGATAGAGTTATTAGTTCGGTCAGCGATATTCATTTGTCCGTATTTTCAGATGTGTATGTGCATCTATATTTGGCTGAAATGTAGAATTTTCTGTATTATAATGCTTATGATTTATGTTTTAAATATAGGGGCTAATATGTTTATTTTTCCTTTTATGTCTTATATTTCTGCTTATTGATTTTTATTACAGCTCTTTATTGTATGTCAAGATTGTTTTTATAATTTGCCGGCACATGACAGAATGTGCCGGCCTTTAGAAAAACGTTACTTTTATTTTACCACAATTTTGCGGCCGTTGATAATATATATACCTCTTTTCAGATTGTTTCTTACCTCGTTGTATTCGCCTTCAGCCACGATGCGTCCCTGCAGGTCGTATGCCTTCACGTGGCTGTTGCCGTCCTGCTCAATGTCTGTTATGCCTGTAGGCGTTTCGTCGAGCTTGATAATCCAGCTGGTGTAGCTTCCGGGTGCTCCATAGAATCCTGATATCACGCGTCCGTCGCCGCTGCAGATAGCTGTTCCTGTTTCTCTGTCCGACAGCCACTCGGCTGCTTCTGTTTCGCCTTTAGACTTGAGCCAGTCGATAAGAGTAACCTTTTCTGTGCTGTTTGCAGGATATACATAAGCTGTGGCGGTATTTGACACAAAGAAGTCGCCGTCGTCGGTTACGCAGTAGCCGTAGAGTCCGTCTTGATAGTCGTGCGGTTTGAGTGTTTCGTCTATGGTGAATAATGCTGCATCGCCTACAGCATAATTCTTTTCACACGTTGTAGCATAATAGTAGACAGCCACACACCATTTTGTGCGTAGTAATTTAGTGTAACATGCTCATTATAGAATGTTCTGAAGTTCATTAGTTGTTTTGAGTATTCGTCACTTATTGCCACATACTCTTCCCATGTCTCATTATAGAGATTCAGATTTTCTTCTGTCATATAATTTTTCGGGTCGGGATAATATACTGGCCATTCGGTAGACTCACCAATGTTGTATGCCCAGCAAGAGTCTTCATATTCGGTAGAGTCTTGCCTGTACGCATCTATTTGTTCTGGTGTCATATAGTCGTAATAACTTGGCTCTACAGGTTCTTCTGTCGGGAACTCAGGAAATTCCAGCCCTTCTTCGCATAGTCCTTTGTCATAAACCTCATAAGTCCATGTGCCGTCTTCTGCTTTTCTGTATACCATCGGCAGACATTCGTTGTCTTGTCTCATGAGCTGAGCTGCTATCACCGTACCGTCTTCTGATATACAGTTTGGGAGTATATAATTAGGAGCAACGCCAGTGAAGTCTTTTTCCGGATAAGGCAGGTCTTCATATTCTCCATAAGTTCCGTCGCTGTTCATTGTCCATATTACTGGCTTTATTGTTGTATTTCCGAATCCTTTGTCTGTGCCTATATATCCTGCTATGTATTTGCGCGAGTTAGTTATGGCGTTTGCTGCTGAATAAAATGTGTCTCCTTTTCTTACGGGGAGCTCCTGCCATTCCTGTTTTTCTATATTCAGTATCGCAGGTTTGCCATCTATACAGCCTACAAGGAATCCGTCGTTAGTAACCATGTTGCCCATGCCGAGGTCATATCCTATGTCGCCTCCGCCATATTGCTGAAAGTCGTCAGTCTCAGTGTTAAGTATTCCTATCCATCCCTGTTCAACGGTTAACATCCATTTTCCGTTTTCGCTCATGGCATGGTAGCGCAGTCCGGGGAGTTCCTTCATTGTCTGTGCTGACATTAAACTTGTGCTCAGCAACGTCACTACAAGTAATAATAACTTTTTCATAATCGTTCTTTTTTAAGGTTGTGTAGGATTTTTTTCTGCTATATGTACCCATATCCGGATTATGGGAACTTTATGCAATTTCTTTTATGTATCTTCATGTTTTTTGCTTGCGCAATCATGATTTACATCGCAAAATTATTAAAATCATATCTTAAAGTCAAGTTTTTCTACCCTGACAAAACCCTGACAACCTTCGAAATTCCCTTATTTTAGGCTGTTTTTATGCCTAAATGTGGCTTTTTAGCAGAAAAATATGTGTTTTTATAATTCTTGAGTATCGTTGCCGCTCTGTTGCTTCGAAATGTATTTTCTGCCTTGTTTAGGGCGCGATATTTTGGCTACGCCAGTGCCGTGCCGTTCTTTTCCTGATATATGGCGTGTTATGGGCGCCTCCCGAAGCTGCTGAAGGCCGTCTGCGTGCTGCGGCAAGGCTCATGATCTGATGCCTGCCTTATGCAGCCTTACGGCTCTGTTGATGCTGTTATATGACAAAGCCCCTATGCGCCGCGTTGTGCGCATAGGGGGCTTTGCTTTGTTATTGCGGCAGCTGCCTGAGGCTTGTGTACAGTCAGCTGCCTGATGTGCTTTTGAAGAAAATTACTTAACGATAACTTTTATAGTTCTGCCGTCAGACATCTTTACGATGTTCAGGCCCTTCACAGGCTTGCTTATCTTGCGGCCGTCTACTGTGTAGCGCTCAACCTCTACGCCAGTGCCCTTGTCTGTTATCGGGGCTTCGATGCCGGCTGTGATGCTTTCGCCAAGCTTACATGTCTCAGCGTTGTTTACATACACGTCGTCTATGCTTGTTTCATTGCCAACAGGTCTGTTGATGAATGCCACTACGTGCATGTTCTCGGGCTTCCATGAGCTGTCGAGAGTGATAGTATACTTGTTGCTGTATGTGTTGCCGTTCCAGTTGATGGCGCCTCCGAAGGCGTCGCTTAGTGCCTTGCGTGTAACGTGGTTATGTATGGCGTCTCTGTCTCCTCCTGACTGTGCAGACTGTATGCCGTCTTCAGTAAGGAACACTGACAACACTGCGTCTTCACCCATAATTTCGTTAAAGCCATTTGCGCCGTTGCCGTAAACCTCAACGTTAAGCTCTCTTGTGCTTTCGTTGTATTCGCTCTTTATGTTGATGTTTGCAAATGAAGGCATAGTGTTAGAGTTTTCTATTACCTGATTAAGCATCTCGGCAGCCTGATTTACATATTGTGGGTAGTATCCGATTCCGAGTGTGATTGTCTGGGCGCTGTTCAGCTCGGTGTTTGTCTCATAATATCTGTTGAACATTGCACATGGATCACCGGTTTGATTGTATGTATTTGATAATGCCAGTGATTCGTCGCACACCATCGGGTCGCCAGAAGTAGGTATGTTGTCGTGGTGAGCCATTATTACGATATCGTTGCGCAGTTCTGTCAGAGCTTCGAGCACAGGCCATGCCAGCGGACAGTTCGGGCATTTTGTTGAAGTGAACTCCTCAACGAGGTTCTTCTGTCTCAGCATGCTTTCGGCATATACGCTGACGTCCATGCCGGCAATGTCGTCTTCGGTGTACTCTGTAGGAGCCTGTCCGTTTATCTTTGTCACCTTAACGGCCAGTGTGTGCTTGCCTGAAACAGCGTCTGCAGGTATGGTGGCATTGCCGTTCACAATCTGCGGGCTGTTGGTCAGCGCAACAGGTGTTTCGGCTGTAGCTATCACGTTGTTGTCAAGCATCACGTCGATGGTGTATGCAGACGGGATGTTGTTTCCGTTGTTCTTTATTCTGTAGCTGTAGGCTATGTTCTGTCCTGCCTGTACGAATTTTGTTGATGTGAATGAGCTTACGGTGATGTCTTCGTCGGGGAAGTTTCCGCCCTTAACAACGGCCTGTATGCAGAAGTTTCCGTACTGTGTGCCGAAATTTTTCCATATTATTTCACCGCCCTGTCCCAGATTTCCGTACATGAGGCAGCCGCCGTCAACGGCTCCGCCCGGGTTTACGTCCTGGTCTACTACCAGTGGATATTTTTGGGGCACTGATGTGAAGTCGTAGCAGATGCGATATTTAAAGCCGTCTTCTATGGTTACGGGTGTTGTAAGCGTAACGTCGTTCCATCCCTTCTGGGTGCTGGCCACGGCCTCCTCAGTTACGGTTGTCATCTCTTTTTCGTCAAGTGAAACCTTGATGATACTGACTTTAGATGCTCCGATGATTTCGCCGAGGGCGAAGCGTACTTTGGTTATCTGTCCGCCTACGAAGTGGCCTATCTGTGCCTTGCTGAAATCAACGCCGGCCTTAAACTGGCCGCTGCCGTTCAGTCCGAGGGCGTTTGTGCCCATCTCGTCTGAGTCATAGTAGCCCATTATTCTCTCGTCTGCGTCCATCGCTATGCGGTTGGGACCCATTGCCGGAGCCATGTGCTTGTTAATTACGGCTGTGCGTTGTTTCGTTACTGTGATGCTTCCGTCTGGTGTGAGCATCTGTGCGTTGACTGTCGTGAGCGACAGCAGCAGTGCAATCAGTGTAAAAAATGTTTTTCTCATAACATTATAATTATGGTTAATGATTTTGATAATTTGCCGTTTCAGACTTCCAAAGATAGCATTCTTTATTGATTTATGGTGCATAAAATAGGGGATAAAAAGGTGGACAGTGGTGTTAAATAATGTTTATCCCCTGATAGTCAGGAATTTACAGACATGCGCCGCAGCTGTAATTTTGCCGCGGCGCATGCTCTTCTACTCTCATTTTACTACAACCTTTCGGCCGTTGATAATATATATACCCCTTTTCAGATTGTTTCTTACCTCGTTGTATTCGCCTTCTGCCACGATGCGTCCCTGCAGGTCGTATGCCTTAACGTGGCTGTTGCCGTCCTGCTCAATGTCTGTTATGCCTGTAGGCGTCTCGTCGAGCTTGATAATCCAGCTGCGGTAGCTTCCTCCCATACCTGAAAATCCTGATATAACGCGTCCGTTGCTGTTGCATATTGCTATTCGTGTGTCAACGGTGCCCAGCCATTCGGCAGCTTCGTTCTCGCCTTTAGATTTGAGCCAGTCTGCCAGGCTGATGCATTCAGAGCTGCCTGCTGGATAGACAAACGGACTGTTCTTGTCTGACACGAAGAGATCGCCGTCGTTGGTTACAGTGTAAGCCCAGTTGCCGTCTTCAAAGTCGTGCAGCTCGAATCCGTTGTCAACGGTGAACAGGGCGGCATCGCCCGATTTGTAGTTTTTGTTGCATGTCGTTGAATAATATTTTCCGTTGGCTGAGAGATTTACAGAGTTTTGGGCATAGAAATTAGGCGTAACGTGTTCATAATAGAAAGTCCTGAACACTTTAAGCTGGTCGGAGAAGGCATTGCTGTCTTCAAGATATTTGTCCCACGCCTCTTTGAACAGATTGTTCTCCTCGTCAGAGGCATAATAGCTCTTTTCGGGCTTATATTCAGGTTTCTTGTCTATTTCATGGTTGTTATACTGGCGCAGCGAGTCGGCGTATGCCGTTGAGTCTTCTTTATATGCCGCAATCTCTTCTTCTGTCATAAACTCATAGAGGTCGGGGGCAATGGGCTCTACAGGAAACTCGGGGAACTCGAGTCCGGGCTCGCACAGGCCCTCGTCGTACACCTCGTAGGTCCATGTTCCGTCTTGAGATTTGTGATATATGATAGGCAGGCACTCGTTGTCCTGGCGCATCAGCTGTCCGGCTATCACGGTGCCGTCTTCAGATATGCAGTTTGCGAGGATATACATCGGCGTAACCCCTGAGAAGTCTTTTTCGGGGTAGGGCAGCTCTTCATATTCGCCATAGGTGCCGTCGTCATTGAGGGTCCATAACACAGGCTTGTATTTAAGTTTTCCGTAAGGTATTCCTTTCAAACCAACTATTCCTACTATATATTTGCGTGAAGGCGTTATGCCGTTTGCCATAGAATATTGCAGGTCGCCTTCCTTCAGTCCCAGCGGTATCCATTTCTTGTTTTCTATGTCTAATATTGATGGCATTCCGTCTACTGCTCCTACCAGGAAGCCATCGTTTGTGACTATATTGCCCATTCCAATTTGGTAGTTGGTTTTCATACCATCATAATATTCGTCAAATTCATCTGTTTCAGTATTGTATATTCCTACATAAGCTTGGTCGTTTGTAATCATATACTTACCGTTTTCGCTTATTGTATGAAATCTCTTTTGTACAGGAATTTCCTTCATTGTCTGGGCAGACATGAAACTCGCACTCAGCAGTGTCACTACAAGTAATAGTAATTTTTTCATAATTGTTGTTTTTTAAGGTTCATGTTGAGTTAGTTTAATAATGCTTATCCCATATCCGGATTATGGTAAGTTTTGTAAAGGCACGCTTTATTGTGTTTTCACTTCGGTTTTGTTAAGAAACAGATGTGGTTCACATCGCAAATTTATCTTAATCATGCATCGCCGCCAAACTTTTTTACCCGGACAAATCCCTGACAACCCCTTATTTTCCTTGATTTATGTCTGTTTTTATGTCTAAAATCATGTTTTTAGCCTGAATCATGCATGATGTGGGTGATAAAATTCATATTGTCGCGCTGATGTTTTAATTGGCAGCGCCAGCTGTTACGCGTGCGCTTTTTGTAGGTTGCTGCCGGCATGGAAAAGCCGCGGGACGGATTAATGTCGAAAATCTGTAAGCAAAACACCCTGCTTTGCTTAACGTGCAGTCCCGACATGGCATCGTGCGGCATAAACCGTAAGCAAAACTATGTCTGCTGCTTTCAGACTGTTAACCTATCGTTTTTGAGTCGTAAACGGCCCACTTTTGCATCGAAAGTGGCCCGTTTTTTATCGGCAAACAGCAGGTTAATAGTTTGAATTAAAAGGAATGTGTTGAGTAGCAAAGATAAAACATTAGTCTTGTTGTTCTCATTCAACTAACGATATAAATCTACAATGCAAATGTGCCGGCGGATCTGCGCTCCGCCGGAAATAAATATCAGGATTTTCAATCCGCTGTCTTCCTTTTTATTATTCAACGATAGCATGATGCAGATTGATGTGTAGAAAACAAATCTGAATGTTTTTCGGATCTCGGTGCAGGCTGATTATGGAAAAAATCGGAATGCTTTTCGGATCACAGATCCTGATATTTTATGCTGTCGGATAGCATATCCGACAGAACAATAGTCTTGTAGTTCCGGCCAACTTGTTGGCGCTGACGCTTTAACTCCTTTAATTTCTCGATATACGTTATCTTATTTTTACTCTTTTTGATTTAAATTCTTTAACTTTAAAAAATAAAGTATGTTAATTGTATGTTACTTTTACACTTATTCTCCGTCTAATATCGGAAATACTTGAAAATTTAATTAGGTTTAAACACGTTATATATGAAAAAATCATTGGCAATTATGGCCGCTGTGACAGGACTGTGCGCACAGCAGGCTATGGCTCAGTATCCTCAGATTACGCCCGAAGCAAAGGCTAAGTTTGAGGCACAGCGTGCCGAGTGGGAGGCTCATTCAGACTCTGCTTGGCAGGTAGCGTTCCCCATCGTAAAGAAAGAGGCCATGGAAGGTCGCCCCTATGTGCCATGGGCATGGCGTCCTTACGACCTGAAGCAGGCCAAGATACCTGCATTTCCCGGTGCTGAGGGCGGCGGTATGTACACTGCCGGCGGTCGCGGCGGCAAGGTGCTCGTCGTAACCAACCTCAACGACGACGGTCCCGGCTCATTCCGTTGGGCTTGCGAGCAGGGCGGTGCGCGCATCATCGTGTTCAACGTGTGCGGTATCATCAACCTGAAGACTCCTATCATTCTGCGCGCTCCTTACGTTACCATAGCAGGACAGACAGCTCCCGGCGACGGCGTGTGCATTGCAGGCGAGTCGTTCCAGGTGAACACTCACGACGTTATCGTGCGCCACATGCGCTTCCGCCGCGGCAACACACACGTGTGGAACCGTGAAGACTCTTTCGGCGGCAACCCCGTAGGAAACATCATGATAGACCACTGCTCTTGCGAGTGGGGACTTGACGAGAACATCTCTTTCTACCGCCACATGTTCGACATGGGCGACGGCAAGCCTTCGCGCAAGGAGCCTACAGTGAACGTGACGATACAGAACACTATCTCGGCTAAGGCGCTCGACACATACAACCACGCCTTCGGCTCTACCATCGGCGGCGAGAACACCACATTCATGCGTAACCTCTGGGCCGACAACACAGGCCGTAACCCGTCAATAGGATGGGGCGGTGTGTTCAACTTCGTGAACAACATCGTCTACAACTGGGTTCACCGTACTGCCGACGGAGGCGAGTTCTCTACAATGAGCAACTTCATCAACAACTACTATAAGCCCGGACCTCTCACTCCGAAAGATTCGCCTATAGGCTACCGTATCGTCAAGACTGAGAGCCGCAGCCAGAAGCTCTTCCCGTATCAGCAGTTTGGCCGTGTTTATGCCACCGGCAACATCATGGAAGGCAACGAGGCTGTTACAAAAGACAACTGGGACGGCGGTATACAGATTGCTGACAAGGACCTGAAGGGCGAGGGCGGCATTCCTGAGGACGTTATGGCCCTGATGAAGTCTAACGAGCCGTTCCCTATGGCTCACATGACCATCATTCCGTCTGAAAAGACATTCGACTACGTGCTCGAGAACGTAGGTGCAACGCTGCCTATCCGCGACATCGTTGACCAGCGCATCATCGAGGAGGTTCGCACAGGCAAGGCTTACTATGTGAAGAAGCTGCCGAAGGAGAATCCTTATGGCGACATGTGGGGACTGAGCGACAAGTCGAAGAACGAGGACGGCTTCTTCAAGTATCGCCGTCTGGACAAAGACTCTTACAAGTACGGCATCATAACAGACCCGGCTCAGATGGGCGGATATCCCGAATATAAGGGTGAGCCCCGCGTTGACACCGACGGCGACGGTATGCCCGACGAGTGGGAGATTGCCAACGGCCTTAACCCCAACGACCCGAGCGATGCCAACGGCGACTGCACAGGCGACGGATATACCAACATCGAGAAGTATATCAACGGCATCAGCACCAAGGTTAAGGTTGACTGGACTGACCTGAAGAACAACCACGACACTCTGGCCGGAAAGACAAAGCTGTTCTAATAAAAAGTAGTTAAAGAAGTTAGAGGAGTTAAAGTAGTTAAAGTCAAATGTCTTGCGGCTGTTTACGATGTCGTCAAGGCTTTATTTAAAGACTTTTAGCTACGTTAGCTCCTCTAATTTTTGTTTATGACAATGCTTCTTGCATAATCATAAGAAATAAGATAAATCTTTGTTGTATATCTTATTTTCTATTCAATTTATTTGATATTTTTAATCGGCACTTTCCTTTTTAGTGCATTTGGCTTTAACTCCTTTAACTACTTCTAACTCCTTTAACTCCTACGAAGAAAGGCATTTGGCTTTAACTCCTTTAACTACTCTAACTCCTTTAACTCCTAGAAATTAACTCCTAATATAGTGCGGCATCTTCTCCGGTATCACCATCGAAATCTCTACCAGGCCGGCCACTTTGCCGTCGCGTTTCCACGTTGTCTGATATATCATTTTCTTCACTCCGTTCTTCTGTATCGTGTACGAGTTAGTGCCGTCAGTGGCCATCAGTTCGCGTATCTTGGCCTGCGACTGCGGGCTGTGACATTCGAACATGTTGTGCCCAATCAGGTCGCCGTGGCTGGCAAACGTGGCGCGCGATTTCTCGTTCATATACAGTATTTTTCCCTCTGTGTCGCACACTGTTACGGCACAGTGCATCTGCTCGGCCCATTCGTCGTCGTAGAACGGCTCAAAGAGGTCGAGGCTCTCGTCGTCAATTTCTTCTTCCATTATAAATTTCAGATTTTTAAGTTCTATGTTAATTACGTCAAGATCAAGTTTGTAGTCTTCAATGCGCTCACCCTTTTTCAGCCCCAGTTCAGCCCTTATGCGGCGCGCTTCCGCGCTGTTAGGCTTCGTCTCGAGCGTTTCCTTTAGCATCTCATAGCCCATCGGTCCGCCGCAGTTTTCGGGCGGGCAGCAGCCCTTTCCGGCGGTGCATACAGGGTGAGGATAAATCACGGTCAGAATGTCCTCGAGCACTATCTCATGCACCCAGTCGTCGCCGAAGTCGTAGACATACAGCAGCTTTTGGCGGTCAGTGCCGAACACGTCGCACAGCTTTGTTTCCTGCTCATCAAGGCTTTTTCTGTACATATTGCTGTCTACGTTGCTTAACATGTCGTCATCGTAGCATCTTGAGCTTATCTCAAAGCAGCCTCCGTAGGGCTTCTCGCCAAATCTGTGCAGATGTTCGTTGTTCCATCCGAAGCTTATCTGTATTGTGTGGTGAAATTCTTCAAAAGTGCAGTTCTCTGGTATGATGACTCTTCGCCATACAGGCGGTTTCTTCACGTTCAGCAGTTTAATCTTAAATTGGTATGCCATAGGTTAGATGAAATTAGGTATTATTGTATGGCAAATATAGTGTTTTTTGGCGAATAATTAAGTGTTGAGGTATTTAGTTTTAGCTAATTTTCTCTGCTTTTTTCTTGTTGCACGCTTATGTGCTTTTGATATAGTTTTGTCATGTCTGTTTATGTCTGCATAATGTTGCTGTATAATCTTCTGATTGACAATATGTTGAGCGGTTCAGCCCATTGCGTTTCAGGTCGTCGTCAGGTTTTGGTCTTAGGGCAAGTTTTGATGTCTTTCTGATATAATTTAAAAGTGCAACAGTCGCAATTGACCGTTGCACTTGTCTTGTTTATTGGCATACCTGAATATTTCGTAATGTCATTTTCACTTAGATTTAGTGTGCTTCAAGCCAGTTGGAGCCCCAGCCGCAGTCGGCAACTAATGGTACGTTGAGCTTGTATGCGCCCTGCATCTCTTCCAAAACTATGCGCTCAACGGTCTCTTTCTCCTCAGGCACAACGCTGAAGTTGAGTTCGTCGTGCACCTGAAGAATCATCTTAGAGCGCAGATTTTCGTCCTTGAAGCGCTTGTAGATGCGCACCATGGCCACCTTAATTATGTCGGCGGCAGAGCCTTGTATAGGGGCGTTGATGGCGTTGCGCTCGGCAAAGCCGCGCACCGTGCCGTTGTGCGAATTGATGTCGGGCAGATAGCGGCGGCGACGGAAGAATGTCTCAACGTAGCCATGTTCGCGCGCCGTCTGCTTGGCCTTCTCCATGTATTCGTGCACCTTCGGGAAGGTGATGAAGTAGCCGTCTATCAGCTGCGATGCCTCCTGCCGGCTGATGTCCAGACGCTCTGCCAGGCCGAACACCGTGATGCCGTATATTATGCCGAAGTTGGCGCGCTTGGCCTTGGTGCGCTGGTCGCGCGTCACGTCGGCAATGTCCTCTTTGTATATCTTTGCGGCCGTTGCAGCATGTATGTCGTGGCCCGAACGGAAGGCCTCTATCATGTTTTCGTCGCCGCTCAGATGCGCCATCACGCGCAGCTCAATCTGACTGTAGTCGGCCGAGAAGAACAGGCAGCCTTCCTCGGGTATGAACGCCTTGCGTATCTCCTTGCCGTCCTCGCCGCGCACGGGTATGTTCTGCAGGTTAGGGTCAGACGAAGAGAGTCGGCCGGTGGCAGTGGCGGTCTGGTTGAACGATGTGTGTATGTGTCCGGTCCGCGGGTTTATCAGCTTCGGCAGCGCGTCGACATATGTGCCTAACAGCTTCTTTAATCCTCTGTGTTCCAGTATTTTACCCACAATCTCGTGCTTTCCGCTGAGCTGTTGCAGCACCTCTTCCGACGTTACATATTGTCCCGTCTTTGTCTTCTTGGGCTTCTCCACAATCTTCAGCTTGCCGAACAAAATTTCGCCAACCTGCTTGGGCGACGCTATGTTAAACTCTTCGCCAGCCAGCTCGTATATGCGCTTCTCTATGTCGCTGAGCCTCTTGGTCAGAATCTCCGACGTCTCGGCCAGCGCCGCCGTGTCTATCCTCACTCCGTTTAGCTCCATCTCGGCGAGCACACGCACCAGCGGCATCTCTATTTCGTAGAAGAGTTGGGTTACGCCCACCTCCTCGAGTTTCGGTTCGAGATAGTTTTTCAGTCGCAGCGTGACGTCGGCGTCCTCGGCAGCATAGTCGACAATCTGCTCGGGCGGCAGGTCTCTCATCGACTTCTGCTTCTTTCCCTTCGGTCCGATAAGCTCGTCTATGTGTATGGTCTGATATCCGAGACACGTCTCAGCCATGTAGTCCATGTTGTGACGAAGCTCGGGTTGGATGAGGTAGTGGGCTATCATCGTGTCGAACAGCTGACCTGCCACGCACACGCCGTAGCTTGCCAGCACCTCCATGTCGTACTTGATATTTTGTCCTACTTTGACGATTTCGGGGTTTTCGTATAGTGGTTTAAATATGTTAACTATCTTTTGCGCTTCTTCACGATTGGCAGGAACGGGCACGTAGAACGCCTCAAATTCCTTCACAGAGAAGCTCAAACCGACGAGTTCGGCATCGATTGCGCTCGTTGAAGTGGTTTCCGTGTCTAGACTGAGAATTTTTTTTGTCATGAAAAAATCACAGATTTTCTTCATTTCTTCCTCATTATCAATGAGTTTGTATGTGTGAGGCAGTTCGTTTAACGCTCTCAGACTCGCGTTTTTTGAAAAAACTTGGCCGTCGGTCGGATTTTCTGCGAATAAATCGAGTTGAATTTGAACGCTTTTTTTATTATTTTCAGTTTTGTTAAGAAACTTGTCTGCGAGCGTCTTAAACTCCAGTTCGGTGAAGATTTTGCGCAGTTCGTCGGCGTCGGGCTCGCTCACCTTCAGTTCGTCGAGGTTGAGCTCAACCGGCACGTCGGTTTTTATCGTTGCGAGGAATTTCGAGAATTTTATCTGCTCGGCATTCTCCTCAACTTTTTTCTTCAGTGCACCCTTCAGCTTGTCGGTCTGCTCGAGCAGCTGCTCCACGCTGCCAAACTCGTTGATAAGTTTCACGGCAGTCTTCTCGCCGACGCCAGGACATCCCGGAATGTTGTCGGCCGAGTCGCCCATCAGTCCCAGGAGGTCGATCACCTGACTTGTGTTTGCAATGCCATACTTGGCGCACACCTTCTCGGCGTCGAGCGTTTCGTATCCTCCGCCGTGGCGCGGGCGATACATCATGACGTTCTCTCTTACCAGCTGTCCGTAGTCCTTGTCGGGCGTAAGCATATATGTCATCACGCCTTCAGCCCCGGCCTTGAGCGCCAGCGTGCCTATCACGTCGTCGGCCTCGTATCCGTCGGCTTCGAGTACCGGTATGCGCATGGCCTTGAGCAGGCTTTTAATGATGGGCACAGCGCGGCGTATGTCCTCGGGCGTCTCCTCTCTCTGCGCCTTATATTCGGCGTAGGCCTCGGTGCGGAAGGTAGGGCCGTGGGGGTCGAAGGCCACTCCCAGATACGTGGGTTTTTCTTTCGTGAGCACTTCGTGCAGCGTGTTGCAGAAGCCCATCACGGCCGACGTGTTGAGCCCTTTAGAGTTGATACGGGGGTTCTTTATAAATGCGTAATACGAGCGGTATATCAGCGCGTAGGCGTCAAAAAGGAACAGCTTATCCATGTAATATGAGTTTTTTACGTGTAAAATTACTAATTTTTTAGCATTAATCCGATAAAATAATTACTTTTGTATTAAAATTGCAGCATGATGGATTATTTATCTCTTATTAAGGAGCCCATAAAAGCAGAACTCGATGACTTCATCAGTCTGTTCAACAAGTCGCTCACACATACGGACAACCTGCAGGAAGAAATCTTCAGGCGTATACGCCAGCGCGCCGGAAAGCGCATGCGCCCCATGCTAATACTGCTCATGGCCAAGAACTATGGCTCGGTGAGCAGCGCCACACTGCACGCCGCAGTGGGCCTGGAGCTGCTGCATACGGCCAGCTTGGTGCACGACGACGTGGTTGACGAGAGCACCGAGAGGCGCGGCCAGGCATCGGTCAACGCCCTGTATGACAACAAGGTGGCAGTGCTCATTGGCGACTATATCCTTTCTACGGCGCTGCTGCATGTGGCTGAGACGCACAATGAACTGATAATCAAGTATTTGGCTGAACTGGGTAGGACGCTGTCTAACGGTGAGATACTGCAGCTTACGAGCATATCCAACGAGCAGATTTCAGAAGAAATCTACTATAATGTGATACGCCAGAAGACAGCCGCGCTCTTTGAGGCATGCTGCGCAATGGGTGCGATATCTGCCGGAATGCCTGAAAGCGAGATAGGCAAGGCCATGAAATTCGGTCAGACGCTGGGCATAATCTTCCAGATAAGAGACGACATCTTCGACTATTACGACTCGTCGGAAATAGGCAAGCCTACGGGCAACGACATGGCTGAGGGCAAGCTGACGCTGCCTGCCATTTATGCCGTGAACAACTCGGCGCCCGACAGCATACGCAAGCTGGCTTACAAGGTGAAGGAGCGCACGATAACTCAGGACGAAATAGCCATCCTGGTGGACTATACCAAGGAGCACGGGGGCATTGAATATGCCGAGAAACGCATGGAGGAAATGCGCCGCGAGGCAATGGAGTTTATCGAAACTGAGGTTACTGACGACGCGCTTCGCCGCAGTCTCGAGGCCTATCTGAGCTTTGTCATTGAGAGGACAAAGTAAAGTAGGGTAGAGAGCGATAGAGAGATTTGGGAGCGATGAAAACTGTTATGGGGGTAATGGGACTTATGCGACCTGTAAGTTGTTGAAAATCAGAGATATCAGATAGGGCGCAGAGCTTGCTGAAAGGGCAGGCTCTGCGTTTTTTTGTCGACTTATTATTGGTTCTGTCTGCGCCATTCTTTGCGTGCGGCATACATCTCTTCTTTTATTCCTCCGTGTGTCAGAAACTCGGTTTTAAGATGATCTATGAGCTTTCTCGGCAGCGAGTCGGTCTGACGATTAAGGGTTATCGCTATGTTGGCTATTGTCTCGTCCGGCCTTAACGTTATGGCCTAGCAGAAATAGGCGCTGTCTGTATGCTTCTTGTAAGCCATTCTTGTCTGTTCAGCCTTGCTGCTGTTGACGCTCCATTGTTCAAGATTTCTTACTCTCAGATAGTCTTCATAATCAATTAAAAGCTCCTGCAGACTGGCTTTTGCAACGTTTGTTAGCTTCAGTTCGGTCTCTCTCCAGGTGCTGCTTGCTGCGCTTCCTTCGGCAATATTCTGCTTGCCCGAGCGTGCAGCCTGAATCATCTGGTCAATGGTTCGGTCGGCCTTGTCGAGATATTTATGCGCAAAATAAAAAGTGATGTCATAAATACATTCAGCATTCTGATAAACAATAAGTTATCTGTAGTGTCCGCGCTGCTGAATAAAGTTGTTTTCCATGTGTTTTTGTTGCAGGTTAAATGCCGCGTTTTGCGGCTTGTTGTTAAGGCTAAAAATGACTTATGAGGTTGTAAAACATGGCTAATCAGCTGTCAGTTAGCCTCTTATGCTCATGTTGTATCAGCCCCATAAGTCTTATAGGTCCCATCATCTTTGGGCCCTCACAATCCCTCTTTTAGAAGAATTTTGTCTCTTCGCCGAGCAGTTCGCTTAGCAGCATGTTGGCCAGACGGCTTGTGCCGAGGCGGAACCACTTGTTGGTGAGCCATTTTTCGCCCAGAACCTCTTTAACGATGGTGTAGTAGATAAGTGCATCCATCACCGAATTGATGCCTCCTGCGGGCTTAAAACCAATCTGTATGCCTGTCTCGTCGTAGTATTCCTTGATGGCCTGGCACATCACGTAGGCAGCCTCCGGCGTAGCGGCAGGCTCAAGCTTGCCCGTAGACGTCTTGATATAGTCGGCACCGGCATACATCGCTATTATTGATGCCTTCTTGATGTTAGAGGCTGTCTTGAGGCATCCTGTCTCGAGGATAACCTTCATCGGCGCTTCGCCGCATGCCTGTTTCAGCTCGTTGATGTCGTCGGCCACGCCTTCATAGTCGCCGCTGAGGAACTTGCCCACAGGCATAACGATGTCAATCTCCGTTGCACCGTCCTTAACGGCAAGCGCTGTCTCGGCCACCTTGACCTCGATAACGGCCTGTGAAGACGGGAAACTGCCTGACACGCAGGCTATCTCAACGCCGTCGATTTCGAGCGACTCGCTCACTGTCTTGGCAAAGCATGGATATACGCAGATTGTTGCCACGTGGGGCAGGTCGGGGTAGGTGGCGTCAAACTCGTTCACCTTCTCCGTGAAGGCCAGTATGCTTTCCTCCGAGTCGGTGGTCTTGAGCGATGTCAGTTCGATGCTTCCGAAGAGGAATTTCTTTATCTCCGGCGTGTCGTTCTCGTGCACCTTCTCGGCTATAATCTTCTTTACTGCCTCGCGCACTTCTGCGTCGTCTATCTCGGTGTTATATTTGCTCAGAGCCTCGTCGTATTTGCTCATTTTCGGAAACTCTGTCTCGTGCTTGTGCTCGTGTGAGCATTCGTGCTTCTTGTTGTCGTTTTCTGTTGCCATAATGATATAATTTTTAATTTTTACTTTTTAATTTTTCATTGTTTATATGCCTCGTCTTGTCGCGGCTGGTCTTCTTTTCGAGGTTCTTTCTGAGTGCCTCCGTGAGGTCAACTCCCGTCTGGTTTGCCAGGCACATCAGCACCCACAGCACGTCGGCCATCTCGTCTGCCGGGTCTTGTTCTTCGCCCTGCTTGAAGCTCTGGTCGCCATACTTGCGTGCCATGATGCGCGCCAGCTCGCCAACCTCCTCGGTGAGGCATGCCATGTTGGTCAGTTCGCTGAAGTAGCGCACGCCATACTGCCTTATCCATTGGTCTACGAGCTGCTGTGCCTCGCGTATTGTTATATCGTTGTCCATATATTTATGCGTTTATTTTGTCTGTAAGGCGTTTTCTCTTCTTTTGCCTATAACTATGCCGTCGGTGCTGTTTTGTGGCCTCAGAGGGTCTTAAATGCGGTCTGTCGAGCTTCCATCTGCCGTCTTGGCCTGCCTGATGCACGTGGCGTGGCGGCTATTCCTTGTGTCTGGTGTCCATGCAGATGGTTACGGGACCGTCGTTCACCAGCTCAACCTTCATGTCGGCTCCAAACTCGCCCGTGCCTACCTGGCGGCCTATTTCGCGGCTCAGCTTGTCGCAGAACTCGTTGTATAGCGGAATAGAAACTTCATGCTTGGCGGCATGAATCCATGATGGGCGGTTGCCTTTCTTGTAGGATGCCAGCAGGGTAAACTGGCTGATGACGAGTATCTCGCCGTTGATGGCTGTTATAGGTATGTTCATCACGCCCTGCTCGTCGTCGAAGACGCGCAGCGATGCCACCTTCTTTACCAGCCAGTCGACATCTTCCGATGTGTCGCCTTCTGCCACTCCGAGCAGTATCATGTAGCCCTTGCCGATGGCCGACTTTACCTGTCCGTCAATCGTTACCGACGCGCGGCTTACGCGCTGTATTACTATCTTCATCTGTTTTTAGTTGTAAAGTTAGCGTTTCTGCTTCTTATTGCCAAATGTTTTATATGAAAAAAGGTTATTTTTGCCTGTCTCTGCCGCTTTTTTCCGTGTCTTTTTGCAGTGCTGCCTACCATGTTTTGTGGCCGTCAGAATGCGTCTGTGAGGCTCTCAGGGCATGTCTTTTGCAGCTTTGTCAGGCACGTTTCTCTGCCTCTTTACGCCTCGTCTTGCTGCTCTTCCGGGCGGTCTTCTGCTGCGGTCTGTTGCCCGCCGTTGAAGTGGTTGTATACCATGGATGCCTTGGCTTTTCCGAGCAGCGATGTCAGCGTCGGCAGGTCGGTCTCCTTTATGCGCTTCACGGTCTTCAGTTCCTTCAGCAGCAGGTCTTTTGTCTTGGGTCCGATGCCCTTAATGTCGTCCAGTTCCGAGTGAAGCGCATGCTTGCTGCGCTTGTCGCGGTGGAAGGTTATGGCAAAGCGGTGAACCTCGTCCTGCATGTGCGTTAGCAGGTGGAAAAGCTCGCTGTCGGTCTTCATTCCGACCACTACGGGCGGCCATCCGTAGAGCAGTTCGTTGGTGCGGTGGCGGTCGTCTTTGGCCAGTCCGGCTATAGGAATGTCGAGGTGAAGTTCGCCCTCAACAACCTCTCTCACAACGCTCATCTGTCCCTGTCCGCCGTCGGTTATGATGAGGTCGGGCAGGGGCTGTCCTTCGTCGCGCAGACGGGTGTAGCGGCGCCTTACAACCTCCTGCATCGAGGCATAGTCGTCGGGGCCTGTAACCGTCTTTATTATGTATTTCCGGTAGTCTTTCTTGCTCGGTTTCATCTTCTTGAACACCACGCAGGCCGCCACGGCGTCGGTTCCGCTGATGTTAGAGTTGTCGAACATCTCTATCTGATAAGGCATCTTGGGCAGCTTCAGGGCGTTCTGAATTTCCTTCATAAGGCGCACTGATTTCTGCTCCGGATTGAGCTTTTCGGCCTGTTTGAGGCGGTCGAAACGATACTGTTTGCCGTTCATCACCGACAGGTCGAGCAGCGTCTTCTTGTCGCCTCGCTGTGGCACGGTGAACGTAACGCCTTCGAGCGTCATGTCGGGGATAAAGGGCACTATTATTTCGCGCGACGTACTGCCCACTTTCTCGCGTATTTGCAGTATTCCGAGCTGCAGAATCTCGTCTTCGCTCTCGTTCAGCTTCTTCTTCATCTCGAACGTGAAGGCTTGGTTTATGCTGCCGTTCATCACGTGGATATAGTTCACATAGGCCGTTTTTTCGTCGTCTGTTACCGAGAAAACGTCTACATTATTGATCGTGTGGCTCACCACTTCGCTCTTTGAACAGAAGTTTTCGAGCAGCAGATACTTCTGTTTTATGGCTTCTGCCTCCTCAAAACGCAGTTCTTCGGCCAGTTTCTGCATCTGCGCGAAGAGCATTTTCGACAGTTCGCGCGTGTTTCCTTTCAGTATTTCGCGCGCCTGGGCGATGCTCTCCTGATACTCCTCGTAGCTCTGCTTGCCTATGCACGGCGCGCCGCAGTTCTTGATGTGATACTCCAGGCAGGGCTTATATTTGCCCTGTTCGATGCCTTCGCGCGTTATCGGAAAGCGGCAGGTGCGCGGCTTATACAGCTTTTTTATCAGGTCGAGCACGGCATACATCGAAGGCAGATGGCTGTAAGGGCCGTAATAAGAGCCCCATTTCTTGTTTATTGTGCGCGTCTTGAATATGCGCGGCAGATATTCTTTAGTTACGCAGATAGAGGGGTAAGTCTTGCCGTCTTTGAGCAGAATGTTGTATTTGGGCTGATATTTCTTTATCAGACTGTTCTCGAGCAGCAGCGCGTCTTCTTCGCTGTTCACCACGGTATATGTTATGTCGTGAATCTTGCTTACAAGCACCTTGGTCTTGTATCTGTCCACTTCCTTATGAAAGTAGGACGACACGCGGTTCTTCAGGTTCTTGGCCTTGCCAACATATATTATGGTGCCGCTCTCGTCATAGTATTGATAGCTGCCCGGCTTGTCGGGCAGGTTGCTCACAATGGCCTTCAGCCGTGCCAGCCTCTTCTCGTTTTCTTCTTTAGTCATGCCGCGTAAGTGCCTTATTTAAAATGGTTTTGAAAAATTTTGTTTCACGTGAAACTTTAAACAGAGGAGTTAAAGGAGTTATGGTAGTTAGAGTAGTTAAAGCCATTTGCCTTGCCGGTTGAATACGCCTTGCCTATGTATTCTTATTCTGTATGTAGTGAGCTTTGGCTTGATGAACATTATAGCATCATGTCTGTAGCGTTTCGGAATGCTATAATGTGTCGGCATACGTAATGGTAGCTTCTATAAAGTATCAGTCTTATATTTCTGAATACTCTTTTAAAGATATAAATAATGCCCGTTGTTTTGCTCTTGCAACATAAGAAGTTTTGTAATAAAGCGTGGGCTAATGGCTTTAACTCCTTAGCCCGCGCAGTGGGCGATAACTACTCTAACTCCTTTAACTCCTAAATAATTATACCTGCAGCAGGCTTGTTATGTCTGTGCCTTCTTCGAAGTTGCTGCGGCCGTTGAGGTCTTCGTGTATAAGTTCGATGAGGAAGTTTACGTATACTTTCTTCGGGTTAAACTTCTTCACAAGGTCGTACGCAGCCTTCATGGTGCCGCCTGTAGCCAGCAGGTCGTCGTGCAGCAGCACGATGTCGTCCTCGGTGATGGCGTCCTTATGAATCTCGATAGTGTCGGTGCCATACTCCTTCGAGTAGCTCTCCTGTACGGTTTCGCCGGGCAGCTTGCCGGGCTTACGGCACAAAACAACGCCGGCGTTGAGCTTTATGGCCAGTGCAGAGGCCATGACGAAGCCGCGGCTCTCTATGCCCACAATCTTGGTTACGCCCTTGTCTTTGTACATCTCGTAAAGCTCGTCTTCCATTATCTGGAGACATTTCGGATTCTTAAACAGTGTTGTTACGTCTCTGAAATTTACTCCTTTCTGCGGAAAATCAGGAATACATCTCAGATTCTCCAATAGTGTTTTGTTGTTCATCTTTTCTTTTTAGTTACGTACTTTATACTAATATTATCTCTTGTTCGCTGTTTTTGGAGCGTTGTGCGCTATATATATTATATGTGTGCGGCATGGCGTTGCGGATGCCTTGTTTTCCGGCTGTGCTGCCGCATGGTTTTTCCGCCTGCGGCGTTTTTCTGCCTTTCCGGCGCATATTCTTGCCGTGGGGCTTTTTCGTCCGTGCTTCCGCCTTTTTCGCCCGCTGTGTTGCGTTTTGTCGCTGCGGGCAGATGCTGCCGCGGCTTGTGCCGTTTTGGCTTTTTGCCGTCAGATATTTCTGCCGAAATCGTGGCCGCATTCTTCGGCGGCAGACTGCTGCCGTTGCAACGGACTGTTTTTCGGTGCTTTCCAAAAGGCCGTCTTTTGGCTCGCAAAAGGTGGTCTTTTGCAGCCCGAAAGGATACCTTTTGCACGCTGAAAGGCCACCTTTTAGAAAGTGGCTTTTCGGCGCCTCGGGCATCGCCTCACGGCAGCCGTCGGGGCAGGGCAGAGCCGTGCCTCGGCAGGGGCACCCGGAGGGCATAATAAGAGGAGTCAGACGTTCTGAAATATTGCTCCTTTTTATCGTGAGGAACATCAAATTTTGCCTTAAAGTAAATTTGTGTCCCGATTTTGTATCTTACTATCTTTCAGTCGGTTCCAACGTTTTCGCTTAACAAAAAATGCTCATTTTGTTTCACGTGAAACATACGACTGTTTTACCTTTTCATCAGCACCAGCATGATGTTGATGTCGCTCGGCGAGACACCCGGAATTCGGCTTGCCTGAGCCAGTGTGTCAGGGTTGATTTTTGCAAGCTTTTGACGGGCCTCGGTCGAGAGCTGTTCCATCTCGAGATAGTTGAAATGGCCCTTTATTTTGATGTTCTCCAGACGGTGCATTTTGTCGGCCACAATCCGCTCGCGTTCGATGTAACCCTTGTATTTCATTTTTATCTCTGCGGCCTCTGCCGTTTCATCGTTGCGGTTGGGCAGCGAGGCGATGAGCTGCTTCAGTTCGGGCACAAGTTCTGAAAGATTTTGCAGGTTGATCTGCGGACGGGCCACGAGGTCGATCAGTTTGCATCCTTCGCGCAGCGGGGTGGTGCCGAGCGACTCGAGCGCCGCGTTGATGTCCTTCGGCTTGACGTGAGTAGTGGCGCAGAAGTTTATGATGCTTTCCGTCGCTTCCTTCTTCTGCATCCACCAGTCGTATCTGTCGCGCTTTGCCAATCCGAGGTTGTAGGCCTTCTCGGTCAGTCGGGCGTCGGCGTCGTCCTGTCGGAGCAGTATTCTGTATTCGGCGCGGCTTGTGAACATTCGGTAAGGTTCGTCGACGCCTTTCGTCACGAGGTCGTCAATGAGCACGCCGATGTATGCCTCGTCGCGGTGAAGGATGAACGGTTCGCCGCCGCCGCATCTTATCGCCGCATTTATTCCGGCAATGGTTCCCTGGCCGCCTGCCTCCTCGTATCCTGTGGTTCCGTTCACCTGTCCGGCAAGGAACAGACCTTTTATTATCTTAGACTCGAGCGAGTGGTCGAGCTGGGTAGGGTCGAAGAAGTCGTACTCGATGGCGTAGCCCGGACGGTAGACCTTGGCGTCGCGCAGCGCCGGAATTTTTCTCAGTGCTGCAATCTGCACCTCCATCGGCATGCTCGACGAGAATCCGTTGAGATACATCTCGTTGGTGGTTTCGCCTTCAGGCTCGAGGAAGAGCGGGTGCTGCTCCTTGTCGGGGAAGGTTACCAGCTTTGTTTCTATCGAGGGGCAGTAGCGCGGCCCTATGCTCTGTATCTGTCCGTTGTAGAGCGGCGAGTCGGCCAGTCCGCTTCTCAGCGTGTCGTGCACCTCCTTGTTTGTATAGCATGTCCAGCACGGCAGCTGCCTGAGCTGTCGGTGGGGAGCCATGAAGCTGAACTGGTGGAAGTCGTTTTCGCCCTCCTGTATCTCCATGTCCTCAAAGTGCACCGACCTCATGTCTATGCGCACCGGCGTGCCGGTCTTCATTCTTGCGCTTCTTATTCCGTGGCGTGTTATGCTTTCGGTCAGGTCTTTCACGGCCGGCTCGGCTATGCGTCCGCCTGGCAGCTGCTTGCGCCCTATGTGCAGCAGTCCGTTCAGGAAGGTTCCCGCCGTTATCACCACGCTCTTGGCTCTCAGCTCAACGCCCCACACGGTCTTCACTCCCGCGGCCTCGCCGTTCTCTACTATGAGCTCGCAGGCCTCGTCCTGCCAGATGTCGAGGTTGGGCGTCGTGTCGAGCACCTCGCGCCATTTCCATATAAACTTGCCTCTGTCGCATTGTGCCCTCGGGCTCCACACGGCAGGGCCTTTTGAGCGGTTGAGCATCCTGAACTGTATGGCTGTGGCGTCGGTCACTATTGCCGTCTGTCCGCCCAGCGCGTCGATTTCCCTGACAATCTGTCCCTTTGCTATTCCGCCGATGGCCGGGTTGCAGCTCATCTGCGCAATTTTGTTCATGTCCATCGTCACAAGGCAGGTGCTTGCGCCCATGTTGGCCGAGGCCGTGGCAGCCTCGCAGCCGGCGTGTCCGCCGCCTATCACGATGACGTCATATTTAAGAAGCATATTATCCTTATAATTTTTAGAGCAATATCAATTTGGCGCAAAAGTAAGAAATTAAATTGAATTTTTGATGAAATAGTTTGATTTATCGCTAAAATAGAGTATATTTGCATCCTCATAATAAACGCTAAAATACCTAAAAGAAGGTATTGCGGCGGGGCTGACCTTGGGTTATGCAGTACACTTAAATGTAGAGAAACATTATTAATTAATACAGTTAAATACTTAAATTTCAATCATTTATGTGGTTATGTAATTCATCTATTGGAAGGAAAGTCGTGATGTCCGTAACAGGTATTGCGCTTATCCTGTTCTTGACGTTCCACATGTCAATGAACGTAGTAGCTCTTTTCTCAGGAGATGCTTACAACATGGTTTGTGAGTTCCTCGGAGCCAACTGGTATGCACTTGTTGCAACTCTGGCTCTTGCGGCTCTTGCGGTGATTCACATCGTATATGCGTTCCTGCTGACAATGCAGAACCGCCGTGCACGCGGAAACGAGCGCTACGCTGTGACAACACGTCCCTCTAAGGTGGAGTGGGCTTCTCAGAACATGCTGGTGCTCGGCATCATCGTTCTGCTCGGTCTTCTGCTTCACTTGTTCAACTTCTGGTACAACATGATGTTTGCCGAACTGACAGGCATCAGCGTTCCTCATCATCCGGCTGACGGATTTGCCTACATCGTAGACACATTCTCTTGCCCGGTTTACGTTGTGCTTTACATCATCTGGCTTGCTGCTATCTGGTTCCACCTCTCACACGGATTCTGGAGCGCAATGCAGACTTTCGGATGGAGCGGCAAGGTTTGGTTCCAGCGCTGGAAGGTCATCGGCCTGGTTTACACAACTCTCCTCATGCTGGGCTTCCTCGTTGTAGTGCTTGCTTTCGCTTTCGGATGCGCACCGAGCCTGTTGTAATTGTAGTTCAAAATGCGTAACTCAAAATTCATAATTATTTAGAAAGAATATTATGGCAAAACAAATAGATTCCAGAATACCTGAAGGTCCGATAGCTGAAAAATGGACCAACTATAAGGCACATCAGCGCCTGGTTAACCCTAAGAACAAGCTGAAGCTCGACGTTATCGTCGTAGGTACGGGTCTGGCAGGTGCCAGTGCAGCAGCCAGCCTGGGCGAGATGGGCTTCAACGTGTTGAACTTCTGCATACAGGACTCTCCGCGCCGCGCTCACTCTATCGCTGCTCAGGGCGGTATCAACGCTGCCAAGAACTATCAGAACGACGGCGACTCTGTTTACCGTCTGTTCTACGACACAGTGAAGGGTGGTGACTACCGTGCACGCGAGGCTAACGTTTACCGTCTGGCTGAGGTGTCTAACAACATCATCGACCAGTGTGTTGCACAGGGTGTTCCTTTCGCACGCGAATACGGCGGCATGCTTGCCAACCGTTCGTTCGGCGGTGCTCAGGTGTCACGTACATTCTACGCTAAGGGTCAGACAGGCCAGCAGCTGCTGCTCGGTGCCTACTCTGCACTCAGCTGCCAGATACACGCAGGCCGCGTTAAGCTCTACACACGCTACGAAATGGAAGACGTTGTGCTCGTTGACGGCCGCGCACGTGGTATCATTGCCAAGAATCTCGTAACCGGAAAGCTGGAGCGCTTCTCTGCAAACGCAGTGGTTATAGCTACCGGCGGATACGGTAACACATACTTCCTTTCAACCAACGCCATGGGCTGTAACTGTACAGCTGCCATGTCTTGCTACCGCAAGGGAGCTTACTTCGCTAATCCTTCTTACGTTCAGATCCACCCGACATGTATCCCTGTACACGGAGACAACCAGTCGAAGCTTACGCTTATGTCTGAGTCTCTGCGTAACGACGGACGTATCTGGGTGCCCAAGAAGCTTGAGGACGCCAAGGCTCTGCAGGCCGGAACAAAGAAGGGAAGCGACATTCCTGAGGAAGACCGCGACTACTATCTGGAGCGCCGCTATCCGGCATTCGGTAACCTCGTTCCCCGCGACGTTGCTTCGCGTGCTGCCAAGGAGCGCTGCGACAAGGGCTTCGGCGTTAACAACACAGGTCTGGCCGTGTTCCTCGACTTCTCTGAGAGCATCGAGCGCCTCGGCATCGACGTTGTACGCCAGCGCTACGGCAACCTCTTCGACATGTATGAGGAAATCACAGACGTCAATCCGGGCGAGCTTGCAAACGAGATTAACGGCGTGAAGTATTACAACCCGATGATGATCTATCCTGCCATCCACTATACAATGGGCGGTATCTGGGTTGACTATGAGCTCATGACAAGCATCACAGGTCTGTTCGCCATCGGCGAGTGCAACTTCTCTGACCACGGTGCCAACCGTCTGGGTGCGTCAGCTCTTATGCAGGGTCTGGCCGACGGCTACTTCGTTCTGCCTTACACCATACAGAACTATCTGGCCGACCAGTCTATCTGGCCTCGCATCTCTACCGATCTGCCCGAGTTTGAGGAGGCTGAAAAGGCCGTTCAGGCTGAAATCGACCGCCTGATGAACATCAAGGGCAAGCGCTCTGTCGACTCTATCCACAAGGAACTTGGCCACGTAATGTGGGAGTATGTGGGCATGGGCCGTACAGCCGAGGGCCTGAAGACAGGTCTCGAGAAGATCAAGAAAATACGCAAGGAGTTTGAGACCAACCTGTTTATCCCGGGCTCAAAAGAGGGTCTTAACACCGAGCTTGACAAGGCTATACACCTGCGTGACTTCATCACAATGGGCGAGCTCGTGGCTTACGACGCTCTCTCACGTAACGAGTCATGCGGCGGTCACTTCCGTGAGGAGTACCAGACTGAGGAAGGCGAGGCTAAGCGCGACGACGAAAACTTCTTCTATGTAGGCTGCTGGGAGTACCAGGGCAGCGACGAGAAGGCGCCCGAGCTTATCAAGGAGCCTCTGCACTATGAAGCAATAAAAGTACAAACCAGAAATTATAAGAACTAAAAATATGGCAAACATTTCATTCACACTGAAATTCTGGCGTCAGAACGGACCGAAAGCCGAGGGCCATTTTGACACACGCGAGATGAAGGACATCCCCGATGATACATCTTTCCTCGAGATGCTCGACATTCTGAACGAGCAGCTCATTGAGGAAGGCAAGGAGCCGTTCGTGTTCGACCACGACTGCCGCGAGGGCATCTGCGGCATGTGCTCGCTCTACATCAACGGACATCCTCACGGCCCTAACACCGGAGCTACAACATGCCAGCTGTATATGCGTAAGTTCAAGGACGGCGACGTTATCACCGTTGAGCCGTGGCGTTCGGCTGCATTCCCTGTTATCAAGGACTGCATGGTTGACCGCGGAGCATTCGACAAGATCATACAGGCAGGCGGATATATCACCGTACGCACCGGACAGCCCCAGGACGCTAACGCCATTCTTATACCTAAAGAGGCTGCCGACGAGGCTATGGACTGCGCTACTTGCATCGGCTGCGGCGCTTGTGTCGCTGCCTGCAAGAACGGTTCTGCCATGCTTTTCGTAAGCTCTAAGGTTAGCCAGCTGGCTCTTCTGCCCCAGGGCCGTCCCGAGGCTGCTAAGCGTGCCAAGGCAATGATAATGAAGATGGAAGAGCTCGGATTCGGTAACTGCACCAACACCCGCGCCTGCGAGGCTGAGTGCCCGAAGAACGAGACCATCGCCAACATAGCCCGTCTGAACCGCGAGTTCATCAAGGCTAAGTTGAACGACTAATGGAAAGAACGCTATAAATTTATTTTTTCATAGTCTCCATGGGCGGGGCGCCGTTGTGCGCCCTGCCTTTTTTGTGCTCCTGCCTTTCGTTTGTGCCATGAGCGGCTTTTGTCTGTTTCATTTCAGTTGGCTCTCCATGCTTGCGCTTAACGCCATCCAGCCTGCCATGCCGGCATTTTGAGTAAAATTCATGCGGTTGTCTCCGTTATAATATTTGTATATTGCGTAATATATTGATAATCAGACGGTTATCCGTTTTATGGGCGTTCGGCTGCAAAATGCCGTGTTTCAGCCTGCGAAAGTTGCCCTTTTGGCGTGTAAAAGATATTCTTTTATGATGCAAAAAGCATCCTCTTAGAAATTGGGAGCTTGCGCGGCTTTTGCCTGTATAATGCCAAGCCTGTGCCTTAATTTAGGGCTACGGCATAACGATAGTGCATGTTTTGGTGCTGCGAAGGGTGGGGCAGGCTATCATATTCTGACAAAATGCTAGTGTTTTCGGTTCGAATGTTTAAATAAATTAATCATTTCTGACAAATTGTCAATTAATAATGCCAATTTGTCTAAATTTGTAAGTGGCACGCATGTTGCACTTATGTAAGCGAAAGCCTTTGGCTCAGGAGCCTCAGGCAGCCGCAAGGCCGCGGCCGGGAAACCGGCGGGCAGGGCGGCAGAAAAATGAAAGGATTAAAAAAAATTATAAGGAGGATTTATTATGTTACCAGTAATTAGCAGAAACAATTGGATGCCCGAAGTTTTCAACGACTTCTTTGACACAGACTTCATGACAAGAACTAAGGCTACGGCACCGGCCATCAACGTCAAGGAAACCGAGAAAGACTACACCGTAGAAGTGGCTGCCCCGGGAATGACCAAGGACGACTTCAACGTGAACATCGACAAGGACGGCAACCTGCACATACACATGGAGGCCCACACCGAGAAGAAAGAGGAGGACAAGAAGAGCCACTATCTGCGCCGCGAGTTTGCCTACAGCAAGTTTGAACAGACTCTGCTGCTGCCCGACGACGTTGAGAAGGAGGCTATCGCAGCCAGAGTAAACGACGGCGTGCTCACCGTAACGCTGCCAAAGATGGCTAAGCCCGAATGTCCTGCGGCACGTCAGATAGAGGTGAAATAACATCCCGTTTAGCGCCGCTTGCGGCAACTTTAAGATGAATATACCATAGCCCAAGGGCGCGGTTCGTAAGAGCCGCGCCCTTTTTTGTGCCATATTTAGCTTGTGTGTCTTAGTTATGGTATGCAATATGTATTGCTCTCGCCTTTCACTATCTTTTGATAAGATAGTCATCGGTTCGGCAATAAAAATAAAAAAATACGTTTTTCATTTTGTATTGCTCTCACCTTTCACTATCTTTGCTGATATTTTGGCTTTCTTTCCAGACCTTGAATATAAACGTAGAAATCTTACGGCTAATGAAAAACATCATAAGCATTATAAATTCATCCTATAATCTGGCATCACAGATATCTCGGTGCCTTGGTTCGCAGCTCTCTACGGCAGAACCTGCACACGATAAGGCCGTCGCCCCTCGTATAGTTTTAAATTCTTGCTTCATGGCGTTGCGCACGCTTCTGCTTGTGCTGCTGATGCTCCTGCCCTCATGCGCCGGTGCCCGCGTGCTGGCGAAAGACTATATGACTTTGGTAAAAAAGACGTCAAAGTCGTCGATAAAGAGTGTGATGAGGCAAGCCGACCGCTATCTTGAGGCAGGTCATCAGGACACGGCGCTGGTGTATTACATGGTTGTATGTAACCGTATGGACGACAAGCTGTCCGACGAAGACAAACATCATTGCGCCATGGCGTTCCTGAAGAAAGGCAACATTTATTACATGAAAGGAGGATTTGCAGATGCCCTTAAGGCCTATTTCAGCGGCTTGCGGATAATAAAGACGTGTGAAGACCAGAAAGGAATAGGACGGTTTTATAATAATATAGCAAATGTTTACTGTGCGTTCAATGAGTTGGAGAAGGCTTATACGTATTATGAGACGGGATACAAGTGCTGTAGTAAATACCGTGACCATCAAAATGAGTATAAAATATTAACGAACCTTACCATATTGAATGTAAAGTAAGGAAAGACACGCGAGGCCCGTAAATGTTTTAATTTGTCAGAAAAGTTGAAGGACAAGAACAGCAAGGCTGACAATTTTATGGGGCGCTTTAATTATGGCTTGATACTTATAGCAGAGAAGAATTTCGCCCAGGCCGTCAGTAATTTCAAGAGTTTGTTGTCATATAGCTTTGATGTCGGCATGGAGCCGAGATTTATTTGTTCAGCTTACAAAAAGCTATATAAAAGCTATATGGAGCTTGGCGAGCGCGACTCTACGCTTAAATATCTCAAGCTGTGTGAAAACACTGCTGTGAAGCACGGCATTCATTATTTCTATCTTGATGTTCTTTTGGACCATGCCGACTATTTTGATGCCCAAGGCGACTACAAGTCGGCAAGCAGATACCGTGCCCGTTATCAGAAAGACAGAGACTCGGTTTACAATATACATGATTTCGATAGAGTCAAAAACGAGCAGACGCTTTATGAGATGGACAAGTACGACAAGTACATAGCCTCGCTCAACGAGCGCGAGAAGGAGCGTGTGCTCACAATCTCGGCGCAAAGATACACCATAGCCGCCGTGTCTGTTGTAACGCTTGTCGTAGGGCTGCTCTTGCTTGTTGTATATAGACAGAAAAAGCGTATAGACAAGAGTTACAACAATCTGCTTGTCGTCAACCGCAACTTTGTCAATAATCAGGAGATAATGAGGCAGCGCCTGAACGATGCGGTAAGCCGTCTTAAAGAGTTGGAGGCCGAGGCCGAACAGCTTCGGGGTAGGCTGGCAGCCTATGATGCCGATGATGTCGTCAAGGATGCCGGTGCCTCAGAGCAGTCTGACGATATGGCACATAAAGCCAAGTCGGGTGGCATCAATGATGACATGCGCAGAAAGCTGCTCGATTCAGTGATTGATATAATGGAGAACACAACGGAATTTTGCCGTCCCGATTTTTCTCTTGCTCGCCTTGCCGTTTTAGTGGGCTCTAACAACAAGTATGTTTCGCTTGTAATACACGACACGTTCCATAAAAGTTTCAAGAATTATGTTAACGATTACCGCATCCATCTTGCTTGTCTGCGTATGTCCGACACAGCAGGCTATGGTTCATATACGTTGAACGCCATAGCGGAGAGCGTAGGGTTTAAGTCGTACACAACATTTGTTGAACTTTTTCGCAAGATTGTTGGAATAACACCTTCCATGTATAGAGACAAACTGAAAGAGTCTGTTTGATACTTGCGTGTAAGGTTTTTATGCCATTTAAGATTATTTCCTGAAAATTGAAGTCTGATTGTAAATATAATCAGACTTTTTATTATTTATTATCACCGATTTTCAGAAAGTTGGATATCTTCGGTTTGCATTTGTTTAAAGCAATGCATACATTTGCAAGTGAGAAAAGTCTGCCGGACATAATGCTTTCTTGAAGATATTTGTTCTGTTTTCTGGCAGATGTAAATCGGACGATGAATATTTGTGTGAAATAATTGTTTTAAAAACTTTAAACCTTTTTGCTTATGAAAAAGATCTTCATTTTTCTAATGGCTGCTTTTACGGCATTACCGAATAATGCCAACGCAGAGAAAGGATTCAAGATCCTTGGCGAAAACATCAGCGGATGTGGAATATCATCCAACGGCCAATACTTTGTCGGGACGTCATTAGCCACTGAGCATTCCATAAACGGAATGAACATGGAAAGCTTCATTTACAACACAAAAGACGGAACGCTTTCATGGGTCACAGAGGCTGACCCGAGCGACTTCACAAAGTGTGGCAGGTTTAAGGCCGTAAGCAACAACGGTATTATTTGCGGAGACGTCATCAACACTGACATTAAGCTGGCTTCTGAGGAGAACCCGATTTCTGCCGCTATATGGGAAAACGGAAAACGCACTTTATTAGAGTATGGCGACTTTGATATTTCCACAATTTCAAGTTCTGCCGAAGGCGCCTTCAGCCAAGACATTTCTGAAGACGGTAACATTGTGGTAGGAAACTTCAATACCGGTTCAGGCGCTTTTATTACTCCGTGTAAGTGGGTCAAGAACAGCGAAGGTAAATACGTGATAGAATTCCTTACCGTACCCGAAAATATGAAAAACGGATACGCGATGAAAATATCATCAGACGGAAAAATATTCGGCATCATAACATCCAATGAAGATGACGACAAAGGCACTTACCTGTGCATCTGGGATGACGACAAGATAACCGTCCTGACACACGAAGACCTGGGCATAGAATTCCGTTATTTATGCGTAATGAATCTTATTGATGTAAGCCCGAATGGAAAATTCGTTATTTTCAGCGAAAGCAACACGTTCAAGACTTATATATACAACACAGAAACAAAAGAATGCAGACCTTTGCCTTCTTTTGGTGAATATGACAACTGGAACAACTTCAGCTATGCAAGCATTGACAACAATGGAAACGTTGCCGGAGCATACGACTATGGCAACCCCATCTTAGGCCCGATGCCTTACACACATCCTTTCTGGTATTCATACGAGCGTAATGCAATCTACGACTTCAGCTATTACATGACAATAGCAGCTGAAGGAGTAAATCCTGACATTGATTTCACTTTCGATGAGGAAACACTGACGATACCATCATTCATCTCTGCTGACGGCCAGACTATTGCAGGAAATGCAGATATCTACAACACATTCCTCCAGCAGACACCTAAATTCTGGGTGTTGAACGTGGATGACATCAGCAACACTGAAATACCATTGACCCCAACCGGACTCAATGCAAAGTCTGACGCACTGAAAGAGGCAAAGCTGTCGTGGACAAAAGACGAAACTGAATATAAGACTCTTACACTGAAATCATATAACATATACCGCGACGGTGAACTTATAGGCAATATAGAAGCAACAGAGCAGGAAATGTCTTTCAGAGACAAAGACATATACGGACACCCCGAATATACAGTAGAGGCAGTTCTGGCAAAGGCTGACGGAGGCACAATGCTTTCACAAAAATCAATTCCTTTTAAAGCATCTGTTCCCGACACTTACGCACTGCCATTCTTTGACGACTTCGACTCAGGCTCACTCGAAACAAACTATTGGACTACTGAGGTTGACTATGGCGAAGGCGAAGACACTAAATGGATTTTGGACGGCTACGGACTGCTTCAGACAACATGCGCCGCTATATACGTAAGCAACGCCAAGCCCCACTCATCAAGTCTTGTATCAAGACCTATGGATGCCACCAACGAAGAATCAGTGAATGTTTCATTTGCCAATATCTACGGATTCATCAACATTGAAGACCAAGCTCTTGACAACGACTCGATAAGTCTTGAAGTGACAACAGACAACGGCGACACATGGAAATCTGTAGGCGACTGGTCGATTGCAGAATTAAACCCGCAGCACAAATGGAACATGATAAATGTGGACATATCAAAAGAGGTTGCAGGCAAGATATTCTCTATCCGTTTCCACAGCCACGGCCAAGGCAAATCATTATATTACGTGGATATTGAGAACGTGAAAATAACAACGGGCAACGAAGTAAAGAAAGACGCTCCCGAAGGACTTACAGGCTGCAAGAACAGCAGCGACACACCGCTTTCACTTATATGGAAGAACAATTTCGGTGCTTATCAGCTGAACCATATCAACAGCGTGGTTGAAAGCATGTTTACGCTCGGCAACGAAGGAAAAGAAGTAATCGGAGCCAACGCCTTTGATAAAGACGACCTGGCACCATACAAAGGAAAGTATCTGACCGGAGTAACAACCATCATCAATTTCTACGACTGGTATGAGGTAAACAAAGGCATACACGCCGCAATCGTTGTATTTGAAGACGGCAAGCTTGTAAGAGAACAAGAAATAGAAGATCTGCCATACAATGAATACTTTACGACAGCACTTGACGAGCCTCTGCTCATTGACGGAAGCAAAGAGCTTAAAATAGGCATCAAGGTACACGACTATGATGCAGAACAGATACCTCTGCTCTACGCCGTTTCAGACAAGTTTATTGCAGGAAAGAGCGACCTGTTCTCTGAGGACAACGGAGCAACTTGGCAAAAGGTGTCAGAATTTTACGGTGAAAACAACGAAAAATCACTTTGCTGCTGGAACATTACCGGCTGCGTGACAGACGAACCGGAACTGAAGCCATCAGAAACAGAGAACATATACTACAGCATCTTCCGCAACGGAGAGTTGTTGTCTACAGCTGTTCTCGACAAACTTCAGACCCACTATTTCGACAATGACGCAAAGGATGGCGACAGCTATTACGTAATGGCATATTATACTGACGGTTCTGTGTCTGACGCATCAGAAGCCTTCATCTTCGACAGCAGCACTGACATCAGCCAATATACTATCGACGACCTTAGCATATCGTTCAATTCTGAAACGAAGAACATCAATATTAACGGTGAGTTTGACAAAGCAGAAATCTTTAACACAAACGGTATCTGCGTATCACAGTCTGCTGCAAACGCCATATCACTTAACGGCGTAACACCGGGTATTTATGTTCTAAAAATAAGCAAGGGTGGAAAAGCTGTTGTGAAAAAGATAATTATTAAATAACACGTTTCCATGATTAATAGCCTTTAAAAACGTTATAACTTATGATGAACAAATGAAATTGACGATGTCAGCAACCAACAGACTACATATACATAAAACCTGGACAAGTTAATTTCAGATGTTAACAGACAAAAGCCTTCCCAAGCAACGGTCTTGAGAAGGCTTTTGTATTCAACAAAGACGAGATTTGTCCCGAATAGCCTCAGGAGCCGAAAAGCCAGACATCCCAGAGTATTTTACCGAAGAGGAACTGGCCGCCTACAATCACGCCCTTGAACTGTATAAAGACTCTTTGGCTAAAGCAAGCTGGCCTGTACTTTTTGATGAAGGAGGCTATCGCAGCCAGAGTAAACGACGGCGTGCTCACCGTAACGCCGCCTAAGATGGCTAAGCCCGAATGTCCTGCAGCACGTCAGATAGAGGTGAAATAACATCCCGTTTAGCGCCGCTTGCGGCAACTTTAAGATGAATATACCATAGCCCAAGGGCGCGGTTCGTAAGAGCCGCGCCCTTTTTTGTGCCATATTTAGCTTGTGTGTCTTAGTTATGGTATGCAATATGTATTGCTCTCGCCTTTCACTATCTTTTGATAAGATAGTCATCGGTTCGGCAATAAAAATAAAAAAATACGTTTTTCATTTTGTATTGCTCTCACCTTTCACTATCTTTGCTGATATTTTGGCTTTCTTTCCAGACCTTGAATATAAACGTAGAAATCTTACGGCTAATGAAAAACATCATAAGCATTATAAATTCATCCTATAATCTGGCATCACAGATATCTCGGTGCCTTGGTTCGCAGCTCTCTACGGCAGAACCTGCACACGATAAGGCCGTCGCCCCTCGTATAGTTTTAAATTCTTGCTTCATGGCGTTGCGCACGCTTCTGCTTGTGCTGCTGATGCTCCTGCCCTCATGCGCCGGTGCCCGCGTGCTGGCCAAAGATTATATGACATTGGTCAAAAAGACATCTGACGCCTCGATAGACTATATAATGAAGAAGGCAGAGCATTATCTCAATGCCGGACATTCTGACACGGCGCTGGTGTATTACATGGTGGCGTGCAACCGAATGAACGACAAACTCTCGGACAAAGACAAGCAGCAATGCGCAATGGCATATCTGAAGAAAGGCAATATTCTCTATATGAAAGGCAACTACGCAGGTGCTCTCTCTGCCTATTTCAGCGGACTGCGCATTAACAACGATTGCAAGGCCAAGCACGAAACAGGGCGTTTCTACAACAACATAGCCAACGTATACTGCGTGTTCGGCGACTATGTAAAGGGCTTGTCGTATTACAAGAAAGGCTATGAGTTTTGCCATAAATACGGCGACAAGGCCAATGCATACAAGATTCTTGCCAACATGACGAAAGTAAACATTATCAAGGGTAATACGTCCTCTGCTAGAAAATACTATAAGATGTCCGAGAAGGTGAAGAATCCTGCGGACAAGGAAAACTGCTACATGGGTATTTTCAATTTCGGACTGATTCTCATGGCGGAGAAAAACTACCCCGAGGCCATAAATACGTACAACGAATTGTTGAACTATGCTGTTAAGAACAAGATGGGGCCGCGATACATTTGTTCTGCTTACAGAGAGCTATATAATAACTATATGAGTCTTGGCAATCGCGATTCAACATTGAAATACCTGCGTTTGTGCGAGAGTACAGCTGTAAAGCACGGCATATTGCATGTCTATCTTGATGTCCTTGTAAAATATGCTGACTTTTATGACTCAGTAAGCAATTACAAGGCAGCAAGCCGCTACAGGGCGCGTTATCAGCATGAGAAGGACTCGATATTCGACACAAACAAGTTTGATGCCGTTAAAAACGAGCAGACGCTTTATGAGATGGACAAGTACGACAAATACATAGCCTCGCTCAACGCCCGCGAGAAGGAACGCTTGCAGACCATTTCACGCCAGAGGCTCACCATCGCCGGCGTCACTGTCGTGACGGCCGTGATAGGAGTGCTGCTCCTGCTTGTGTACCGCCAGAAGGGCAAGATTGACAAGAGCTACAACGACCTGTTTGTCATCAATCGCGACTTTGTCAAGCAACAGGAGTTCACCAGGCAGCGCATGCTTGAGCTTAACAACCGGCTTAAAAGCTCGGAGGCCGAGCTGGCAACCCTGCGTGCGTCGCAGGAACATTCCGACGGAGCCGGCGAAGCGCCAGATACTGCTGTAGCCACTACTGCTGACGATGCTGACGGCAAGAACAAGACTCTGGCAATCAGTGAAGACATGCGCAGGAAATTGCTCGACGCGATAATCGACGTGATGGAAAACTCGACAGAGTTTTGCAGCAGCGACTTCTCTCTTGCGCGTCTTGCCTCGCTCGTTGGTTCCAACAGCAAGTACGTGTCTCTCGTGATAAACGACACCTTCCACAAGACTTTCAAGAATTACGTTAACGACTACCGCATACGTCTGGCTTGTCTGCGCATGGCCGACACCGGCACTTACGGCTCTTACACGCTCAACGCCATCGCAGAGAGCGTAGGCTTTAAGTCGTACACCACGTTCGTCGAGCTGTTCCGCAAGGTGGTCGGCATCACCCCGTCAATGTACAAAGACAAGCTGAAAGCGTCTGTCTGACAATGTGCAGACATGCTTTGCGTCGCGCATTTTATGACCATATTACACTAAGCATGACAGTTTTATAACTAAAACCGCCGTTTTTATTGCGTATTATCACCAATTTCTTGAAATTGGATATTTTTGATTTGCATTTTCTTTTGTCATGTCATAATTTTGCAGGTGTGACGAAACAGTCACGCATAGGGAATTGATATTTAATAAAGCGCTTTTTGAATTTGTCTGTTATCTAATTTAAATCTTAACCGTATGAAAAAAACTTTATTATCGTTAGTGACAATATGTTGTTTTTGTGCAGCGCCGGCACAAGAGTCGCTCATACCATTCCAGACCCACGAGGCTATAATAACGAACGTGTCGTCAAACGGCAGCTATGCCGTAGGCTCGACTCAGGGCATAGGCTATTTTATTAACGCCAAGACTGGCAAGCTGAGCGTGTTTGAAGAAACAGGTGTGATATACGACATTAGAGCCGTTGCCGACTGCGGTATTGCGGCAGGCTCGTACGCTCCCAACAACAGCGCCCAGATGCCGTGCTATGTCACCGAGGGTGATGGCTTTGTGCCACTGCCCACGCCGGAGGGCATTTCGGGTACGTGCTATGGAGTGCCCGAAGACGGTTCTTTCATCGCTGGCAATGTGTCGATTTCAGGTATCGACAATAACGGTGAACGTTTCAGTTACTACCAGCCGGTGATATGGTACCGCAACGAATCGGGAGATTACGATATGTACGAGGAATTGCCTTTCGATAAGATAGGTTTTGACAACCGCCTCACACAGGGCGCGTGGCTTCTTGGCGTTTCTGGCGACGGATTGACTATATACGGACGACTAATCGATGCCTCCGGCACCATCTACTTCCCTGTAATGTGGAAGAGGGCTTCGACGCAGACCAGGGATTGGACTTACAAGGAGCTTTGTAGCGACTTCTGTTTCAACAAGGACGAGATAGCCCCCGAGTGGCCGCAGTATGTGCCCAAAGAGCCTGACGTAACAGAATACTATACTGCCGAGGAACTTGAAGCCTTCAACGAGGCTCTTGCCGCCTATAATGATTCCGTAGAGCATGCAGGTTTTACCATTCCGGAAGAAGAAAGGTGGCCGTGGCCGACGTACAACCCCAACCAACACAAGACCGACTTCTTCAACACTGATACGCCCGACGGTGCAGACCGCAAAAACAGATACGCCGAGGACTACAACAAGTTCTTGAGCGACGGACAGGCTTACAATGACTCTATCATGCTGTATTACGATCGTCTAAGCAAATACCTAATCGGCGAAAACGTGTTCCACATCCTTGAAATGAACCTTAGCAACAACGGTAAATACATGGTAACTACCACCGAGACTAAGCCGGTCATAATTAACCCTGAGACCGAAGAGGTGACCGTACTTGAGGGAGTCGACGGACTGTTCCCTACGGCCGTGCTTGACGATGGTACCGTATTCTTGGGTCAGCCGGCATACATGCCTCCGCTCGACAGAGTTCCTTACGTACATAAGAACGGCGCAGTGATGGACTTTGGCGACTGGGTAAGGGAGCACAGCGAGAAGGCTTACAACGAGCTGATGGAGAATTTCCCCGACGGGCACTTTGGTGTGATATATTCAAATAATCCTGAAGGACTGACTTTCGGAGGCTTCAACCAGAAAAATGAGTATGGTAACTTGGGCTGGATCATGAACCTTAGTGCATATGATGACCTGACAACGGGTATTACCGAAAATAAGATTGCTGACGATGTAGAGGTATCATTCAACTCGGGTGAGGGCACTATCGACATAGCAGGCACAGATAAGGCTGACGTGCGCATATATTCAGTAAACGGCGTCTGCGTATACAATGCTGCCGGAGTAAGCGGCCATGTATCAGTAGCATCGCTTGCACGCGGCACATATGTAGTCGAGGTTAAGAGCGGTAACAGCTTGCTACGTAAGAAGGTAATGATAATGTAGAATTTTTTTATAATCTTTAGACGTGCCCTGACCGCCCGGTTATGTGACTGGGTGGTCAGGGCGCAGCCTTTACATATAAGGGATTTATGTCTCTGCGGAGGCATTTGTATATTTTTGGTGGATGACGTTGGCGGAACGCATCTGATTATTTATCTTTTTCGTTATCCAGTCCTGTGCGTTGCTGTTACCTGCATGCAGTTTTATGTATTATGCCATGTAATGTTATTGTCTGCCGGATTTTGCGGTATTTCTGCAAGGTTACGCTATAACATGGAGTTTTTATAGATTATAAAAGCAGCCTTTTCCTACCTCTCTGTTCATCGCCTTCCGTATGTTCCCGTTATTTTTGCCGTGTTTCAGTCCTTGTAGATGTATGATGCAGTAAAATATTTTGTCATCGCCGTGCAAGGAAGGGCAAAAGGGTGGGCTTTTATGAAAAAAGCACTATCTTTGCACCCGTTATGCACTTCACACTGAAAAGATACACAACACACTACCGCGCGCTCGTTTCGCTCGGCGTGCCCATTGTGGTGGGACAGATCGGAAACGTGGTACTCGGCTTTGCCGACACGCTCATGATAGGCCACCACAGCATGATGGAGCTGGCCGCCGCCAGCTTTGTCACCACCATGTTCACCCTGATCGTTATCTTTGCCATGGGCTTCTCCTACGGTCTTACGCCCATCGTGGGCGCCATGTTCGGCCGCGGCGAGAAGGAAGAGATTGGCGGCATACTGCGCAACAGCCTTGCCGCCAACGGACTGATGGCCGTCATCCTGCTTGCCGTCTCCGTGGTGTTCTATCTCAACCTGCACCGCATGGGGCAGCCCGTAGAGCTGTTGCCCTACATGCGCTCATATCTTCTGGTGAACATCGTGTCGCTGCCATTCCTGTGCATGTTCAACGCCTTCAAGCAGTTTTACGACGGAATAACCGACACGCGCGTGCCGATGTTCGTCATCCTGGGCGGCAACGTGCTCAACATCTTCGGCAACTATGTGCTCATCTACGGAGCCTTCGGCATGCCCGAGCTGGGCCTTCTCGGCGCCGGCATCAGCACCATGGTGTCGCGCATCGTTATGTTCGTGGCCTTCGTTGCCGTGTTCGTGTTTCACCGCAGCTATGCCCCTTACCGCCGCGGATATGCAGCCGGACGGCTCAACCGTGCCGACTTCCGCCGCATCAACACCCTTGGCTGGCCCGTTGCCATGCAGCTCGGCATGGAGTGTGCGGCCTTTTCGCTCTCTGCCATCTTCGTGGGCTGGATTGGTATAACGGCCCTTGCCGCACATCAGGTTACGCTCACGGCCTCGCAGCTGCTCTATATGGTCAACAGCGGTATGGCTGCCGCAATAGCCGTCAGGGTGAGCTATTTCCACGGACAGGGCGACACAGCCGCCGTGCGCGATGCTGCCTATGCCGGCTTTCATGTCATCATGCTCATAGCCTTCGTGCTCTCGGTGCCCGTGTTCCTGCTGCGCAACACGTTCAGCTATTGGTTTACCGACAGCGCCGAGGTGTGTGTGCTCGTGTCGCAGACCGTCATACCGCTCATCGTCTATCAGTTTGGCGACGGCCTTCAGTACACCTTTGCCAACGCCCTGCGCGGCATTTCGTGCGTGCGTCCGCTCATCTGGATAGCCTTTTTCTCCTATTTCGTGGTGTCGTTGCCGCTCGGCTGGTTCCTCGGCATACACAGCGGCTGGGGCCTTGTAGGCGTTTGGAGCGCGTTTCCCGTGTGTTTGCTGTGCGCAGGCATACTTTATTGGCTCTGCTTCATTCGACGCCTCAGACGGCCTTAAAATGGCTCCTGCGGCCATTCTTCATGCCGTATGTCCTGCGGCGCTCAGGTTTTGTGGCGATAAATCCATTATAAAACGATATAAACATCAAAGGGAGACATGCCTGTGTCGGCGTGTCTCCCTTTCTCGTTTTATGGTGTTTCGGTATCAGCATGCTTCTTGTCAGGGCATGCTTACTTCAAATCCTGCTGCCAGTTTACGTGCAGTGTTATTTCTTCGTGCCCCACATCATTGTGTCAATTAGCTTATACCGCTCCTCGGTCTGCCTGTCGGTGGTCATCGTCGTGTTTACGTCGAGCCGCAGCACGGGCACTGCCTCTTGTCCGTTTGCCGGCGTCCAGTCAGGCAGTCCCAGTCCGTTGGGGTTGCCCGTCTTTATGAAGTTGGCGTAATATCCCGAGAAGATGTCCGACATGAGGAAGTCTTCCGGCTGCCAGTCGAACACGCGGTTGGTGGGCAGCGTGCCCATGGCATACTCTATGTCGGCCGAGTGTACGGCTCCCTTTGCCTCTGGCGTCTTGTCGTCGCCGGCGTCCTTGTCCTTCAGTCCGCCTGCCAGTCCTGCCACCTTTCCGCTTATTCTCATTGCCGGGCGCGGGTGGCAGTAGACGTATCTGTATACGGGCTGACCGCTGCTCATGGTGTGCATGTGTGCCCATTTCCACGTGCCGAAGCCTATGAACATGTCGGAGGCAAGCATCATGCCCGGCTCTCCGCTCACGTCGGCGTCGGTGCTGATGCCGTAAAGCTGCACAACCTTCTCGGCGTTGCTGCCGAACAGGGCTCTGGCTGCCTCTGTGGCGTTGGCCACCGTGGCCGGCTTGCCCTGCAGGATGAATGACGGCTGAGCCTCCTCAGAGTTGCCGCCAACCAGCAGCGGAACCCTTGCCTGCCTGCCCCCGGCAAAGGTCTGTTCGGGCTGCTCGGTGAAGAAGTAGCCGTCTATGTTGTATGCCGGCCTGCTCCTTACGGCCGCGCGCTCCATCAGTTCGTCGGCGCTGAGAGCCCTGAGCTCCTCGAGCGACTTGCACCCCATCTGCTTCATCTTCTCCTTTCCTGCCTTTTCGGCCTCCTTCAGCGTGGCAATCTTGCCGAAGGCTATCACCGAACCGCTCGAGCCTATTGCCCTGCAGAAGAGGTTTCGCGACACGGGCGATGCCATGAGCGCGCTCACCGACATCGAGCCTGCCGACTCGCCGGCAATGGTTATCCTGTCGGGGTCGCCGCCGAATGCCGCTATGTTGTCCCTGAGCCACTGTATGGCAGCCGCCTGATCCATAAAGCCGTAGTTGCCCGAGCCCTTGTATGCTGTCTCCTTTGACAGGTCAGGATGCGCGAAGAATCCGAATATGCCCTCGCGGTAGTTTGCCGTAACGGCCACGATGCCCTTGCGCGCCATGCTCATTCCGGCATACCGCGGCTCGCTGCCGCTGCCTGCCATCAGTCCGCCGCCGTTGAAGTAGATCAGCACGGGCAGCTTCTCGTCCATGCTTTTTGCCGGCGTCCAGATGTTAAGATACAGGCAGTCTTCGCTCATCTTCTTTGTGCCGAAGTTCATGTCGCCGTATATAGGCTGCTGCATAGGGTTGGGGCCAAACTCCGTTGCCTTGCGCACGCCCTGCCATCGGGCTGCCGGCTGCGGTGCCTTCCAGCGCAGTGGGCCTGTGGGCGGCGCTGCAAAGGGTATGCCCTTAAACACCTTTATGCCCGACTCGCAGGTGCCTTCAACCACTCCGCAGGCTGTCCTTACCTGCGGTCCTTGTGCCGTTGCCACTGCCGCAAGCAGCGCCAGTGCCAGCGATAATATAGATTTTTTCATTGCTGTTTATGTTTTTTGTTATGTCGTCATATCTGTTCCGGCTCACTCCTTGGCGCATATTATCAGCACGTGCGAGCCGTCGGCCGTGGTGGTGGCCATGATGTAGCAGTCGCCCCCGTCGCCCAGCTTCAGCCGCTTTCTCAGTTCCTCGGCCTTCATCGGAAAGTTGCGCGTGGTTATGTTTGCCTTGCCTATGCCGCCGAGCGCCTTCTTCAGTTCCTTGCGGTTCATGCTGCTTATGGCCTTTATGACGAAGGCGCGGCCCGGAAATCCGTCGGCTCTCTGCTCCGACACGAACAGATGGCTGTCGCGGCTTATCTGTCTTGCGCCGAAGGCTGCCTCTATGCGGCCGAAGCATCCTGCTTTCATCACTGACGGATTAGGCTCATACAGACTCATGCCCGGCTGCAGGCTCAGCGGCGCGCGGCTGCCGTTGCCGCCGGCGTCATCGCCCGTGCCGTCTTCATCCGTTATATTTTTCTGTATGTCTGTCTGCGGATTATAGCTGAATATGCTGCCGTCGTTGACGCACGTAACGCTGGTCAGTCCGTCAAAGCGTGCCGACATGACGAGCAGCAGCTCCTTACACTCGTTGCCTGCCGACACTATGTGCACCTCGCCCACACAGCTGCCGAAGTCGGCCACCGTCTTGTGCCAGTCGAGCATGGGCGACAGCTTCAGCATCACGAAGTCGGCCTTGGCCAGCATCTCGTCGCGCATGGCCAGCACGTCGGGCGTGCAGTCAGCCACGGCAAAAGTCCTTCCGCCATGGCTGTCGCGCCGTGCCGGGTCGGCAAATATCATCGTGACATGCCCCATCTGGCCCATAAATTGCTCAGAATCGGCGCATACCACCTCGGCCTGACTGATGCCCAGCACGCCCATGTTATGCCGCGAGAGCTCACACAAATGGCTCTGTCGCTCAACGTAGACGCCACGGCTGAAGCGGCGCGCCATGTAGGAGAAGTCGACGCCCAGTCCGCCCGTCAGGTCAACGAGCACGCTCTCTGCCTCGCGTGGCAGCCCGCAGATGAGCCTCTGCGCCACGTCTGCCTTGTAGGTGGCCGTCTGTTCCGACGAGCACTGCTCCATCGACAGGTGGGGCGGATACTTTATGCCCTCTGTCGCGGCCCATTGCGGCAGCTTCCTGCGTGCCGTCTGCCATCCTGCTATCTGGTCGAGCGCGTAGCCCAGGTCTATGTCCTTCGCTCCGGCAGCTTTAAGGGCGAGCGCCCTGACGTCGTCGTTGCGGTGGAGCATTATAAATTCTTCAGTGTTCATTGTCTTCATATAAGTTTGTTGCGGGCTCACCGTGCCGTTACCGTGGCCGGTATGCCGTGCAGCGTGCCATGCGGCGGTGCAGCCCTTCGTCAGGCACAAATATACAACGTTTGAGGCTCACGCACAAGTAAGGAGACCATAAATTTTGCCTGCCGGGCATGATTGTGCTGCCGGGGCAGGGTGGTGTGGCGTAACGGCGTGATGTAAAATATTTTCAGCATTGATGCCTTCTGTTAGGCATGCCCTGCGATGCTGTTTTCCGAAATGCCGTGTCTTGCGCTGCAAAAGGTCATGTTTTGCCGCCCGAAAGGCCACCTTTTGCAGGCTGAAAGGGCACGTTTTGCATGGCTGTTTTTATGTGGTTGATTGTCAGAAAGTTATGAAGTGCGTTGCCGTCAGTTGTTTTTGCACATCGAATACACATGAAGAGACACGCTTTCCGGGCGTGTAAGCATGCCGCAAGAAAAGCAAAAGGCGACAGGGATGTTGTCCTTGCCGCCTTTAATAGTGCTTAATTTTAAAGAAAAAAGAAGAATTTGTTATTTCTTGTGGTTAACCGTGTATACCACCTTTCCGTCCTTGTCGATGAGATGGAGCGACAGGGTGGTCTTGTCGGCACATACCAGCGAGAAGCCCGTCACGCCGCTGCAGAACTGTGTTCCGTCTACTGCCTTTACCTTCGGACGGCTCAGCGATCCGCTCGTGTTCACCACGTAGTCGATGTTGCAGCCCGGCTTGCGTATGTGCTGGAAGTTGTGTATGTGTCCGCATATATACATGCTCACGTTCTTGTGCTTGGTCAGTATCGGGTTCAGGCGTGCCTGCATGTCGCCGCGCTCAGATGTGTCCTTGCCCGTGTCGGCATAAATGAGGTGGTGGCCCAGCACGATAACCCAGTCTTCCTTGGCCGAAGAGAGCACAGAGTCGAGCCATTCGAGCTGCTTGTTGTAGTCCTGCTTGCCTGCGTCGGGATATTTCTCGGTGTCGTTGCGGTATTTGTCAATCATCGGTGCAGTGTCAATGAACACCAGTCTTACGGTCACTCCGCCGTCCTCAATCACCTTTGTGTAGTATCTTGCCGGCATGGCCCAGCGTGCGCTCACGTTTGTGTAGTCGAGCACGGCCTGCGTGTTGCCGCGGTACTCGTGGTTTCCGAGCGTCGGATACCAGTCGAGCATCAGTTCGGGATGGCTGTATATAAGCTCATAGTTGGTCATCCAGAGGGGGTCCTGCGTGCTGCGCACACCCTCAAAGTGGTGCACGTCGCCCGGCGCTGCCACACATTCTATGCCCACGGTCTCGGCCATGCGTCCCATCAGTTCGGCTATAGGCTTCTGGTCGTAGTATCCGTTGCGTCCCAGGTCGTTGGCCACGTAGAAGTTGACGTCCTTCTCCAGCTTGGCCCACTGCTCGGGAGTCTGCGCCATGATGCTCATCACGGCCACTAAAAGCAAAATCAGAGTTGTTGAAAGTTTCTTCATTGTTGTGATGTTTTTGTTGTTTATATTCGTTTTGAAAGCAAAGCCGGGACAGCAGGCCGAGCACATACTGATAACTTGCTTTAAGTCATTTTGTACTCTCTCACGCCTGTTTTCCCGGTTTCATCTGTGTTAATCCGTTTCAGGAATTCATTATAAATCTATTCTTCTTAAACATTACTCTCATGACCGTTCAGTCGTTTCCGGCTTAGAAGCTGAGCTTGAATCCGGCCTGGAGCTTCACTCCGTAGTACTCCACCTGCATTGTGCGGTCCTTCTCTCCCTGGTAGTAGCGCAGCGGCTGGTTCAGCAGGTTGTTGGCAGCGGCATAGAAGGTGTACTTGATGTCCTTGCCCCATGTGTAGCTTGCGTTCAGGTCGAGATAGTTAACCTTGTCGTAGTAGCGGCGCAGCTGTGCCTCTTCCTGATACTCCTCGTCGTCCTGGAAGGCAGAAGTGAAGTTGTAAGAGAGACGCACGTTCAGTCCGCCCTTGTCGAAGTAGAGCGACGCGTTGGCCATGTGCTCTGGCGAACCGGGCAGAGCCTGCTCGTCTTTGTTGCCGAATACTGACTTGACCACGTTGCTGTGAGTGTAGGTATAGTTGCCGTAGAAGCCGAAGCACTTGAGTGACGGATGTATGAATCCGAAGTCGCGCTGCAGTCCGAGCTCAACGCCCAGGAGGTCTGCGTCGAATGCGTTTACGGGTCGTGTTATCTTGCAGTCGTCGTAGTTTCCGTAGCTGCCTTTAGACACATGCTCAACCATATAGTCGTTGATGCGCTTGTAGAAGAGTGATGCAGACACCAGACCAACGCTCTTGAAGTAGTATTCTGCCGACAGGTCGTAGTTGTTAGAGATAACCGGCTTCAGGTCAGGGTTGCCCACGAACACCTCAACAGGCGATTCGGTGCGGTTGATGCTGCTGCCCGGCATCATGTGAGAGTATTTAGGACGTGCCAGCGTCTTGGTGTAAGATGCGCGCACCTTCAGGTCGTCTGTGGCGTTATATTTCAGCAATACGCTCGGCAGCCAGTTGATATAGTTGTTCTTGTAGGTGCCGGTCGGTTCGAGATATTCGTTCTCGTCCTCGTCAACAATCCAGTTGAAGCCGCTTGTCTTCAGGTTTGTGGCCTCCATTCTGAGTCCGAGCATAAGCTCAAGTTTCTTTCCGAGCTTCTGCTCAAAGCGCAGATAGCCTGCCGAAACCTGCTCTGTTGCGTCGTAGTTGCCTGCCGACTCCTCGAGCACCTGCTCGCCGCCCATGGCTGCCAGGTCAACGTGGCTGATGCCTCCGAGGTAGTTCTTGTCGATGAACATTGTCGACTTATACTGGCTTCCGGGCATGAATCCGTCGCGTATGCGGTTGATGTAGTAGTTAGAATAGTCGTCGCCGAACATTGCTTCGTAGCCGTCGGTGTAGTCGTAGCATACAACGTCCTTTGTCTTCGACTTGCGTGTGTATTTTCCTCCGAACTTAAGCTTGTTGCCGTAGAGTCCGTTTGCGAGCGGCAACTCGAAGTCGAGCTTGAACTTCCACTCGTTCTCTATGATGTTCTCGTTGGCGTTTGTAAACTCGTCGAGCTTCCATTCGCCCTCGTCGAGGTTGATGTATGTTGTAGAGTAGGGCTGGCGCAGTCCGGCGTCTGCCATGTTGATGGTTATGTCTTTCTGCTCAAGGCTCATGTAGCGCTCGTCGGGGCGTCCCTCAGAAGCTCTTGAGAACGATGCCGACCAGTCGGCAGAGAGCTTGTCCCAGAGCAGGTGCTCGCCGCCAAGGGTGTAGTCCATGGTCTGCTGGCGCTCAAGTCGTGCGCCGCGGTTGTCGGCCGATCCTCCCTTGGTTTCTATCTGTGCCTTCATCTCTCCCTCGCCGTCTGCCAGGTCTTTGTATGACACGCGGTAGCGGTTTTCCCAGTCGTTGCGGCGGTTGTAGATACCGTTGAAGAACACTTTATGGTTGGGGTTGAACACGTAGTCGAGTGAGAGCGAGTAGCTCTGACGCTCACGTGTAACGTAGTATTGTCTTACCTCGGCGTCGGTGAGCACCACCTTGCCGTCGTCGTCGATGTCGTATTCAAACTCAGTGTTGTCCGATCCTGCCGGTGAGTTCTGGTAAGAAATGGCTGCCATGAAGCCCAGCTTGTCGTTGAAGAAGCGGTTGCCGTAGGTCAGTCCGAGGTTAAGCTGCGGCTTTTCGCTTATCCAGCTGTAGCCCGTTCCAGCCGTTATGTTGAACACTTCCTTGTACGGAGTGTTTTTGGTTATGAGGTTTATCGATCCGCCGATGGCGTCGCCGTCCATGTCGGCCGTAACAACCTTGTTCACTTCGATGGTCTGAATCATGTCGGCCGGTATGAGGTCGAGCTGCACGTTGCGTATGTCGCCCTCGGCAGAAGGCAGACGGTTGCCGTTGACGGTTACCGATGTGAGGTCGGGTGATGTTCCGCGCACCTGTCCGAAGCGTGCCTCGCCCTGGTCATACTGCACGTTGATACCGTTGATACGCTTCAGGGCGTCGCCGATGTTAGAGTCGGGGAACTTGCCGATCTGGTCGGCCGACACGACGTTGGTTATGTTAAAGTTATTCTTCTGAGTGTTTATCGCACGGCTCTGTCCGTGGAACGCTCCTTTTACCTCAACGCCCTTAAGCTCCATTCCCTCTGACAGCACGAAGTCTTTCACTTCTGTCTTTTCGGCAGATATGGTCAGTTTAGCCGTTGTCGGCTGGTAGCCTACGTAAGAAACCTTCACCGTGTAGACTCCCGGTTTCAGGTTGGGTATTGTGTAGAATCCGTTAGCGTCGCTAACAACACCTGTGTGCAGATTCTCGATCATAACGGTTGCGCCGGGCAACACCTGATTAGAGTTGTCGACGATTCGTCCGCGCATGGTTCCTAAGTTAGCTTCGTTAGAGTCAGTAACAGCCACTGCTGCTACAGAAAGCATCGCAGATAAGCAAAATAGCGATAATTTTTTGTAATTTTTTCTCATAAAAAACTAAAATAATTTTAACGCTGCAAAGGTCTGCATTCTGTGTTACAAAGCCGTTACGCTGCGGTTATAGTGTATTTAACAACTTGTTACAAATTTATTTCAATTTATTAAAATCTGTTTAAATACCTATTTATATAGTCTCCGTGTTAACATAATATGACATTCTGACGGCTTTCGGGCAGGTTTTAAGGCGTGGCGCACGGAGTGGCGTGCGGGTGGCGGCGGGGGCGCTGTATATGGCTTGGCGGCGATGCGTCGGTATGCCCCTGCGTAACGCCCTGATGCTCAATGCGTTGCAAAAGGCCATGTTTTAGCCTGCAAAAGACGGCCTTTTGGCATGTAAAAGGTGGCCTTTCGGAATGCAAAAGGGCACATATCGGAAAACGGCCGCTGCACGGGCACATTTCAGCACGGCACGGGCGCCGGCACGACATGCCCCGCAGGCAAGACAGAGCGGCGGCAGGGCGGCCTGCCGGAAACAGTGACGCCGCCGTCTGCCGCGGCTGAGATATTCTTATGGTTTTGCGTGATTATAACAAATAAAATGCTTAACTTTGCATTCGACTGAAAGATAAAAGAATAATGGACGATAATTTCGATATAAGAAAAGAGTCGCTGTCGTCGGCCGAGAAGGAGTTTGAGAACGCCCTGAGACCGCTGCGCTTCGGCGACTTCAGCGGACAGCAGAAGGTGGTGGAGAACCTCGAGGTGTTCGTAGAGGCCGCCAAATACCGCGGCGAGCCGCTCGACCACACCCTGCTGCACGGCCCTCCCGGACTGGGAAAGACCACGCTGAGCAACATCATTGCCAACGAGCTGGGCGTGGGCTTCAAGCTGACGAGCGGCCCCGTGCTCGACAAGCCGGGCGACCTGGCAGGCATACTGACGTCGCTCGAGCCTAACGACGTGCTGTTCATCGACGAGATTCACCGCCTGTCGCCCGTCGTCGAGGAGTATCTCTACTCGGCTATGGAGGACTACCGCATCGACATCATGATAGACAAGGGACCGTCGGCGCGCTCGATACAGATTGACCTCAACCCCTTCACTCTCGTGGGGGCAACAACCCGTAGCGGACTGCTCACCGCGCCGCTGCGTGCCCGATTCGGCATCAACCTGCATCTGGAATACTACGAGCCCGAGACGCTCACCAAGATTCTGAAGCGCTCGGCATCGATACTCAAGGTGCCCATCGACGACGACGCTGCCGTAGAGATAGCCCGCCGCAGCCGCGGAACGCCACGTATAGCCAACGCCCTGCTGCGCAGGGTGAGAGACTTTGCGCAGGTGAAGGGCACGGGACGCATAGACACAGCCATATCGAAGGTGGCGCTGACGGCGCTGAACATCGACCAGTATGGCCTCGACGAGATTGACAACAAGATTCTGCTGACAATCATCGACAAGTTCAAGGGCGGCCCAGTGGGCATAACCACCATAGCCACGGCAATAGGCGAGGACGCCGGAACCGTTGAGGAGGTGTATGAGCCTTACCTCATCATGGAAGGATTCATCAAGCGCACGCCGCGCGGACGCATGGTCACGGAGCTTGCCTACAACCACTTCGGCCGCAATCCGTATGCCGGCAACGTGATGGAGCCCGACCTCTTCGGCATGGGATAGGCCATGGATGCCGTTAGAAAGGAATGACGTTAAACAGAGAAAATAACACTACAACAGATAGAAATCAATGCAGAGAACAGGCATTTTCGTAGGAAGCTTCGACCCCTTCACCACCGGTCATCATGCCATCGTCAGACGCGCGCTGCCGCTGTTCGACCGGATTGTCATCGGCGTGGGCTTCAACGAGCGCAAGAAATACATGTACAGCGCGCAGACAAGGGTGAAGGCCATTGCGCGCCTGTATGCCGACGAGCCTAAGGTGGAGGTAAAGGAGTACAGCGACCTCACCGTCGACTTTGCCCGCCGCGAGGGCGCCGGCTTCATCATCAAGGGCGTGCGCAGCATCAAGGACTTTGAGTATGAGCGCGAGCAGGCAGACATCAACCGCAAGATAGGCGGCATAGAGACCATCCTGCTGTATGCCGAGCCTGAGTATGAGAGCGTGTCGTCGAGCATGGTGCGCGAGCTTATCCACTTCGGCAAGGACGCCGCCGAGTTTCTGCCCGCACCTGAGCAGGGACGCAAGACAGAGATTAAGGAGCCTTAAGACGTGCCCGCAGAGGGCAATATAACGCCTTCTGACGCACTTAAGCGCATCTTGGCTATAACTTACCGCACGCCGTGCGGCAAGCCTTCAGAACGAAAATAAACAGCAAAATATGATAACATACAACACCGACGGCGTAAAAATGCCGGCAATAAGAAAGCGCGACACATCGGCATGGATAAAGGCCGTGGCCGCCGAATATGGCCGCAAGGTTGGCGAAATAGGATATATGTTTGTCAACGACGACAAGATTCTTGAGGTTAACAACGAGTATCTGGGCCACAACTACTACACTGACATCATCACGTTCGACTATGACGAGGACGACACAATCAGCGGCGACATAGTCATCTCGCTCGACACCGTGCGCTCAAACGCCGAGCAGCTGGGCAAGGACTACAACGAGGAGCTTCACCGTGTGATTATCCACGGCATACTGCATCTCTGCGGCATCAACGACAAAGGCCCCGGAGAGCGCGAGATTATGGAGGCTGCCGAGAACAAGGCGCTCTCCATGATTAAGCTCTGAGAGGGATCGAGGGGATAAAAGTAATGGGACCAATAAGACTAATGGCCGTGCAGCAATATCAGCACAGGCGCCATATCAGTCTTATTGGTCCCATTTCTCTTATCCCGTCAGCCCTTTATTTGCCTGCCGAGAGCTCCACTCCCTTCTTCACGATGTCGCTTGTCTCGTTGATAATCTGGAAGTATTCGCTCATGTCGAAGAGGTCGCGCGCCACGAGAGCCTTCAGCTGCGATTTCAGATAAGGCAGCGTGCGCTGCAGTTCTTCGTCGTCTTTCGGCTTTATCTTCTGCTTCTCCGCCTCCTTCATTATCTCGTCGATAAGTTCCTGCGGCACCTCAAAACGGCTTCTGAACGCCTCGAACGTCGGGTAGTCGCCTACGAGTTGCTTGCGGTTCTTGTCGATATATCTCAGGTCGGTGTTTATCACTATGCCCTTCAGCACGAGCTGGCGGTGGAACTTGGTGTACTGAAGTGTGTCCAGAGGCACGAACGTGTCGGGCATTATTCCGCCTCCGCCGTACACCGTGCGGTGCTCTTTTAGCGTGTAGAACTTCAGCGAATCGGCGAAGTGAATGCTGTCTCGGTTGGTCAGTTCGCCGTGTTTCAGGCGCTTCTCAAAGTCCATCGCATAGTCCTCAATGTCGCCTTTGGTGTATGGCTTCTGTATGCATCGTCCCGAAGGAGTGTAGTAGTGGGCAATGGTAAGTCGTATCATGGAGCCGTCGGGCAGGTCGATCGGGCGCTGAACGAGGCCCTTTCCGAACGTGCGGCGGCCGATTACGATGCCGCGGTCGTGGTCTTGTATCGCTCCGGTGACAATCTCTGCGGCCGACGCCGTGAACTCGTTGACGAGCACATACACGCGTCCCGTCAGGAAAGAGCCGTTGCCGCGCGCCTTATAGTCCATGCGTCTGATGCGGCGTCCGTCGGTATATACAATCAGATCGTTCTTCGGTAGGAACTCGTTGGCTATCTCCACGGCAGCCTGCAGATATCCTCCGCCGTTGTCCTGAAGGTCGAGTATCAGGTCTTTCATGCCCTCGGCTTTCAGCTTCTCCATGCCTTCCATAAACTCCTTGTATGTCGTCGCACCGAAGTTTCCTATCCTTATGTAGCCTATCTGCGGGCGAATCATGTAGACGGCGTCCACGCTCTTCACCGGAATCTTGTCTCTCTTCACCGTGAAATACATCACGTCGGGCACGCCGCGGCGCACAATTCCCAGTTTCACAGTTGTGCCTCGGGGTCCGCGCAGACGCTTCATTATCTCCTCTTTCTTCATCTTCACGCCCGCAATGGCAGTGTCGTTCACGTTCACTATGCGGTCGCCAGCCATGATGCCCACCTTCTCCGACGGGCCTTTTGACACGGGCTGAATGACGAGCAGCGTGTCGTCAACCATGTTGAACTGCACGCCTATGCCGTCGAAGTTGCCCTGCAGCGGTTCGTTCATGGCCTTCACTTCCTCCGGGTCGGAGTAAGATGAGTGGGGGTCGAGCTTCTCCAGCATGCCCCTTATAGCGTCTTCAACGAGCTTCTTCTCGTCAACCGAGTCGACGTAGAGGTTGTTTATTGCCATTTCGGCTATCTGCAGTTTGCGCAGCGGACTGTCGTAAGAGAAGTCGATGTTCATCTGCGCGCCGGCCGGAAGGCACGACATGACAGCTGGTGCCATGGCAATGATGGCCTTGGTGGCAGTCTTTGCCAGTGCGGCTTTTATCTTTCTGATGGTTGTGTTTATCATTGTTGTGATGTTTCTTTTATGGGATGATTGTGGGGGATGGGACTTATGGGAGGAACGGATGTTGTGGGAGAGATGGGAGGAATGGGACTGATGATGCGCGGATGAATGACTCTTGCATTGTTTTCATGCTTACTCTGCATCGTTTTCATGCTTATTCTGCATGGCTTTTGTGCTTACTTTGCATGGCTTTCATCCTTCTTCCGCATATCATTAATTCCCCTTCCACGTATCATTAATTCCCTTTCCGCATGCTCATTATGTTTCATCAGCATTGCCGTTGGGCTTATTCTGCGTCTCCTTTACGTTCCTTTTGCCCCTTGTCAGAACTTTTCTTCCTCTTCAGGACGGTCTTCCTCTATCACCAGATTGTCTATGATGAAGTTCTGTCGCTCGGGCGTATTCTTGCCCATATAATACTCCAGAAGCTTCTGCACCTGGTCTGTCTTGTGCAGAGTAACCTGCTCGAGGCGCATGTCGGGGCCGATGAAGTTGACAAACTCGTCGGGACTTATCTCTCCAAGACCTTTGAATCGGGTTATCTCAGGGTCGGGACCAAGCTCCTCTATGGCCTTTACGCGCTCCTCGTCGCTGTAGCAATAGCGGGTGATGAAGTCGCCCTTCTTGCCTTTTACGTCCTCGAGCGCCTTCTTGTTGCGCACCTTCGTGCGGCGGTTTCTGACGCGGAAGAGCGGCGTCTGCAGCACGTATACGTGTCCCTTCTTGATGAGTTCGGGGAAGAACTGCAGGAAGAAGGTTATTATGAGCAGTCGGATGTGCATGCCGTCGACATCGGCATCGGTTGCAACAATCACCTTGTTGTAGCGCAGGGTGTCGAGTCCGTCCTCAATGTCGAGGGCTGCCTGAAGCAGATTAAACTCCTCGTTCTCGTACACCACCTTCTTGGTTAGTCCGAAAGAGTTGAGCGGCTTGCCCCTGAGAGAGAACACAGCCTGAGTGTTTACGTCGCGGCTCTTGGTGATAGAACCGCTCGCTGAGTCGCCCTCGGTGATGAATATGGAGCTTTCCTCCTTGCGGTTGTTCTTCACGTCGGAGAAGTGTATGCGGCAGTCGCGCAGCTTCCGGTTGTGCAGGTTGGCTTTCTTGGCGCGCTCGCGTGCCAGCTTTGTCACTCCTGCCATCTCCTTTCTTTCCTTCTCGCTGGCCTGAATCTTCTGCAGCATCACCTCTGCCACGTCAGAGTGTTTGTGCAGATAGTTGTCCACCTCGTTCTTGATGAAGTCGCCTACGTACTTGTTCACGCTGACGCCGTCGGGGCTCATGGTGAGCGATCCGAGCTTAATCTTGGTCTGACTCTCGAACATCGGCTCCTCGACGTTGACGGCTATGGCAGCCACGAGGCCGTTGCGGATGTCGGTATATTCGAAGTTTTTGTTGAAAAACTCCTTTATCGTGCGGGCTATGTGCTCCTTGAACGCGCTCTGGTGAGTACCGCCCTGCGTGGTGTGCTGTCCGTTTACGAACGAGTGATACTCCTCGCCATACTGGTTGGTGTGCGTGAACGCTATCTCGATGTCTTCGCCCTTGAGGTGTATTATGGGGTAGATGCCGTCGTTGGTCATCGTGTCGTTGAGCAGGTCTTCAAGTCCGTTGCGGCTCAGAATCCTGCGTCCGTTGTACATGATGGTCAGCCCTGTGTTCAGGTAGGTGTAGTTGCGCAGCATCGTCTCCACGAAGTCGTGGTGGAAAGAGTAGTTCTTGAAGAGCGTGTCGTCGGGCACGAAGTATATGTATGTACCCGTCTCGTCCTGCGTCTCCTCGGTTGTGTCGCTCTTCAGCACGCCGCGTTCGAATGTCGCCGTGCGCACCGTTCCGTCGCGGTAAGACCTCACCTCGAACCTGGAGCTTAGCGCGTTGACGGCCTTGATGCCCACACCGTTGAGTCCGACGCTCTTCTTGAACGCCTTGGAGTCGTATTTACCTCCGGTGTTTAGCACGCTTACGGCCTCGATGAGCTTGCCCTGCGGTATGCCTCGTCCGTAGTCGCGCACCATCACGCTGAGGTTGTTGTCTATGTCGATCTCGATGCGCTTGCCGGCGTTCATCTTAAACTCGTCGATAGAGTTGTCGATAACCTCTTTGAGCAACACGTAGATGCCGTCCTCGGGCATGGATCCGTCGCCAAGTCGGCCGATGTACATTCCCGGTCGGGTGCGCACGTGCTCCATGTCAGACAGGTGCCTGATATTGTCGTCAGTATACTCGGTTGTAATTTTATTCTCTTCGCTCATAAAATTCCAAAATTAACAATTAAAAGTTAAAAATTAAACATCGTGGCCGGCATATTGTGGCAGCTGGGTGTGGCGTTGTCATCTATTTCTTGCTGTCTACACCCTTCAATGACCTCAATATTGAGACAAGAAGACTTATTCGTGCGATATGATCACCGCCTGCCATCCCCCTCGCTGTTTAATTTTTACTTTTTAATTTTTAATTATTTTCTGCCGTTTGCCGGCAGAAAATCTATATCCACTTCTTGTAGCAGCGTCTTCTCTTGTGGAGGATGGTCTCGAGATACTGCCACTGGCTCTGCACGTTCTCGTTGGTCTCCATCTCAACCTGGCTCTCGCCCCATTTGAATCCGTAGGCCTGATAGCGCGGGATGAGGTCGTAGAACATAAGGGCGTTGGCACCCTTCATGCGGTATTCGGGCAGCACTCCGAGCAGCAGCAGGTCTACGCCCTCGGTCTTGTGAGCCTTCAGAGCCCTCAGCACGTGCCACCATCCGAAGGGCCAGAGCCTTCCGCGGCGGCACTTCTGCAGCGCCTTCGACAGCGACGGGATGGTGATGCCCACAGCCACGGGCTTGTTGCCGGCGCTGCGGTCCTCTACAACGGTGATGAGGCTGAGGTCGGCCAGGGGGAAGTACATCTTGATGTACTGGTCGATCTGCCTTTCAGACAGCTCCGAATATCCGTACAGGTCCTTGAAGCAGGTGTTTATCAGCTCGAACATCTTCTTGCCGTAGCCGCCCTCAAACACGTCCTTCTTGGTCAGTTTCCTGATGTGCAGGTCGTAGCGCTTCTGTATCATCTCGGCTATCTTGGTGTATTTCTCGGGCACCTTGTCGGGCACCATGAGCTTAAACTCCACATAGTCGTTGTCCTTCTCGAAGTCGCCCAGCTTCTCCATGTGCTCCGGATAGTACGGATAGTTGTATATGGTGGCCATAGTGCCCAGCTGGTCGAATCCCATTGTGAGCATGCCTTCGGGGTCGAGGTCGGTGAATCCGAGCGGACCTATCATCTCTTCCATGCCTTTCGACTTGCCGTATTTCTCTACGGCGTCGAACAGGGCCTTAGACACGTTGATGTCGTCGATGAAGTCTATCCATCCGAATCTGACGCACTTGCGCCCCCAGCGCTTGTTGGCGCGGTGGTTGATTATGGCTGCCACGCGGCCCACCATGCGCCCACGTCCGTCGAACGCCATGAAATACTCGGCCTCAGAGAACTCGAACGCCGCGTTCTTGTCCTTGCTCAGGGTGTTCAGGTCGTCGCTGAACAGTGTGGGAACGTCATACTCATTGTCCTTGTAGAGGTCATAGTGAAAGTCTATAAACCGCTCAAGGTCTTTCCTTGTTTCTACTTTTTTGATTTTAATAGTTGACATTTGTCTTACTTTATATTAGACAACTTAAACATGCAAAAATACGAGTTTTGCGCCATATAAAAAAATAAATAACGCTAAATCAGTCTTTTTAAGGCTTTTTGGGCATTGTATGTAAGCTTTTTATGCACATCTGCCACATGGTCTGCGCCGCCTTCAGGCGGTGTCCTTGCAGCCTGTCTGTGGCCGTGCCGAGGCGCGCTTTGATGCCGCCTGCAGTGCGCCTGTTTTCCGAAAGGTGCCCTTTCAGCCTCTAAAAGGCCACCTTTTGCACGCCGAAAGGCCGTCTTTTAGAGCCTGAAACGTGGCCTTTTGCAACGCGCTGAATGTCAGTATGTTACAAAGGCGGATAAAACCGGCGTCTCATCGGGCCGCAATCAGCGCCGCGATGTCATTTTTTCGGGTCTCCGGCACGTTTTTCAATGTATCTTTAAGGCTTTTTATTCATTGCGCCTGAACATGCGGACGATAAATTTAGTATCTTTGCACATATCAATCATGCCGCGGCATAATGGCAGTCAGTCTGACGCTCCGCGGCATGTGAAAGACAAACTTTTTAACCAGTAAAGATTATGAACACAGTTATAGAAAACATGAAGACACGCCGCAGCGTGCGCGCCTTCGACCCTGACCGGATGCCGGAGCGCAGCCTTATCGAGGCTGTGGCAGCGGCAGGAACCTACGCCCCAACGGGCCGCGGAGCGCAGTCGCCGCTCATCGTTGCCGTAACATCAAAGGCCGTTCGCGACCGCCTCTCTGAGCTCAACGCCGCCGTGATGGGCACCGAGGCCGACCCCTTCTACGGCGCGCCGGTGGTGCTCGTGGTGCTGGCCGACCGCACACGCCCCACTTATCTCTACGACGGATCGCTCGTAATGGGCAACCTTATGAACGCCGCACACGCCCTCGGACTGGGCAGCTGCTGGATTCACCGCGCCCGCGAGGTGTTCGACAGCGAGGAAGGCAAGGCCATGCTGCGCGCATGGGGCATTGAGGGCGACTATGAGGGCATAGGCCACTGCGTGCTGGGATACCCGCGCGAGGGTGCCGTCAGAGAGGCTGCGCCGCGCAAGGATGACTACGTAAGATTTGTTGAATAACACATAACGCACATACACAGATGAAGATAAACATGACCGAATGGGCCAAAGCCGTCATCGACAGCAAAAAGGTGATGGCTGTGCCCATAATGACACATCCCGGCATCGAGATGATAGGGCGACGCGTGATCGACGCCGTGAGCGACGGCGAGGTGCACTTCAACGCCGTCAGGGCGCTTGCCGGACGCTACGACACGGCTGCCGCTACAGTGATAATGGACCTCACCGTTGAGGCTGAAGCCTTCGGCGCCGACATCGCCTTCGAGCCCGACGAGGTGCCGGCCGTCAGGGGGCACATGCTCAACAGCGCCGACGACATAGCCCGTCTGCAGGTGCCGTCGCTCAGTGCAGGCCGCGTGCCGGCATATCTCAAGGCCAATCTGCTGGCCGCCCGTGCCATAACCGACCGCCCCGTGCTTGCCGGATGCATCGGGCCTTTCTCGCTTGCGGGCCGTCTCTACGACATGTCGGAGATTATGATTCTGATATATCAGAACCCCGAGGCTGCCGCCATGCTGCTCGACAAGTGTACCGACTTCATCCTGAAATACTGCATCGCGCTGAAGAAGACGGGCGCCAACGGCGTTGTCATGGCCGAGCCTGCCGCCGGACTGATGTCTGACGACGACTGCATGCGCTTCTCTTCGGTCTACGTAAAACGTATTGTCGAGGCCGTGCAGGACGACTATTTCACCGTAGTGCTGCACAACTGCGGCAACACCGGGCAGTGCACCAACGCCATGGTGGCCACCGGAGCCGCCGCATATCACTTCGGCAACAAGTGCGACATGGAGCAGGTGTCGCGTCAGGTGCCGCCCACGGCTCTCACCATGGGCAACCTCGACCCCGTCAGTCTGTTCAAGTCTGCCACGCCCGACGAGATGCGCCGCGCCACCACAGACCTGCTGCGCAAGATGAGCAACTATCCAAACTTCGTGATATCAAGCGGATGCGACACTCCGCCGCACACTCCGTTTGCCAACATCGACGCCTTCTTTGAGGCCGTCGGCGAGTGGAACAGCAAGCTGTAAGCGCAGGTTCTGTCAGCTCTCCAGAGGCCGTGCGGCATGACGTAAAGGTCATGGTCAGCCTCGGTTCATATTGACAGACTCCGCCCGACATACTTAACTACATAAGCCGCTGCACCCTCCGAGGGCAGCAGCGGCGTCATGCGGCGCAGCGTTGTGCCGCTTTTTAATCAGAATAAAATGCTAAAACAGGAAATAACTTTCGACGACCTCAACATCCTTCCGTCTGAAATCTACGAGCAGATGGGCTATGGCGACGCCGTGCCCGACGCTGCCGTGCAGGCCGAGACCTCTGCCGTCATGGAGCGCATAAAGGCCGTTCTGCGCCCGCGTTTCTGCTTCTTCATCACCCCCGGACAACTCGATGCAGAGCAGCACGTGCTCACCGTAGGCTCAGTCAGCTTCAGCGTGGGGCGCATCATCAGCCGGCAGCTGCGCGGCTCGCAGGCTTTCGCCTTCTTTGTGGCCACCGCCGGCGAGGAGTTTGAGCAGCTTCAGCACCGCCTGAAGGACGAAGACGACATGGTGAAGGTGTTTGTTGCCGACTCAATAGGCAGCGTCATAGCCGAGAAGGCGGCCGACTGCATGGAGCTTTCGCTGCAGAAAGCCATTGATGAGCGCGGATGGCGCCACACCAACCGCTTCAGTCCGGGCTACTGCGGGTGGCATGTCTCTCAGCAGCAGATGCTCTTCCCCCTGTTCGGCGAGGAGCGTCCGTGCGGCGTAAGCCTTACCGACTCGAGCCTTATGGTGCCCATCAAGTCGGTCAGCGGCGTGATAGGCCTCGGTCCTTCGGTGCGAAAGCTCGAATATTCGTGCGGCCTCTGCGACTTCAAAGACTGCTACAAGCGCCGCCGTAAGAAGTAGTCTGCGGCATATTTTTCCTTATGCCGTGTATCATCAAGTGTTGCGTTGCCTTTCATTATACGCCATATCGCCTTACATTATATGCCGTGTCGCTTTTCATTATGCGTTCAGTTGTCTTTTATAGTCTGGCATATCGTCTTTTATTATCGTGCGTATAATCCTTTAAAACGGGCCTTTCTGCCTTTTTATTGCGCGTCAGGCATGACATAAAACATATAGAAAAGCGCGGCAAGTCCATATCGGGCTTGCCGCGCTTTTTGCTGTATCATAATTCAGTTTTGTTGTCAGTGTCCGTTGAAGAATATGTAGAGAGCCACCATAACCACGGCAAGCAGCGTCCATGCCACAACAACTGTGCGCTTTGGTCTTTCGCTCAGCTTCACTATCTCGGGGCTTACCGTTGCCTGCTTGTTGCATAGGCTGACGATAATCATGCTGATGATGAGGATTACGAAGATGTAGAACGACAGCATCATGAAGTGCACCTGCTCCGTGGCTCCCGGTATAACCCACAGGTAAAGGATGCCCGAGCCGATGCTGAAGATGGTTCCGAAGGTGAGCGTTACGTTGGCGGCGAGCGTCGTGCAGCGCTTCCAGAACACGCCCATGACGAACACTGCCGCCATAGGTGGTGCGATGAAGCTGAGCACCGACTGGAATACGTTGAAGAGGTTCATGCCCTTTATGTTGTCAACAGCCACGGTGATGACTATCGACACCAGTGCACCTATGACGGTTATTATGCGTCCTGTGCGCATTATTTCCTTCTGCGTGGCCTCCGGGCGGATGTTCTTCACGTATATGTCCATCGTGAACACCGTGCTCAGGGCGTTGAGCGCAGAGCCTATGGTGCTGATGAGCGCGGCGGTGAGAACGGCAAGCACGAGGCCAACCATGCCCACGGGGAAGAGGTTCGACACGAGAGTCATGTAGGCGTTGTCGGCCTCGATGGTCATATTTCCGAAGAAACCGGTCTTCCAGAGGGCGAAGCATACGATGCCGGGGATGATGTATATGGCCACGTCGAGTATCTTCAGCCAGCCCGTAAAGTTAGCTCCCTTCTGTCCTTCGCTGAGGTCTTTGGCTGCCAGTACGGGCTGAACCATCGACTGGTCGGTGCACCAGAACCACAGTCCGCTTATAGGATAGCCCAGCAGTATGGGCAACCAGGGGAAGTCTTTGTCGCTGTTGGGCTGAAAGAGGTTCCAGTAATTAGACGGCACAATGTCGGGATTGGCCAGCACGGCGATGCCTCCGGTGAACGAGTCGCCGCCGAGGCGGTATATTCCTACGAAGGTCAGCGTGGCCGAAACGAGTATGAGCAGCACCATCTGATATACGTTGGTGTAGGCCACGGCCTTCAGTCCGCCGAGCATTGTGAAGAAGGCGGAGATGCCGAGCAGCAGGAATGCCGACATCCACATGGGTATGCCGAACACCTGGCGTATGATTATGCCGCCCGCGAAGAGTGTGAGCGCGAGCCACGAGATGAGTATCGTGACGATGGTATACCACGCCAGCATGTTGCGTGTGGACTGTCCGAAGCGCAGGCCCATAAACTCGGGCAGGGTGGAAACCTTGCTGCCGAGATAGCGCGGGGCGAAGACGAAGGCCAACAGGGCTATGAACACGAAGGCGTACCATGCGTAGTTGCCCGACACGACGCCCGTGGTGAAGCCGGCGCTTGCCGACGCTATGAGCATAGAGGGGCCTACGTTGGTGCCCCACATGGAGAATCCTATGTGGTGCCAGCGCAGAGAATGTTCGGCAAGAAACAGGCTGCTGCCCTTCTTGCGCTTGGTGCTTGCCCATATGCCGATGGCAAGCAGGATGACGAAGTATGCTATAAGTATGCCCCAGTCGAGGCCATGTAATGATTGTGAGTTCATGGATATGTTGTTTATTTGGTAGTTATAGTAGTTAAAGGAGTTATCGCGGGCTGTGCCCGCTCAGTAGTTAAAGTCATTAGCCTTGCAGCCGGTTGGTGGCTTTATGGGTGATGTATGACTTATGGAAGTAATGAGACCGATGCGCTGCAGATGATGTAATGACCGGCGTATTTAGCCTTGTTAATAACCGGCAGGGCATTTGGCTTTAACTCCTTTAACTACTCTAACTCCTTTAACTCCTTGAAATATTATTCTTTTCCCTTCACCAGCTCCCTTGCCACCTTCACTGCTTCGTTGGCATTGTCGCTGTATCCGTCGGCTCCTATTTCGTCGGCGAAGGCCTGGCTTACGGGCGCTCCGCCCACCATAATCTTCACCTTGTCGCGCAGTCCGGCGTCTTCCACGGCCTTGATTACGTCCTTCATGTAGGTCATTGTCGTGGTAAGCAGGGCGCTCATGCACAGGATGTCGGCGTGGTTGTCCTTCAGTGCCTCTACAAACTTGTCGCTCGGCACGTCGATGCCGATGTTTATCACCTCAAAGCCGCTGCCCTCGAGCATCGATGCCACGAGGTTCTTGCCTATGTCGTGCAGGTCGCCCTTCACCGTTCCGATGACCACGCGGCCTATCGTAACGTCGGCCTTGCCTGCCATGAGCGGCTTCAGCAGCACGAGGGCGGCCTTCATGGCGCGTCCTGCCATGAGCAGCTGGGGCACAAAGGCCTTGCCGTCCTGGAAGCGCTGGCCCACCTCGCCCATGGCGCGTATCATCTGACTGTTGATGATGTCCTGCGGAGCCATGCCTGCGTCTACGGCTTTCTGCGTCGCTTCGGCTGCCTTGTCGGCGTTGCCTTGCAGTATGGCGTCGAATATCTCGTCGGCTGCCGACGGCTCGTTTGCGGCCTTCGGCGCGCAGCATTCACAGGGTTCGGCGGCATGGTCGTGCCCGTGGTTTTCTGAAAGGCCACCTTTTGCATTGTCAAAGACCACCTTTTGCACGCTAAAAGACGGCATATTGGAACCTAAAAGGCCACCTTTTGCAACGCCCTCATTATCAGATGGTTGCGCAGGGTGGGGCGAAAGGGCAAGTCCTTCGGCGGGAACCACGGCTTCGGCAAGCTTTCTGATGTGCATGTCGGTTGTGCCGCAGCATCCTCCCACGATGTTGAGCACGTGCCACTCTATCAGCGGCCACAGTTCGCGCTGCAGCATCTCGGGCGTGTGGCTGTAGCGTCCCTCGGCGTCGGGCATGCCGGCGTTGGGGTAAAGACTTATCATGTAGGGTGTAGTCTTGCCGAGATGTACGAGCATGTCGGCGGCAAGGCTTACGTCAGAACAGCAGTTTACGCCAACCGACATGATGTCGCTGCCTGCAACGGATGCGAGGAACTCTCCGATGCTCTGTCCCAGCATGTTGTGTCCGTCGGCAGTGGCTATGCTGAAGCTCAGCATCAGCGGCAGACGTTTGCCTGCCTTGCGCATTGCTCCGCGTGCCGCCTCGATGGCCGCCTGCGCGTTCTTTGTGTCGAATATCGTCTCTATCAGCAGGGCGTCGACGCCGCCTTCAATCAGCGCCTCGGCCTGTTCTGCGTAGGCGTCGCGCAGAGTGTCGTAGCTGAAGGCATGCCAGCCCGGCTGTGTGGTGTCTGATGTTATTGAGCAAGTCTTGCTCGTCGGACCAATCGAACCTGCCACGAAGCGCGGCTTGTGCGGTGTCTTGGTTGTAAATTCGTCGGCAGCCTTGCGCGCTATGCGGCACGCCTCGAGGTTTATCTCGCGGCAGAAGCTCTCCAGATGATAGTCTGCCATGGATATGCGCTGCGCGTTGAAGGTGTTTGTCTCGATGATGTCGGCTCCGGCTTCGAGATACTTACGGTGAATGTCCTCAATGACGTCGGGGCGCGTAAGGCACAGCAGGTCGTTGCATCCCTTCACGTTCACGTCATGCCCTGCAAGCCTTTCGCCGCGGAAGTCGGCCTCGCCGAGGCGTCGGCTCTGTATCATCGTGCCCATTGCTCCGTCGATTACGAGTATGCGGTTGCGTCCTGCCGATACGATGGGGCAGCCGTCGAGCCAGTCGGCAGGAGCCTTTTCGTCCTTTCCTGTAAGCTCCTTGAATTCGCGCTCGGCGCTCTCTATTATTGCCTCCACCTCCTTGTCGGCGTCGCTCTTGCTGCTGTTTATGCGTATGGTGTTGTCCTCCTGCTGCGGCTTCTTGGCTTCGTCTTCCTGATATTCCTCAACGATGCGCATGGCTTTCTCCACCTCGTCCTCGTTGTGGAAGTCCATCTCAATATGCACTCCGTTGCCTCCTATGTTGTCGAGCAGCGGCCGCAGCTCGTCGAGCGTTACCCAGCATGCCATTATGCTCTTGCCTCCTGCCAGTATCTTCTTGTACAGGTCGTACCATTTTGGCGAGCCTCCCTGCGGCTCTCCCACGCCCGGCGTCCATTGTATGGCGTTGAGTTCCTCAATCTCGAGCAGTGCCGGCAGATGATGAAGAGCGCCTACGCCGTCGAGATGATACAGCGTGTAGTCAATCTTCTGGCACTGCTGGCGAATGAACGGCTGCACAAAGCGGCGGTAGTCTTCCACGCTTATCATGGTCGATATGTCGCTCTGCAGTTTGCTCATCTTGCCCGGTGCCCACGAAGAGAAGTAGCAGAAGGCCATCTCGTCGCCCTCGCGCACTATGTCGTAAAGCTCGTCGAACACCTTGAAGTAGATGTCGTTTATCTGCTGCATCTGGCGTTCCAGCACCTCGGGCTGCGTAACCGTGTCCATCAGCACCTTGTCTGTGCCCTTCAGAGCCGCCAGAACGTCCATGCCCTCCATGAGGTCGGGCATGCCCACATAATAGTTGCCGTTGGCCTTCTTCTTGCATTCTGTCAGCAGTTGCTTGTGCAACAGCCAGTTGGGATGCTCCGGATTAAACTTTATGTCGTCGGTGAAGTCAGGGTCGGGGTGTATCCATATCGTGTCTTCTCCGCCCTCGAACACGCCTCCCAGGATAGCGGCGAGCGAGCCGGGGCCCAGCTGTGTGTTTGCAACGGGCAGCATATCAGCCTTCAGACAGCTGTGAGCCACGTACCAGTCGAGGTATTCGGCGCGCCATTTCGGGTCGAACCATTTCTGGTTGAGGTTCTTCGGGGCTGGCGGTGCAGGCACATCGGCATGCGGCCTGACGCCTTCCTGAAAGTGTTCCCACATGTTCAGCACAATGCCTTTGTGGTTCCACCATTGTATGTATCGCTGTTTTGTTTCTTCAAGATTCTTTTTCCACATGTTCAATAAGTAGTTATAGTAGTTAAAGGAGTTATCGCCGGCCGTGCCGGCTAGGAGTTAAAGTCATTTGTCTTGTTGGTAAATGACTTTATATTTTTATTTAATTGCTGATTGTCAGTCGGTTAGATAGGTCTGAGGTGTTGTCTCCGGCCGTTCCGGTTAAGGGCTAAAGCCATTGGCATTGCGGGCAAATGACTCTATATTTTTTATTTTGTTGCTGATTGTCAGGTGGTTAGGGTTGTTAAAGAAGTTATCGCTTTGCGTTCCTGCTTATGGCAGAAGCTATTGTATTAAATGTCTGTTTACTTATTGTAAGATTGACGATAAGCGTTCAGACTAATGGCTTTAACTCCTAGCCGGCACGGCCGGCGATAACTACTTTAACTCCTTTAACTACCAATTTAACCTATTACCACTCAATCCCTCCAAACCTTCCGTCAATCTTAATATATTCTGTCTTGCTCAAGTCCATGTCGTCCGTGCAGTCTACTGGCTCGGGATAAACCGGAATGACGGCACCTTCGCGCACATAGACGGGCATCAGTTCGAGCGGCACATTGAGGTCTTTGAGCCACTTTCCGCCGCTGTAGCGCTCGCCGGTGAAGAAGTTCACCCAGTTGCCTTCAGGCAGGTAGACGTCGCGGCGGCCTTCGCTGTTCATCACGGGAGCCACGAGGAAGTCGTCGCCGAAGTAATATTCGTCGTCGATATGCCAGCACATGGGGTCGTCCGGGTGGTGGAATATCAGCGCCTGGAGCACCGTTGAGCCGCCGCTTACGGCCTTACGGCTCTCCTGAAGGATGTAAGGTATGAGCTTATAGCGCAGCTGCCACCATCTCTTCACTATCGGGGCGATGGCAGGATAGTGCCAGGGCTCGCGCTTGTTGGTGCCGTGATAGCGGATGTGAGACGAGAATACGCCGAACTGAGTCCAGCGGACGTAGACGTCATCACGTACACGTGAGTTCATGAAGTTGGGCAGAGTGTGGAATCCGGGCACGTCGTGGCTCCAGAAGGCAAAGCCCGACAGACCGAAGTGAAGTCCGCCCTTGAGCGATCCGGCCATGCCGTCCCACGAGCTGCATGAGTCGCCTCCCCAGTGCAGAGGATAGCGCTGGCAGCCTGCCCAGGCTGCTCTTGCCCATACTATGCCGTCGCCCGTAACCTCCTTTGTAACCTCATAGGCAGCCTTCTGATACAGCAGCGCATAGAGATTGTTGAGCAGTTCGGGCTTCATGTTCTTGTAGACGGCATCCATGTGGATGTTTTCGCCGAAGTCGGTCTTTATCGCTGCCACGCCCATGTTCAGCAGACGGCGCAGCAAACCCTTGTACCACTCGGTGGCGGCGGGGTCGGTGAAGTCGATTGTTCCGGCGTAGTCGAGGGCCGAGAAGTTAGAACCTTCGCCCTCCTGCTGCTTTGTCAGCGTGCAGATATAGTGGTTCTTGCGCGCCTCGTCAATCTGTTCGGCATCCTCAGCCACATAGGGCAGCTGCCACAGAGTTACGCGGTAGCCCTTGTCCTTCAGGCCGCGGATGAAGCCTTCGGGGTCGGGGAAGCGCTCTTCGTTGAACTTCCATTCGCACAGCCAGTCGGTCTTAAACCATCCTGTGTCCAAGTGTATCACGTCGCAGGGATAATGTTCGCGGCGCATGCGGTCGCAAATCTCGTTCACCTCGTCGGCGCTGAAGTATGTCATGCGGCTCATCCACACGCCGAAGCTCCACAAGGGAGGCATCGAGGGGTAGCCCGTCAGGTCGCGGTAGCCGCGGATAATCTCCTCCATAGAGTCGCCGCCGATGAGGAATACGTCGAGCATGGCCTGGTCGCTGAGGAACTCTACCGAGCGCGTTGACACTCCGGCGAGCGACAGCTTGCTGTGTGCGCAGGTGTGATAGAATGCTCCGTACATGCGGCTCGACACGTAGAACGGAATGTTTTTATATGTGCGGCGGTTGTTTACGCCCTGTCCGTCCTGGTTCTTGAGGAAGAACGTCTGTCCGCTGAGGTCCATCTTGGTGAAGCGTTCGCCCGTTCCGGCAAAACATTCGTCGGCCTTGCACTCGAACGACATCGTGGCGCGCTCCTTCTGTCCGTCAAGCTTGCAGAAGCCTATGGGCAGCGCGTCGTAGCGCGGAGGCGAGAAGTGGTCGTAGGCGGCCAGGCGTATCTCGCGCTTTCCGTCGGGATACAGGCGCAGGTCGAGCGTCTCCTGCGGGTCGGGCAGCAGCGTGCTCCAGCGGTCGAGCTCGGGCTCCTGTATGTTGATAACGGCCCTGACGGTGCCTTCGGGGTCGGTGACGGTCCATCGGCCGTTGCCGAAGCTTACGCTCAGCGGCGTCTTCTTAACCCTGTCGCTCATCTGCAACATCTCCGACTCGTCGGTCATCTGCTCCTCGCCGAAGCCTATGAACAGGCGCAGGATCTTTGGCTCATACTGCCTGATGATGAGCGTATATTCCTCACGCGGCACGCCGGTGTCGGCTGCCATGTCGTTGGCCAGTATCTGCTTCTGGAACGGAACGAGCACGCAGATGTCGCCGTCGTTCTCGAACACGGCTGAGGGTTTGCATGCCTTCCATAGCGACTCGTTGCGGCTAAGGCTGACGTCGAAGTCGAGAAAGTCGAAAAGATGGTAGTTTGTGGGTTTCATTTTTTTGTTTGTTTTTATATGTTTTTTGCCGGCTTTTTCAGTCCTCCGTCCCCTTGCCGTTAGTGTTTCGTGGCCGGGGGCGCGGCTGTGCTAATTATGCCTTCTGTTATTATGCTTTTCAGGTTTTGTCTTGTGGCCGTGTGGCTTGTGTGCGCCGGCTGCGTGCCGGTGTGCCGTTGCGGCCTGCGGCGGCATGAGTTGCCGTGGCTGTAGATATGACGCAGCGGTGTTGTTTTTGTACTATGCCATAAGGCATAATGTCCGCGCGTCGCTCTCTGTCCATTGTTGTTTGCGTATTATCGTGTTGTCCGTTGCCGTAGCCGGGTGTCCGCGTGCGGTCTGCTTACGGCCCGTCCTGCAGCCTTTGCCCTGTCGTGGGCGTGCAGGAGCTATGTTGCAAAAATAAGAAAAATAGCCTTAACGGCAAAGGATTATCCCAAATGTTTCAGTATTTTCAGCCCTTGTCATAGGTAAGTGTTTCCCCCTGGTTTTCCAATATGTGCCCTTTCGCATTGCAAAAGGCTACATATTGCACGCTAAAAGGCCACCTTTCAGAAGCTGAAAGATGACCTTTTGCAACGCATTGAGCGTCAATGGTCGGGCTGTAGGCCGCCGTACCTTGTGCGATTGCTGCCAGTATGGCGTTATGTGTTATTGCGCCGTGCCGGCTTCAGACTTGCCGTCGCCTTCGGTCTGCGTGTGCTGCGGCACGCCTATCTCCTTCACCTTCTTCTCAAACTCGTCCCTGCCGCATGTCGCGCCGTTCTTGATGCGTGCGCGGTAGTTGTAGATTGTGTTGACCGAATAGTGGAGAAACTCGGCTATCTTTGAGCTGTCGTCAATGCCGAGGCGTATCAGCGCGAATATCCTTATGTCGGTGTTCAGGCGCGACGTGTCGTCGAGATGTATGCGCTCCTCGGGGCGCAGCAGCTTGTTGAAGTCGTCGACGAAGGTGGGGAAGAGGTGTATGAACGTGGTGTCGAATATGTCGAAGAGCTCCTGCTGCTGGCGGTCTCTGAAGTCGTGCGACTTCATCTTGCTCATCAGTTCCGTGTGCTGCTTGTTCTTCAGCATCGTCAGCACCTCCTTTCTCATCCTCTCCATGTTGTCTATGTATATAGAGCACTGCCTGAGGAACAGGCCGATGTATTTCTCCTTCACCCTGTTCGACTCGTTCAGGCTGCCTATGGCCTTGTGCAGCTGGCGGTCGGTTTCGGTCAGCTGGCGGTTGCTCTCGTCCAGGTTCTCGTTCACCTGCTGCATCTCCTTGTTGAGCTTCATCAGCTGCCTGTTCTTGCGGCTGAGCTCGTCGCGCGTCAGCTTCAGCTTGCCGCGCTGCTTGTTGACATGTATGAGCAGCACAAGCACCGACACGGCGAAGAGGCTTATCACGAGCACCATGATTACGAGGCGCTCCTTCTGCTTCTGCATTATGGTCTGATAGCTGCTGTCTATGGATGTGAGCACGGGCGAAATCTGGTTGCTTCTCACCCTCGTGCCGAACTTCTCGGCGCAGTTCCAGGCAAAGTTTATGTATTTATACGACCGCGCCATGTCGCCCGTCGTGTTCAGATAGTTGGCCAGTTCCCACAGCGCGCCCTGGTCCATCACGGCGTTGCGTATGTCGTCCAGCGCCGACATTGCCAGCCAGTAGGTCCAGTTGTCGGTGTCGTTCATCCTCTTGTAGTCGAGAAAGCGGTAGTAGGCAATTATCGAGAACTCGTGCGACTGTCGGTCTACGCCCTTCATCCTCATGTCGTTGTAGCGCAGCGCGCCGGCCGGGTCGTTGCTGTTGTACCGCTCAATCTCCATCAGCTGCAGATACATGTCGCTGTTCTTGTCGGCCAGAGCCGCCAGCGAGTCGGCATACATTCTTTCCAGCCGGCCATAGTTTTCCTTCAGTCTGCCTATCTTTGTGTAGAATCCCAGCTCCTTGTAGAGATGGTTGCGCGCGGCGTAATATGCCAGCCTGCCTTCGCGGTTTAGCTCTCCGGTGTTGATAGAGGCCAGCAGTTCGTCCGACTCCATATACATTCCGGCCGTTGAACACTGAAAGGCCTTCAGCGCAGTGCAGTGGTTGGCGCTCATCATGTCGCCATGGCTGCGCGCCATCCGTTCGGCCCTGCCGAGCCATGCTATGGCCGAGTCGTTCACGAAAGCCTTGTATTCCCTGTATATTCTGAATGCTGCCGCATATCGCGCGGCATATCCGCGGCTCTTGTCAAACTGCCGCTTGAGGCCTGCAATGCGTGCCTCGCGCTTGGATAAATAAACAGATGCATTGGCGATGGCCTCGTCAATGCATCTGTAAACCGAGTCCGTGCGTGCGGCATCAGCTGACGCCACCACCGGAACAAGCCATATAATAAGTAAAAATATGTTTCTCATCGCTGTCTTATGCTTAGCCGGAACATGCCTCCGCGGCCTTTGTAAGGTTCTGTGAGACATAGGTTTATCTCTTCCTGCAAAGATAAGACAATATTGCGAACACACAAAATTTACGGCCCGTGTTTTTTTATTTTGCCGTTATTGTCACGCTCTGCAGCGAGCGGCTGTCGTGGCCTGCCATGATATGAAACTCGCCCGGCTCGAACACCTTGCGGCCTTCGGCGTTGTAGAACGACAGGTCGTCTTCGGTGATGTCGAACTCAACGGTGCGGCTCTCGCCCTTCTTCAGGTGTATGCGGCTGAAGCCTTTCAGCTCCTTTACGGGGCGGCTGATGGATGCCACGGGGTCGCGCACATAGAGCTGCACCACCTCGTCGGCGTCATAGTTGCCCGTGTTGCTCACCGTCACCGCTGCCTTAAAGTTGCGTCCGCTGCCCGTAACGCTCAGTTTGCCGTAGCTGAAGCTCGTGTAGCTCAGGCCGTAGCCGAAGGGGTAGAGCGGGTCGTTCACCTCGTCGAGATAGTTGCTGGCATACTTGCGGAACTCTTTTGTGCCTTCGGGCACGGGGCGTCCCGTGTTGAGATGGTTGTAATAGATTGGTATCTGGCCCTCGTTGCGCGGGAAAGTCATTGTCAGACGGCCGCTCGGAGCCACGTCGCCGAACACCACGTCGCATATAGCGTCGGCTGCCTCGCTGCCTCCGAACCATACGTTCAGTATCGCGTCCACATTATTTTGCTCCCAGGTAAGCACCGTCGGACGGCCCGAGAAGTTGAGCATCACCACCGGTTTGCCCATCTTTACAAGCTCGGCGAGCAGCTCGCGCTGAACGTCGGGCAGCACAAGACTCGTGCGGCTCGAGCATTCGCCCGACATGTCGGCACTCTCGCCCATGGCACATACTATCACGTCGGCCTTGCGTGCCGCCTCGAGAGCCTCTGCCTTGAGCTGTGCGTCGTCGCCTCTCGTTATGTTCTTGCCGAACTCTGCCGCGCGCTGACGTGCCGAGTCGGCCATCAGGTTGCATCCCTGCGCATACAGAAGTTCAGCCTTTCCGGCCAGCGCGCGCTCCATTCCTTCCTTCAGCGTCGGGTATTTGTCTGGAGTGTAGGCCACGCACCATGTGCCCGCCAAGTTGGCGCGGGTGTCTGCCAGCGGACCTATCAGCGCTATCTTGCCCTGCTTCTTCAGCGGCAGCAACGACTTGTCGTTCTTCAGCAGCACAAAGGTCTCGGCGGCAATGCGCCTTGCTTCGGCGCGGTTTTCGGCCGTGAAGATGTCGCGCTTGCGCCTTTTCGTGTCGCAGTATTTGTACGGATCGGCAAAAAGTCCCAGCTTATATTTAGCCTCGAGCACCCTGCGGCATGCCTTGTTGATGGCCTCCTCGCTCACCGTTCCGTCCTTTACCGACTGCTCCAGCGTGCCGATGAATCCCATGGAGCACATGTCCATGTCGGTGCCGGCATTGAGGGCAGCTGCCGAACAGTCTTTCAGCGAACCGCCAACGCCGTGGCTCAGCATCTCGCCTATAGAGCCGTAGTCGGTAACAACGAAGCCGTCGAACTTCCACTGGTTGCGCAGCACATCCTCAAGAAGCCACTTGTTGGCCGTTGCCGGCACATAGTCAACCAGGTTGAACGATGTCATCACGCTGCCCGTTCCTGCCTTTACGGCGGCGCGGTAAGGCTCGAGATACTGGTTATACATGCGCAGACGGCTCATGTCAACGGTGTTATAGTCGCGTCCCGCCTCAACGGCGCCATACAGGGCGAAGTGCTTCAGACATGCCATAACGTTGGCGTTGCTGCTGTAGTCGCCCTGATATCCGCGAATCATGGCCTCGGCTATGCGTGAGCCGAGATAGGGATCTTCGCCGTTTCCCTCAGATATGCGGCCCCAGCGGGCGTCGATGCAGATGTCTACCATAGGGCTGAACACCCAGTTGATGCCGTCGGCCGTGGCCTCCTTTGCGGCTATTTGGGCAGCACGCTCTATGGCGTTGAGGTCCCAGCTGCATGAAAGCGCGAACGGAATGGGGAATATCGTCTCGTATCCGTGTATCACATCCATGCCCACAAGCAGCGGAATGCCCAGCCGGCTCTTCTCGACGGCCAGCTTCTGCAGTGCTTTTATCTTGTCTACGCCCTTCAGGTTGAACACGCCTCCAATCTCTCCGGCCTTTATCTTGCCGCTTACTTCAGAGTCCTGGGCCTGTCCCGTGGTTATGTCGCCTGCCACCTGAAGGTTAAGCTGACCAATCTTCTCGTGCAGAGTCATGCGCGACATGAGGCCGTCAACAAACTTATCCATCTCCTGGTTCTGTGCGCTCACCGCCCCGGTCAGCAGCAGTGCCGCCGCAGTTGTCAGTATTTTGCTTATTTTCATCATATGATTTATGTCTTTAGATGTCAATGACTATTTCAGAGTAAACGCCACTTTGCTCACAATATTGTCTGAAGCGTTGCCCACGAGAGCCTCAAACTGTCCCGGCTCTGCGGTCCAGCTGGCAGCCTTGTCGTCGTAGAAGCTGAGGGCGTCTTTGCCTATTGTTATGGTTACTTCCTTGGTTTCGCCCGGCTGGAGATAAACTTTCCTGAATCCTTTAAGCTCCTTGTAAGGGCGCGGAAGCGACGACTCGCAGTCGTGAATGTAGAGCTGCACCGTCTCAGAGCCTGCCACCTTGCCCGTGTTGGTGACGCTGACGGTGAACAAAAGGCTGTCGGCTGTGGTGATACTTGCGGCACTTGCCTTTGCCTTGCCTATCTTGAAGCTCGTGTAGCTCTCGCCGTGTCCGAAGGCAAAGAGCGGCTTTGTCTTCTCCTTGTCAGCCCAGCGGTAGCCCACAAAGATGCCTTCCTTATACTCTTCGTCAATGATTTTCTTGTCGGCGCGCCATGTTCCGGGATATGTGTTGAGCTTGTGCGCACCCACATCATTGAGCGATGCCGGCCATGTGAAGGGCAGTTTGCCCGACGGGTTGGTGCGTCCTGTCAGCACGTCGGCAAGAGCATGGCCTGCCGTTGAGCCGAGGAACCAGCCCTGAACTATTGCGGGCACCGAACTCTTCCACGGCATTGCCACGGCGTTGCCCGATATGTTGACGAATATAAGACGCTTGTTGGCCTTGGCAAGAGCCTCCACCACCTTGTCCTGGTCATAGGGCAGGGCGAAAGACTTGCGGTCGTGGCCCTCGGCATCCTGGTAGTCGCTCTTGTTGAGTCCGCCGAAGAACACCACGTAGTCGGCCTTGCGCGCCTTGTCTACGGCCTCGGCTATAAGCTCTTCGGGCGAGCGGCTGTCAGCAAGTTGCTGTCCTGTGGTTACGCCGTTGTACTCGCCTGTGATGTCGCCAACATATCCGCGGGCATAGTCAACCTCGATGTTCATGCCTTCGAGACATGCCTTCAGACCGTCGAGAGGCAGTTCCTCATGCTGCGCCTTGAGCGAAGAGCTGCCGCCGCCTACGGTCATCATCTTGATGGCATTCTCGCCGACGACGAGCACGCGGCGTGCCTTCAGCGTGTCGATGGGCAGCACGCGGCCTTTGTTCTGCAGCAGCACGATGCCTTCGGCGGCTATTTTGCGTGCAGCGTCGTAGTGAGCTTCAGAGCAGAGCGAGCCAAACTGGCGGTTGCGGTTCATGTTGGTGCGGAAGAAAAGGCGCAGCACACGTCTGACCTTGTCGTTGAGTTCCTTCTCCGTGTAAGTGCCGTCCTGTATCAGTTTGCGGTAAGGCGAAGCCAGATAATAGTTGTCGTAGGCGTCTGAAGTGCCGAAGGCAAGGCCGTCGGTCCATGTTCCGAACTCCATGTCGAGTCCGTTCTCAACGGCCTGACGGGTGTCGTGTGCGCCGCCCCAGTCGGATACCACCACGCCGTCGAAGCGCCACTGGCCCTTCAGTATGTCGTTGAGCAGCCACTGGTTGTGGCAGTTGTGCTGATTCTTATACATGTTGTAGGCACCCATTATGCCCCACACTCCGGCCTCGGTTACGGCAGCCTTGAAGGCAGGAAGATAAATTTCGTGGAGCGCACGGTCGTCAACTATGACGTTTACCTGATGCCGGTATTCTTCGTCGTTGTTGAGAGCGAAGTGCTTAACGCAGGCTGCCACGCCCTTTGACTGCATGCCCTGGATGTAGGGCACCACCATGCGTGAGGCCAAGTAGGGGTCTTCGCCCATGTATTCAAAGTTGCGTCCGCCCAGCGGAGTGCGGTAGATGTTGACGCCGGGGCCAAGAATCATGTCCTTGCGGCGATAGAGAGCCTCCTCGCCGAGGCTTTCGCCGTAGATGCGGCTTATGGCCGGATTCCATGTGGCGGCAAGGCACGTTAGCGCCGGAAATGCCACGCACGAGTCGTTGGTCTGGCCTGCCTGCTCCCATTTGTCCCACAGCACGTCGGGGCGCACGCCGTGAGGGCCGTCGTCGGTCCAGAACTCCGGTATGCCCAGACGTTTTACTCCGGGCGAGCTGAACTTGCTCTGAGCGTGGATTACGGCAATCTTCTCGTCGAGCGTCATGCGCTTCAGGGCGTCTTCCACTCTCTCTTCAATGGGTTTGGTCTCATCGAGATACACCGGCGTGCCCTGTGCGGCGGCGCTCATTGAGCATACGCCGAGGAGCAGGGCCGGTATGGATTTAATAAAGATTTTCATGTTATGTAAGTGTTTTTAGTTTCATTATGTGATGTGTCTGAGGGCTACTTCTGAAACACGCGCACGTAGTCGACCTTCATGGTCGCCGGCAGTGCGCTGTCGTCGGTGCCCTTGTATCCGCCCCAGTCGCCTCCCCACGCAAGGTTGAGGATGATGTAGAAGGGCTTGTCGAAGGGCCATGCCTCAACGCCTGAGCCGTCGTTGGCATAGTCGAGAATCATCTTTCCGTCGACATAAAACTTCAGATGGTCGGGCGTCCACTCGCAGGCATACACGTGGAACTCGTCTTCGGCGTCGGCAACGTGCAGCGTCGCATGCTCCGTGGCAGTGCCCGTGTTGTTGTATTTCTGGCAGTGTATGGTCGACGACACGTCGCCCGGGTCGGCTCCCACTTCCTCCATGATGTCTATCTCGCCGCAGCGCGGCCATGGGTTTGTGGCGAAGTCGTTGCCCGCAGGCATCATCCAGAAGGCAGGCCACGTGCCTTTGCCCTTGGGAAGCTTTATGCGTGCCTCAAACCATCCGTACTTCCAGCCTGTCGACACGTTGGCATATACGCGTCCAGAGTATATCGTAGAGCCGGCCTTGAAGCAGTTGATGCTGAGCTTTCCGTCGGCAATCTCGGTTACGCGGCGGCCTGCAGCCTGTCCGTCCACATAGGTCTGCAGCTCGTTGTTTACCCATCCCGGGCCCTGCTCCTCGTGAGTCCACCATGCGGTGTTGAGCGTTGTGCCTTGGTCAAACTCGTCGTTCCACACCAGGCGGTAGCCTTCGGGCACGCTGATGTTGTTGTCGGGCGCCGACTCCTGCACTACGTTTATCTGCTGAGAACCTTCGGATGAGGCTACGGTAACGATGCCCGAGCGCGACTTCAGTTCGTTGCTCGGCTCCACTTCTATGCTCACCGCTCCTGCCGCGGCTGTGGCCTTAATCCATGCCACGTCGGCAGATGCCGTGAAGTTGCCGTTCGAACTCACCCCGACGCTGAACGTTCCGCCGGCAGAAGGAGCATAGACCGAAGTTTCGGCAACGCCTATCGTGGCGGTCTGACTTACCTTCACCGTGTCGCGCACAGTGCCCGAGCGCACCACCACCATGCCCGAGCGTGCCTCCGTGCCCTTGTTGGCGCTGACGCTGAGCTTGATGGTTTCCTTGTCAGCCGTGGTGCCGTCGAGGCTGAGGCTCATCCATGTGTCGGGCGTGTAGGCTGTCCATCCCTTGCCGGTAGACGTTACGTCTATGCTGAATGTTCCTCCGGCTGCGCCTGCCGTTATCTCTTCGGGCGAGCACTTTACCGATATGCCGGCCTCAGCCTGACCGTCGTCGTCGCTGTTGCTGCAGCTCGACGACGTGAGGGCGAACACGGAGAATATTGTAACAAAAATATAATTCTTCATATCCATGATGATGTCTTTCTTTCGCATTTACAGCCCTGTGCCGCATTGGTTTTGCACGGCTGCGTAACGCCTTGACCCTCAATGCGTTGCAAAAGGTGCCCTTTTAGCTTCCAAAAGACGGCCTTTTAGCCTGTAAAAGGTGGCCTTTTGGAACCTCATTTGCGGTCTTTTGCAAATAAAGCTGCCGCAGACGCTCCCCAAGCTCCCCGCAGGTGTGCCTTGCGTGGGTGCTGTGCGGCCTTTACGGCGGTGTGGGATATGTCTGCGACAAGCATCGAAAGGTAAAAAAATTAATTTAGAAACGAGTAAAAGAAAAGTCCCGGCGGGCAAGAGCCATGGGCCCTTTCCGCCGGAATATGAAAAGGATTATTCTATTGTTTTCTGCAGAACTATCTTGCTTATCGATGCTGTCAGACCAGCCGGATTGCCTCCGTAGTCGACTACGAGAGTCAGTTTGTCGGCAGCACCTGTAGCCATCACGCTTGCCGGAACCTTCAGCGTGTAGTCGGCATCGGCGTCGAGGTCAACCTTCTTCATGAACAGATAGTTGTCGTCTGATGCGCTGTCGGTCAGCTTCACCGTAACGCCCTTTGTTGCGGCAGATGCGTGCAGCGTGCAGCAGAAGTCGTATTTTACGCCTGCCTCGGCCGGGATGTCAGTGTGGAGCTTCACCTGTGCCTGCCACTGTTCAAATGTAGCCTCGGGCAGAACCACCGTGTATGTGCCGTTGCTGGCTGTGAACGCCGGGTCGGCTATCTGGCTCCATCCCGGTGCATAGTAGAATTCTGTGGTGAATGCGCCGTTGTCGTCAACCGGTTTCCACAGGTTTGTCTCAGCGTCATAGTCATATACGGTGTCGTCGGTGTCAACCTCCGGCAGCACGGTTCCGTCGTCGTTGGCATGGTCTTTCAGCACGAGGCTCTCAATGTTGATGCTCGTGTTGGCAGCGTTTCCGCCGAAGTCGAACACAAGTTTCAGCTTGCTGATGTCGAGTCCCGCCATGTCGCTCTTCCAGAAACACTTAGGTTCGCCGGCCTTCAGCTCGACTTCCTCGGCAAAGTAGAACACGTTGTCGTCGCTTGCGTCAACAAGTTTCACCATGACAGCAGGATGATCGGTGCTTGAAGTCAGTATGACGGAGAAATCATATGTCTTGTCTGCCGATGTGGACATGTCTGTTTCGAGGAACATCTGAGCCTGCCATCTCTCTGAAGTGGCTGAAGGCAGAGTTATGCTATAGTCATAACCGTTCTTGACACAGGTAGGATCGTTTGTCTGAGTCCATCCCGGAGCATAATAGAACGACGGATCGCCGATGTTGGCCTTGCGCCACATGTTGAATTCGCTGTCCTCCTTGAATCCGCCGAATCCGCTTATTCGTGTCTTGTCAATGTGGAATGTGCGCGTTATCTGGCCGTCGCTCATGCCGTTGCGGTTTCTTATCTGCAGCGCAACAGTGTAGTCGCCTGCCTTGCGGTAGAACTGAGAGTCAACTGTTGCGGTAGAGTATTTAGTTCCGTCTATAATCCATACAGGTGTAACGCCGGGCTGCTCGTCGAATGAGAACACGGCATAGTTGGTCTCCTGATTAACCGTTACGTGTACAAACTCCTCATACGCTGCAGCGTCGGGCAGTCCGTTGGGGTCGGCACCCTCAAAGCTTTCGGGCGAGCATGAGCCGAGAGTGAGGCCCAGCATCATCAGCGCGCTCCCAAATATTTTATATGTCTTGTTCATAGCTTTCATCTTTTTTTAATAATCGTTTTGTTTAAGGTTCGGGTCTGACGACATCTCAGTGTCAGGTATCGGCAGATATTTCTTGCTCTCAGACCATGTGTTTGTGCGGTAGCCATACTCGTCGGGAACGAGCACCTGAGGTGCCTTGCCTGTGCGCACGAGGTCCCAGTAGCGTTTGCCTTCGCCCACGAACTCGAGCTGGCGCTCTCTTATTATTATGTCTTCGCTCACGCTTTCAAGTGTGGCTATGTGCGCTCTCTGTCTTACAAGGTTGACATATCTCAGCGCCTCAGCCTGGTCGCCGCCCGTCTTCAGTATCAGTTCGGCAGCGTTGAGCAGACATTCAGCATAGCGGTAAACTCTCAGGTTGTTGTTAAAGTTGAGGTCGGCGTCGGCCTTCTGTCCTGCGTTGCCGTCGGGTGTGGCAATATATTTAGCCAGGAAGAGGCCCGTGTCCTGATAGCGCTTGTTGTATTCGCCGTTGGCAGCGGCGTTGAAGCAGGTGGCGTCACGGCGTGTGTCGTTGCCTGCATAGCGCTCGTAGGTCTCTGTGCGCACCGGACAGAATCCCCATCCGCCTGCCACTCCGGCTGTGCCGTCAACCCATTGGTTGGGGCTTATCAGTCTTGGCAGCACCGTACCGCCCGAAGCCAGCGGGTTGCTGTATGAGCGAATGGCATTCTCCGACTTATAGTTGATTTCCCATATCGACTCCTGGCACCATTCGCCCGACTCCTTCCAAAGGGCTGCGTAGTCAGGGTTCAGGTCGTAGAGTCCGCTGCTTATTATGTCTCTCATATACTGCAGGGCCTGTCCGTATCTGCTCTCGTCGTTCTGATACATCACCATCTCGGTGTAGAGCATGTATCCCATTGCCTGTGTCACGCGGCCAAGCTCGCTCTCGTCTGCCTTCATCGGCAGCAGGTTTTTGTCGAGTACGTCCTTCAGGTCGGTTATCACGTTTTCGTAAACCTCGTCTGCTTTCAGCTGCGGAGCCGTGTATGGCATTGCCTCAAGATTGTCAGTGAAGAAAGGAATGTTGCCCCAGAACTTCCAAAGGTTATTATAATAGTAGGCTCTCAGCACGCGTGCCTCTGCCGAAGCCTTGTCGATGAAGTCCTGGCTCAGCTCGTCGCGCGAGTCGTTGATGTAGCTAAGCACGTCGTTGGCGCGCTTGACGCCTGAATATTCGTCGGTCCACAAGCCTGCGGGAGTCTGGTTTGGCAGCGCCTCAAAGTTCATCATGAGGTGCCAGAACTGGTTGTCGGTCTTGCTCGAGCCGCCCACCCAGATGTCGTCGGCCATGATGTCGCTCATCAGGTTGATTGGGCAATAGTAGCCGTTGCCCCAGTCGGGCCACTGCAGAGGATTGTATGCAGCCACCAGAGCCTCCTCAACGTGCTCCTGTGTGTTGAAGTATTCACCCTCTGTGTCGGTAGGAGGTGTCAGGTCAAGAAAGTCGTCGCTACATCCTGACAGGGTGAACACTGAAAGCATTCCGAATGCAAACAATATTTTAGATTTCATGATATGTCGTTTTTTCGTTTATTTAAAGATTTATTAGTCAGTATCTTTATCAGAAGCTCAGGTTAAGACCTACGGTGAATACGCGTGCCTGCGGATATACGCCATAGTCAACTCCGAGAGATGTTCCGCTTGATGCAACCTCCGGGTCGAAGCCCCAGTATTTTGTAAACGTTATCAGGTTCTCGGCTGCGACATACACGCGCAGCTTCTCGATGAATGCCTTTCGTGTGAGGCTTTGCGGCAGAGTGTAGCCCAGCTGTATGTTCTTCAGACGGAAGTAAGAGGCGTCATGAACATAGAGGTCTGATGAAACCCAGTTTACGTTGTCGCCGAGTATGAACATAGGATACTTGTTTGATGTGCCAGGACCTGTCCAGCGGCTCAGCATCCATGAAGGAAGGTTAGATGCGGCGATGTCCACACGTCGTGTAGCGTCGAACACGTCGGCGCCTGCAACGCCCTGCCACATCATGCTGAAGTCGAATCCGCGCCACTCAGCGTTGAGGCTTATACCGAATGTCCAGTCGGGCATTCCCTTTCCGATCTTGGTCTGGTCGTTGGGAGTGATGGCTCCGTTGCCGTCAATGTCGACAAATCTTACGTATCCGGGTTTGGCATCCGGCTGTATGAGTTCGCCTTTGTCGTTGACATAAGAGTTGACTTCCTCCTGTGTCTGGAATATTCCTGCGGTCTTGTAGCCGTAGAAGAACGGGAACGGCTGTCCGTTCTCACCGCGTGTTATCGTGCCTGCTGTCTGGAAACTGTCGTAGTTGGCAAAGCCGGTGTCGTTGCCGAGCTTTATCAGTTTGTTCTTAAGATAAGAGGCGTTGCCCTTCAGACTGAAGTGAGCGTCGGCAACATTGAACTTGTATCCTGCCTCAAACTCAACTCCGCTGTTCTCCATGTCGCCCACGTTTCCGTAAGGTTTGTTCTCGCCGACGTATGAAGGTATAGAGAGAGTCATGAGCATTCCGTTGGTCTTTTTCTTGTAATAGTCTACCGTGAAGGTAAGGGCGTTGTTGAAGAAGCCGAAGTCGAGACCGATGTCTGTCTGCTCTGATTCCTCCCATTTCAGGTCTGGGTTAGGAATGATGCTTGCCTTTATACCGTTGGTTACGGCTTCGTCGCGTCCGAAGATATAGTTGTTGTTGACAGATGTGAGCGACAGATACTGGAAGTTACCGATGTTGTCGTTACCGTTCTTACCCCAGCTTACGCGCACCTTGAGGTTAGACAGCCAGTCGGGACGGTTCTGCATGAAAGGTTCGTTGGTTACGTTCCATCCGAGAGAGAACGACGGGAATGTGGCGTATCTGTTGTTGGCACCGAAGCGTGAGCTACCGTCGCGGCGTACAGTGGCCTGCACCATGTAGCGCTCAGCGTAGTTGTAGCTCAGTCGGGCAAACATAGATGCCATTGTATAAGGCTCTGCATATCCGCCGTATACGGTCTGGTCGCCGTTTTCGGCAAGTCCGTTGGCATAGTCGATGTAAGGCTTGTTGATGTCAATGAGGTAGTTGCGGCTTCCTCCGAGAGTCCAGCCTGTGTTCTTCAGCGCACTCTGTCCGAGCACGACGTTGAATGTGTGGTCGCCTATTGTCTTGTCGTATGTCAGCACGTTTTCAATCTGCCATACCGTGCCGCGGTCGCTTTCAGACGATGCTTTAGAGAATTCGCTGAACTGGTTGGCGCGGAGATAGTAGACCGGAGTATATGACTCGTTGCCCCAGAACGACATGTCGGCGCTGTAAGATGTGCGGAACTTCAGTCCGTCCCATATCTGCAGCTCGCCTATGAAGTTGGCAACAAACTTATGCGACCAGTTGGCAGCGCCCGGCAGAGAGAGGTTCTGCAGCGGGTTAGTCATCTCGTTATAGTCAGGACCGGCAAGAGTATAGAGGTTGCCGTTCTTGTCGTACATGGGCACATAGCCTGCCGTTCCGGCATATTTGTCGTTCTGTGCGTCGGCAGCCTCGCCTGTAAGGGTAGGCGTGAGGATAGGCGACATGGCCAGGGCGCTGCCCAGCGGCGAGCCCCACTGAGAGTTGGCGTCGATGCTCTTGCTCTTAACGCGGGCATAAGAGAGGTTGACCGTGATGTCGAGCTTGTTGAGCCAGTTGCGCGTCTTGCTCTCGTCGAAGAGAGTATATTTGGTGTTGCTGCGCAGGGTCAGACGGTTATAGTTAGAGCGGTCGTAGTCGCCGCCGATGATACCTTCCTGTGTGTAGTATCCGAGAGAGAGGTAGTAGTTGAGCTTTTCAGAAGCACCGCTCACCGTGAGTTCATGGTTTGACACGGGCGCATTGTCGTTGAAGAGCTCTTCCTGCCAGTCTGTGCCCTCGCCGTAAGAGTAAGGATCGCTGTAGAGAGGAGCCTGTCCTGAGTTGATGCGTCCTTCGTTCATCATTATGGCATAGTCGGTTGCGTTGAGCACGTCGCGCTTTCTCCACGGGTTCTGCCATCCGTAAGAGAAGTTGTAGTTTACGCGTGTCTTGCCTATCTTGCCGCTCTTGGTTGTAACGAGAATAACACCATTGGCAGCACGCGCACCATATATTGCGCCCGAAGCTGCGTCCTTGAGCACCTCGATGCTCTCGATGTCGCTCGGGTTGAGGTAGTCGAGTCCGCCGGTGATAGGCATTCCGTCTACGATGTAGAGCGGGTCAGAGTTGTTGATGGTGCCGATACCGCGCACACGTATCTGCGCTGCGGCTCCCGGCTGACCTGAAGACGATGTTACGGTAACGCCGGCAGCGAGTCCCTTCAGGGCGTTGTCCATGCGCACGGGTGCCGTGGCAGCCAGGTCGTCGGCCGAAACCTTGGCTATTGATGCCGTCACGACGCTCTTCTTCTGTACGCCGTAACCCACTACGACAACCTCGTTGAGCAGCTCGTTGTCCTCGTGCATCACGATGCGCATGTCGGCTTCGGCCTTTGTCTCTACGGTCTTGTAGCCGATGTACGACACGGTTATCATGCTGCCTTCAGGCACCTGCTGCAGCTTAAACACTCCGTTTAGGTCGGACACTGCACCCTTTGTTTCGCCTTTAAGGAATACAGATGCTCCGATAATCGGCTCACCGTTTGTGTCAACGATGGTTCCCGAGCAGTCTATCTTCTGCGCGGCAGCCGTCATTGAGAACAATGTGGCCAATAAGATTAGCATTAGAAATCTACACATTTTCATAAAATTATTAGTTTTATAAAGATTATGTTTATTCACGGTTTTTTGCGGTTTGCAATAGTTTCGGCGCAAAAGTATTAAAAAAAGTTTCGCATGTAAAGCCCGCAAATACAAGAAGTGGACGAATGTGGACGCCGGATTTTGCTATAATGCATTATATCAGACGGTTACGTCTGCAACCGTTTGCAGAAAAAGTGGATTGATAATAATTGTAAAAATCACATTAATATCATAAAAATGACCTGTTTTCGGGTTTAAAAGTGTCTAAATGTAACGTCAGTGGCATTAAATTTCCGTGTTTCGGGGCATATTTTTACAAAGTGTAACCAATATTTGTTAAAACCATTTTATGCCTTCTGCGGCATATTTTTATCATAAAAAATACACCTCGTAACCATTCCCCCTGCCTGTTGCCGGCATGTTTTCCGGCAGCCTGTGTTTTGTCTCCGGCAGCCGCTTCCGGGCATCGCTGTTCATAGTCGTGCATGCCGCTGCGCGGTGCTCCGTATCAGTCGGTTTTCCAATATGTATCCTTTCGCATTGCAAAAGACCACATATTGCACGCTAAAAGGCCATCTTTCAGAAGCTAAAAGATGACCTTTTGCAACGCATTGAATATCAGTATGTTATGCGTGCGGTTATATCTTACCTAATTAAGTATGTCCTGAGGCGCTGCAAAGTTTGTCCCGATGTGCTGTCGGCAGCCGTTTTTTGATATGTTTCTGACTATTTCATGCAGAAACGGAAAATATGAACATACGGTACGAAAATGTCGTAATGACGGCACGGAGCATACTGCCTATCTTTGCAGCGGATAAATGAAACAAAAGATATGAAGAGACTATTATTCACATTTGCCATTGCCTGCGCGCTTATTCCTCTTAATGCGCAGGAGACGCTCACGCTCAGTCAGTGTCTGCGCATGGGCATAGAGAACAACCTTCAGTTGCAGACCAGGCGCAACGACATAGCAAAGGGCGGGCACGCCATAACCGAAAACCGTGCCAAACTGCTGCCGCAGATCAACGCCGTAGTGTCGATGAGCGACAATTTCAATCCGCCTGTGTCGGTAACCGACGGCTCTGCATACGGCAATCCGTACAACGTGACGAAGACACTGCAGTATAACGCCTCGGCAGGACTGCAGCTCCAGATGCCGCTCTACAACCAGACGCTGCTCACGGCGCTCGACATCACGAAGATGATGGACCGCATCAACCGCCTCGGCTACGACAAGGCGCGCAACGATCTCATGGAGCAGATAGCCAAGATGTACTATCTCGCGCAGAGCACAGCCGAGCAGATAGCCATCGTCAGGGCCAACATCACGCGGCTGGAGGAGCTGAAGAACATCACCGTGGCATTCTTCGACAACGGCATGGCCATGGAGGTTGACGTCAAGAGAGTGAACATCAATCTGGAAAACCTTCAGGTGCAGCGCGACAACGCCGAGGCAATGCTCGTGCAGCAGATCAACATGCTGAAGTACGTAATCGACTATCCTGCCGACAAGGACATCGCGCTGACGCCCGTGGATGCCTCGAGTGTTGAGGCCGTCGAGCTGTCGGGACTTTGCGAGTCGCTGCCCGAACTGCAGCTGTTGCAGAAGCAGGGCGAGCTGTCGGAGAAGCAGCAGAAGATGATTCAGCAGGGCTATCTGCCGTCGCTCATGCTCACGGGCAACTTCACTTACTCTGCCTTCACCGACAAGTTCAGCAACTGGTTCCACTCAGGACCGTCTAACCACTGGTACAACTCATCGGGCCTGGGCATCACGCTGCGCGTCCCGGTGTTCGACGGACTGGAGAAACGCTCCAAGATACGCAAGGCGAAGCTCGACGCCGAGAACGCACGCCTGGCTTACGACGACGCCCTTAAAGGTCTGCGCACGCAATATCTGAATGCCACCAACGACCTGATGAACAGTCGCCGCAACTTCACCAAGCAGCTCGACAACTACCGCCTGGCCGAGGATGTCTACGCCGTAACCACCGACCGCTACCGCGAAGGCATAGCCTCTATGACTGAGGTGCTGCAGGACGAGATGCAGATGAGCGAGGCACAGAACAACTATGTAACGGCTCACTACAGCTACCGCCTGACCGCTCTGTCGCTGCTAAGGCTTACGGGACAGCTCGACTCGCTGCTGAAATAAGCCTGATGTCAGGTCAACACCATACATAACATCACATCAACATATATCAACAACTTTAAAATATACCACAATGGAAACCCAGAACAACAACATACAGCAGACCAGCACACACGCACAGCAGGCAAAGAAACTTAGAAGACAGCGCACAAGACAAATCGTGGCAAGCATCTTCGGCATTGCAATCCTGGTGTGCGGAATAGTTAAGATATCAATGATATTCCTCGACTACAAAGACACAGAGACAAGCAACGACGCTCAGATAGAGCAGTATATCTCGCCCGTAAACCTGCGCGCGTCGGGCTATATCAAGCAGGTTTGCTTCACGGAGCATCAGAACGTGAAGAAGGGCGACACCCTCCTGATACTCGACGACCGCGAATACCGCATCCGTGTGATGGAGGCCGAGGCTGCGCTTAAGGACGCCATAGCCGGCGCTTCGGTAGTAGGGCAGTCGCTGCAGACGTCAGAGGCTTCGGCATCTGTCTACGAGTCGTCTATCGCCGAGGTGAAAATCCGCCTGGCAAAGCTCGAGAAAGACCGCGCACGCTACAAGAACCTGCTGGAGCGCAACGCCGCAACGCCGATACAGCTGGAGCAGATTGAGACCGAATATGAAGCCACGAAGAAGAAGCTCGACGGCCTTATCAGTCAGCAGAAGGCTGCCAAGTCGGGCGTAAGTGAGGTGTCTACGCGCCGCCAAAGCTCTGAAGCTGCCATAGAAAGGGCACGCGCCGCACTCGAGATGGCACGCCTTAACCTCTCTTACACGGTTGTTGTTGCTCCCTGCGACGGCAAGTTGGGACGCCGCACCGTTGAGGACGGACAGTATGTTTCGGCAGGACAGACGCTGACATACATCATGCCCGACACGCAGAAATGGGTGATAGCAAACTATAAGGAGACGCAGATTGAGAATCTGCACGTAGGTCAGGAGGTTGTGCTTACAGTGGACGCAATGGACGGACGCGAGTTTAAGGGACGCATAACGGCCATCTCAGGCGCCACGGGAGCAAAGTATTCGCTCGTCCCGACGGACAATTCTGCCGGCAACTTCGTAAAGATTCGCCAGCGCGTTCCAGTCAGAATCGACTTCACAGGACTGTCAAAGGCCGACAACGAACGCCTTGCTGCCGGAATGATGGTGGTCGTAAAGGCCAAGAAACAATAATAAGCAGGAGATTGTTAATTAAGAATTTAGGATTAAGAATTAAGAAAATATGTCCTTTTTAATTAAGAATTGAGAATTAAGAGTTAAGAAAACATGCTCCCGGAGCATTCAACATAAAAAGTATTGAGCCATGGAACAAAATGTGATTAGCGTAAGTTATGGGGCAAAATACAAGAATTATCCGTTCTACAACTGGGTGCCCAAGCCGCTCGGAATTATCCTGCTGATACTTCTGTTCATACCTATCCTTACGGTGGGCGGCGTATATACCGCCAACAGCGGCGAGATGACGAGCGGACTGGGCATACAGTCGGAACACATACAGTTTGTCGGTTTCGTCACGTCTATAGGCATGGCGGCCTTCTCTCCCTTCTTTTATCAGCTGGTGTGCATACGCCGCGAGAAGATGATGTGCGTAGTGGGGTTCTCCCTTCTGTATCTTCTCAGCTATGTGTGTGCCGTCACCGACAGCATATTCGTGCTGGCTCTGTGCAGCCTTATCATGGGTTTTCTGCGCATGGTGCTCATGATGGTCAATCTGTTTACGCTCATACGCTACGCCTTCGGTATGGAGGCCACGCGTAACATAACGCCGGGCAACGAGCCGGACGACGAGCAGGGATGGGACCGCCTGGACTCGGAGAAGAGCAAGAGCATGCCCATTATATACCTGTTCTTCATGATCCTGGGACAGCTCGGCACGTCGCTCACGGCATGGCTGGCATACGAATATCAGTGGCAGGACGTCTACTACTACATGATGGGCATGACGCTCGTGGCAATACTTGTGGTGCTTGTAACGATGCCTTACCACGCATACAACGGCCGCCGCTTTCCGATAACGTTCCGCAAGTTCGGCAACGTGGCCGTGTTCAGTTCGATGATGACCTGCGGAATATACGTGCTCGTGTACGGAAAGACGCTCGACTGGTTTGCCGATCCTACCATCGTGCGCTCGACAATATTGACAGTCGTATTCGCAGCAGTGTTCTTCTACATGGAGTGGTCGCACCGCTCGCCCTATTTCCTGATGGATGTGTTCCGCTTGCGGACTATAAACATGGGCATCGTGCTGTTCCTGTTGCTCATGGTATTCAACACAAGTTCGATGTTTGTCAACGTGTTCACCGGCGTGGGAATGGAGATAGACAACTGGCAGAACGCCGCCCTGGGCAATTGGAGCATGCTTGGCTACTTTATAGGAGCCGTCATCGCAATAATCCTCGGCTCGCGCAACGTCAAGCTGAAGTATCTCTTCGGCCTCGGATTTCTGCTCATCGGAGTGTCTGCCCTGTTCATGTATTTCGAGGTGCAGACGGCCGGACTTTATGAAAGGATGAAGTATCCTGTGATTATACGCTCAACAGGCATGATGCTTATATACTCTCTCACGGCCGTATACGCCAACCAGCGCATGCCCTACAAGTATCTTTCAACGTGGATATGCATCATGCTCAGCGTGCGCATGGTTATCGGCCCGGGCATCGGTTCGGCGCTTTACTCCAACGTGCTCCAGCACCGCCAGCAGCACTACGTTACCATGTTTGCGCAGGATTTTGACCGCACCGACACGCAGTCGGCAGCCGCCTACGACCAGACCGCACAGGGCATGCGCTGGCAGGGGCGCAGCGAGACCGAGGCCGAGAACATGGCCGCCATGTCGGCAAAGGGCAAGGTGCAGGTGCAGGCCACGCTGTCGGCAGTCAAGGAGATGTCGGGATGGACCTTCTACGGCTGTATTATCTCAATGCTCTTCGTACTCATTTATCCATATAAGAAGAGGAAATTATCTGCTTGGCGCGACTGACGGTCGGCCAAGTCAGATAATTTTATTAACTTAGCGGCCGTAAAACATCTGCCGCTATGGAAAAGACTACAGACGAAAAGGCTTCGGAACGGCTTGCCGCATTGCAGCATGACATAGCCTGCATGGCCGACGTGTGCTCGTCGGGGGGCGTGGTCAACGACCTGCCCGGGCGCATGACGGAGGGCTTCAGCAACTTCGGCATAGGCCTGATAGTATGCCACGAAGGCGAGTTTGAGTTCACCCTGTCGGGCCGCACCCATAAGGCCTGCCGGGGCGAAACCGTGTTTATACCCGAAGGGGCGTTCTTCAGCGTGGAGAGAAAGTCGGAGACGCTGCGCCTTAGCGTCATTGTCTATAAGACGGCTCCTATACGCTATCTGGTCGGTACGATGGTGCAGTCGGTGCAGCTCTACGCCCGTCTGTCGCCCGACCTGCCCTGCGTGTGGAGCACCGGATGCGAAGACGACATAGCGGGATATATCTCGCTGATAGGCAGCGGCGAGCCGCAGGCCGACGACCTCTTTGCCGTGAGCGAGCGCAAGATGCTCCTTCTGTCGCTCACTTACCGTCTGTGCATGGTGTTCAGCCGCAAGTATTTTGCCGACGGCTCTCACAACGCGCGGCGCACGGAGGTGTTCTTGAAGCTAATCCAGCTCATCGGCCGCCACTATATGGCAGAGCGCGGAGTGGCGTTCTATGCCGACAAGCTGTGCCTCTCGCCCAAATATCTGTCGGAGCTGTCTAAGGCGGTGTGCGGATACACCGTCCAGGAACTTGTCTTCAAGGCTATAACGCGCAAGGCTATGTCGCTGCTCGACAGCACGGGAAAGACCGTTGCCGAGATTGCCGACGACTTCCATTTCCCCAATCCGTCAAGCTTCGGCACGTTTTTCCGCAAGCAGACGGGCATGTCGCCGCAGAAATACCGCGAGCGGATATAACCGTCTGAATATCAATATGTTATAAATGGCGTTGCAAAAGGTCGTCTTTTGGTCTCTAAAAGACCACATATTGCACGCTAAAAGGCCACCTTTTGCAATGCGAAAGGTGGCCTTTTAGAAAACATACCCTGTGGGGGTGTGTCTGATGTCATGTTTTTTGATTTGCGCCTGTGGTCGGGCGGCATTTTTGCCGCTGACTGTCTGGCGTCTGACAGCTATTTTATTATCTTCAAATTCTTGCCCGGTCTGTTGTAGCCGAAGCTCTCCTGCGGCATCTTGTTGTCGCTTACGGTGTAGCCGTCGGTAGCCTCGTCAAAGTAGATGCAGAAGGCTCTGCTGTTGGTTGCATACGGGGCAGGGTGGGGCATGCTTATCGTGTTGCCGCTGATAACTGAGCCGGGCTGGTTAGACAGCGTGTAGATGCCGCCTGCGTCGTACAGCTGTCGGGCGTAGTCGGTAACGGTGTTGCCGGTTATGCGGTTGTTGCGCATGCCGCTCTCGAGCGGAGTCCAGCCCCAGCCCACGCAGATGCCCGAGTAGTTTACGTGCGAAACCTCGTTGCCGCTTATCTCCGTGTCTCTCACATATCCTGCGCTCACGGCGCCGCATCCCCAGTCTTCGTTGGCGGCGTCGGTTATCTTGTTGCGCTCAATGGTCAGTCTGTTGCACATATCGCTGCCTATTGACGGCGTGTAGGGTATGTGCGTCTCGAAGCCCTGCTCGCCAAACCAGCCCGCCATTATGGCCGTTCCGCCTATGTCGGTGAAGGTGCATCCCGTTATGTCCGACGAGCTTACGGCGTATGCCAGGTCGACGGCTGTGGCGCCTGTGTGGCTGAACGTGCACGAGCCGAAGCCTATGCTGTCGGCAAACTGCGCCGTCACGGCTGCCTCGGGGCGCGCTATCCATGCCTGATTTTCAAGCTCTGCCTTGTGGAACAGGCCCGGTTCGGCCAGCTTGTAGCCGTCGATGAAGCGGAAGCCTCCTTGCAGGGTGACGTGCCCTTCGTATAGTGGGCGGCGCCATGCGGAGTGCTCGAAGGCTATGTTCTCAAACCTGATGTTGCTCACGTGGCGCTCTCGCGTGCCGCCGATGGTCAGCAGCGTCTCGAGCACGGGCACCGTGATGTCCATCGTGTTGGGGTCCTTGCCGTCTTCGGGATAATAGTATATGCGGCCCGAAGGATAGTCCTGATACCACTCTCCCGGCTCGTCGAGCAGTTCGGCGGCGTTGCAAAGGAAGAATGAAGAGCTGCCGCGCTCGCCGTCGATGACGGGTTGAGGCCACGGATGGGCAAACTCTATCTGGCTTTCGGGCTGATGAAACCACACCTTTGTCAGTCCGTTGCCCATGTCTTTCATCTCTCTTACACGCAATATGGCTATCGCCCAGCGCTGATGCACGGTCATTTCAAGCTGCCGCGCACGGCTCAGGTCGGTCTTGGGCGTGGGTATCGTTATGCTCTCGTCGGTGGTGTCAAAGGCCTTCATGCGCTCCATAACGCCATAGGCAAACTGCGACGCGCGCACGGCCTTGCGTCCGTCGGCCCACAGTTGGCGAGTCTCCACGATGCGGTTGCCAGCCATCGGTGCATCGGCCACCCACACCTTGTCCCTTACTTGGGCAGGAAGCCGCTCGTCGTCGCAGCCCTTGCGCCAGCCTTTCACCTCTGTTCCGCCGCTTATTACGGCCCTCTCGCCGTCGGCAGAGCGTATTATCGTGGGACTATCGGCCGTTCCGCTGTCCTCGGGACGTATGAACAGGGGCTTGTACAGGCGGTAGACGCCGCCGCTCATGATGATGTTTATGCCCCCCTCGGCGTTCCTTGAGCCGAGCCGGCGCCACTCTCTTGCCTGCTTAAGTGCCTGCTCGAGCGTCTTCAGCGGCGCCTCGCGTGTGCCTGCTGCCTTGTCGTTGCCGGCGGTTGATGACACGAATATGTCGCCTGCCGGTGCCGTGAGGTGGCAGCAGAGGGCGGCTATTACGGTAAAAAACAATTTCTTCATGATTTGGTTTATTAGATAAAGGTAATTTAAGATACGTCTGTCCGTCCTGCCCGTGATGTCTGTCGGGCTGCAGGCCGGTTATCTCTGCAAATGTAAGAAAAATCGCCTTAACGGCAAAAACTTTGCTCCCTAATTGCGCATATTGGCCTTTCCGTATGTCGTGATACACGGTTATAAAAGAATGCGGCGAGGGTTTTGTGCCCCCGCCGCCTCTTAGGTAAATGATAAAGTTTAAGGTATTGTTGTTATTTCTTTTTCTTTCTTACGGCCCATCCTTCCTCGCTGAAGTCGGGTTCGTCGCCCACCAGCTTGGCGTTGTCGCGCTTGAAGAACTGCCGCCAGTCGTCGTTTATGCTGCTGTCGGCCTTCGGTGCCTTGGCCTTTTTCTTCTTCTTGGGGCTTTCTTCAGCCTCTCTTGCACGGCGCTTCGACTTCTTCTCAAATCTCTCGAAGCCTCCGTCCTTAGGCTCTCTGCGCTTTCTGCTGCGGCCTTTGCCGCCCTCGTCGGCGTCGTTGCAGCGCACGTCGCGTCCCTTGTATGTAGTTCCGTCGAGTGCGTCCATCACCTTCTCTGCGTCCTCTTCAGGCACTTCGATGTACGACATCTTGCTCAGTAGGTCGATGTTGCCCACCTCCTGGCGTCCCTTCATGTGCTTGTTGATAAACTGCATGATCTCTCCGGGATAGAATCCGTCGGCCTTTCCCAGGTTGATAAACAGGCGGCGGTAGCCCTCCTCGGCCTTGCGGGTGCGCTTGCGGGCGTCGTCCTTGCGGTCTTTCTTGCGGTTTTCGCCCTGCACCTGCACCTTTCCGATTTCGGGAGCGTCGGCATAATAGGCAAGGAACTTGCCGAACTCAACGCTCACAATCTTCTTTATGAGGTCTTCTTTGTCGATGTATTCAAAGTAGCGGTTGATGTCTTCCATGAACGGAGCTATCTCTTCCTCGTTCACGTCGGTCTTGACTATCTGGTCCATCACCTTGTAGAGCTGCTTCTTGCATATCTCCTGAGCCGACGGCATGACGCCTTCTACGAACTTCTTGCCGATGGTTTTCTCTATGGCGCGCATCTTTGAGCGCTCGCGCGAGTGGATTATTGATATCGAAGTGCCCTTCTTTCCGGCGCGTCCTGTTCGTCCGCTGCGGTGAGTGTAGCTCTCAATATCGTCGGGCAGACCGAAGTTGATGACGTGCGTAAGGTCGTCTACGTCGAGTCCGCGGGCAGCCACGTCGGTGGCCACGAGCAGCTGAGTCATGTGCTGGCGGAACTTCTGCATGGTGAGGTCGCGCTGCTGCTGCGACAGGTCTCCGTGCAGAGATTCGGCGTTGTAGCCGTCGTGTATCAGCTTGTCGGCTATCTCCTGCGTCTCGCGTTTTGTGCGGCAGAATATTATGGCGAATATTTTCGGGAAGTAGTCTACCACGCGTTTCAGTGCCAGATACTTGTCCTTGGCGTTCACCATGTAGTATATGTGGTTTACGTGCTCGGCTCCTTCGTTGCGGCTTCCCACCACAATCTCCTTCGGGTCGTGCAGGTAGTTGCGTGCAATCTTCTCTATTTCCTTGCTCATCGTGGCCGAGAAGAGCAGCGTGTTGCGGTCTTCGGGCACGCCTTCGAGTATCTCGTCGATGCTTTCAGAGAAGCCCATGTTGAGCATTTCGTCGGCTTCGTCGAGCACAACGTTCCTCACGGCGTCGAGCTTTGCCACTCCGCGGTTCATCAGGTCGATAAGTCGGCCGGGCGTGGCCACTATTATCTGTGCCCCGTGGCGCAGCGACTTTATCTGGTTTTCGATAGAGGTGCCGCCGTATACGGGCACGATGTTGATGCCGTCGATGTATTTGGCAAAGTCCTTCAGGTCGTCGGCTATCTGCAGGCACAGCTCCCTGGTGGGGCTGAGGATGAGCGCCTGTGTCTGACGCACACGCGAGTCGGTGCGCTGCAGCACCGGAATGCCGAACGCAGCCGTCTTGCCCGTGCCCGTCTGGGCCAGCGCAATTACGTCGTTTCTGTTACCAAGTAAATAGGGGATTACTTCTTCCTGTACGGGCATGGGATGTTCAAAGCCCAGCTCCTCAATAGCGCGGCGAATCTCTTCGCTTACGCCTAATTCTTCAAATGTCTTCAAATTAATTATAATTAATGCGGTGCAAAGATACGAAATAAATGAATAAAGCACAATGAATAATGAAAAATCTTGCATCTTTTATGCTGAAATGCCCGCCGTGTCGCAGGCCCTTGACGCATGGAAGCGTTACATGGTGAAAGATGAAAGAGGTTTTATGAAATTTAATATTCACTTTTTTTGTGAATAGGATAATATGTGTTATCTTTGCCGTTTCGTCGGTTAGAATAAACAACCAGTACCGGCTTGAGTTCAGGGAGATAGCCTCGGCAGATGACAGCGCAGTGATTGAGATATGTTCTTTGACTGACATTACGAATCATTATAAATAGACAAGACAAATGGATGAGTTGGCAACACCGTTCAGTCCGGTGCATCCGGGCGAACTGATAAAGGACGAACTGGAGTGCAGACAGCTGTCGCAGAAGTTGGTGGCAGAGCGTCTGGGACTGCCTTACACGGCATTCAACGAGGTGCTTAACGGCAAACGGCCCGTAACAACCGACCTTGCGCTGGTGCTTGAGGCCGCTCTCGGCATTCCGGCATATATACTTGTGGGCATGCAGAGCGACTATAACCTGCAGGTGGCAAGGGAGGACAAGAAGCTGGCAAAGAGGCTGGCGGAGATAAGAAAGGCAGCTGCGCTGCTGTAAACGGATAATTATTTGAATACAATGAAGATAGCAGTTTTTTGTTCGGCAAATTCAAATCTCGACCCCGACTTCTTCAAAATGACCGAAGAACTGGGACGATGGATGGCCGAAAACGGGCATACGCTGGTGTTCGGCGGATGCAACCTGGGACTTATGGAGTGTGTGGCGAAGGCCGTGCATGATGCCGGCGGCACTACGATTGGCGTGGTGCCGATGATTATAGAGAAGGGCGGAAAGGTGTCCGACCATGTTGACGTGAAGATGATGTGCGACAACCTGAGCGACCGCAAGGACCTCATGCTGGCTCAGTGTGACGTAGCCGTGGCGCTGCCGGGCGGCGTGGGCACGCTCGACGAGATATTCACTATCGCTGCGTCGGCGTCTATCGGATATCACAGCAAGCCCGTGATACTCTACAACATGAAGGGCTTCTGGAACTCTCTTCTTGCCATGCTCGACGACCTTAAGGCCAAGGGCGTGATACGCAGCGGCTTCGACAAGACGCTCATGACGGCCAACAATATCGACGAACTGAAGGCATTGCTAACACGCTGACAGTCAGACGCTTTCCGAAAGGCCACGTTTTAGCTCCTAAAAGGTGACCTTTTAGCGTGCAATATGTGCCCTTTTGGAGGCTAAAACGTGGTCTTTTGCAAATCGGTATGTATCGTGCCGATTTCAGACGGGTATCGTCAGGCGTTCTGATATCGGTTAAGGCATAAATAAAAAGGCATTTTTCCGCAAGCGGAAAGATGCCTTTTGTTTTTCTTTCAGATATATTCCGTTATTCCGCCGGTGCGTTGTCCGCAGCCGTTGCGGCTACCTTTCTGTTCGGCTTGAACATCTTGTCGATAACCAGCGCTATGGCTCCGTCGCCCGTAACGTTGCATGCCGTGCCGAAGCTGTCCATGGCAATGTAGAGCGCAATCATCAGAGCCTGCTGCTCGGTGTTGAACCCCAGTATAGAGGCGAGCGGTCCGAGCGCCGCCATGATGCTTCCTCCCGGCACTCCCGGAGCTGCCACCATCACTATGCCGAGCATCATTATGAAGTGGATGAACACGGGCAGCGAGTGGGGTATGCCCTCAAGCATGCACAGCGTAAGCGCGCAGGCCGTAATCTTCAGCGTAGAGCCCGACATGTGGATTGTGGCGCACAGAGGCACCACGAACGACGCAATGTCGTTCCTGACGCCGTTCTTCAGCGTCTGGCGCAGCGACACCGGTATTGTTGCGGCCGACGACGACGTGCCGAGAGCGGTGAAGTAGGCAGGCAGCATGTTGATGAGCAGCCTCAGAGGGTTGCGCCTTACGATGGCTCCCGCTATGACATACTGGTAAAGAAGTACAAAGATGTGGAGCGCGAAGATTACAACTATAATCTTGGCAAACACCGTCATGATGCGCATGGCGTCGCCCTTCATCGTCATATCAAGGAATATGCCGAAGATAAAGAGCGGCAACAGCGGAACCACCGCCACGGCTATGGTCTTGGTGATTACCTCCTTCAGCTCCATGAAGGCATTTTTCAGAGTGGGCGTGTTGCTGTAGGCTATGCACAGGCCCATGAGAAACGAGAACACCAGTGCGCTCATGACGTCGGCCATTGGCGGTATGGTTATCTCGAAGTAAGGAGCAGTTCCCTCCGGCTTCACAACGGAACTGAAGTCGGAAACCGACGAAATCATCGACGGGAACAGGCTTGTTCCCACGCCATACGACAGCACTCCCGTGAGCACCGTGTCGGCGTATGCTATGACTACCGTGGCCAGCAGCAGCTTGCCCGCGCCCTTGCCGATGTCGGCAATGGCAGGAGTAACCAGGCCGATGATTATCAGCGGAATGACAAAGTTGAGAAACTGGCTGAACACAGCGTTGAAGGTGACGAACACCCTTACTACCGGCAGGCTGAGCACATTGCCCAGCGCTATGCCAAGAGCTATCGCTATGATAACTCTTGGCAGCAGGCCCAGCTTTATCTTTTTCATTATCGGTCTTGTTTAAGCCTTTCAGCCATGGCGCGGCCCAGGGCCTCACACTGTGCGTAAGAGTCTTCTTTCAGACTCTGCTTCATCTCAACCGGAGTGCCCACAGCCTCAAACTTCAGCTTGGTTTCGTTCCAGTGGTGTATGCGCTCAACGGCCTTGCCGGCCCATGCGTAGCTTCCGAACCATCCGATATAGTGGCGGTTCTTGATGTCCTTGCCTGCTATCTCGCTCAGCAGAACCTCCATTTCGTGGTAAAGACCTGCGTTGTAGGTCGGTGCGCCCACGATGAGTGCGCGGTAGCGGAATATGTCGCGCAGTATGTAAGAGTGGTGAGTCTTCGACACGTTGTACATAACGATGTTCTTGATGCCTGCCTGGCTTGCCGCGCGTGCTATCACCTCGGCCATACGTTCAGTGTTGCCGTACATCGTTCCGTAACATATCACGATGCCTTCCTCGGTCTCATAGCGGCTCAGACGGTCGTATATGTCTATCACTTTGCTGATATGCTCGTGCCATACGGGGCCGTGCGTAGAGCAGATATAGTCGAGCTGCACTCCCTCAAGCTTCTTCAGGGCGTTCTGTACGGGCACTCCGTACTTGCCGACGATGTTCGAATAGTAGCGAACCATCTCGAGCCAGAACGTGTCGCAGTTGATGTCAGAGTCTATTATGCCGCCGTTCAGCGCGCCGAAGCAGCCGAACGCGTCGCCCGAGAAGAGCACGTTGCTCGTCGTGTCGAGCGTAACCATCGTCTCGGGCCAGTGAACCATAGGCGTCAGGACGAAGTTGAGCTCATGCCTTCCGAGGCTCAGCTTGCTGCCGTTCTTCACCTCCACCTCGTTGGTCGTTATGCCGTAGAAGCCTTCGATCATGCCGAATGTCTTCTTGTTGGCAACGATCTTTATCTCGGGATAATATTTTCTGATAAGCTCTATGGCGCCGCTGTGGTCGGGTTCCATGTGGTTTATCACCAGATAGTCTATCTTGCGGTTGCCTATCACCTCCTTGATGTTCTTAATATATGGCATGAAGAAGTCTACCTCGACGGTGTCGACGAGGCACACTTTCTCATCGACAATGAGGTAAGAGTTGTACGAAACTCCGTTAGGCAGCGGCCACAGGCCCTCGAAGAGCTCCTTGTTGCGGTCGTTGACGCCTACATAATAGATGTTGTCTTTAATCTCAATCATGGTTCAAATAAATTTATTTGGTTTATTGTTATTCTTTTTTCATGGTATGGGCTGCCGTCTCCGGCTGTCGTGGCGGCGTGTCTATCCGGCCTGTAGGGCCTCCTTGCGCATGGCCTCGCCAAACTCCTTGTCAATAGAGTTGTCTATGCTCTTGCAGCAGTTGGCCGAGAACTTCTGCGCACATTCAATCACCTTGTCCCACAGTTCCTCGCCGAGGCCGCGGTCGATGACGTCGCGCGTCACTCCGTAGCGCATCATTCCGTACACCAGTCCGGCGTTGAAGTTGTCGCCGGCGCCTATCGTGCTCACCGTGCTGGTGGCCGTAACGGGGTAGCTCTTCCTGAATCCGCCCTCGGCATGGAGCTCTACCGGCTGCGCGCCGTTGGTGTAGATGAACTTCTTGCAGTAGAAAGAAATCTCCGAGTTGTACACTTTGTCGGATGTCTCCATCTTGTACATCACCTTGAAGTCGTCGTGGCTGCCGCGCACGATGTCGGCATATTCAAAGTTCTCGAGTATGTTCGGCGTGAGCTTCATCACCTCGTTGGCGTGCGACGACCTGAAGTTTACGTCGTAATATATTATCGCCCCGTTGCTGCGCGCATGGTTCATGAGTGCTGCCACCTGCGGCCTTATCACGGGATTGACGGCATAGTAGGAGCCGAGCATGACGATGTCGTCGCGGTTGATCTCAGGACATATATAGTCGAGACGGTCGTGCGGGTGGTCTTTATAGAAGATATATTCTGCGTCGTTGTTGTCGTTGAGAAACGCGAGCGACACGGGCGACTTGCTGCCCTTGAACATGTTGACGTTAGAGGCGTCAACTCCGTTTTCCTTAAGGAAGTCGACCGTGCGCCGTCCTATGCGGTCGTCGCCCACCTCGCTGATAAAGGCTGCGGGCACGCCGGCACGTCCGAGCGATATTATGCCGTTGTAGACCGAGCCTCCCGGCACGGCGCTCACCGGACGTTCGTTCTTGAAAATGATGTCAAGCACGGTTTCACCTATTCCTATAACTTTCCTCATCTGTTTTAGTTTTGACATTTTCGGGCTGCTGCCTGTGCGCCTCCTGCCGTCCGCCTTGCCGCAGACTGCTGTACTGCCGGCGGCTGATGGCCCTGCGGACTTAGGCCTCCGGCTGTTGCGGTGCGGGCATGCGGCGCTGTGCGCGGCGTGCGCCCTGTTGATATAATTAGCTGCAAATATCCGAATTTTTTATTAAATAACAAACTAAAAAGTTGTATTTTTGCACAATGGATTTTGAGCTTTAATAAAAGATACAAATGCAATATAATACATCTACTTTGGCCAACGGCCTCAGGATTATCCACCTGCCGTCGGCCTCGCCCGTGGTTTATTGCGGCTACGGCATATGTGCCGGCACGCGCGACGAGCAGCCCGGAGAGGAAGGCATCGCCCACTTCTGCGAGCACACCACGTTCAAGGGCACCGCAAGGCGCACCTCAATACAGATACTGAACCGGCTGGAGAAGGTGGGAGGCGACCTCAACGCCTTCACCAACAAGGAGGACACGGTGTTCTATGCGGCACTGCTGAAGGAGCACATCGCAAGGGCTGTCGACCTGCTTACCGACATGGTGTTCCACAGCACATATCCGCAGGCAGAGATTGACAAGGAGATTGAGGTGATATGCGACGAGATTGAATGTTACAACGACTCGCCTGCCGAACTGATTTATGACGAGTTTGAGAACGCCATATTCAGCGGACATCCGCTCGGACACAACATCCTGGGCAGGGCAGAGCGCCTGCGCGAATATACAACGGACAACGCGCTGAGCTTCACGCGCCGCTTCTACCGTCCCGAGAATGCCGTGTTCTTTGCCTACGGCGACATCAGTTTCAGCCGTCTTGTCAGACTGCTCGAGAAGGCCACGGCCGACTTTCCGCCGTGCAGTCCGCTCGTCGACAGCGTGCCGAAGGGCGTCCTGCCCGAATATAACCCGCAGGAACTGCTCCGCCATAAGAACACTCATCAGGCCCATGTGATGATAGGCAACCGTGCCTACAGCGTGCACGACAACAGGCGCATGGCCCTGTATCTGCTCAACAACATACTCGGCGGACCGGGCATGAACGCCCGTCTGAACATAGCCTTGCGCGAGAAGCACGGACTGGTGTACACCGTAGACAGCTCGATGGTGAGCTATTCTGACACCGGAATGTGGTGTGCCTACTTCGGCTGCGACCCTAAGGACGTGAAGAAATGCCGCCGTCTCGTGATGCGCGAGCTCGACCGCATGGCGCAGAAACCCATGTCGGCAGCGCAGCTTGCAGCCGCCAAGAGGCAGATAAAGGGACAGATAGGCGTGGCGTGTGACAACCGCGAGAGCTTCGCCCTCGACTTCGCGAAGAGCTTCCTGCACTATGGCTGGGAGAAAGACGTAACGGCGCTGATGAGCCAGATAGACCGTCTGACCGCCGAAGAGCTGCAGGCCGTGGCTGCCGAGGTGTTCTGCAAGGACAAGCTCACGGCGCTTACATTCGTCTGATACGCACCGGTCTCATCATAGTTTGTCGTGTTTGCGTAACATCTTGATATACAATAGTTTACATGGAGCGTTGACTCCGCTTTCCAAAAGGCCACCTTTTAGCTTGCAAAAGGTGGCCTTTTGTCGTCTGAAAGACGGCCTTTTACAATGCAAAAGCATACCTTTCAGAAATCGCCCCGCATACAGCCGTCTGACGGTTGAGCGCAGGCGGCATAAAATCAGATGTGCAGCCCTTATGTATAGACAAATGTCCTATTTGTCGCAAAAGATGGAATAAAACTTTATTTAATCAAAAAGTTTAGTATAAAAGGTGTAATTTTTGTTAAAATAATTTGGCGTACATTGATTTTTGGAATATCTTTGCAAGATATTAAATCATACCCGTATCATAAATGAAGTTCACCAATATACTTCTGACAATCGCCGTATGCAGCTCGTTGACATCCTGCTTTAAGGACGAGCCGCTCAACGCTGAATGCGACATCGAGCAGGCATACGTACACACAGACAATCCTTCAGACATATTCTTCGCGCCCAGCGACACGCTGGTAAACGTTCCCTCGGAGCAGACCAACATAACTTTCAACGTTAAAGTTGGTGCCGACCTGCGCAGCATGGCCCCGATATTCAAGCTCACTGAAGGCGCCACGATAGAGCCGGCCAGCGGTTCGGTGCACGACTTCAGCGACGGTAAGACCGTCACTTACAAGGTTACGTCGCAGGACGGGCAGTGGAGCAGGACATATGTGGTGGCTTTCAAGACACAGGCCTCTGTCGGAAAGTACGACTTCGAGAACTTCCGCATCATCAAGGGCGGTGCCGGAGGCGAGTATTATGAATGGAGCGACCTCAATGAAGACAGCGAATGGATGGGCAACTGGGCTACGGGTAATCCCGGATTCAACATCAGCAGGAGCAGTGCCAAGGTCTACGAATACCCCACGGCGCCATATGCCGACGGATACTACGGCTCGGCCGTTAAGCTCGAGACACGCAGTACGGGAGCGCTGGGAGCCATGGTCAACATGCGCATAGCCGCAGGCAACTTGTTTATAGGCTACTTCGACGTAAGCAAGGCACTTACAAACACGCTGAAAGCCACCAACTTCGGACTGCCGTTCGACCGCAAGCCGCTGCGCTTCACCGGACATTATATGTATACGCCGGGCAGCATGCTTATGGACAAATACGGAAACGAAATACCCGGAAAGACCGACCAGGGCGACATCTATGCCGTGTTCTACCGTAATCACGACAGCGCCGGAAAGCCCGTCATGCTGTATGGCGACGACGTGCTTACCAACAGCAACATCGTGGCTATAGCAAGGCTCGGCGAAGTAAAGGCAACAGACGGATGGACATCGTTCGACATCAATTTTGAATATACCGGCGAAGTAGACCCCGCCGAACTGGCCAACAGAGGATATAACCTGGCCGTGGTGTTCTCGTCGAGCATCGACGGAGCAGCGTTCTGCGGAGCCATCGGCAGCACGCTTATAGTTGACGAAGTTGAAGTGGTCTGCGAAGAAACAACCGAATAGTCATGAAGAAAACGTTTATCACATTAGTCCTGACCGCCCTTACGGCCTCTGCGGCCTTCGGAGCAGGCATATTCGACAATCTTGTTTACAACCTGCGCTTCGGCTACAGCGTGGGAGGCACAGCCCCCATAGGCATGCCGGCGACGATAAGAAGCCTCGACAGCTACAAGCTCGAGCCCAACTTCTCGCTCGGACTGGGCATATACAAGCCCCTGTCAGACAAGTGGGGACTCACCACCGGACTGCATCTTGAGAACAAGGGAATGAACATCGACGCCACCGTCAAGAACTATCACATGGCCATCGTGAGGGGAGGACAGAGGCTCGAGGGCCAGTTTACCGGCCACAACGCTTCCGAGGTGGAGATGTGGATGCTCACACTTCCGCTGCAGGCAACCTACGCCCTTAACAGCAACCTGCACCTGAAGCTCGGTCCATATCTGTCTTACGTCAGGTCGCACTCCTTCCGCGGATATGCCTACGACGGCTACCTGCGTGTCGGCGACCCCACCGGAGCAAAGGTGGAGCTTGGCTCTGACGAGGGCAGCCGCGGCACTTACGACTTCAGCGACGACATGCGCTCATGGCAGCTTGGCATGATGCTCGGCGCCGAATGGTACTTCCACAAGCAGTGGGGAGCCTTTGCCGACGTCTCATGGGGATTCACCGGAATATTCAGAAAGCACTTCGGCACAATCGAACAGACGCTTTACCCGATTTACGGAACAATAGGTGTTTCATATAAAATAAAGTAACATAATAACAAAACAAGGAAAAAGATGAAGAAAATTTTTACTATTATTGCGCTCCTCGCACTCACTCTTACAGCAGGAGCTAAGGATTTTACCGACCAGCTTTCAATCTCTCTGGGCAGCGGCGAACCTACAATATCTGAATCAACAATATCTGTTGAGGAAGTAGAAGGCTCTGACGGACTCTACAACATCACTCTGAAGAACTTCTCTTTCGGTCCGTTGAACCTCGGCGACATCAAGGTTGAGAACGTAAAGGGCAACGATGAGGAGCCAAGCGGATACACATGGTTTGAAGAGACAAAGGCTTCTATAAAAGTAAACATAGGAGTTCCTGTTACAGCTGAGGTTACTGTCAACGAAGGCAGCTACATGCATGGCGACAAACTCTACATGACAATGACAATATCTGCTGTCGGAATGAATATCTCTGCTGTGTTCGGAACACCCGAAAGCCAGGCTAAGAGCTATACAGACAACCTCGTTGTTACAGTTATGGGCAGCACAATGCCGGCTCAGCAGGCTACAATCGAAGTTACAAAGCAGTCAAACGGCAAATACACTCTTGCCCTGAAGAACTTCGAGCTTACAGGAGTTATGGCTGTAGGTACTGTTGAAATGACAGACGTTGACGCCGTTGAGGAAGACGGAGTTGTTAAACTCAGCACCAAGCAGACCGTAACTATCAAGGACGGTGACGATCCTGAGGTTAACTGGGCACTTGAAGGCGTACCCGTAGACGTTGACATGACAGCTGATATGACTGACGACAAGCTGAAAGCCGACATCAATATTCTGTATTCAATTCCAGGTGTTATGGACATGGATATCAATGTTAAGTTCGGTTATGAGTCAGCAGGCATCAGCGCTCCTGTAACCAACAGCGGCGTTGAAGCTGTATACGACATCAACGGAAACAAGCTGAACGGCATGAAGAAGGGTCTCAACATCCTGAAGAAGGCCGACGGAACAACCGTTAAGGTTATCAAGAAATAAGGACGCGCGACAATGATTTGCGCCGCTGAAGGCGCAGACTTACGGCGCTTAAAGATAAAAAATCCCGTACAGGAAACATCTTGTACGGGATTTTTTCGTATCTTTGTATTGCGCTGAAATAGGCGCAAAGGCCGCACAAAGGCCTGCAACCGACTAAGAACTGCATAAAAAACACGCTTATGGAAAAGCTTCTTCATTATGTATGGAAGCACAAGATGTTTCCCGTAAGGCCGCTCCTTACCACCACGGGCGAGAGCGTTGAGGTGATAGACGCAGGTCTGCCAAACGCCAACGCGGGGCCCGACTTCTTCAACGCGAAGGTCAGGATTGGCGGCACTATGTGGGTAGGAAACATCGAGATACACGACAAGGCATCCGACTGGTATGCGCACGGACACGACAAAGACAAGGCATACGACAACGTGGTGCTGCATGTGGCTGCCGAAACGGGGCAGGACATCATAACGTCCGACGGCCGCAAGGTGGCGCAGATAAGGCTCGACGTGCCGCAGGAGGTTAGCCGCAACTATGACGAACTTATCACCACCGACCATTATCCGCCCTGCTACGCCATCATACCGCAGCTAAGCCGGCTCACGGTTCACAGCTGGATGAGCCGCCTGCAGGCCGAACGGCTGGAGCAGAAGACCGAGGCAATAAGGCAGAGGGCCGACAGATGCGGCGGCTCATGGGAGTCGGCGCTCTTCGTAACGATGGCGCGCAACTACGGATTCGGCGTCAACGGCGACGCATTTGAGGCTTGGGCAATGAGTGTTCCGCTGCAGAGCGTGGCTCATCACCGCGACGACCTGTTCCAGATTGAGGCAATATTCATGGGACAGGCAGGTCTGCTTGAGTATTACACCATACCCGAACCTTACCGCGACGACGCCATGAAGGAGGGATATTTCGACCGTCTGCGCAAGGAATATCAGTATATGGCGCATAAGTTCGGCCTTACTCCCATCGACGCCGGCATGTGGAAGTTTCTCAGAATGAGGCCTCAGAATTTTCCTCACATACGCATATCGCAGCTGGCACAGCTCTACCATTCGCGCCAAAGCGACCTTAGCCGCCTTGCCGAGTGTACATCTGTTGAGCAGCTTAAAGCCCTGCTGCGCACCAGGGTTACGCCTTACTGGGAGACTCACTACACCTTCGGCAGCACGAGCGTTAAGAACCGCAAGAGCATTTCCGACCCGTCGCTCAATCTGCTCATCATCAACACCGCCGTGCCCATGCTCTTTGCCTACGGCCGCCACCGCCACGACGACACGCTGTGTAGCCGCGCGTTCAGTCTGCTCAGTGAGCTGCGGGCAGAAAACAACCATATAGTAAGACAGTGGGAGCAGTGCGGACTGAAGGCCGAAAACGCTGGAGACAGTCAGGCGCTGATACAACTGAAGAAGGAATACTGCGACAAGAAGGACTGCCTTAGGTGCCGCATAGGATACGAATATCTGAAGACAAAGCGCTGACAGGACAACAGAAATGTGCCTTTTTATCGCAATCTGTGCCATATAAAGCGGCATATCAGAAGCCGGATAGATGCCGATTTTACGGCCATTTGTAACCTCTTGATTATCAATATGATACAAACGGCTTTCTAAAAGGCCATGTTTTAGGCTCCAAAAGGTGCCATTTCATCGTGTAAAAGGTGCCCTTTCGCAAGCCAAAAGGCCACCTTTCAGAAAACGCCCCGCCATGCCCCATACAACAAGGGCATAAACCTGACTAAGAAACTGCCGTGAAGACAAAACAAATCTTTTAGCATAAAAAAACAGAAAATAATACGGAAAAAGCCTTATCTTTGCATCCATTATGGAATATATATTCACCACACGAATGATGGTTCGCGACTATGAGTGCGACATCGAAGGCATTGTGAACAACGCAAACTATCTGCACTACACCGAGCACACGCGCCACCTCTTTCTGAAAGAGTGCGGACTCAGCTTCGCCGAGATGCACCGCAAGGGCGTCGACGCCGTCGTGGCCCGCATGAACCTGCAGTATAAGACGCCGCTGAGATGCGACGACGAGTTTATATCATGCCTCAACCTCAAGAAGGAAGGCTTGCGATATGTGTTCTATCAGGACATCTACCGCGCCTCTGACAACAAGATATGCTTCAAGGGCGTGATAGACCTTGTATGCCTGGTGAACGGCAAACTGGCCAACAGCAAGGAGTATGACGAGGCTTTCAGCCGCTGGCTTTAGGCAGCAGCGGCCATAGGCGCACGCGCCTAAAGCCCCATATCCCTCCCATAAGCCCCATAAATCCCGTCCCTCCCATCCTCAAAAACCATCCCCGCCATGCACGAACAAGAGATATTAAACATGCTTACGCTCAGCAGAATCAGCTATTTTAATTCTGCCGAGATAACCGCATTGTGGCGCAAGGCGGGCAGCGCTACGGCCATAATGGACAACCGCCGCAACATATTCGGCCTGATGCCCGACTGCAACCGCCGCACTGCCGAGGCGCTGGCCGACACGGCTGAGGCAGAGGCGAGGGCAGAGAGCGAGATTGAGTTTGCGGCACGTAACGGCATAAACATATTGTGCATGGGTTGCGAAGACTATCCGCAGCGGCTGAAGGAATGTGCCGACGCACCGCTCGTGCTGTTCTATAAGGGCACGGCAAGGCTCAACCGCATGCGCGTAATCAACATCGTCGGCACACGCCACTGCACCGCCTACGGGCAGGACTGCATACACAGCTTTGTTAAAGACCTGTCTGCAATGTGCCCCGACGTGCTCATTGTAAGCGGACTGGCATACGGAGTGGACATATGCGCGCACCGCGAGGCACTGGCAAACGGACTCGACACGGTGGCCGTACTGGCTCACGGATTAGACTATCTCTATCCGCCACGCCACCGCGACACGGCCGACAAGATGCTCACTCAGGGCGGACTGCTCACCGAGTTCTTCTCAAACACCAACGCCGACAAGCTCAATTTCCTGCGCCGTAACCGCATCGTGGCAGGCATATCCGACGCCACGGTGCTCATAGAGAGTGCCGCCCACGGCGGCGGACTTGTAACGGCGCGCATTGCCAACGGCTACAGCCGTGACGTGTTCGCCTTTCCCGGCCGCACGGGCGACATGTATTCTGAAGGCTGCAACAACCTTATACGCGACAATAAGGCGGGCCTTATATGCGGTGCCGCCGACTTTATAAACGCCATGGGATGGCAGACCGACGCCCGTCTGGAGCAGGCTCGCCGCAACGGCATAGAGCGCACGCTCTTTCCCGAGCTTACAGCCGACGAGCAGGCCGTGGCCGATGCCCTGCAGAAGGAGAACGACCAGCAGGTAAACAGGCTGACCCTGACCTCCGGCATCCCCGTCAGCCGCCTCGCCGCCACCCTGTTCACGCTCGAGATGAAAGGCATGGTGAGGTGCATGGCAGGAGGAGTTTATCATTTAATTAATAACTGAAAATAGAAAAAACGTCAGGTAGTTAAAGGAGTTAAAGTAGTTATCGCTCACGCGGTGAGCTAGTAGTTAAAGTCAAATGCCTTGTGGCTTATCCCGGCATAAGTCCCATTATGTCTCATAAGTTCCACAAACACCAGCAGGACATTCGGCTTTAACTCCTAGCCGGCACAGCCGGCGATAACTCCTTTAACTACTAGCTCACCGCGTGAGCGATAACTACTTAAGACAAAACCATCAACCCTACACGCAATGAAAATAGGCAACATACAGTTTGGCGACCGGCCTTTGCTGCTGGCGCCGATGGAAGATGTAACCGACATAGGATTCCGCCGGCTGTGCAAACGCTACGGAGCGGCTATGGTATACACCGAGTTTGTCAGCGCCGAAGCACTGGTGCGCTCGGTTAAGAGCACCATGAACAAGCTCACCATAAGCGACGACGAAAGGCCCGTGGGCATCCAGATCTATGGCCGCGACGTGCCGCAGATGGTTGAGGCGGCAAAGATTGTTGAGGAGGCCGGCCCCGACCTGATAGACATCAACTTCGGTTGTCCTGTCAAGAAGGTGGCAGGCAAGGGCGCCGGAGCAGGCATGCTGCAGAACATTCCGCTGCTGCTCGACATAACACGCGAGGTGGTCAAGGCGGTGAAAGTGCCCGTAACGGTGAAGACAAGGCTCGGATGGAACAGCGACAACCTCATAATAACCGAGCTGGCCGAGCAGCTTCAGGACTGCGGAATACAGGCTCTGACGATACACGGACGCACAAGGGCGCAGATGTATACAGGTCAGGCAGACTGGACTCTGATAGGCGAAGTGAAGCGTAATCCGCGCATACACATTCCCATAATAGGCAACGGCGACATCACTACGCCCGAAGAAGCCAGGCAGGCGTTTGAGCGTTACGGCGTAGACGCGGTGATGATAGGCCGCGCAACGTTCGGTCATCCGTGGATCTTCAAGGAGATTCGCGACTATCTTAACGGCAAGGAGCCAGACCCTGAACTCGACTTCAACCGCAAGCTGGACATCCTCGAGGAGCAGTTGCGCATCAACGTGGAGCGCATAGACGAGTATCGCGGCATACTGCACACGCGCCGTCATCTCGCCGCCACGCCAATATTCAAGGGCATTCCCGACTTCCGTCAGACGCGTATAGCCATGCTCCGTGCCTCGACCGTTGACGAACTGATGGCCATTCTCGAAGATTGCAGGAAGAGACTGGGTAATTAAGACGTAAGAACTAAGGATTAAGAAAGCATGATTTGGCAGCTGAAAACACAGCTGAAGATAGCCCTTTTAATTGAGACTTAAAGTCTAATGCATAATAATAAGAGGGCATAGAGCCTGCCAAATTATGAATTATAAATTGTGAAACGAAGTTCGGCATTAGCCAATTATGAATTAATCGTGTGATAGAATTTTATGAACAGCGATTTATCAAGAACCCGACTGCTGCTCGGCGACGATGCCACTGAGAGGCTGTGCGCAACGCGTGTCATTGTGTTTGGCGTGGGCGGCGTAGGCAGCTGGTGCGTTGAGGCACTGGTGCGCTCGGGCGTAAGACATATAACCATTGTAGACCCCGACCGCGTGTGTCCGTCGAACATCAACCGGCAGCTCATGGCCACCACGTCGACCGTGGGCAAGCCGAAGGTGGAAGTGCTGCGCGACAGACTGCTCGACATCAGTCCCGAGGCTGAGGTTGACGCGCGTTTTATGGCGTTCAGTGCCGATACGGCGGCAGAATTTAATCTAAACGACTACGACTATGTTGTCGACGCGATAGACAGCATACCCGACAAGATGTTGCTGATACGCACGGCATGCCGCTCAAAAGCCACTCTGCTGTCGTCTATGGGGGCAGCGCGCAAGCTCGACCCGTCGCGCATCAAGGTTACAGAATTCTGGAAGGTGGAGGGCTGTCCGCTTGCCCGCAAGCTGCGTCAGGAGTTCAAGCGTCAGGGCGACAAGCCTGCACGCAAGTTCAGATGCGTCTACAGCGACGAGCTTCTGCCCAACCAGGGCACGTCAGACGAGGCGCGCGCCAACGGCTCAATGCTCCACATAACCGGCATCTTCGGCTTCACCCTGGCAAGCCAAATCATCAATGACGTATTCAAAGAGACAAAAGGGGAGGATAGGAAGTAATAATTAAAAATTAAAAAGTAAAAATTAAGAATTAAGACAATTAGCCCAATTATTAATTAATACATAATTTTTGGGGACAATTAACCAACCCAATTATGAATTGTGAATTATTAATTATGAATTAAAAATATAACTATGGAAGGCTATAAGACAAAAGAATTCGGCGTGCCCGTAAAGCGTTACTGTCAGACAATGGAGCTGAAGGACGACGCGGAGCTTATCCGCCGCTATCGCGAGGCTCACGACAAAGAGCACTTCTGGGACGAGATTAAGGAAGGAATAAAGGCCGTAGGCATATTGGAAATGGAGATTTACATCCTCGGCAACCGCCTGTTTATGATTGTCGACGCACCGTTAGACTTCGACTGGGACAGTGCGATGGCGCGCCTTGCCACGCTGCCGCGACAGCAGGAATGGGAAGAGCATGTGGCAATGTTTCAGGACTGCGCCGCCGATGCCACGTCAGACCAGAAGTGGCAGATGATGGAGCGCATGTTCTATCTTTACGAATAACGCATCATATTGATGCCTGATGAAACAAGCCCTGACACCATTTCAGAAGCGTCAGGGCTTGTTCTTTTATCATAAATCCTTGCGGCCGCTCCTTGCCCTTAGCCCTGCCGCAACCCCTTGTTATGCCGTAAACGGTAAGCCTCGTTATCTTCTATTTTCCAAAAGACGGCATATTGCATTGCAAAAGGTGCCCTTTTACACGCTGAAAGGCCACCTTTTAGAAGCTGAAACTACAAGTTTTTTATAAGTGATTGAGAATGAGATAAGTTTTTATCTCATAAAAAGAAGAGGTTACGAATTAGAAATAAACAGAATGTAGCATCCTGCTGTGATTTGCATAACCATCCAAAGAACTCTTTCGGTTGCAAAGGTACGATATTTAATCGGGGATAAAGAATGTTTTAAGATTTTTTATCCTCGATTTTTTGATTGGATAAATCTATTTTTATTAAACCATATTCTTCTCCATTCTTTGCTATTTCCATTTCAATCCATTCAAACATATGTGGTAAGGGTTTCTGTTTTGAATGGTCTATTTCGTTTGCATATTCTCATCCTTTCGTGTGTTTTGTATAAAAGTCAGCCGTCGTCGAAGAAAGACAGTCCTCGTACCTCAGACTAACTTCCTCCGACTATGGCACGGCAAGAAAAATCCTTGACAGTATGCCTTGAAATGCTTCAAGACTATACTGCCAAGGACTTTTCTTTGTTTGCCGTGCTGACAACGGCTGATTTTTATAGCCACAACTCGCAGTTCCATTTTTTATCGCACAATCCAAACGACATGAAACAGTGGCACGCCACCCTTTCATGTCTCAGTAGTACGGCATGAGGAAAAGTGTTTCTTTTTGTCGGTTGCAGGCTAACCGATCAAAAGAAACACCATTCCTTGATTTGCCGTACAATTTTGTTTGCATACTTCACCGCAAGAAAGAAGTCATTGATGTAAACCTCAACGACCACTTTCATGCTTGGCTGCACAGCATTGGAGAAAACCCGATGCAAGAAGCATGGACAAGCCATACTCTTCTTTCATCGGAATTTCTCTGATGGATGTGCCATTTTTGTATGCGATTTCCATTTTTCAAGACGTTTGTAAGACGAAGTTGTATCCATTTCTCAGAAATGGGTATGCGATAATCGTACAGTCCAAAAACTTCCGTGAAGTTTCTATTTTCATTTGCCGCTCTGATTTTCTTTCCTCCACATGGTCTTTCCTTTTGGCATCAACCGTTATCGTGCAGGTGCAAAGGTATGGCAGCGGGCTTTGGAAATATTCTGCTACTTTTGTTAGTTCTGTTAAAAAACATATCCAATGCTTTTAAAAACTATTTGGACTTCTTTATCAAAAACCAAAGGTTGCTTTTCCATGATTGGTATTCTCCTTGTTTTTCATTCTTGCCGCCAAAAGAAACTTTAGCCTCTCCATTGTGAAAAGGTGTAGCATACGAAAAAACGGGTGGAATAACAATAGCTCCACATGTATCAGCAAAACCTATTTTGCTGTTTTTTCCTACAATTCTGAACAAGCCATCACTGACATAATCTGGACCATTGTCAATCTTATATACTTCAAATAGTTCTTTACCTGCATTATTAATACAAACTATTTCACCTTTTCTCGTGCCGACAAAGCCGATAGATGAAATCGTATCAGTAAATGCTATTGTATATTTTTTATTCTTTACAATAGTTTTTCCTTGTAAGTTTTTATATATAATGTTATTACCATTGTCAAATTTTACAATGGTCTGAGCTGTCAGCTGTTGGAAAAGTAAACATGACAGAAAAATAAAAAGGAACTTTTTCATAGGGTATAATATTAAAGGAGGGTGTCTATTCATAGAAAGAGACACCCTCAAAAAAATTACTTGAGAGTATATAGTAACTCCGAATTGCAATTATTGAAATAATCGTTAGCTGCTTCATACTCACATTGTATACCATTGAACAAATCAACATGTCCGGTGGCATCGCTCCAATTACAATCATTAAAGACGATAACGCCTTTTTTGCCTTTGAAGCTATTTGCAGTAGAACCTTTCAAAGGAGTACCTCCTATATGTTTTATGATAAATTTCTTCATATCAGACACACGATAGAGATACCATTTTTTATCAGCACCAGAAGAAACGGCCCCATCGGATGGTGATATTGGTACTCCTGAATAGTTGAAAGCATATGACAATCTGATAGCGCATCCGTTTTTAAACACTTCAGATTTTATATTCTCTCCAACTTTTCCACCAATGAATGTTCCTAATTGAGCAACACTTTTATCCTTTACTTTAGCAAAATTTGAACTTAATGTTTTATACGTTAATGCCATTGTCGCTTACGTTTAAGTCCCTTTTAATCCATGCGGCTTAGCCGGGACTGTTGGCTGAGTCGTATCATTCAAAATTCATTAATATCAAATACAAACATCATGCCTATTTTATTTGGGAAATTTTATAATGTCAAAGTGTCAGTCTAAACAACTTTAAGCTATCAGTACTGAATGCAACTTTTATAACCACAACTCGCAGTTCCATTTTTTATCGCACAGTCCAAAAACTTCCGTGAAGTTTCTATTTTCATTTGCCGCTCTGATTTTCTTTCCTCCACATGGTCTTTCCTTTTGGCATCAACCGTTATCGTGCAGGTGCAAAGGTATGGCAGCGGGCTTTGGAAATAAAAGGTCGAGCCTTCGGTTTTCGAAAAAATCTTCACACCGTTGGGTAGTATTTTTCCGAAAAACCTTGTATTTCCAGCCTCGCCGCCCTTGAAAGGCACCTGAAACGAAACGACCGATGCGACAGGAAGACGCAAAAAAAAATGTCGGAAAAGGGAGCGACAAAAAGGTGAAGAAACGAGAACTTCCCTTCAGTTCCTGGAACCGCAAATAAATTTAATTCAAGGCTATATGACAACAAACATCAACATAACACAGACTTGGTGGAGATTACTCTCCGCAGTCGGCTCAACCCTCATCACTTTGGTGGCTTGGTTGGGATATATGGCTCTCTGCATGGTCGGTGAAGTCATATTGGGAATTGTGAAGTTCATCTTCGGCATCATCATTTCCATTCTTTCTATGGTGGTACTGATTGGAACATTCATTTGGTTATTAACACTTTAAAGTACAAGCGATATGAACAGAAGCATTGAAGCGATACCTACATGGGCACTCTGCTATATCATCAATGGCGATGCAAGCGGACTGACTGACGAGGAAATCCGTATGGTGGACGAAGCCATACGCAAGAACAATATTGAGATAGTAAGTCCAAGATACAACGAGGACATGTGCACAGAACCTTACTTCAGCCATTATCCGTTCTTCGGACTGCCTACAGAAGTTGAGGACTGCGACATCATCTATCACGAGTAACGAACCCTTTAACAACATCAGATATGAACACTACAGAATATTTCAAGAGAACCATACAAGCCTATTTGGAGGAGCGAGCAATGGAGGACGAACTCTTTGCAGCCAAGTATGACAACCCCGACAAGAACATAGACGATTGCGTCACCTATATCCTTAATTGGGTACAGAAGAGCGGTTGCAACGGCTTTTGCGATGACGAGATATATGGGCAAGCCATCCACTACTACGAGGAGAAGGACATCGAGGTAGGAAAACCATTGAACTGCCAAGTGTCTGTTAACCACCACATCGAACTTACAGAGGAGGAGAAGGCACAGGCAAGACAGGAAGCCATCCGCCAATATCAGCAAGAGCAGATGAACAAGATGCGTAACAGAGATACCGCCAAGCGCACTTCACAGAGAACAGACAACGAAGTACATCAACCATCATTATTCGACACGTTATGAAACCAAGAACGAAATATCAGAAGCAAGTCGTAACCTCAAACAAGGGGTTACGACCTATCAAGGGAGCGCAAATGCAATGGGCATTCCGTGAGTGTCTTGACCACTATGCCTTTCAGTTGAAGCACGGACAGACCACCTGCATGGACTGCGGACACACTTGGACTACGGACGAGGATGCGGACAAATGTGTCTGCCCGAAGTGTAAGGCAAAGTTGGAAGTGCAGCGCACCAAGCGACAGAAGGCAATGTCTTCTACCTATTTCAGTGTACTCACTGAGCGTAAGGGACTGCAACTTATGCGAGCATATCAGATGAAAGCCTATTACCGCAAGGGACAAAAGGCAGAAATCAATTGTTGGGAGGTGGCACGTTATTGGATGAACGAAAAAGGCAAGGTGGAGGTTATGGCACGCAAGCGCACAATGGGTATCTATATGGACACGTTCTGCTACGACTCCGACATTGAACTGCGCAAGGACAACACCACCTATCAGCATATTGCTTCATTTCCGGTCTGCCCCGATATGAAAGTCATTTCTCAGATATGGCGCAACGGCTTTGACGGAGCGTTTCACGGCATCGAACCGCTTACATTGTTCAAGGCAATGCTGACAGACCACCGCATCGAAACGATGATGAAGCAGTGTCGTTACGGACACGTCCGCCACTTCATAGACCATCCACGGCACTTGGAAACTTGTTGGAATGCCTACAAGATAGCCAACCGCAACCATTACCTTATTACAGACATCGGCAAATGGGCGGACTACATCTGTATGTTGGTAGAAATGGGCAAGGATATCAGAAGTCCACATTACATTTGCCCCGACAACCTTGAAGCCGAGCACGACAGAATATCCGAGAAAATCAGAGCAAAGAAAGAAAAGGAGCGTACCGAGGAGGAGATACGCAAGGCATTGAAGAACGAGGACAAGTTCAAGGAAATGAAGAGCCGTTTCTTCGGTTTGATGTTCACGGACGGCAATATCGTGGTGAGAATGCTTGAAAGCGTCAGGGAGCACGTTCTTGAGGGTAAGGCGATGCACCATTGCGTAGGCAGCGGTACAAACTACTCACTCAATCCCGACTGCATCATCTTCTCTGCAAGAATAGCCGAACAAAGGGTTGAGACCGTGGAGTTTTCACTTGAACAGATGAAAGTCGTACAATGCCACGGACTACAGAACAAGGACACCGAGCACCATGCCGACATCATCAACTTGGTGAACAGCAATGCAAGACTTATAGAGCAACGAATGGTTGCAACGACATAACACCACATTATTATAATTTAGGCGGAGCGATGAAAATTCGTTCCGCCACTTTCTTTCTTTTACCTTTGCACCCAGGAATCAAGTTAGGATATTTGGTTAATGGGTGTTAAGGTGAACTATCTTTCTTTCAAGGTATGCCCTTTCTCATGTCATAGTCCTTATACAATCCAGCCAACTTTCTTGATTCCATTTAACTATTAAATGTCAAAATTATGGATAAAGAACTTTACATAGGCGTGGATGTCTCAAAGCAGACTCTCGACCTTGCTTATTATGACGGAGAAAGCATTGATTGGAAGAATGCCCATATAAAGGTGAGCAACAACAATGCTGGTTTCAAGAAAATTGGTTCATGGGTGGCAAAGGTAAGCAAGAGGTTTGATATAGTCTTGTTCTGTATGGAATATACAGGACTTTACACCCAAAACTTTAGACTGTGGTTGGAAGAGAAACATTATATCTATAGGATGGTGGAACCTCGCAAGATGCATCGCTTTGAGCCAGACTTGGATGATGGACTGCGTTCGCTTGACCGCATCAAGACTGACGAGCTTGATTCTTTCCGCATAGCCATTTACTGTGAGCAGAATCACAGAAAGATTCTTCGCAACCCATCAAAACTTCCTCCTCCTGTATATTTTAAGTTGAAGAGGCTTTTGGCGGAACGCAAGCAGACAGTCAAGCAGTCAGTCCTTTACAAGCAGCAGCTTCATGATATATGTGCGTATGACACAGATTTGTCTGTGGAACGTAAGAATGGGCAACTTAAAACGCTCAATGATGCACTTAAAGGCATAGACAATGAAATTGACATGTACATAAAAGAAGATGCGGACATCAACAAGAACTTTTCCCTGCTGACATCAATACCTGGTATTGGGCGTGTTGTCGCTCTTGAAACCATTGTATTGACCGAAAACTTCATGGCAATAGATAACCCACGTAAATACGCTTGCTATATTGGTGTCGCTCCTTTCAAGAAAGAATCCGGTACATCTGTGAGAAAAGGCTCGTCAGTCTCTAAGAAAGGCTTTAAACAGGCAAAGGCAGATTTGTCCATTGCCTGTTTGGTTTGCATGCAGCACATTCCGAACATCAGAGATTACTGGGAACGCAAGAGAAAGGAAAAATGCAGTGGAATAGTGTTTAATGCAATCAAGTTTAAGATGATACTCCGTATGTTTGCCGTTATAAAACGAGGTACTCCGTATGTGGAGACGGACAATTATCGAAATGGGAAAAACAAGCAACCATGAGTGAACTAACAGTGTTTTAAGACCATTACTATACCATGATAGAGTCTCTTGGTTGCTTTTGGCACTACCTTTGCGAGGAATCCTCAAAAGGAAGGAACTCCAGACAGAGGTAGTGAACTTTTTAATCTTAGGCAAAGCCCTTTCCCTTGATATAGTCTCCTCTGCCCGAAATGTCAGACTCAGTGCCTTTTAGGGAATTAGCTGTCCGTACCAGCTTTTAAAAGATTTGGCTTATCCTGACATAGAGAGTTCCTTTCGTAAAGCGGTGCAAAGATATGAAAAATAAATCATTTGTAGGCATTGACATCTCTAAAAAGGTCATAGATGTATCTATATTTCGTGAGGACACCAACATCAAAATGTTCCCTCATGAGGTGTTCAACAACACTCGCAAGGGATTTGGCGATATGTGCTCATGGCTCAAAAAGAGCCGTGTGGTACTTTCCCAAGCCCTGTTTGGCATGGAATTTACAGGTTGCTACTCCTTGGACTTGGAAAAATTCCTCACGTCCAAGAATTACTCTTTCTGTATGCTTAGTACACGTATAGTAAAACATCATCCTATGGGGACAATAGATAAGAGTGACAAGAATGACTCTGCAAAGATAGCTGACTTCCTCTATCGTTATGATGGCACGGAATGTGCCAAGCCATACAAGTTGCCAAGCAAGGCTATGCAACAGTTGAAGCAACTTGTCAATGAGCGTAAGTTCCTTGTGGAGCAACGGACAAACTTTATGAACCGAATGCAGATGTTTGAAACAAAAGAGGATTCTGCCATGTATGAGAGCTACATTAAAAAGCTCAATCATGACATTGAGAAGATAGATCAGGAAGAGTGTGAATTAATGTCCAAGGAGGAAGATGTCCTTGACACTTTTCAGAATTTGTTGACGATACCAGGAATTGGTTTTGTCAATGCAACAAACATAATTGCCATCACACGAAACTTTACCGCTTTTGACACAGCTCGGCAATATGCGAGATATGTTGGCGTAGCTCCATGCAGTCACACTTCTGGTACCAGTGTGAAATGGCGTTCCCGACCTTCCGCACACTGTAATGGTCAAGTGAAAGCTGACCTGTCTATGGCGGCATTGAGAGCTGTTGAGTACGATGTGGAAATGCAAATATTTTATAATCGAAAGTTAGGAGGCAGAAAAGATTCTGATACTAAGCGTAAGGCATTGAATGCCGTCAAGTTTAAGCTCATTCGCAGAATGTTTGCCATAGGCAAGCAAAAGAGAAAATGGGAAGTGTTGAAGACCTCTGACGACAGAAAGAACTTACATATTGAAAAGTCCAAAGCAAGTGAACTATGACAATGTACCATTGTCTCTTATAGTCTTGTGAGGACAGACACGGATAACTAATTAGGAATCGAGCAAAAAGCTATTAAAAGAAAGAGTTCTGTGTCGTTTTTTTTGTAACAGAAAAGTCAAAAATGCCTTCTTCTGCTACAGGGGTAGGTATGCCTATATGCTTGTTGGGGGGTGTTTTGCTTATTTTAACACAAAAAAACTCTCAAAAATTTGGTGATGTCTTAGGAATCATGAGCCGAGGAGCGGAAAAGAAAGTGGCAAAGAACCGTTTTTTCCTTATCTGCGATGCTTGCAGAATAACAAAGGACAGCCCAATTCAAAAGGACTGTCCTTTATTCATAAATCGTTTTTTTCTGTTCCTTGGGAGATAGTCCCATCTGGCGATTGACACTTTTGCTTACTAATGCGGCATGATGCCGTCCTGTGGATTCAGTGGCAAGCTGAGATTTTAGCCGTAGTCTTTCTTTTTCATTGGCGTACTCTTAATTTATTGTCAGAGGCGATACGACTTGAGACCTTCATCGAATGCAGCCTTGATTTCGGCTGCATAGGCATTGAAGTGTTCGTTGATGATGTTATCCACATAACTTGCAATGGAAATCTTTCCCTTGCCTACGATACTGACAAATTTAGTCACACGCTCATGAATGTCCTCGCTGATGCCAACATGTCTGCCATATCTTGCGGTAAAACCTGCATTTGCCATGAACTTACCGACATACTGCTCAGCACGCTCTTTCTCCATTCTGTCGATTGGCTCAAATTCACCCACATCATAATTCTCATATGCTGCATCTTCATCAAAACACTCCTCCTTGTCGGAAATAGTTGACGATGTACGGTCTTGAAATGTCTCTTCAAGACAAGCGTCAATCTGTTTTCCAGCTTCCTCCATTGTCTCTTCATAATTTCTCATGAAAGCCTCATACAACTCCTTGGCATCTGTCGAAGTGAGTTGTCCTTTACCACAGTTTTTTGTTTTGTCTGCCATAATCATTTTTTAATTGTTATACAAATTCTCTGCTATTGAAATACTTGTTGACTATTGAAAATCTGACTTCAACAGTTTTTGTCAGATACCTGACATATGCAATTCCATCAACGCATCTATTTTGCGTTTAATAATCTTTGAGCGTTCTGCGATTTCAGCTTGTAGCTTTTCGCTGTCCATTTCCGAGAATGTTTTGCCCACATGTGCAAATCTATCCTTTGTTGCATTGTTCTCTTCTGTTCTTTCCATAATTCTCCTTATTAAATTGTTATACAAAGTCGAGGATATTGAAGTCCTCTATACTGTCTGGCACCTTAAACTCTTTCTTTGGCTTGGAAATCTCTACAATCTTGTGAGTTTGCAAGTAGAAGGTGACGTAATCATGGATGTTCTTCTTGCACTCCTCGCTGTTCTCCATGAATTTCTCATAGAATTGGTTGCCATCCATCTCATGGAAAACCTTGCCTGCATGTCTTTTCTCCTTGTCCGTTGCTTTCGGTGCCTTGACGGTATTCACAGCTGCGTCAATGTCCTCAAAACTTGACCCTTTGGCTTGTGGTACATCGGCATCTCCCTCATTATCAGAATATTTCACACCAATATCTTCTATGCGAACATTCGTAAACACGTCATCAAGCTGTTCGTCAGAAATCCGTGCCGTACTCTTTGGAGAATCGTCAAATGTCACGTCATTATCCGATACGGACATGGATTCTGTTTGTTTTTGTTCCGTTTCTTCTTTCTTCCGCAGTTGGGACACTTTGAAAAGACTTTTGCCTACAAGTGCCATCGGGTCGATAGGCGGTTTTTTCTCCTTTTCCTTGCCGTTCGCAACTTCAAGGAGCAACTTGTTGTAAAAATAGATAGTCCAAACATTGAATGCAGCCAAGACTATCAAGAATATAGTTTCCATTGTCATGCTTGTTCCTTTTTGTTACATATTCCAATCGTCAATCTCTTTTCTCAGCAAGCCGTTGATTTCTTCCTGGTTCTCTTCAAGATGTCTCTCAAGAATAAGGTCGATGTAACCACCGACTGTCAACTCATGCTTTGCGAGCACACTGACTATTCTTGAAATTCTCCTGTGTATCTCACGGCTGATATAAACGCATTGACGAGTCTTTATCTCGTTTCGCTTGAAGAATGCCGAATCGTAACTTTCCGAAGAAGCCTTGGGAGGCTTGTGTGAAATTGGCGACTTATCGGTCTGCGAGCATTGGGACTTCCTGCCAACCTCTTCTTTCTCTTCGGTATCTTTCACTTGGGATTGGGAAGCTCCGTCAAGAATGGATGCCGTTGTCGTGCCAATCTTGCTCTTGCCAATAGAGGCAATGAGCAGATTTTCATCTATTGCGTCAGTGTTGATTTTTCTGCTTACCATAGGCTCATGTCTTTATGATTTCACAAATCTCGTCGGACAACTCCTTGATGCCACTCCCTCGCAACAGGTTTGGGTCTGATGGAAAGATGGTGGAACGGAACACTGCCTTTCTGTTCTCCGACAGCTCTCTTCTGAAACGTTTGCTGTCTGGCAGTCGTGTGTTGAGAACCGAATAGTCGAGAGACTTGAACATACCTTCATATACATCATACAAACTCGTGCGTTCTCGTTTGTCAACCATTGTCCAAAAGAAAGCAAGTTTCTTGGTGACCGACCAACCCTGTGTCAAAAAGTTGTCATGGAACAACTGCATGAAGCTCATTGCGCTTTCTACGACAAAGCGGTCTGCGCTGACGGGTACAAAGATGTAATCCATCTGAGACAAGGTCTTCATGACGCCCTCACTTTTGATAGTCCCAGGCATGTCAAAGAAGATGAAGTCAAGTTTAACCTCTGTTTCATTCAACACTGTCTCTGCGTCGTCAAGCGCATTGACAGCATTGCTTCTCGTTACGCTGAAGGACTTCTTGCCCAGCTTTTTGAAATGCTCACAGGCTTGTGCCTTGAAATAGTCGCTGCTTTTGATGAGTTCCAGTTCCTCGTCTCGCAGGTCTGCAAGGTTGTATTGTGGCTCGTCACAATCTATGACCGCCACATTGAAGCCCTTGACATTGTGAAAGTAGTTGGCTACAAGAGCCGTGATGGTGGACTTTCCTATTCCACCTTTCTGTGTCGCGAATGCAACAAATCTTGTTTTACTCATATTTTTAACTTTTTAAATTGTTGATAACTCACTTCTATGATATTCTGCCAATTTAACGATGTGGACACATAAGAGTCCATGTCTATAATTCATAGCTCCATTATGGAGACCTTGAACCATTGCAGTGCTTCATCATTTCCATACGACAGTACGACAGTGAATCAGTAAGTCTGTACGTCAGTAGCGCATCATTGATGCAAGGCGATACTGCAATAATGACAGGTTTATTCATTTCTACAAATGCTTGTTTCATCATATTTTCAAATCATTAGTTCGATGTTTACGGCTGCAAAGTAACAACGCTTTTTCCGAAAAACAATGGTTTTCAAATCCTGTGGCAGCATGTTGCCGATAGTTGCAGTGGTTGTCTGGGGTGCATCTGTTCCAAGGGTGCTATTTTAGCCGTAATTTTGCACCCGAAAGGCAAAGCGATGGATAGCGCATCCATATCGTTCCGAGAAGAACAAGGCTTGATGTTCCGCAAAGGACTGGATTTCCCGAACAGCTTCCATTCGGGATAGGGACAGCTTCTTACGAAGGCTAACTTCAATCCACCCTAAGCGGATTTTTATGTCCTCAAAGACATAGCAAGGTATGTTTTGAGTTACTCAAAACCTTTGGAGTTACTCTCCAAAGACCTTGCCCTGCCGGGTTGGTAGCCTCTCCGAAGTCGGGCTCCCCATGTTCCAATCTGCCGATATGTTGTATGGTTCCATCATAGCTATATGCACCGCTTGTTCCATTTTGGTATGAACATAAAAAAGGATGGCAAGAGTTTTAATCCTACCATCCTTTTACAATTCATGGAGAAGTCTTATGGCAACCAGTTGTTCTCCATGAACCAAAGAAAAGGCTTATCTAATTCTTACACCTTTTCCATTTAGTACTTCACCTCTGACATCATCGGTCTTGCAGAGATACAAGTCGTAGCCAATAGCTGTAATGTCACTGTATCTTGGAGGTGTTATGACTTTGCCATTTGGCGACATCAAGCCATACCAACCAACTTCCGCCTCATACTTTTTGCAACTCGCTGTCTTTTGATAAGGCGTTGGTTCTGCTTCTGCCGTTTCACCTGTTAAATTACCCTCATCATCATAGTTCTTTGCCGTAGTATATCGTATTTCATCGGTGTCATACAATAATCTGTCAACATTACTAATCAAGAAATCGTCAATCAGCTCACCTTGCAAATTGTATTTGCGAAGAGTGTGGTCTTTCATTGTTGCTGTAATGCTATTACCAGAGATCCAGAGGTCTGCTTCCATGAAAGGCAATATTGGTTTCAGATTTTCTGTAAGAACACTCTGCATACCTCCTTTGCTTACGACAAAGAAAGAATCCTTGGGCGAAATAGCATCATATTCAGCTTTCAGCATCCAATTTCCTTTTTTGTCTATCAAACCAAATTTGTCACGTTTGTTTTTATGTATTACGCAATGCCCATTGTGAAATACATATCCTTCTGCGCCTGTGATATATGGAATGTTCAAGTCAATAACGACATTTCCTTTGGCATCGATGAATTTTATCTTACCGTTGTCATCTACGGAAGCCAAGCCATCCGAAAACACCCATGCGTGCTTGTACTGAGGCTTGATAGCTATTTCACCTGTCAGCATATTGAAGTAGCCACGAGCATCGCCGTTACTATAACAGACAAGCGAGTCATCGCCCAATGGCTTCGAAATCCAATGTATGCCCTTGACAGTCTTCTTTCCATCACGTGTTTCAACATATCCATCAGTCTCATAAGAACGGCTATAGTAAGTGGCATTTCTTGACAGGTACTGCGAGTCATAGTAGGAGTCATCCAAATATTTCGCAGCATTCACTTTCTTGTAAACAAACTCGTATAGCGCATTACCTCCAGCACATGCAAACACAAACATGATGAACGCAAAACAGCCTCCAACAACACGTCGAATAAACTTGCCATACTTAGATTCATCCTTCATTCCAAGTATCACGGTGAACCATTCTGCTGTTGCTGAAATAATACCTGTCAGCCCTTTCCAAAATAGAATAATTGCTCTTTTCATATGCCCCTTATTTTAAGCTTCTACTTATATTCCTCCTCATCAAAGGCTTCATCTGCCAATCTTCCATAGCAACCAAGACGTTCTTCCTTTGACATCGGTTCTGCACAAAAAGCAGCATCATTCTTCATTTGAGAAAGACGAGAAAAGAAATTCATACGGGTCGTGGTGTCTTTGCGCATGGAAGCACGTGTTCCTTCTGAACTATAATCAAAATTACGAGCATTGCGGATAGACATCGACATAGCAACTTCCATTGAATCTTGATTTGCTCCCATGTAAGTGAATGTCCAGCCTTCTTTGCGAAGTGTTTCCACAAGTGCCTTGATGCTACTACAATTATATTCTTTGGACGCATTCTCATAACCGTCAGTAATGATAGTAACAACAACCGCAACATCCTCAATGTCTTTGATCTGTTTATGCATCGCAGTAAGGGTGAATCCCATAGCATCGTATAAAGGAGTTGAACAACATGGTTCATAGTCGTTCATGCTCAACGGATGCGCTTTACCCACAGGAACTTTGTCAAAAACATTACATGTCTCACAGCTACAAAAAGTAACCAGTGAAACGAAATGCTCCTGTGTGTCGGCAAATTTCTCTTGCGCTTTCTTGATTCCAACCAAGGTTTCGTTGAATCCATCCACCGCTGCTTGACGTATTCTCTGCATAGAACCACTACGGTCAAGGATTATCACATTGAAGATTTGAGTCTTCTGCATTGCTGTCTTGTTTCTTGTTTCTTCCATATTATCTGATATTTTTGTGTTACAAACTTTATATCTTTATGAATATAGAGTGAAACAAGTAACCATTCCTATCATCAAAGAATATAAAAAACCCTTCTGTTCACCACTGATTATTCCTTCATCCAAGATTGTTACTTCATGATTTTATGTTTCGATACCCTCATTGCTATTATATATATGAGAAGAACTAAAGTTGGCGTTTATCCTCCAATGCGTCAGACTTGATCTTGTTCTGCGCATTCTTTCCTATATGCCATCCGTCGCACCATGCACATTTGTATACCGAGAAATGCATACCATGCTTTTTGCCCATAGCCTCAGCTGCTCTTAATGCCACCCTCTTATTCGGATAAGGAATCTTGGGGGTTCCGCTACGACGAGAAATATGGCTATACTTGCTGAATATTCCAAAGGCATTATGTGTGACAAAAATGTTTCGCCATGCACCCTTTCTTGTCAATTGGTTCCAAATGGCAAGAATACTATTTTTAAAACTTATTTTACATACATCCATCGGTTATGAATTTCTTGATGAAGTCTTATGGTTGGTGTTATATGACTACTATCGTATGCTTTTTTCTTGCGGTTTCTTGACACCGAGAGCCTTCTACTTCATAAATATCAAACAGTCCTTTCTTTAATGGAGTAAGTTCGTATGTTACAGTAGAATCGTCTGCACCATCTAACATGTCCCTATCTTCTTTGGAATATACATATTCGCAGTTATATTCAACTTGAAAAGCAGTTTTATCATACTCTATACGATATTCTATGCCAACAGAGCCATAAACCCTGCCTTTGAATGTCAAATGATCACAATTAAGTTTAATTACTTGCATAATCTTTTTGATTATATGTAATGGAAATTGTTATAGTTAAATACGGATAGTGAAGTTCTTTCAGCATCCATGTTTTTGATACGCTGTGGTATTTCGCATAGAGGGATATCCTCGTCAAGTAGCCAACGCAAGTGTCCAAACATGATGGTATTGGACTTTAGAATCTCCTGTTGTGTAGCCATGACACCATATTCCACCGCTTCTTGCTCCTCAGATATTATCATGCCAGAGAACAGCCCATGCAGACCTTCTGCTCTTGCAAACTTATCAGCATGACACCATATACCAATCAGATTACCACCATGCTTGCGCAAATGGAAACTGTGTGGGTGTCCAACAATGATTTTGTCAAATTCATCCTTAGTGTCATCCTCTCTATAGAACAGCCCTTTGTCTGAGCCATGTCCAAGTAGCATGATTCGTTCTTGTGTAGAAACATGATGCAACAAATGCTCTATTTCCTTGTTAGAGCAATTGCTGCTAATCACATTGGCATCCTTACCCTCATATAAAGCAGAGAGTACAGAAGTCGTTCTGTCTTTTGGATGAATTATCAGCATAACGTCTTGCCTTTTGAATAGGAAAATTACAATCCGTTAGCCATCATCTGACAATATCGAGCATACCATCGTTTTTTCTCAGGTGTGTCTATTGGTTCATATTCACTAATGACACAACTTGTATAGAGGTCGTCTGCGAGAGTCAAAATGACATTTGTCAGTTCAAGTGTATCTTCGAGCTTTTTACCTTTAGGACAACATATATTTTGCTCGTTGATGGATTCATACCCATAAATTGCTCCAATTATATTACCACAAATTGCCCCTGTGGAGTCACTATCTCCGCTGTGATTGACAGCAGCTGTGATTGCGTCCTCCACACTGTCAATATGGCGAACTGTACAATATAAGGCAATCGCCCATGCCTCATCTCCAGTCCAGCCTTCCCCTAGTTGTTTAATATTCTCAATGTCTGATTTGTTGTTTTCAGCAAGTTCAATAGCCTTATGAGTAAGATTTGCCAAGAAATTCTTTTCTTGGCCATATTTTCCAACAAATATTGTGTCAAGGCTCTCTATAGTTTCAGACACCAATTCCTTTATATATCTCTTGACTTGAACGGCATCCATACAGACAACTTTATATATAAGATGTGTGAGCATAGCTGCTGGCAAAAAGCCTAGAGGATGTTTATGAGTCACTTCTGCAACTTTTGCCCCAGCTTCATCCATGACAGGAATGTCGTAAAATGAAGTTCCCCGTCCCTTGTACCCAGCCATCAATAATGCCATAGGAGCTACACGCATGATGCCACCACAGCCTTTGCTCATATTGCTCACTTTTTCATTTCTTAGCAGCATTTCACAAGCAGATAAGCATGTATTTCCTGGAGCACGACGATGAGCCAATTCCGGCAAATCACGTAACCAAGTGTAGTGATAATCGTCAAATATATCTTTTTTCATTCCTGTTTGTGTATAATACCAGTCTATATATGCACCATCCACATAATCTTCAGGAGCACCTCCAATACCCCTCATATAACCACGTGTCACACCCATAAGCATTCCACAAGCCGTAAACAGAGTCATTTGGGTGTCATCACTTACAAGTGCTTTACCTTCTTTTGACAGATTGAACTGAGTGATGCCACTATTCCCATATTTTGACAAGATGCCTCTATAACTCATAAACTCTACCGGATAACCCAATGCATCGCCAACAGCACCTGCCATCAAGCATCCTTTTATACTGTCTCGAATGATGTTCTTCTGAAAGTCATTATAAACTCCAACCTTTTCTGCAAAGTCTATGATGAATTTTTCTTGTTCTTTCGTGTCGGGTGTTTTGCGATATGCGGACTTTGGCATTCCACTAAAGAAATTGCGAAGCACCTGTAAAACATCAAGGTCTTTATAATCTTTCAGTTCCCGTGCTTTAAGGCATCCGACGATGGTTCCAGTTCGTCCTACTCCTCCCCAACAATGGATATATGTGTAACCTCCCATCTTTGAGAGGTCTTCTATTTTGTCTATAAGTTGGTTTACAGATTCTATGGATTTTGGTACTCCGCAATCTGGTATCGGAAAACGCATATAGGTAACACCTTTAGGCAAAAGATGGCGATAAGGCTTTAGTTCACCCTCTACAGTCAAATCAACGAAATGTTTTATTCCGAAGTGAACCATGCGCTCAATCTTTCGTTTTGCAACCTCATCATTTCTATCACCAGGATATTCGCCCGCATATAAATACCCATGCAAATAATATGATTGTTTGAGAGGTTTTGAAATAAAGCCTTCAAAACGATCATTGATGTCGAGCAAATCTGTTGGAAGTAACGCACGACATTTCTTTATAACCTCGTCATCGAAATCACTACCAATTACATTGAGTTTTTCCGCAGCTGCTATTGCTGCTGTCATACATCCAATTGTGTCCGAATCTCCACCCATGGATATTGCAAGACGGAGAGACTTCTCTGGAGGATAGTTGTACCTTTGGAGATATGCCATGATAGCAATAGGCACACTACCTTGACAAGTGACATCAAACGTATATTCGTTTCGTATATCTTCAAGTTGAGAGTCAAGATTGTAGCCTATGGTTTCTGTAACGAACTGATTGATTTTATAATGTTCTGTACTCCAATCTGCATGGCTTTTTAGATATACGCAGCCTGCTATAGCTTGCGCTCCCTTGATACCTTCTGGATGGTTATGGCTCACAGACGCAGAAATTCTTGCAAGCTCCAGAGCTTCCTCTAATGAATTTGCATATAGCCCAATCGGACTGACTCTCATGGCTGAACCATTACCAAAGCTGTTGTATGGTTGCGGATGTTCACTCAATAGCCACTTGCGGAACATGCTGCCATATCCTGCATTAATATATTTACGTCCAAGCCTTTGCATACAAGCCACAAGTGTTTCTGGTTTATGCTTAGAATCTGTCATGAGCCATTCCGCTACAGCAAGAGTCATAACAGTATCATCTGTGAAACGGCTACCTGTCGGAACCATTTCAAAATCTTCTGTTTTTATGTTGTGCCATTCACGAGTACTACCCACGATGTCACCAATAATAGCTCCTAACATACTTACTTCTCGAATTTTTTCAACATTTTCCTTACATCGTCCATTGGTTGAAAAGGCACGATGATTTCCAAGTCCTTATTGATAATGCAATAAGCATTCTCTTCGTCATTATCTTCCATTCCGAAACCATCCTCATCAGCAAAGTAGCGTCCATCGGGATATATTGTCCAGCAGATGACACAAACGCCATTTCTGAAATTGTCATATCTGCCGAACCAATATCGAACAGATTTACATCCATCGAAATCAGGACATCCCTTATATATTGCATCAAAGTCAATCTCGTTGTCTGTCACAAGAAGGCTTCCGTCTTCACTTACAAGTTGCCTTGTCTTACCAGTTTCCTTATTGATGATGGTGTAACTTCTTCCTTCACCACTAAAAACTGCCATATTCTCACCTATATCGTAGGCATCCTTTAAATTATTCTTGTCCATATCCGTAAGTTTTTATTTGTTGTAATAATTTTCCCATCTGTAATTTCCACTGATTACATTCATGTCCTCACGAAACTTTTCCATGTTAGGAACATCCATGACAGAAGTTGATTGTGTTTTCAATGTTTTGGTTTTATAATCAATAGTTTCATATATAACCTTTACCTTGTTGTTGGACGGAAAGGTATATGTTTCCTTTTTCAACACCGTGCCATACTTGCTGATTTCCTGCTTATATGCCAACAGCCCGTCTTTATACACACGTTGATGCTTGCTGCCATCCTCCCACGTAACGGAATATACATTCAAACCATCAGTTATTATTGGAATGAAGACAATGTCTTTATCATCTGACTCTATACATGGATCATGGTGCCATACTGTTTTGACAATGCGCCCATTCCGATATTCCGATTCCATTGAGGGCAGATAATCTGCAAATCGGCAAACCTTATAGTTTTGCAAATCCTTTCTTTTAGGTTCCATTGTCACATGGAAGATATAAAAGCCACCATGCAAGTCGCTTTGCCAAAAACTCAGGCAAGGCTTTACCGCTATGGTCAACTTATATCCGCTTGGCGCAACAATGCTATCACTGCCATATACCATATAGGCTTTTACTGCATCGCCATCTTTATCATATTCAATGTTCGTCTGTTGGTATTTTGCAGTGTCAGGATGTTCATAAACCTTATCTGCTATCATTTGCCGAAAGCCAAGATACCCATCTTTATTCCTTCCATAACTTGCGCTGTCTGAATCCAAGCCTTCAAATATTTCACTTTTATATTGGAGGAGATGAGACAACCGTCCTTCATCATCGTAATCATACACAAGAGTTTGTGCATAACATTCCGATGCCCTTGCTATCGTGGCAATCGTTCGTCCCTTGTTATCAAAGAACTCCGTCAGACTGTTCTGCGGTGCATATTGCAAACGATGTACAGCATATGAACCATCCGAGAATCGAACGGAGTCATATTCTATAAATCCACAAGGCATCATCAAGGAGTCTTCCTTGTTGGTATTGTTAGAAGTACTTTGCAGTTGTTTGAAATAGGTTATGCTTATATCTTCTCTATTACAAGAAGCTATCAATAACAGTGCAACGCCCAATACAAACAATGTATAACGAGTCTTCATAATTCTTTCCATAGATTCAGATACATTCAATCAATATTGCCGTATAATTGTCATCTCCTTGTTTCTCACAAAGGTAATCATAAACGTCAAGTATCTCTACCAATGGTTTGTCATCCAGCATCCTTGCTTGCAAAATGTCAGGAGCCATGCTTTTGTACAGTCCGTCCGAACAAAGAAAAACTCTGTCACCAGTCTGTAGTTTGATTTGTCGGATGTCTGGTACTGCCACTTCTGGGCGGTAAGAGAAGAAGCACTTGGCAACAATCTCCCATCCAAAATCAAGCCGGATATGGTCTTTTGTCTGATAAAGTAATCCATCACCAGGTCGTTGTACATAACAACGACTATCACCAATATGCGCAATGGTTGCCACTTCGTTTTCAATACTTACCATGACCATAGTCGTACCCATCTCTGCATGATGAAGCTCAAATGCCTTTTGATCAATAGCACAATTTGCTTTCTTGCAAGCGAGTTTTACCTTTGAGTCACAATCGGGCGTACTGATATGCTTCTTCCAAAAGTCAGATATAGTATTGCATACCGTTTCACTGGCAGTCTCTCCAAAGGAATGACCGCCCATGCCATCACAGACTATTCCCATAAATCGGTTGTTTTGTGGCATATCAATGACCTTGTAAGCATCTTCGTTATTATGCCTTCTACCAGTCTTACTTATTGTTGCATATCTTATCTCCATATTACGATTCTTTTTAGTTTATGATAGTATAGAGGCAAATGTAACCTCTAATCTATCTGTAACGTAATATTTCCGACAATATTATTTCAATAATATGGGAATCTTGGCTTGCTGTGTCATATTGTTCTATCAATAATATACTTGTGTTTGATACTTGATGTCATGTTCATCGCAATAATAGCAAATCTCGCTTTTCATGCAACTCCCATGTTTTTTGAACTTCTTTTTTAATGATTCGATAAGACTATAGTCGTCAGATGCGTGCAAAGACCTCATCAGACGATTTGTATTTGCCACGTCAAAGAATACGAAAGACTCTACTTCTCCATCTCTTGAATATTCTTTCTCAAATTCACCCATATCTTGCTCGGTAATGGTGAGTTTGCCATCTTCTATTTGCGCATAGATTCCTGTGAACTCCCCATTCGTTTCATGTTTGTAGATAACCTCTTCCATAATTTCCAAGTGTTAATGTTTAGACAACCATTCCACAAGATTATTCACGATGCCATTAGCTAAATCCTTTGGACCATGAGTTTGTTCATTCGGTCTATTGATGATTACAGCCAAGGCATAGCGAGGTTTCTTTACAGGGAATACTCCAACAAATGCCATTTCTGCCAATTCATGTTCCCCATTTTCAAGTTCTTTGCCTTGATAGTTGCCATATACTCCTGCTATATCCACTTTCTTTGGGGCATAAGATGCTTGTATGCCTTTCCCTTTGTTCAGACCAATCAATACCTCTTGCAGATATTTACGTCCTAAAGGCGTAATATTATTGTAAGTTTCCTCTGTAACTGAGTCCCCTTGCAAAGTCGGGAATGTCAGAGTATTCTTCTGATAGGCACCATTAAAGAGTGCCGCCAATTCCATGGCGTTTGTTTGCTTCTCATCACTATTCATCTTCTTCCAAATACCCAAAGCATCGTCACCATGGTTTACCAAAAGAATCTTGAACATTGCCACGTTAGATTTGTGTGTCAATGCTTGGCGACATTTCATCACACCATAACCGCCAGACCGCCAATTATGGTCACGAATACTAATGCTGTCACCAATATTATATATACCACCGCACAAATCCATCTTGTCATTGAGTGAACCGCCAATGTCTGCCAACATCGGAGTAATGCCTACAAGTGTCAAGATGCGAGGACTACATGCTTGTTTCAATAGCTTGCCCTCTGAATAATCATCTCTATCTTTCTCCAATGCAACCCATGATTTCAGTCTTCCTGTTTGTGCGTCTATAACAGCAATCTGTCCGTATGTTCCATTCAACATTTTCATCCCCTCAGACAAAACATCTTGGCATTTTTGAGTCATCACGCTATCTATTGTCGTGCATTCATCAAGTTTTGCCACATATTCAGGATTGTCCATCCATACACCAACAGTTTGATTGTTTTCTCCAACCACGCCAATGGTGCCACGCTCAATACCTTTTTCTACATAGAAGTAGAATACCTCAATGCCATCTTCTGACACATAACGACGTGAGAAACCTGCAACATCTAAATCTATCTCCGTTACATTCTCATGCTTCTCCAAGTCATAGATACCCTGTTTGCAACCTTTTGAAACAACGGCAAACTTGGCAATGCTACAAGTGTCTATCTGTTCACATTGTTCCAATGGTACTTGGGTGATAGGCTTTTTGCCAAATGCTTCTTCTGCGTCAATAGTGTCAGCCACTATCATATTTTGAGCGACAGAATGCAGTCCGAAAAAAGCTGATACAATAACAAGTAAGCCCAACTTAATGTTTTTATTTGTGTTCATATCTTTAATGTTTAAATTGTTATACCGAAAAACTCAGAAAATCTTATTCCCATAGGTAGCCATATTTACCAAATCTACGCAATGCCACCATCATTCAACGATTTCAACATAATTGGTATATTCAGGAAACCACTTGTCAAGCAATGCATCTGTCTTTCGTTCGATTTCTGGTGTGATATTCTTGCTCACTTTCTGATAGGCAACTGAAAGAGAAAAAGCCTCGTCTATCCATCCTATGATAGGCAGACGCTTCGCTGAAATCAAATCTACAGGGAACACCAAATAGGATATGGTAGACAAAATCATCAACTTGTCACTTTTCGGAGTGTCCTTGCTGACCATGATGAAATAGAGCAACAAGAGTGGACGAGTACTAATACGACCGACTTTTGTTGCATACTCTTGAAGCTTATCTTTAAATATTGCTGTGTCCATAAAATTTTGTTTGTCCATGTTCTAATTTTTTCTTGTTATGCGTTATTGGTATAGAGAGTTTTGAACATTTAAAATCTATCACCATAAAAAGAAAAACTTGCAAACCTAAGAGATGTTGGTTTACAAGTTTTCTTTTCAATTATCGTATTTGCAAAAGGTATTTCTTGATGATAATATGTCCAAAACGCTCTAACTCTTTCCGTCTTTCACGTTTTATGCTAAGACTTTCGATATTGCACCCTCGATCATTCGTGTCGGTCAAGTAGCCTTCGATTCCATCATCAAAAACGACGTATAATTGACGATAAACCTTGTCTCCAACTTGATAGAGCCGTGCTTCGCCACGTTCAGCGTTGCGCATACGCCGCCATGCCTTGTCACACCACTCAATGCTATTTTCCTTATAGTAGGAACTGCCGTTGGATAGGTCTTCTATAAATCCCAATATATCAGAGAGTAGCCCCATAATTGCATTATGTTTTTATTTTTGTACTTTATGAAGAGACATACTATATCCACATCTTATGCAACGAGTACTCTGTAGAGGCTTTGCACCAGGATATGCCTCTTCATACAAGAAATGATGATTATCTCGTATGTAATCATGATTCGGACACTTCATGCCTCTGATTTCTTTTATAGTTTTAGTTTTATTCATTGCCCTTTCTGAATTTATAATCTTCTTACTTCTTTTTGCCACCCATCTTGACAAATCCCCAAAGCAGGAGAATTACTACAATGGCAATTACAACATAAAGAGTATCAGTCTCTTCGATATCTGTCTCTTATACACATCTGACGC
>ENA-OYXD01000019-OYXD01000019.1-human-gut-metagenome-genome-assembly--contig:-NODE-19-length-108376-cov-18.275016_pt1 | contig 108376 bp, 95 predicted proteins | sample MGYA00244818_ERZ653412 | MGnify/ENA primary metagenome ERZ653412 (study PRJEB26926, sample SAMN06165146) | human gut metagenome | biome: ENVO:00009003; feature: ENVO:2100002; material: ENVO:00002003...
TCCGCGCGGTACCAATCGACCGCTACAACGGTACCATTGGGGCGATATTCTCAATGAGCAACGTGACTTTATAAGTGACACTACTGTTGTCATTGTTAAGGAGCCAATTGTAATTTTATTCACAAATTAAAAATTAAAGATATGATTTATTCACAGGAAGTGCAGCATATGTGCTGCGTTAAGAAAGGAGCTAATCATCCTTCTGCTCCTATCCCCGAAGAAGGAAAATGGATTCGGGCAAAAGAGATTCGTGACATTTCCGGACTTACTCATGGCATTGGCTGGTGTGCACCACAGCAGGGAGCATGTAAGCTGACGTTGAATATAAAGGATGGAATAATCCAGGAAGCTCTTGTAGAAACTATCGGATGTTCTGGTATGACTCATTCTGCTGCGATGGCTTCAGAAATTCTTCCGGGAAAGACCCTTCTAGAGGCCTTGAATACAGATTTGGTATGTGATGCCATAAATACTGCAATGCGTGAATTGTTCTTACAGATTGTGTATGGTCGCAGCCAGTCTGCTTTCTCTGAGGGCGGATTAGCTATTGGTGCTTCTCTTGAAGATTTGGGTAAAGGACTTCGTAGTCAGGTAGGTACTATGTTTGGAACTTTGGCTAAAGGTACACGTTATCTTGAAATGGCTGAAGGTTATTGCACTCGGATGGGACTTGATGCCGACGGTGAAGTTATCGGATATGAGTTTATTCATTTGGGTAAGATGATGGATATGCTCAAGCAGGGAATGGATGCTAGAGAAGCTATTGAAAAAGCAAAAGGAACCTATGGACGTTTTGCTGAGGCTGTTAAATATATAGATCCACGTAAAGAATAGAAAATAATATAAATATGGCAACTTTATTTGAAAGCTATGAGCGCCGTATATCTCAGATAAATGCAGTGCTTGGAAAATATGGAATTGATGGTTTGGATGATGCTAAGGCTATCTGTGACGCTAAGGGACTGGATCCTTATAAAATGTGCGAACAGACACAGCCCATTTGTTTCGAAAATGCTAAATGGGCGTATGTTGTTGGTGCAGCCATTGCTATAAAGAAAAACTGTAAAACTGCTGCTGAGGCAGCCGAAGCTATAGGAGAAGGCTTGCAGGCTTTCTGTATTCCTGGATCTGTAGCTGACGACAGAAAGGTTGGTCTCGGTCATGGTAATCTTGCTGCGCGTTTGCTTAGGGAGGAAACAGGATGCTTTGCCTTTCTTGCCGGACATGAGTCTTTTGCCGCAGCTGAAGGCGCAATAAAAATAGCAGAGATGGCTAATAAAGTGCGTAAGACACCATTACGTGTTATACTTAATGGTCTTGGTAAGGATGCAGCTTTAATTATTTCTCGTATCAATGGCTTTACTTATGTACAGACCGAATTTGATTATGCCACAGGTGAGCTTAAGATTGTTCGTGAAAAGCCTTATTCTGATGGCTTGCGCTCAAAAGTGCGCTGTTATGGTGCTGACGACGTGCGTGAAGGAGTGGCTATAATGCATCATGAAAAAGTAGACGTCTCGATAACAGGTAATTCTACTAATCCTACAAGATTTCAGCATCCTGTGGCCGGAACTTATAAAAAAGAATGTTATGAGCAGGGTAAAAAATATTTTTCTGTAGCCTCAGGTGGTGGAACTGGTCGTACTTTACATCCTGATAATATGGCTGCTGGACCTGCTTCGTATGGCATGACAGATACTATGGGACGTATGCATTCTGATGCTCAATTTGCAGGATCCTCTTCTGTTCCTGCTCATGTAGAGATGATGGGATTCCTGGGAATGGGAAACAATCCTATGGTTGGGGCTACTGTTGCTGTTGCTGTCGCTGTAGAACAGGCTCTTATGGATAATTAATGATTTTAATTTATATTTTGTGCTAATTAAGGTCGTTTCATTTGAATATAATTCTTATTGATAAACCGATAATAGAGTCATTCTATCTTATGTTTTGAGGTTGAATGGCTCTATTTTTTATTTCGGATTAAATGTATTGTTTTTATTTTTGTTTTTCGATTTATTGATGCATAGGTGAAAAGGAGTTATAAATTGAAAACCGACTACTTATGATGTGTTTGCTTTATAAAAAAGTTTTTTAACCTCTTATTAGAACTTTAGCGTGTTTTTGATATAGATAAAATTTGCAATCGCTTTTCTGATGTTGTATTTTTGCGGCAAGGATAACAAATAATTTCTTATATCATGAATAATACATTTAAAGTAAGTTTGTTTAAGAACTTCCTTAACAGGGAGACTATTGTTAATTGTGAGTTGGACGAATTGGTGGTTATGATCCGTCAAGGACGCTATGCCGATGCTTTGTCAGACTATCGCTGTTATAGTCCGTTGCTGTCTTTAGGCAAGCCTGTCTCATGTTCCCGGCGCGATGTAATGACAGCCGACAACCGCATTCCGCGCCTTTGTTTCTCTTCCGTATATAAGCGTCGCAACGGCAAAAGAATTGTAGTCGGACGCAACGGACTGCTTTTCATCGAGATAGTAGGGCTAAAGAGCTTTGATGAGGCTGTGCGCATACGGCGCGTTGCATCGCGTCAGCCATACACATTGTTGGCTTTTATCGGTGCGAATGGATTGTCTGTTATTGTGGTTTGTTCTATTTCGCAGGCTGACGGCACTGTTCCATGCGATACGGAGGTCTGGCGCAGGCTAATGACAAAGGGCTACAGACTTCTGCATTATATATATTCGTCACAGCTAAAGACCGAAATATCTATGCAGACAGGCACTGCCGAGGCTATGTGCCTTATGAGTGCCGATGCCGGCATTTATTACAATCGTGAGGCTTTGACATTGATAGTGTGTGAGAATGATGTATATGACACTTTTAATGTATGCCGTTCGCACGATTTTGAAGCCGATGAGTCGCCTCTTCCGGGCAAATCGTCTTCAGAGGCTTATCGCTATATCTTTTATTGTTGTTGGAACCATGTGCTTGATTCAGAACTTAATCAGGACGACCCTTATTATGCTGAACGCGCCATACAGAAGCTGGCATACCTGTGCCGTAAGTCAGGTTTGCCGCAGCAGATGTGTGTTGACCGCACAATGAACCTTGGCACTATTAATGTAGAACGCGGCCTGGTTGAGTTGTTTTTTGCGCAGGCATATCGTCAGGCAGAAGATAATCCTAATCCGTTGAGGTATGTCGAGGCTCCCCGGCTTCAGGCCATAAAGCTTGATAATTTTTTCAGTACACGTTATGTTATGCGCCGCAATGTGCTTACGGGTGTGGTGCAGTATAAGCATATCGGGGCTTGCGATGCCGATTACAGGTCGGTTACGCAGGAAGTTATCAACACCATAGCCGTGAAGGCTCAGCGCGAGGGCATCAGGGTGTGGGCCCGCGACATCAAGGAACGCGTGAATTCTACGCTCGTTTCTGATTTTGATCCGTTGAACCATTGGCTTGACTCATTGCCCGAATGGGACGGACGCGACCGCATAAAAGCCTTTGCGCAGCGTGTTCCTACCGGCAATTCCCGTTGGCCGGAATACTTCAGTGTATGGATGCGTTCAATGGTTGCTCACTGGATGGGGCTGGATGTCATGCACGGCAACGACCTTGTTCCCCTGCTCATTGGCAGTCAGGGCTGTGGCAAGTCGTCGTTTGCCAAGATTATATTGCCGCCAGAGCTCCGCGCCTATTACAACGACCGTATCGACTTCCGCAACGACAACACGCTGATGCGTGGCCTGTCATCCTTTGCCCTTATCAACATCGATGAGTTCGACCGCTATTCGGCCAGTAGGCAGCCGCTGATTAAATACATCATTTCAAAGAGTGAAGTAACAGCCGTGAAGGCATATCGCAGCAATTTTTCAACTGAACGCCGTTATGCAAGCTTCATTGCCACAACCAACAGCAGACATCCTTTGACCGACCTTACCGGTAGCCGAAGGTTTGCGTGCGTGGCAGTTACGGGCAGCATTGATTTCACTTCGGCTGTTGATTATCAGCAGCTTTATGCCCAGATTATAAGCGAAATACGTGGCGGCGCCTTGTGTTATCTCAATGCGGCAGCTACAGAACGTCTGATGGACGACAACATGAGCTTCATGCGTGTTTCTGATTTTGGCTCGGCCGTAGCCCGTCTCTTCCGCATTCCTGAAGCAGATGGGGCAGGGCATGAGATGTCTGTCGACGACATTGTGTCCGTCGTCTGCCGTGCCTATCCGCGTCTGCCGGTGTCAGGGGTGTCTGATAAAAGTGTAGGCATAACATTGAAGCGGCTAGGTTTCAACAGGCGCCACACGCGCACCGGGGTGCGTTATATCGTGGAACAAATAGGAAAATAATTTTTTCTTTAGAAACTCATCACTCGTCACATTCTGCTCTAAGATGCTTGCTGTCAGGTGGTTATAGTGTGATGAGTTGACTTTTCAACTCATCACACTATCTGTTTTTCAGCTTTTTCAGGCTTTTATTGATGTTTTCATAATGCAGAATTCAGACAAACAACTGTTTCTGGGCATGATTAATCCTGTTTTTGGTTGACCTAATATGCACGTGTGATGAGTTGAAAAGTCAACTCGTCACACTGTAAATCGTTGTAGATAAATAAGTTATGCCCAATTGTGACGAGTGATGAGTTTTTAAAGAAAAACATTTTTATTATATGCGTTGGCAATATGATAAGTACCCTTTCGTAATGTAAAAGGCCACCTTTCGCATTCTAAAACCTATGCTTTTGCAATACGGAATGATACGTATCAGAATGTTTGAAAGTCAATAATTTATGATGAAAAAACGCCTGTCTTTTCCGTTTTGGAAAGACAGGCGCCGCTTTTACTATATTCACATTCTATGATGTGAAAATCCCCATTATTATTTAACTAAAACTTTTTTTACCAAGTTTCCTACTTTTACAATATATATACCGTTGTTCAGGTTGAAGGTACAGTTGCCGTCAACATTGCTTTCTGCCACTTTTACGCCTGAAACATTGTAAATAGCAACCGGCTTATTAGCAGCGCTGACATTGATGTAGCCTTTGCCTGCAGTTATGCATTCTTGCATATCGTTCATCTGGTATATGTTAGTGCTTACCGGTCCTGTAAGTGTCATGCTGATGCCTGTGTATGCTTCGTCTACTCTTATATAGTGCTTGCCTGGAGTAGTGACAGTGGTTTTCCAAGTGCATAGCATATTGTAATCCTCGTCGAATGAGTTTTGGAATTCCATTACAACACCATTAGTTCCGTTGAGTGCATCTTCTTCGTTGGCAAACCATACAGGGTTGGTCATAAACGGAGCGTTGGTTGTAACAGTAACTTCTCCTTCTTCAAGCGGAACGACATACCATAACGGTTTTGTTGCTTCAACTTCCGGTAGTTCTACAGCCTCTCCGTCTTTAAGCTCGATAGCCGTATTGACAGACTCGCCTTCCTTGAATTCTCTTTCGGTGAAGTACACGCTGTTGCCTTTTGACGCTGTTGTTATCTTGACATTTACAAGGAATATGTCGCCTGCTGCAGCCGAAAGATCTACATGGTAAATAGTAGAACCGTCGGTATCTGGTCCTGATATTGCTACTGGCTCACCGTCCTTGCCTTTGCAGTAATAAATTTCGTCATAGCCCATATCATTGTAAGGCTTGTTGCTTTCGATAGTCAGAACGCCGTCTTCCTTCATTGTGTATTGCAGCCATAGATTTCTTGGTATTTCGTCTCCGAATGTGTATGTGTCGCCGTCTACTATTATCGGGTTAGTACGTCCCTCTCCGAGATCATAATCTTTTTCCTCTATGGTGAACTTCTGTCCGTCCAAGGCTCCGTCTATCTTAATGAGATATGTTGTTCCCTCGAGAATCTCAAGCACGTATGCCATATTTTCGTCTCTAGTAGTAGAATAAGAACCATCGTATGGGCCGGTGCCCTTCGGGAATGAAACGAACATATTAGACGGTCCGCTGAAATACAGTTTGCCGGTTATTGTGGCTGTATACTTATAATATTTGATGTATCCGTTCTTGTTTTCAACAGTGTTTTCACCTTTCACGGCTGTTAGAGGATCGGTGATGATGTCTCCCTGCATTATGTCCTCCATTGAAACTTTGAATGTGATAGGCTCTGTCTCGCTTGAAGTCCATTTGATGATATAGCGTTGGCCCTGCTCGCCTCCGCTGACCTGTGTGTATACGGCATTATTGCCGGAAACGCTGTTATAACTGTTCCCACTAGGATAAATTTCAACCTTAGTGTATCCGCTTTGTATTTCAGAAACAGCCTTCACATCAAGAATTTTGTTCGACTGTGCCGGAATATCTACCGCATAGAATGTTGTCTTGTTAGACGCCTCTGTTGTGATTTCTGATGGAGTTTCACTGATTACAATCGGGTTCGACTCTTTGTCTCCTGCCTTATAGTCTTCGCATGCAAAGGTCATAATCTGCTCTTCTGTCGTAGCTTCAGTTTTGTTTACACATACGAAATATATAGTGTTTGGCTCCTGCATTTCCCAACGTGTGTTGAAGCTGCCTTCTTCTGATGTGGCCAAAGTATATCCGGCTTCAACCAAACTCTTGTCTTCCGGGAAAATCTTAACTTGTCCGCCAGGAAGTTCGCTTGTGCTGCTGACAACGCCATATCCGGTTCTTTCGTTTGAGTATATGTAGTAATAAGTACCGGCTGCTGCAGGAACAGTGTTGTCGCCTTCTTTCAGCCGGAACGGCATGTAGAGTGAGCCGCGCTCGGCATCTTCAAATGTTACGTCAAGTATGAAAGGAGAATAGTTGTCGAATCTTATCAGATATGTCTTTCCTTCTTCTACCGGCATCTTGCATTGATGTTGTGTACCGCGGTCGATGGCGAATGTCGGGTCGAATTTGAGACCAATAGAGCCTTCAACAGTAATTCCCATTACGGCTGTAGACGAGGTCATGACGAGCAGACCTTCCTTGTCTGCCGTGTAAGTGGCATAGAAAACTTGATCAGAAAATACATACTGGTTTCCCATGTAATACTTGTTTTCGGGTGAGATAGGCATAGGGTCATCCTCGGTATGACCTTTGCCTAAATCCGGTAAAGGAGTCGTTTTCAGGTCGAATGTTGCCTTGTTGCCGCTATACACTGGCATTTGAAAGTAAATTGTGCTGCCTGCCTCCAACGGATAATTTTGTATGGTAAATTGTTCGCCTTGAGCAGGCTTTACGTTAACCCGTTCGCTGCCGTCGAGTTCAAATGCCGTTAATTGCTGGATGCTGGTTGCCTCAATCGTAAGTATACTGTTCTCTTCAGCTGTGTATTTCCAGTAGACATCCACTTCATCTTTTGTGTCAGGCGTATATTCGTTATAACCGACACGCAGGTTTATCGCTGTTTCGGGCGAGTCTTGTGCGATGGCAAAGCCTGACATTGCAGCTAGCAATATTGTTGTGAATAAATGCTTTTTCATAAACAGAAGGTATTAAGTGTTAAACAAGAATTGCAGCATGGGTTATTGTCTGCCGTTTCGATGGGATAAATCACCCCGGGCAATATCCCATGCTGCAAATATTATATGTATGGCGTCTGGAAATGTTTTTATCTTATTACATATTTCTTGCCGCCCTTGATGTATATGCCTTTTGTGAGGCCTTTAAGGCTGCCGTCGGTGCGCACTAAGCGTCCGTCTATGGTATATATGTCGTTGTCGTTCTTTGCTTCATCAGAATTTATTGTCTGCTTGATTCCTGATGCAACACCTTCTTCGACAGTTACATTTGCTATCTGTAAATAAGACATTCCATTTACAGGATACGGGCTTACGAGGTGTATACCTATACAGCGCGCTCCGTCTGTTCCTGCCGGAACGTTAAACTCATACTCAGAGTAAATCCAGTTGTCGCCTGATTCATTCAACTGCGGCTTGAACGTAAATTCATCAAACATAGCATGTTCTGTGTAAATGTTGTTGCTGCCCAAAGTGAACTGCAGTTTCTCTTCGGCTGTGCAGCGTATCTTCACTCTGATCTTGTAGCTCTTTGCGGCATTAAACTCGAGCGGAGGACTTATCAGCCATTCGTCGGCGTCATTTCCGTAGTTTTCGATACCTGGGTTGACAATGTATTCAGCGCATGGTGTAGTATCGTCAAACTGCAGCGGACCCCATTCAGATGTATATGTCCAGCTGTATGCGTCTTTATTGGCATCATAAGCCATCCACTGATTTTCAAAATATGTCATGTTTGAAAAGTCTTGTGACATCGGCAGAGTCATTGCCTTGCCGAGTACATAGGCTTCGGGCATGTTTGCAGCTGTCTCACCATATTCGTTGCATGCATAGATGACGTATGTGTAGCGTCCGATGCGTGTCATCTGGTCGTCTGTGAACGTGGTTTCTTTCAGGTTTTCAACAACAGTCTTGTTGTCCGGCTGGCGCACGATCTTATATGTCAGTCCGTCTGGAGAGAAATATCCTCCGTTAAAGCCTTGTGTAGGTGCGTCCCATGACAGCTTGGCTGAAGCACATCCTTCGCCAACGACGAATTTCATGTTAGACACCTGTCCCGGCATGTCGTTGCCTACAAATACCGTTGCGCGGGCTTTGCCACCGTTGCCGGCCTTGTTTACGGCGTAAATAACGTATGCGTAGTCGCCGTCAGCATCAATACTGGTGTCGTCATAAGACGTTGCATTAGCTTCCAGAGTTGCAATCTTTTCTCCGTTACGCTCTATCACATAACCTGTAACGGCATCAGCCAATGTCTCGCCGCCGAAAGAAGTTGTAGGAGCCTTCCATGTCATGTGTGCTGTCCTTGCACCTTTTTCTCCTGGTGTAACTGTGAATTCTGCGGGTTCAGCAGGAGCGTTGTCTCCGCCTTCAGCAAACGGGATGTAGAGGGCCATGAATGATGAGTTGATACCAATCTGTCCGAGATTCTTCATTGTTACATTTTCAGATGTCATGTCGATGCACAGCATGTGTGCTTGTATGCCATTGTCATAATCATATGAGCATGCTGCCCAATACAGAAGACCAGTAGAATGGTCGAATTCCATTGTCTGATTCTGTGACAATCCTCCGAAACCTGTCTGCAATATTCTTGTTACCGAACCGTCATTTTTGTTCACCTTATACAGCACGCCGTCATTGGCGCCTACGCCATATAATGTTCCGTCCATGTCGGCAGCAATTACGCCAAGAGTTTTTTGCAGCGTTGTAACCTTTGTAAGCATACCGTCTTTAAGGTTGACGCTATACAGGGCCGATTCTCCCTGATAGAAACCTATTGCGTACATTGTCTTAGAACTGTAGTCATAGGTCATGTCCTGTGTCTTGAAGTTAGTGCCTTGTGCGGCAAGTCCTTCCGAACCCAGCACGGTGTAACGGCCCGTCGTTATATTGTATGATATGAAGTCGCCGTTCTGAGGACCCATAAATGAGTCGTAGACATACTCGTATGCATAGAAGACGTCGTCTACGGCAGCTCCCGAATATATGCTCTTCATGTTTCCATAAGGATATATTACGTCTGCTTTTGAAAGATCATTGAGGTTTAATGAACAAAAGCCGTAAGCACCTGCCAGAGCTCCGTTGTAGTTAAAGTATCCATACATTTTCCTGTTTACGGTTGATGCTGAGCCGCTGTCTGCAGCATACGCAGATGTGTTGGCGCAAATAATAGCCAAAACTGCAAGCATGGAGAATAAAATTTTCTTCATAATGGTACTTTTTAAATGTTAATAATTAGGGTCTTGCTAAAATAACTTTTTTAATTAACTCACCGCATTTTACAATGTACATGCCACATCCTGGAGTGCACGTTATATGCCTCTGGGCTGATTTCTGTATAATGCGGCCGTCAGCTGAGAGTATGACTACATCAGACTTTTGCGGATTGTCAATATTTATTGTTCCGCCGGTTGCGCTGATGTGTGCCAGTTCTTGTCCTGCTTCGTGTGATTCAATGCCTGTTGCATCGCTCTTGAAGTCGAAAGTGATCACACCGTTGTTTTCTCTTATGTTTGTTATCGGACAGTTTACCGCGTCAGATGTAGTATGCCATTTTGCAGAAGGCATTGACGTGTCGGTAAACTGTGTGTTGTTGCTTGTTCCGGGGAACGGGTCGCCGGTCTCGGTGCCGTCAGAGGCATGTCCGTCTGCAGGGATAAGAGAAACATGCTCATAGCCTGACGATGAGGTGTTGACACGGTTGGTATTCCAAAGAGAAGGAACATAATGTATTTGCGAAATAATCAGTCCGTGACCGTCGAGAGCCTTGTCCCAGCCTGTCTGCTGGCGGTTCTCCAAGGTGAAGTATTCATTGTTGTCTGTTCCGCATACAATGAAGTATGCCTCGTTTGATTCAGACAACGGATTTAATGTCAGGTCCTTGGCAGGTTCGCTAAGCACTACAGGTTCGAGCCATCCTACAGTATATTTGTCCATTGCTGTGTATCCGGCAGGAGTCTTGCTGTCGTCATTATAGAGTCCGTTGCACATCACGTCCCATGTAAGCATGCCTTGCATTCCTGAATATGCAGCGTCGTATATGTCTGGCAGTCCGAGGATGTGGCTGAACTCATGGCAGAATGTGCCGATACCGTCGAGAGTTGTTCCTTCATGGCCTCTCAGCTCACATGAACATGCTGCCTGTCCTAAATACAGTCCGTCGTACATGTTCCAGCTTTCGTAGGTCAGGTCTACGGCCTGTGGCCATACAGTCTCTTCGCTGCCGCCCTGCGATTGTCCGTAGCCGGCATACACCACGAAGATAAAATCAACATATCCGTCGCTGTTGTAGTCGTATTTAGAAAAGTCGACGTCTGTGTTTGCGTCTGCCATGCTGCATGCATCTATCATCAGTTCTGCTGCTCTCTCGTCATAGCCGTAATATGCCATTTCGTGAGGAAGGTCAACAGGGCCGACAATGTCAAATGTAGGAACAAACTTTCCGGCAGACTGCGCGGTGAAATAGCTCTTTATGCTTCCTGAAGCATACGGACCTGAATAGTCTTCATCGTTTGCCATGCTGTTATATATGTCATGGATGTTGTCAGTAGAAAACTTCTGGTCCTTAAACTGGGCTAAGATTATAAGTCCGCGGATATTGCCTATTGTAGGGAATACAGGCTCTATGACGCTTGGCGAGCTTTGACTTTTTACTCTTTGTGCCTTAGAGGCTATCTCCTGGCGCTTGTCCCTATAGGCTACGGCAAGCTTTTGCTTGATAGCCTGCTGGTCTAATGTCTTTATAAACTGGAGTTCTTTAGCGTTGCGGCTTGTTGCGTTGTGTGCCACCATTCCTGTCGGCACCACCTTGTTGTCAACAATTTCTGCATATCTAAGACTTCCGTTTGCATCGGGTAGAAGGATGAATCCGTCTTCACTTACATAATGGTGCATGTATTCGTCACCATTTAAATACACTGTTACCTTGGTTCCGTCTGCCTGGGTGTATGATATCTTGTTTGGCCAGGCAGGAGCAGCGTATGCGCCGTTTAAACAAATCAGGCAAGCTGCAATGGTAATAAAAACGTTAAGGATTCTCATAATATTGTAGGTGTTAAGTTTATCAGAATAATAGATTTATTAAATTTTTACGTCTGCTAAATTATATTTTTTATTACAGATTATACAAATAAAAGCATCCAAATTCTTCACATTTCACGAAATATTAAAAAAAAACTTGCATTTTACGATTTTGTCTATATTTTTCTCTTATATTTTGTTTAAATTTGCAATGGAAGACGGTTAATAGCCTGTCGATTAAAATTTATTAATAGCCTAATACGATATGTTTAAACACATTATTTTCATAATATTTCTATTTGTATGTCCTGTATGTCATTCTTATGCGTCGATGCCTGCAAACACAAAATCAGGCATGACAAAAATAATAGCCGACGGCTTGTATAAGGATGGCAATTATCCTTTGGCCCTTACATATTATATAAAAGGTATGGAAATAGCTGAAAAGGAAGACGACAAGCGCACATACATGGCATGCATAGGTAATATTGCCAATATTTATGAAGCTTTTGGCGATTATGAGGCAAACCTCTTCTATCTGCTGAAAGGATACAAGATGTCGAAAAAGCTTAATGACGAAGAACTGATAGGCAAATACCTTACTAATATAGTGCCTGCATATTGTCATCTGGGGAATATTAAAAAGGCAAAGGAATATTATGATATAGCCAAGAAGATGCAGGTAAGCAAGAACGCAACACAATGGGAGTATTTCCTAATATATAATTCTGCCCGAATAAAGCAGGCTGAACGTAAGTATGACGAAGCTGTGAAGGATCATCTAAGGGCTGCCGCATACGCAGAGAAAAATGAGCTGGACGACATCTTTATATTATATCAGGAGTCTGAGATAGGAAATATTCTCGTCAAAAAGCATGATTACGGCAATGCTATAAAATATGGAACGAAATGCCGGGATATGTCTGTTGAAATGGATAATGCCGAGATGGAAATCAATGCGTACAAGATTCTTTATGAGGCGTATGCCGGAAATGGCGATAGCGATTCTGCCAGAAAATACAGAGTGTTGTATCTTGAGACTTATGACTCGGTGTTTAGTGCAAAGGGCATGAACCAGGCAAGGGGAAAGCTGCAGGAGTATGAGTCGCGTAAAAGTACGGAGGAGATAAGTTCGCTGACCTCGATTATCAACATTTATACTTTGGCTGTTATCTTGATTTCTATTTTGTTGATAATCACGATTGTGCTGGCAGTGGTGGTTATACGCAAAAACCGTAATTTAAGAAATGCACAGCGCCTGCTTATCAACAAGAACAACGACTTGATAAAATCAGACAGAAGCAAGGTGGCTATTGTGCCGTCTTACAATGAAGGCAATGAGGCCGGCGACGACGAGTTTGACGGAAATGCTGGTGGGGTTGACATGACGCAGGAACAAGCTGACGCGCTTCTTGCGAAAATTAATGAGATTATAAATACGCCCGAAATAATTTCTGATCCTGACCTCAGTCTGAAGATTATAGCCGACATGGCAAAGTCGAATACAAAGTATGTTTCGTTTGTCATCAACAAGACATACAATAAAAACTTCAGAACATACATTAACGAGAAACGTATAATGGAGGCATGCAGAATGCTTTCGGATAATGAGCATTATGGCAATATGACCATTCAGGCTATTTATGAGGAGGTGGGATATACCAATGCGACAAGCTTTAACCGCACGTTTAAGAAAATTAACGGCATGACTCCTGCCATGTATAAAAAGCTGGCGACTAAAGAGAAGTAAATATACGGAAGCTACAAGAAGGTAAATTTTTTATGCCATGTGCATGGCCTGACGATATTCTTGCATGTGAATGATGCGTTGGCTGTATGGCAAGGCTTATTTTATGTAGGCTTAACAGGTGATGCGATTTGTAAAGTCATAGCCTACGGACTGGCTTACGGTTGCGGAGCATATTGATTTCTCATAAAAAAACAATTAGTTTTTGATGAAAAACTCGGCCGTTTTCGCTTCAAAAGTGGCCGAGTTACGACATGAAAACAATAGGTTAATGATTTGAAACTAATACGCATTGTTTTGCTTATTGTTTTTTCTGAATAGTCGTCTGATATGAACGCTTGTTAATAATAAATGTATGTTTTGCTTTCGATTTTTTCTGGGTTGTAAAATAAATTTATTTGATATTCAGCTTGAATATTAAGATGTTGTTGTGCCGGATATCACGTTTATGGCATTTTTGCGTAGTCTTGTTTTTGTCAGTGATGCATTTTTTAGGATAAAACTTTAAAACAACATGAAATGTCTCAGTGGGATAAGCTGTTGTGCGGCTTATATATTTTATATATAAAATCAGGTTTTTCTTTGCATTTTTAAATTTATATTTTTACTTTTGCCAATAATTAGTATGTTCAAAAGAGAATAATAATCTAATCTATGATCACATTTGTTTTAAGTTTGGTTGCCCTTGTGGTGGGCTATTTCATTTATGGACGCATCGTAGAGCGTGTGTTTGCTCCCGACGACCGTCCTACACCGGCTGTAAGTATGGCCGACGGCGTAGACTATGTAGTATTGCCGGGATGGAAAATCTTTATGATTCAGTTTCTTAACATTGCCGGCACAGGACCTATTTTCGGTGCCATCATGGGTGCCAAGTTTGGCCCTTCGGCCTATCTGTGGATAGTTTTCGGCTGTATCTTTGCGGGTGCGGTTCACGATTATCTCAGCGGAATGTTGTCGCAGCGTCATGGCGGTGCAGGTCTGCCGGAGCTTGTAGGCTGTTATCTCGGCAAGTCAACTAAGAAGGTCATGCTGGTGTTCTCTGTTTTTATGCTTATAATGGTCGGTGCCGTGTTTGTATATAGTCCGGCATTGATATTAGGTACAATATGCGGCGACTCAGTTACATGGGTTTATGTATGGTGTCTGATAATTTTTGCATATTATTTTCTTGCCACGATGCTTCCTGTTGATAAGATTATCGGCAAGATTTATCCGCTTTTTGCCATTGCCATGCTGTTTATGGCTGTTGCGCTCATGGTGGTGCTGTTTGTCAAATGGCCGCAGCTGCCAGAGCTTACCGACGGACTTGGCAATATGTCGCCTAAATCGGGCCCGATATTCCCATGTCTTTTTATAACCATTGCCTGTGGTGCCATCAGCGGCTTCCATGCCACTCAGAGTCCGCTTATGGCACGTTGTATGGCGAATGAGAAACAGGGACGTCCGCTGTTTTACGGTGCGATGATAACCGAGGGCATCGTTGCGCTTATATGGGCAACAATATCTTCTTATTTCTTTTATGGCGGAGCCGCACAGGAGCTTGGCGTTCCTCTTACGCTTCAGGCACCTGAGGTGGTAACCACCGTGTCTTCGGGATGGCTCGGCATGTTTGGCGGTGCATTGGCTATACTTGGCGTTGTGGCTGCTCCTATAACGAGCGGCGACACGGCATTGCGCAGTGCCAGACTGATTATTGCGGAGTTTCTTAACTTTGAGCAGCACACCATACGCCACCGCATTTATATATGCATACCTCTGTTCTTGGTCACGCTGGGCTTCTTGTGGTTTAACATTGCCGATGAAGACGGCTTCAACGTTATATGGGGATGGTTCGGATGGGCCAATCAGACGCTTGCCGTGTTTACGCTTTGGGCGCTTACGGTGTATCTTGCGCGTAAGTCAAAGCCGTATATCATAACGCTTATCCCGGCTATGTTTATGACGGCCGTGTGTGTGGCATTCCTTCTTGTTTCTAAAAATTCGTTTGCACTCAGCAATGTTGCCGGCTATATAGCTGCCGTCATAGTGCTGCTGCTGTCGGGAGTGCTGTTTGCGTTCTGGCACAAGAAATATTGCCGGATAAGCACAGACAACGATTAATTTTTTGTGATAATATGTCGTAAGCCCGCGTCCGGGCTACAGGCCATGACCTCATTGAGCAGGTCATGGCTTTTTATTTATGATGAAAAGCACAAACCGACGGACTGATATTGATTATCTGTCCGTCGGTTTGTGCTTAAGTTTATTGAATTGTGCTTTGAAGAGAGTATGTCGTTATAAAACGTATTATCCGAAAAAGCCTACAACGTATTTTGTTATAAAGTATCCGCCACCTACGAGCCATACGTAAAGCATGCCGGCAAGGAGGAACGGCTTGGCTCCGGCCTGTTTAAACTTCTGTATGTTTGTGTCTGTTCCGAGAGCAGTCATTGCCATGGTCAGCAGGAAGGTGTCGATGTATTCAATGACGCCGTTCAGCGGTATGTCCTTAACTGTCGGTGCATCGAAAAGATACTGCAGGAGGGAGTTTACACAGATTATGCCGATGAAGCCGAAGGCAAACCATGGTATTGTGATTTTGCTCTTTTCCTTATGTCCGTCGGCTGTGGCCTTCTTGCGTCCGGCAAGCGCGAAGCTCATTATGACGAGCACCGGGGCAAGCATCATTACGCGTATCATCTTTGTGATAGTTGCAGTGCCGGCTATGCCCAGGCTGTCTGTCGGGTCCATGGCGTTGCCGGCTCCGGCTACGTGTGCCACTTCGTGCAGCGTGCTTCCAGTGTAGATTGCAACGGCAGTGTCGCTCAGGCCTGAAAGTATTCCGGAACGATACATGATGGGGTAGAGGAACATTGATATTGTTCCGAAGATAACCACAGTTGATACGGCAATGGCTGTCTTGTGGCTTTCACATTTCACTACGGGCTCGGCTCCGAGCACGGCTGCTGCACCGCATATGGCGCTTCCTGTAGAGGTCATTAGCGTAGTGTCGCGGTCGAGCTTGAGCATGCGGCCAAACCACAGGCCAAGAAATATTGTTCCTGTAACGATTATGGCATCCACGATTATTGCCGGCACTCCTACTGCCGCAACCTGTGTCAGCGTAAGGCGGAAACCATAGAGCACGATACCCGTGCGGAGAAGTTGCTTCGTGCAGAACTTAATACCCGGCACCCAAGTTTCGGGCAGTTTGTTGCGAAGGCTGTTGGCATAGAGCATACCAAGGATGATTCCGATGATGAGCGGACTGAGCGAGAGCTGCTTCATGATGGGCAGGTCTGCCAGATAGAATGCTGCAAACGAAAATAATGCAATCAGCAAGATTCCGTGAAGGGTGTTTGCCCTGTTTCCTTTTTCAAACATGATAGATTACCTTTGTTAATAATATTTATTTTATTCTCTTTTTCTCCTTGCCTGGCAGACCTTCGTGTCTTGTTGTCGGGCTGCCTTTAAGTTTACTGCTGCAAAGGTAATTAATTTTTTGTTATGTAGTATATCTTAATTTTTTTATACTCTATAACCTGAAGTTATTATGCTGCGGCGTGTAAAGTCTTTGAACTTTTCGGTAAGCGGCGAATCCTTGCCGGCAGAGGCCACAAAGCAGAAGTGGCGGCTGAAGTTGAGACCGGCAATGTCGATGACTCTGAACACGCCTCTGGCAAGTTCTTCTCTCACGGAGAACACCGACACTATGCCCATGCTGCGGCTGTGGCGCAGAAAGGCCTTGATGGCTTCGGTGCTGCCGAGGCGTATACGTATGTTAAGTTCCTGAGGCCTTATTCCGTGCTTTTCCAGTTCGGTCTCTATCACCTCGAGTGTTCCTGAGCCTTGCTCGCGTATGACGAGCGGTTGGCGGCACAGCTCCTGTGGAGTAATTTCTTCGGGCATCGACTCGTTGCCCGACTGCTTTATTATGGCCACGAGTTCGTCTTCAAGAAACGGCTCATACTGTAGGCCGGCTGAATGGGTGATGCCTTCTACCATGCCAAGGTCGATGTCGTGGTTGAGCAGTGCGTTCTCTATGTCGCGCGAGTTGCCGTTGGTGAGCGACACCTTTATCTGCGGAAATCTTTCGGTAAATTCTGCCAGTATCTGCGGCAGCACATACTGCGCCACCGTGGTGCTTGCGCCTATGCTTATGTGTCCGCTGCTGCGCTCGTTGAGCAGGTTCATGTCGTATTCCATGCGGTTATACTCGTCGAGTATGCGGCTGCAGTGTTCAAGCATGAGCCGTCCGGCATCGGTGAGCATTATCTTTCCGCCTGTGCGGTCGAAGAGTCTTACGGAGTATTGCCGTTCCAGTTCGTTGATGTGTTTGGTTATTGCAGGCTGGCTTACGAACAGCTCTTTAGCCGCACGTGTGAAACTGAGGTTCTTGGCCACGCTGTAGAATGCTTTTAGTCTGAAATCTGACATATTACCGTTATTTGTTTCTTAACCTGACAAAAATACAACTAAAAAACGAGAACGGAAAGCAAGGCGTGATAAAAGTGGTTGTCTGGAAAAGAAAATATTCTGAGATTTATATTTTGCGGCGTAAGCATGAATGAGCAAAATTGATAAAGCTATTGCAGCCTAATGGTGATTTTGATAGAAACAGAAATGGCTGTCCATAAATTAATCTTTGGACAGCCATTTCTGTTCTTATCTGATATGCCGCAAGCGGCATCAGCTTTTTTTATTCTGCTTATCAGTTGTTCTTGCTGACGAATATGGCGTTCTTTATTTCAATTGTTTCGCCGTATGTCAGGTGAGCGCCGATAACTGTAATCTCGTCTCCAACCTTGAGGCCGCTGTTGGCAACAAAATCGTAGCGGTTGTCGCCAGTTGCACCATAGCCGGGATACAGACCATAGAGATAAACCTCGTTTGTACCGTCAGAGATATAGACATTGCCGTAATGGTCGTTGGCTATCTTTGTGATTGTACCGGTTATCATATAGTTGGTGTCGCTGTCAGGAAGACCCATGAAGTCGGCAATAGAGATGGTGGTTGTAGGATTCAGCTCTGTAACGTCGCCGCCTACCAGTTCTACTGTGCCTTTATATGTGTCGTGTGTGCCTACAATGGTTACGATGTCGCCGTTCTTAACGCCTTTGGCTGCAGCATTGGTGCTCTTGTAAACCAAGGTAGAGCCGCTCCAGTCGGTCAGCGTGAAACTTCCGTTTTCCTGAACGTCTGTTGCCACACCCTTAAGGCGATATTGTGCATCGCCGTCGGCAGCAGCGTTGAAGTCAGCTACAGATACGTCCTGTATGCCGCCTTGCTGTGTGATTGTAGTCAGTGTGGTGTATGTCTTACCGTCTGCCACAGTAGCAAGTGTCAGCTCTGTTGAACGTATGCCTCCTTCGTTGGGTGCAGCCTTGAAGGTCAGTTCTGCAGATGTGCCGTTCTGCTTTATTGAAGCGATAGACAGCCATTCCTTGGCATCCTCTGGAATGTCTACTGACACGCCAGAGCCTTTTGTGGTTACATATGCTGTAATGGTGCCGCCATCTTTAGAAATGGCGTCTGCAGAAAGAGAGTCAACCTTGATAAGGCTCTTGTTGATGTCAACAACAGTAACGTTTACCAGCTCTACAGTTCCGTTGTAAGTAAGCTTCGGACCCTGAACTGTGATTTCGTCGCCTACCTCGATGCCAAGGCTGAGGAAGTTTTTCTCAGCGCCTGACGCGTCGAGAGTTCCGTAGATGTAAATCTCGCCTGTACCGTCGTTCAGATAGAGGTTTCCGTAGGTTGTATTGGCGATAGCTGTCACCGTACCAGTTACTTGATAAGTCTTGTTGTCAGGTCCGGCAATAACCTCGGTGCAAGTGGCAGGGGTGATTGCAACCTCGCCTTGTACGACGTTGAGATGCTGCACCTTGCCGTTGCATGTTATTGTCATGGCGTCAGAGCTGCGGCCGCCTGTGTAAGGTTCTGCAGAGAATACGAGCTGTGTTTCACCGGCCTTGCCTACTGAGTCAGAATGCTCGTTAAATTTAAGCCAATTGGGTTTGTTCTCGAGTATCCAGTCGCCTTTGGCTTTTACAATGATGGTGTCGTTACCACCTTCCTCGGGGATGGATATGTATGATTTTGATACCTGAATGTCGTCAAGCAGAGTGATGTCATCGTCGTTTGAGCAGCTTGTGAACAAAGCCACAACACTCAGCAGAAGCAGGGAAAATATATTTTTTAGTTTCATAATTATACTTCCGTTTTAAAAATTAGTTGAATGTGTACTTGATGCCGATAGACATATACCAGCATTGACCGATTGCATGGTTTGCAGTCCATGTCTTTGTTGATCCGTTGATAGATGACGGAGTAGAGAACACAGCATAGCCGTCAGCGTCGGCTCCTTCATATTTCAGGATCTTTGCTTCTGTGCCGATAGCCGGGTTGAGAGTCTTGGCCACACCCCATGAAGAGTTGAAGAGGTTGCCGACGTTCTTGATGTCGAAGCTCAGGGTCAGCATGTGTTTGCATGCGCCAGTGTTGAACACGAAGTCGTGCTTGTAGCTGAAGTCGAAGCGGTGAACCCATGGAGAGTAAACGCTGTAAGCCTCTGCATATTCGCCCTGATGATTCTTCAGGTAGCTGTTGTTGTGTACATAAGCCATGAAGCGGTCGCGGTCGTCAGCTGTCTTGAAGCGGAACTGGTTCTTCTCAACCTGCTCGTCGGTCGGGATGAAGATCGGGTCGTAAGCCTGTCCGTCGCCGTTCATATCGTTCTGCAGCATGTATGTGTAGTTGTAAGAGCCGCGCCATCCCTCATAGATGAGGCTGAAGTGGTTGTGGCTGTTGTCGTGAGCAGTGATCTGTGCTATCACGCGGTCTGGCTCAACATACTGTGAGTTGTGCAGCTTGATGTTGTTAGGACCTTCTACTGAAGGCAGATATGCTATTGTAGAAGAAGCGTTAGAGCCGGGCATACCTGTAAGCTCCTTAGAGCAGGTGTGTGTATAGGCAGCCATGATGTCGATGTTCTTTGTAGGAGATGCGTATGCTGACAAGCTTGCGCTCCATCCGTAGCCCTTGTGTGTGTTAGACAGCACATAAGCAGGCACAACATCTTTGTTGTATCCGGTAGGGAATATCGGGCGGTTGTCAACACCGTTGAAGCGTGCAAATCCGCCTACATCAGGAATTGACCAGTCTTGCATTGTAACGCCATATATTGTCTTGTTAAAGATACCTTCGGCTGTGATTGTCAGAGGGAAGCCTACTGGTACAACATAGTCAATAGCCAAAGAAGTCTTCCATACCTCAGGCATCTTGAAGTCGGGGTCTACGGCTGATATTTGTGAAGGCAGAGTTCCGTCCTCAGGTCTGATTGTCTTAGGATAGCCCAGTTCGAAGAGTTTGTTCTGCAGGGCGTCGATAGTGGGATAGCCGTTCTCGTTTGTAACAAGTCCTCCGGCAAATTCTTCCATTGTAAATCCTTTCTTTGCAGCGTTTGCGGCATTGATGATTGCCTGATACTGCACCATACCTGAGTTTGTAGGCATATTGGTGAAGAATACCAGCGGCAGACGGCCCTGGAATATACCTGAACCTCCACGCAGCTTGAGGGTCTTGTCGCCGAGAATATCCCATACGAAGCCTACACGCGGAGCTACAGTAAGATTAGAGCTCGGCCATTTGCCTGTGTCAATGTGGCGTCCGTCGTAGTCGAGGTCGTAGATGGCCTTGTTTGTCATAAGGTCAGCGTTGCTGAAGAACATGTCGTCAAAGCGCAAGCCGTAAGTAAGCTTGAAGCGTGGATTGATAGACCACTCGTCCTGCAGATAGATACCGAGAGTGTTGAAGCTTACTTTCGCAGCCGGATCGCTCTTGCCGTCATAGCCGTAGGTCAGGTTTACAATCTCAGGAGCAGCTCCGTTGAGGAAATCGTCGAGTGAGTAGTAGCGGTAATATCCTGTACCGTTACGCATATAAGAGTTGAGCGCCATCTGGTGTTCAAACTTAGCTCCAAGCATAATCTTGTGGTTGCCGGCATAGTAGGTAACATCGTCCTTGATGTTCCAGATGTTATTACGCACGGCGTTGTTGTGTGTGAACAGCTCCTTACCGAGTGAAATGTAGGCAGTGTTAGTGCCTGTGCCGTCCATGATGTCTATGAAGGGGAAATCAGCCGAATTGGTGAAACGCACATCATCGAGCTTTGAGTAAGTAACCAAGAACTGGTTAGAGAGGTTCTCGGTGAAGCGGCTGTTAAGGTCGAGAGAGAAAGAGTGAACAAGATTGTCGAGAGCATACATAGAGTTGGCGTAGCTCATTGACATCTGTGAGAAGCGGCCGTAAGCCGAGCGCGTACCTCCGTCCATTGAAGATGCGTTAGTGGGGTTCCAGTTGCGGTTCTTCGTATAGTTGTAACGGAATGACAGATGGTGCATGTTGGTGATGTTCCAGTCGAGACGTGCCAACAGCTTGTAGTTGTTTTCGTCGGCAGGGAAGTTTGTCCATGAGCCAGTGTCGTAGCCGTATTTGTCTTTTACAAAGTTAGACACCTTCTCAAGGTCGGCCAATGTCGTACGTGAGATGTAGTTGTCTGCGTCGGCCACGCCGTCCACAGAACCGCGCCAACGGTTAACCACTGTAGGAGTCTTGCTCATTTCTCCGCTGACGAAGAAGAACAGCTTGTTCTTGATGATCGGACCGCCGAGAGTGAAACCGTAAGTTGTCTTCTGGTCTTTCTCGCGTGCGCCGCTTATCTGCTCGCGCTCAATGGCATCACCGCGCATATTCTCGTTCTGATGATATATGTAGGCAGTACCCTTGAAGGTGTTCGTACCAGACTTGGTTATGGCGTTCACGCCACCGCCTATGAAGTTAGTCTGACGTACGTCGTAGGGTGATATCACAACCTGCATTTCTTCGATGGCATCGATAGATATAGGGTTGCCACCGCCGGGCAGACCGTCGCTTAGACCGAAGTTGTTGTTGAAGTTGGCACCGTCTACGGTGAAGTTGGCTGTACGGCCGTCAGTACCGGCAAAGCTCATTCCGTTGCCGCCGTAGGGAGACAGACGTGTGAAGTCGGTGATTGAGCGGCTTACTGTAGGCATGTTCTCCAGCTGTCTCAGGTTGATGTTGGTAGAGGCACCTGTTTTTTCTGCAGTAAATTTTGTAGCCTTGGCCGAAACCACTACTTCGCCCAGTTCATTGGCGTCTTCAGCGAGCTTTACGTTCAGGCTGTATGACTCTGCCAACTGCAGCGTCACATCTTTTGTAACGCTCGTTGTGTAGCCTATGTAGCTCACTTTGACGGTGTAGGGGCCGCCCACGCGCATACCGTTGATAGAGTAACGGCCGCTTTCGTTCACCACGGTGTTATAGGTGGTTCCCGACGGCTCGTGCACTGCTGTTACGGTGGCGCCGATAGCCTTGTCGCCTCCGGCCGTAACCATACCGTTGATTCCTGACGTTGTCATCTGGGCCAGCATGGCGGTCGCAGAGAACAACATCAACACGAATAGAATTTCTAGACGTTTTCTCATACTGTTATTGTTTATGATTAAAAATAAAATTTTAATAATCTGACTTAATTTTTCTTTTCTAAGGCGCCTCTGTTACGTCAGAATGCGCCTTACAACTATTCCACATGCAAAATTAATTAAAAAATAGATATATTATGTTACAAGGCGATTAAAGTTGACCTTAAACCCTTAATTTTTTTATATAAACGCCCTTTTTGGCTATTTTGGACGTTAATTTTAATAAAATTTGTTTACTTTAATGCGTCGGCTGTGCATGTGGTGATATGCAAGGTAAGTTAAATTTCAATTGTTCACAGGGCAGCATGTTGTTTAATTCGACAAACATATTGGTGTCTGCAGATGTTTTATTTTTTGGGGGGCGTACTGTCTCTAATTTTTTCTTTGGCACGTTCGCCTGTGTCTGTAAAAAACAGATGACAATCTGCTAGATATGGAATGGCTGTTTTGCTGTATTCAAACGCTGCTTTAATCAATAATATGCGTGCTTTGTCTTGCCACTAAAACAAATTCATCCTTGCCGTCAGCATAACGGAGCGGCCGCGCAAGTTGTATTCGGAATAAAATTCAGACATGGCAATGTTGTAAGAATAGACATACTTGTGTGTGTTGAGCAGATTGTTGCATTCAAGAGAATATTTCACTCGTTTATGATTCAGGTTAATTTTTAAGTTAAGCAACGCAAATGATTTGTTGCCAATTGCCAAGTTGTTGTAATAGTGGTTCAGTCCGGCGTCAATGCTTATGTTCATCGGCATGCTGAGGCTGAGCAGCAAGCTGTTGTTCATTGTGCGTATTGCCGGCATTGAATATCCGTCTGTCGTGCTTCCTTTAGACAGAAACATACTGCTGCCGGCATCGACAGACATGAAGTTGAACGGCTCTGCCTTTATTCCGGCTGTGAATACTGCCGCCTCAGAGTTATATCTCGTTATCTGCTCCTGGCGCAATACGGGCATGTGTCCTTTGCTGTATTGGGCAGTCAGTTTTATGCTTATGTTTTTCCAACTTATGTTTTTGCCTGCCGAAAGCATTACGGCAAATTCTTCACTACGGCTTGATGTGGTGCGGGCATACATGTGAGATAATATTCCGTTGAACGTTTCACCATATATCACTTTTGGACTTCTGCACGAATAAGAGGCATTGAGCGTTATGAATATCATGTTGAACGGATCTTTAAAGTCTATGTCAATGTCTGCTGCCTGCCATGTCATGCGTGGCATATAAGCCTCGTAAGATGCTATTTGACGGTAGTTGGTGAGGATATATCCTCCGTAAAGAGTTGACAATGAAGGGTATCTGTGGTCGGCTGTATAGTGGCTGCTTATTGTCAGGTTTGACAGCGCTTTCCATCTGACATAAGCTGTGAGCGAAACGTTGAAGTCGTTGCGGATGATGCTGTTCTGCTGTATTTTCTGATTGAGGCTTAGCATTTCGTACATCAGCGGAACGTTTATTCCTGCGTTAAGACTGCCGTCGTAATAGTCTAGCATCGCAGTTATTCCCGTTTTAAGGTGAGACAGATAAGTGTCATTAGCAAAATCGGTTACTCTCGTCGAGGCTGCTCCTGTTGTGGTCAGTACGCTTTCCATGCCGCTGTGGTTATAGTTGAGCGTGGCTTTGGGCGATATTCTGAAGTTTCCTATTTTAATTGCAGACAACATTTCAGCTGAGTTTTCAGTCATGAATCTGCGGCTCTTTACGTCTTGTCTCATCCCCGTATAATTTCCGTTGCCGAAGATTGAGTCATACATGCAAGGCATAACCGTCAGCGCCTGCGGCTTTTCTTCATAGGTGACGAGCGAGTTTACGGCCACGCCTTTATAGTCGTCTTTCTTTATTATCATGCTCAGGCGGTTTTGCATGCTTATGTTGCGTGTCCACAGACTTTGACTTATGGGTGCTTCACTGTTGTCGGTATAGCCTTTGCCGCTGTTCCAGTGAGCTGTCATACCGGCCGTTTCGCTGAGATATAGTTTCTCTTTGTTTATCTTATATTCAAAGTCGCCTTCAGCCCTGTTTTCTGTAGCAGCATCGGCCAACTGTTCCGATATTACGGTGTTGCTCCCGTCGGGAAGCAAATATGTAGTCTTGTCATAACTGTTTCTGTGTTCATGGTCGTTGGAGTAAACAATGTTAAGCCGAGTTTCGTGGTCATCGTCGTTTTTCCATACGGAATTAATGCTTGCTGCGTGCGACTGATTAAAATAATAGTTGTGCTTGTCTATACCAGGCGGAGTAGGGCGCACAATGCCGGTAAACTGTTCAGCTTCGCCACTGTTGTTGCATGATGCAAGTTCTGCCGACACGTCAGTGCCGTCGTTGGCCGTCTTATATGTTGCTATGTGCTGTCTCTTTTTTGAAAAATAAGTCATTACGGCTTCTTCGTGCCACATCATGCCATTGTCGTCGGCACCGACGCCGAGCAGTGCTTCCATATTTAACGTGCCGGCTGCCTCAGGTTTCAGTTTCAGGTTTATAGCTGCCTCGTCTGGAATAACGATTTTTTTCAGGGCTTTCACTCCCTGATGGTTCTCCATCACCTGAACCGTTGCCACCATCTGTGCCGCAAGATTGTTGGTGGCAATGCTGTAACGTCCGGCAAGAGCGTCTATGCCGTTGATGTAAAGGTGGCTTATATTCTTGCCCTGATAATAAATATGTCCGTTGTCGTCAACCTGAATGCCGGGCATACGCCTTAGCACATCGCCTATTGATATGTCGTTCTTGCCGATAAAGGCGTCGACCGAATAGTTGAGCGTGTCGCCAAGCTGCCAGATTTTACCCGATTTCACCACTACTTCCTGTAGCTCTATCGACTCTTTTTCTGTCTTATAGTTATGTGTTGCCGATATGTTCTTTACGGTTTCGCTTATTTTCTTTATGTTGAAGCCGTACACCATGAGCCTTATTTCATTCTCGTTGCTGTCAAACTGCAGTTTATAGCGTCCGTCGCTTTCCGTAAACGTGTATGCAATGACGCTTGTCGTGTCTTTTTCCGACAGCGCCATTACTGTTATGTCAGTCAGTGGTGTGCCTTTGCCGTCGGTAATCTTGCCTGTGAATATGGTCTGCGCGAAGGCTACACTATAGGCAGACATTAATATCAAGAGCAGTATGGTGTAACGTTTCATCAGCGATTTTTCCTTTTTCGTTTTGTTATGACTCATTATTCAAGCTCAATCGGGTTGTAAGGCTCAGGAGGATAGTCGCCTGATGTAACCATGTGTACGGTTTTTCTGTCGTCGCTGACAAACAGCTCCTTTGGACCGCCCACGGCCAGTGCGCCTCCCGGGTCTTTATAAATCTTCTTTATCAGAGCCATAATCTTCTCTCTTGTCATCACCTTTTCTTTCATGTTGTGGGCTTTATAAGTTGTTATCATGTCGCCGGGCCGTCCTTTCTCCAGTCCTACGCATGTCCAGATGTAGTCATTGTCGTCTGAACTTATTTGCATGATGAGTCCTGGCAGGCCGGCAAACTTATACGGACCGCTATATATGGGAATGTCGGGTGTGTACCATGCCGTGTATTTACGTCCGCGGAACGTGCATGATGCCTTTTTGCACTGATAGCCAATTATTGTTTTGCTTCCGCTTTCCAGCTTCCATTCAATTTTTGGAGCAGCCTCATTGTAGCATAGGTTTGTATAGTTATAATACATCCTGCGCCTTACGTTAAGGGTTTTTGTTTTCGTATTGGTGAGTATTTCTTCTGGCAGCACGTCGTTTTCGTCAAGTTTCGAAGGATAATTCTCGTCTTTTTCGTATGCTATCGTGCGCAGAGAGTCGTTAATATGCAGCAGTCTGCTGTAGCAGTAAGTATAGTTGTAGCCGATATCGAGCCTCTGCAGGTCTTTGCATACGGATGCATGGTCGGCTGTATCTTTTACGAATTTAACGTCATAGTAAACCTTTATCCTGCATGAGTCGATGTCCTTCATGTCTTTTTTGCTGATGCTGAACGGACGGCTTATGCCCGATGAGCGTCTGGCTTTGTGTATGTTGTTTTTAACGCTTTTAGCAAACTGCGGATTGTCTTTTATGTCTTGTGCGCAGGATGCGGCACACATAAAAAGTGACAGGCTAATGATGATAACGATGTTTTTCATAATTTCGCGTTTATATGTGATATGACATGCAGTTGCAAATTTAGCCTTTTTCAATATTTGTATATCATTATTACAGTGTGCATTTTGTGTGCATAATTATATTATGTGGCATGATTGTGCGGTGTAAATGCCTTACAGTGAGCTGATTATCTCGTCCCAGTCAGCCGGACTGCCCTTGCGGTTAAATGCTTTGTAGTAGAGTCTTCTTCTGACAGAAGATATTGATTCTTTGCTGTGGTTGGTTAGATGTGATATGTTTACGGGTGAGATATTTATCTTAATAAGCAGACACACTCTATATTCAAAACTGCTCATTCTGTTGTAAATGTTATGAAGTTTCTCTGTGTAGTTCTCGTAAACAGAGTTTACCACATTGTCAAGTTCGTCCCATTCCGTTTCTGACAGGTTTTCGTTCTTTTCCGGGTATGCAGAAATTTTCTTTTGTATGGTTTTGTATATTTCTGACGAATTTATTTTTCTTATTTTATCATCGGTCGGTTTCGCCTTGTTTTCCTTAATTCCGCTGTTAATTATTTTCAGTTTCTCGATTTTAAGATTTATTATTTCAAATCTTTTTCTGTATAGCATAATTGTCGATATCAGGATTGTAGCCAGCAGTATGCTTGTAATAACGAAGATGGTTGTCTTTGATTTTTCCTGTTGGTTTTTCAATTTAAGTTCTTTGTTTTGCTCATCCCTTATGCTGTAGTCATAAAGAGCGAGATATTTTGCCACGGCGTCAGATGCGTTTAATTTTCTTATTGAGTCGGATATGTTCATGTACAGCTCAAAGTATTTGTATGCCTCTTTGTTCTTGCCGCTCTTTATGCAGTGTCTTGTCAGTCCGTCGTATGCTCCTTGTCTTCCGTAAATATTTCCGTATTTGAGCAGTTTCTTATAGCACATCAGTGCAGAGTCTTCCTTTCCGGTTATTCTATATAATTCAGAATATATTGAAAGGGCCGGACTTATCTCTATGGAATCTCTGTAAGGATCTGACTCTTTAAGAAGTTTAAATGCCTTGTCTGCGTCTTTTAATTCATATAAATACAAGGAAGCCATTTGGTCTTTTATAGACGAAGCGTAGCTTTTGTCGTCAAGTGTTGATGCCAGCCTTTTTGCAATATTGAAATATTCCAATGCCTTATACGGATTTTCCAAATTCCGGTAGGTGTCGGCTATGTCACGCAGGCTTAACACCATGTTGCACGTGTCATTGTTTATCTTGTCGGTTTTATATGCGTTGATAAATTTTATAAGAGACCTTTTATGAAATTCCTGATATCTCAGAGTGTATCCGGCTTGTGCGTAAATGTTTGCCAACAGCTTTGTGTCCTTTGAATATTTTTTAGCAGCTGCTTCAGCCATATTGAAATATTTTACAGCTTGTGGGGCATCATGGAGTTTCCTGTATATTCTTCCTGCATAATAGTATGCCTTGGACAGAAGTCTCTTGTCGCCTTTATTTTCATAATATTCCACGAGCCTTGTTATCGTAGAATCGGATGTTTGCGGTATGTATGCCTTGTCCTGAGCCTTGATTTTCAGCAGTTCATAATAGTTTCTTGATGCCTTGGTAGCGTTTTTCATGTATGGCCCGATGCTGTCGAGCATGTTCAGTGCCCGTTCGGCGTCGTTGTCTGCAACGCTGTCAATGTTTGTCAGCTGCTTAATCTGTATGTCGTTTTGTTGGCATGAGCAGAAGTACAATGCCGTAACGACGGCAGCAATAATCCGCAATAATTTCATGATGTCTGTTTCTTTATTTGTGATAAATGCAAAGATATAAAAAGGCGAGCCGCATAATATCTTGTTCAAAGATATTAAAAAATTATGCAATATCGATATGAATTGTCTTTTGAAAATACAATGCCGTTAAATAGTGCATATATTATGTGCTGTTTCTGAAAGTTAATTTCGGCAAAGTTATCTTTTTTATCGCTTATTCTCGCTTATTTCAAGTGTGCATTTAGTGTACATTATTCTTTAATTAATATCCGTATATTATGTAAATGTCTTACAGTGAGCTGATTATGTCGTCCCAGTCGGCCGGTCGCCCTTTTCGTCCGAAAGCTTTTTCGTACAGCCTTTTGCGTGTATAGTTTATTGCTTCTTTGCTGTGGTTCGTTAAACGGGCAATGTCCGTAAGTCTTGTTCCTATCTTCGGTAGCAGACAGACCTTGTATTCATATTTAGCTTATCTGCTATGCCTTTGTCGTATAACTCCTGATAAAGACATATCCAATCTGGCTGTATGCCTTGTATGTCAGCTGATTGTTGTGGTCGCCTGTTCTGGTTACTTTCTGAAGATATTTTAATGCTTCAGGCACATTGTTGATGTCCATGTATATTCTTCCTGCATAATAGTATGCCATTGGCAGCAGTTTCTTGTCGCCTTTGCTTTCATAATATTCTACGAGCCTTGTTATCGTTAGAGTCTGATGTTTGCGGTATGTACGCCTTGTCCTGATTCTTGATTTTCAGCAGTTCATAATAGTTTCTTGATGCCTTGGTAGCGTTTTTCATGTATGGTCCGATGCTGTCGATCATGTTCTGTGCCCGTTCGGCGCCGGTGTCTGCAACGCTGTCTATGTTTGTCAGCTGCTTTATCTGTGTGTCGTTTTGTTGGCATGCGCAGAAGTATAATGCCGTAATAACGGCAGAAACAATCCGCAATAATTTCATAATGTCCGTGTCTTTATTTGTGATATATGCAAAGATATAAAAAGGCGAGAGCAATGGCAAACAAAAAACCGGTGTTTTTGATTTTGTATTGCAGAGCCGCATCATTTCTTGTTCAAAGATGTGAAAATAAATGGCAAAATACGGCACTGGTAGATAGTTTTTTTTAAATAATGTGGCGACATGAATTTAAACTTTTGATATCTATTTTAGATTATTGTATTTCAAAACGTTAGTTAGCTATCTTTATGTGAAAGTAGGAAAATAGAGTGATTCTGTTGCTTATTATTGGATCAGTTATGCAATTTATGGCGTTTTGAGTGCTAAGATGATGGGTTTTTAGGTGCAGAAAGCATGATATTGTGCATTATTATGCTGTTTTTGGCGAGGTAGATGGGTGAGTTTCTTATCAAAAGTGCCAGGGTTTTTAACCGTTACTCTATGAGTTACGACCCAAAAGTGGGCGAGTAATGTTTTTTAACATTATGAGATTTTTGCACATAATTATTGATATATGCATATCGTGTTGGTATAAAGATAATTACAGATGCACACTGAAAATGGCTGCTTTTCGTGCCTGATTGCGATTTTTCGGGAAGAATGTGGTTACTGATGCTTACAAAAAAAATCACAATGTAAGCAAATGGTTGTGTTTGCTTGCATTGTGATTTGTGTGGATAAAGACGTTGTTTGGGAACTCTTACCCTTATTAATCAGTTCTCGCGGTCAATGGGTTTTGCCGATGTTCTTGCCGTGCGAGTAAGCGTGAGCGGCAATTTCGCCGATAATCTTTTCTGCCATTTCGGCGTCTATCGTGCCGCCTTCGGGCAGGCGTGTGTAGTTGGCGTCGTGCTCATCCTGCTGCTCCAGACGGCCGCACAACAGCAGTTCGAAGTTGCGCTTATATTCGTTCACCATGGCCTGATAGAAGTCGTCGGTGCGGCAGGCAAAGCGGACAAGTTCCATGTCGCTGGTTCCTGGCTTCATAAACTCGCGCAGCTGCTGCTCCATCTCCTCTGTTGCGAAGTTGAGGCGCATCAGGGCAAAGAATGCCTCGCGATTGAAATAGCGCGAAATGTGCTCATAGTGGTTGAGCATGGTTTTCTTTACGTTTATCGGCTCAAAGCCGTTCTGGATGTCGGTGCCGTGCTGCGACTCTATTATTCCGGTGACGAAGTATTTGAAGAAACTTCTCACCACGGCAGCCAGCACGATGTCTTTGCTGATCTGTTTCATATCTTGTCATTGTTATTGTTGTCGTTATCTTGCAGCGCAGCCTTTATGTTGCGCATCAGTCCGTCGTATTTGGCACGCTTTACGGCGCTGCCTTTGAAGAGCCGGCGATAGTCTTCCACAGTCAGTGATGTCCATTTCTCGCGCGTCATGTTGAGCAGTTCTTCGCGCGGGCGGAGCTGCTCTTCAGTTGTGCCCTGCGCAAACCTGTTCCATGGGCAGGCGTCCTGGCAGCGGTCGCAGCCGTAGATGCAGTTGTCCATCTTGCAGGCATATTCCTGCGGAATGTCGTCTCGGTTCTCTATGGTCAGGTAAGAGAGGCAGCGGTCTGAGCAGAACTCTGTGCGCCGGCTGTCGTCTGTCAGATGCAGGGCGCCGGTGGGGCAGGCGTCTGTGCAGGCGTGACAGTTGCCGCAACGTGAGGGCAGGGGGCTGTCGTATTCAAGTTCTGCGTTGACAAACAGCTCTCCGAGGAAGAACATGCTGCCGGCATGGGGGATTATAAGCTGATGGTTGCGCCCAATCCAACCCAGTCCGGCCTTCATAGCCCAATAACGTTCGAGCACTGGAGCCGTGTCGCAAAAGGCGCGGAAGGTGGGGATTTGAGAATTGAGAATTGAAAATTGAAAATTTTGATTACTCTTTTGGTTGTGGACGGGTAGGTTATTTGGGGTGCTGCCGAGTGAGGATTGTGAGGCGGCATTTGCGCTGCATGGTTTGTCTGCTTTGGGGAGTGTTGCCGCCAGTGTGGTGTTGTTGTCTGTGCGTTCAGTTAGTCCGAGCGTTGAGGCCAGCTTGCGCAGCTTGTCTTTCATTATGTAATGATAGTCTTGGCCCAGAGCATAGGCCGCGAGCTGTGGCTCGTCGGCGGGTATGCGGCTTGACGGAGCGTAGCTGAGCGCAACGCAGATGATGCTCTTTACGCCGGGCATGAGCAGCTGCGGGTTGAGCCTCTTGTCGGCGTTGGCAGCCATATAGTCCATGCCGGCATGGCCCTTACGGCCGAGCCATGCAGCGAATCTTGCTGCCTCTTCGGCTTCAACAGGCTCAGCCTTGGCTATGCCACAAGCAAAAAAGCCGAGGTTGCGTGCCTCGGCTTTTATCGTTTCACTCGAAAGTTTTAAACTCATATCCCTGTTCTTTTAGCCATTTCAGCGCCTCCGGCAGAGCGTATCTCAGTTTGTCGATGCTCTTCAGCGAGTCGTGAAACGTGATGATAGAGCCGTTGCGCGTGTATCGCTTAACGTTTTTCAGCACGTCTTCGGCAGTAAGCCATTTGCTGTAGTCGCGTGTAACGAGGTCCCACATCACGATGCGGTATTTGCGCCCCAGCCAGAAATACTGTTCCCACAGCATCCACCCGTGCGGCGGTCTGAACAGATGCGCGTTGATAAGGCGGTTTGCCTTTTCGGTGTTTGCGCTGTAGGCTTTGGTAGAGTGCTTAAAGCCGCCCCAGTGGTTGTATGTGTGGTTGCCCACCTGATGGCCGGCTTCGACGATTTGTCTGAACAGCTCGGGGTGCTTGCTTACGTTTTCTCCAACCATGAAAAATGTGGCGTGTGCCCCATATTCGGCCAAGGTCTTCAGGATAAACGGCGTTGATTCGGGTATAGGCCCGTCGTCGAAGGTGAGGTATACCGCCTTCTCGTTCTTGTCCATTCTCCATGTTGCCCTCGGGTAGAGCCAACGTAGCCATTTGGCCGGCTGTTCTATAATCATCTTTTTTCTTTTTCTTTCTGATGTTAAGTTTATTCAAATTTATAATTGAGAGTCGCGAATGGAGAAATTAAGCTCGACGTAAGCCAATTATGATTTGTCTTTAAAGGTATTCTCTCGTATATTCCTTTAAGCCAACTCTTTGACAGTCGGCTTAAAGGTCGTGAGAGCATCATAATTATCCATTCTCAACTCTCAATTATCAATTATAAATCATTCTTCGCCCATCAGTCGTCCGCCTTTGCTCTGATATGTGGCAGCGTCGGCGTTAAACTGCTTCATGAGGCTCTCTGCCCATTTGTTGTCTATCATGTGGGCTATGTCGATGCAAGAGTTCATGACGTAGAGGTGCATCATGCAGTCTTGCTGCGACTGCATAAAGCGGCTTCCGCTGAGCGAGTTGTACCAAACCATATACTGGTGTGCGTTCTTGAACACTGAGTTGATGGCCTCCTTAGCCTTTGCCTTGTTGCCCAGCAGGGCGTAAGCCTTGGCTATGTCGATACCTCCGCTGAGATAGTTCATCGGCACGTTGTATGCCGGTATGACTTTCTCTGCATATGCCAGGGCCTTGGCAGCCTTGTCTTTCTTGCCCTCCTGTATCAGGTTGAGCGCAAGCTGCGCAAAGAGACGTCTGTGAGTGTAGCACATGCGCATCACTGTTTCGTCGAGATAGATGCCCTTCTTGTCAAGACCGCCGAACTTGAAGCGTGTCATGAGGTTGGTGTAAACACGCTCGGTGTCGAAGTTCTTCATGCCCGGAGCATTTGTCGTGAACGGTGTAATGCGGTTAGCCAGACCTTCCTGTATGAAGTTGTCGCCAAGGTTCATATAGTTTTCCTGACCAACAGTGATAGCCACGTAGACAGGACGTGTCCAGTTGCACTGTGAAATCATCTCGAGCATCATCAGGTCGCCTTTGTAAAGAGCGTTCTTGCCTTTGAGCGAGATGATCATCTGATCAGGTATAGAGTCGCTCGCCATCATCATGCCGCTCTTTCTTACGGCCTCTTTGTCAATGGTCAGATACAGCGTGTCGGTAGGTATGACGTGCATGTCGTCCTTTCCGTCGCGTACCCAATGCTTGAGGACGTTCTTTACTTCAAACGGATTGTCGCCCAGTGTGGCTTTTGCCTCCTTCGGGTTGGTCTTATAGAAGTCGAGAATCTGCTGCTTCAGTTCGGGTACAACCTCAACATACTCGTTGGTGCCTGAGCAGTAGTCGAGTCGTGGCCATGTGATAGGCACAGAAGGAGAGTTGTAAGCCTGGCGGCACATCTGATCGATATACCAGTCGGTCTGCAGATAGCTCAGGTTGCAGACGCGTGCGTCTGTCCTTGCTCCCTCAACTTCCTGATTATACCAGAGCGGGAATGTGTCGTTGTCTCCGTTTGTGAATATAATAGGGTTGCCCTTGTCCTGCATTGACATCAGATAGTTCTGTCCGAAGTCGCGGCATGTGTAGCGTCCGCTGCGGTCGTGGTCGTCCCATGTCTGGCTTGCCATCTGTATAGGAACGAGCAGGCAGAGCAAAGACACTATTGCAGACACGGCAGTTCCTTTGATGTTGAGTCGCTTCAGAAGATCGATGATGGCTGCAACGCCAATACCGCACCAGATGGCAAAAGCATAGAACGAGCCTGCATACGCATAGTCGCGCTCACGCGGCTGCATAGGTGTCTGGTTAAGATATATGACGATGGCCAGACCTGTCATGAAGAACAGGAAGAACACTACCCAGAACTGGCGTATGCCACGCTGTCCGCGGTAAGCCTGCCAGAACAGACCGATGAGACCGAGCAGCAGCGGCAGACAATAGAACACGTTGTGGCCCTTGTTGTTCTTCAGGTCATCAGGCAGCTTGCTCTGGTCGCCCAGGCGCCAGTTGTCGAAGAACGGAATACCAGAAATCCAGTTGCCGTGCTCAAGTTCGCCGTTGCCCTGAATGTCGTTCTGACGTCCGGCAAAGTTCCACATGAAGTAGCGCCAGTACATGAAGTTGCACTGATAAGACAGGAAGAAGCGTATGTTCTCCATCTGTGTAGGCATCTTCACGGTTATAGGCTCGCCGCAGCGGTCGTAAGGCACCTGTGTGCCGTCAACTCCGCCCATCCAGCTCTCGTATGCACTAGCGTGTGCGGCATCCCACATACGCGGGAACACCATGTTCTGTGCGTAGATGTAGTCGGTCTTATAGCGAACTATGAAGTAAGAGTCTTTTTCGTCGGCAGAAGCTTTCTCCTTGCGCTGATATATAGGTGCGCCCTGCTTCATGCGCGGCTTGCAGTATTCGCCGTCGCGGTCAAACTGCACCTGAGAGGTGTAAGCCTGTCCGAAGAGCAGCGGGCTGTCGCCATACTGGTCACGGCTGAGGTAGCTTCCCAGCGTGAAGATGTCCTCGGGAGAGTTCTGGTCCATAGGCGGGTTGGCCGAAGACCTGATGACGATGAGGGCATAGCTTGAATATCCGATCATAAGCATGAGCATGCAGAGCAGAGCAGTGTGCTTGATGCGTGAGCTTACGAGCAACTCTTTACCGCGCTTCCATTTGAGTACGAACCACAGGGCAGCAAGAACTATTATGCCGATGATGAAGGCAGATATGCCGAAACCGTAGAACGGCACGCCGAGCATGGCAACAGAGAGCAGGAACGAAATGTTCTCACGCTTCTGGTTCTTGTTGTTGTAGCTCTCATAGATAGCCCATATGACGATGGCCACGAGCAGTATGATGTAGATAATTTCGCCGGTGTTGAACGGGCAGCCCAGCACGTTGACAAAGAACAGCTCGAACCATCCGCCAACCTTGATGATGCCCGGAACCACACCGTAGAGGATGGCTGCAACAAGTACAAACGATATGAAGAGGGCTATGAGAGAACCCTTGAGGTTGGCATTGGGGAACTTGCGGTAATAGAACACCAGGACAATGGCCGGAAGACAAAGGAGGTTGAGCAGGTGGACACCGATGCTCAGTCCGGTCATGTAGGTGATAAGCACCAGCCAGCGGTCGCTGTGAGGCTCGTCGGCATGGTCTTCCCATTTTAATATGAGCCAGAACACAATGGCCGTAAACGCTGAAGAGTAGGCATAAACCTCACCCTCAACGGCACTGAACCAGAATGTGTCGCTGAATGTATATATCAATGCTCCCACAAGGCCGCTGGCTTCAATGGCAATGAGCTTGCCTGTTGTCAGCTGGCTCCAGTCTTTCAGAATAAGTTTGCGTGTCAGGTGCGTTATGGTCCAGAAGAGGAACATAATACATGTTGCGCTGAGAAGTGCGCTCATAGTGTTCACCATGAGGGCCACTTGCGACGGGTCGCTGGCAAACTGAGAGAACAGATTGGCTGTGAGCATGAAGAAAGGTGCACCGGGCGGGTGACCGATTTCTAACTTATACCCTGTTGTAATAAACTCCGGACAGTCCCAGAAACTGGCTGTCGGCTCAATGGTGCTACAATATACGAAGGCTGCAATAAAAAAAGCTAACCAGCCTAGAATATTGTCCACTAATTTAAATTGTTTCATTGAATATAACTGTTTTTTATGAATTTCAATTTTCAATAAAATACGTGCAAAGATAATGTAAATCAGAGATAAAACAAAATAAATTAATTTGTTTTAATATTATCTTGAGTTTGTGTAACTGCCTAAGGCATAACATGTTGTGTGGCTTTTGGCCCTCTGCCGCATCTCGCGGCATGTCAATATGTGCTGTGTATGCTTTGTATCTATGTGCGTAACTTTTTGATATTCAATGTATTATCATATATGCACCGCTGCTCTTGGCTACACGAAAATTTCAACGCCGTAGATGATGAGCGCATATCGCAGAAATTTTCCGATTATAACGCTTATGACGGTTATGGCAACGTTAGAGCGCATCAGGCCGAGTACTATTGTTATGCCTTCGCCGATGACCGGAAGAAAGGAGAAAAAGCCCATCCATGCGCCACGGCCGGCCATGAACCGTTTGGCTCTGTCGAGTTCTTTTTTGTTCACGTGCAGGTATTTTTCAATCCAGTCTATGCGTCCGAGCATGCCGATGCCATAGTTGAGCATGCTTCCGAGCACGTTGCCTATTGTGCCGTAAATAACCAGCTGCCACGGGTCGAGTCCGGCAGCAAGAAGCGCAAGCATAACCACCTCGCTGCTCAAGGGGAATATGCTGCCCGCAAGGAATGCAGAAATCAGCATTCCTACGTATCCGTAGTTTGTCAGAATTTCTATCAGGGAATCCATAAGTTATATGCTGTTAGTGCTAAGGTGCCTGCTGTAAGGCAGCAGAACGTGATGTTTGTCAGCTTTGTATTTGTCAGTGCTATATAGTGGGCTGCCAGTATGCTCGTGCTTATTGTCATTATGCTTAACAACTGCTTTATGTGCTGCGGTTGTAGTATTATAAAGACAAAGGTTATGGCGGTCATTGTTATGAGAATCTCATAAATCATCCTGGTTCTTATCTTGTCCTTATAGCTGTTGCGCAGAAAATGGAAGCTGCCTATTGCGGCGACAATCGTGATGTAAGCAAAAGTAGCTATTATGTGATAATTGCTGAAGTCAAACTGGAATGGTGATGCAAACTGAGCTATCGACTCTATGTGGGCGAGCAGAAGGTCGGTCGTGCCGTTGAAGATGAAATATCCCGACAGAAACCAGTATGGCGCTGTTATGCCGATGAGTGACGCCAGGAGCGAACGCATGCTGAACGACATGAGGTTGGCACGCATCATTATCCATAGGAATGGTACGAAGTATAATATCTGAATGAAAAAGATGCTGGCAATGCCGATGAAGAAAAATGCATAGAACACCAAGCCTTGCGAGCGCTTGTTCTGATAGCATTTGAACAGAATAAGATATGTGGCAACAACACAAAACTGGACGACCCACACGTCTGTGGAATCGAAAAGAAAAGCAGACATGAGCGTAAGTGCCATAAACGAACAGGAAACCATACGGCTGTAGATGCGTATGAGCGAGTTGCTGTTGTTGAGTTCGACCATCAAATAGGCAGAAAGTCCGAACAACAGGAAATGAAGATACAGCTGATTTGCGATAAGGCCGCCTGCCAGCCATATCATAATTGAATAAACTGCCGTCACCGGCAGTGCGAAGCGGCTTCCCGCTATTTTGTTCTGTAATCTTTTTACCACTTCTGAAAACCTTAAATTCTTTAATTATAATGGAAATATATGTTCCAATGAGAACACATTATTATTATAATAGAAGATGGTGTGACAAAATATTGTTAAAGGATGCTTCCGTTATTTGTAACAGTCTTCCCTTGTAACTAAGGCAGATGTAAAGCTGTTTTAACGGGCTGTTTATTTTGTTTCTGCTCATCGGGCACGAACTTATTTCAGCCTTTTCCTGTAACTACATATTTTGACACACCGTCTTGACCTTCAATGTTACCTTCCGTCTAGAGGTCTTGTCCTATATCGCTGCGGAAGTATTTGTCCTTAAACTCAATCTTCTGAGCTTCTTCAAACGATTTCTTCAAGGCTTCTTCCTTGTCTTTTCCGTAAGAGCTTACTGCTATCACGCGTCCGCCTGCCGTAACGATATTGCCGTCTTTGATGGCTGTACCGGAGTGGAACACGATGCTTCCTTCAACTTTGTCAATGCCGCTGATGGTGTAGCCCTTGGCATATTTCTCGGGATATCCGCCGCTTACAAGCATTACGCATACGGCTGCGCGTTCATCGAATTCAATTTCACGCTTGTCGAGATCGCCGTTGGCCACACCTTCAAAGAGGTCTACGATGTCGCTCTTCAGACGCAGCATCACGCTCTCTGTCTCAGGGTCGCCCATGCGGCAGTTGTATTCGATAACCATCGGGTCGCCGTTGACGTTGATAAGACCGAAGAAGATGAAGCCCTTATAGTCGATGCCTTCTGCTGCAAGTCCGTCTACTGTCGGGCGGATTATGCGGTTTTCAACCTTCTGCATCCATTCTTTTGTTGCGAAGGGCACAGGAGTTACGCTGCCCATTCCGCCTGTGTTGAGGCCTGTGTCGTGTTCGCCTATGCGCTTGTAGTCTTTTGCCTCAGGCAGAATTTTATAGTTCTTGCCGTCTGTCAGTACAAATACTGAGCATTCGATACCACTCAGGAACTCTTCGATTACAACATTTGCCGATGCGTTGCCGAACATTCCGTCGAGCATTTCCTTGAATTCTTTCTTGGCTTCTTCAAGTGTCGGAACAATAAGAACACCCTTGCCGGCACACAAGCCGTCGGCCTTTAGAACATATGGAGGCTGAAGCGTTTCGAGAAATTTCAGTCCTTCCTCAATGTTTGTGCCGTTGAATGTCTGGTATCTTGCTGTCGGTATGTTGTGGCGCTGCATGAATCCCTTGGCAAAATCTTTTGATCCTTCAAGAACAGCTCCCTGCTTTGACGGACCGATGACGGGGATGTTGGCTGTGCGTGCATCATTCTTGAATTCATCATAGATGCCTTTTACCAGAGGATCTTCTGGTCCTACGACAACCATGTTGATGTCTTTCTCTACGGCAAATTCCTTCAGTGATCCGAAGTCGTCAGCCTTTATGTCAACATTCTCGCCTACATTGGCTGTTCCGGCATTGCCCGGAGCAATATATAGTTTCTCAACTTTGTCGCTTTGAGCTATTTTCCATGCCAGTGCATGTTCGCGGCCGCCTCCGCCCAATAATAATATCTTCATTTTTATGATAATATTTGTTTATCGTTTTTACTTTAGATAATCCTCAAAATATTGTGTTATTCTTTCATGCAGGTGTACGCTTTGATGACCCATCATGTTGTGTCCTTCGCCGGGATATACAAAGAAGTCGGGCTGCGTGCCTGCCTCGATGCAAGCCTTAAGGAATGAGATGGCATGCTGCGGAACTACAGTCGGGTCGACAGTGCCTATTATTATCTGCAGTTTGCCTTTCAGGTTCTTTGCTTTGTTTATCAGGCTTGTTTCTGCATAACCTTCAGGGTTGGCCTGCGGTGTGTCCATATAACGCTCGCCGTACATCACTTCATACCATTTCCAGTCGATTACCGGACCGCCTGCAACTCCTACTTTAAATACGTCGGGGTAGGTGGTCATGAGCGATGTTGTCATGAATCCGCCGAAACTCCAGCCGTGAACTCCCATGCGTGTGGTGTCTACATAAGCAAGGCTCTTCAGATATTCTACACCTTTGAGCTGGTCTTTCATCTCCTCTACGCCAAGGTGGCGGAATGTTGCCTGCTCAAAGTCGCGTCCGCGGTCGCACGAACCTCTGTTATCGAGGATGAAGAGCAGATAGCCCTTCTGAGCCATATATGTTTCCCAGCTGCGGCTCGCATAGTGCCAGCGTGCCTCCACGTTGCGTATGCCTGGGCCTCCGTAGACGTATACAACGGTAGGATATTTCTTGTTAGGATCAAAGCCTATAGGCTTCACCATTCTGTAATACAGGTCTGTGGTGCCGTCGGCAGCCTTGATGGTTCCACAAGAATACTCAGGTACATTGTAGCCTTTCCATGGGTCGGCAGCTGTAAAATAGTTGACGTTTTTAGCGTCGCCTGTGCTTACAATGTTTATCTTGCGCGGTACATCTGGTTCGCTGTAGTTGTCATAAAGATATTTTCCGGTGCTTGACAGAATCATCTCACAATGTCCGCCTGCGCCGCGTGTTGAAGCGTGGAAGCCTTTGCCGTTGTCAAGCAGAGTGCGCTTGCCGGTCTCTATGTTAACCATATAAAGGTTGTTCTGGATGGGGCTGCATTCTGTTGAAAGTATTATTGCGCTTTTCTTCGACTCGTTGAATCCTACGAGTTCAAGTACAAGCCATTTGCCGCTTGTTATCTGCTTGAGCTGCTCGCCTTTGGTATTGAACAGATACAGATGGTTGTATCCGTCTTTCTCACTCTGCAGTATGAACTTGCTGTTGTCCCAAGGCAAGAATGTGATAGGAGTTACCGGATGAACATATTTGTCGTTATGTTCCTTATAGAGAGTCTCGAGCTTGTTGCCTGTTGTTGCGTCATAGCTTACGAGCGCCATGTCTGTCTGGTCGCGGTTAAGCTCTATCATATAAACCTTCTTGCAGTCGGGGCTCCATGCTATGTTTGTGAAATAGCGGTCTGTTGGGTCGCCTGCTTTCAGATATATTGTCTTTCCTGTCTTCAGGTTATAAACGCCCACTGTAACCTTATGGCTTGTTTCGCCCGCCATAGGATATTTTATAGGCGTTTCTGTGGCAATGCGTGTGTCGATGTTAACGAGCGGATAGTCGGCAACCATGCTCTGATCCATGCGGTAGAAAGCCAGACTCTGTCCGTCGGGACTCCAGAATGTGCCTTTATATATTCCGAATTCATCGCGGTGTACGCTCTGTCCGTAAACAATCTCCCTGCTTCCGTCGGTTGTCAGCTGAGTGGTTTTGCCTTCACCGTCGGTAACAAACAGGTTGTCATCCTTTACAAAAGCAACAGCTCTTGATGCGGCGTTCCATTCTGCGTTGCTTTCGCCTTCGCAGCTCTGGCGCCATACAACCTTCTTCGACTTGAAGTCGATGAGCATGCGCTCTTTCTTGCCGTTGATCAGTACGAGTGATTTTTCGGGATAGGGGAATGAGGCATAGAACAGGTGACGGATTTTGGTGCTGTCGTCTGTTCCGGCCCATTTGTTGATGTCGTCAACAGTAAACATCACGGTCTCTTTGCCGGTTTTCTTGTTGACCAGGCTGCATTCTTCCGTGTCTGTTCTCACGAGTTGGTCACCCCACCATGTAAGATACCTGTTCTTAGGCACCATGTTATGGTAGTTCTTGCCGCCGAAGTTAAGGTCTTCGAGCGTAAACTGCTTCTGGGCATTTACAGCTGTTGTTGTTAGCATCATCAGTAATGAAAATAAACCCAATTTGGCTAAAGCCGCAATATTCTTATGTTTCATAATCAAAACGTTTTACGGTGATCGCGTTTGCCTTTGTTGTCTTTATAGCCTTTTCCGCCTTTGCGTCCGCCCCTGTCGCCGTTGTCGTCGAAGTTGCGGCCCTTGCGCTTGTCGTAGCTAAAATCTTTATGGTCGTCAAAGTCTCTGCGCTCACGGCCGCCTTTTCTGCGCTCGCGTCCGCCGTCGCCGCTGTCTTTGAACGAAATCTTGTGGAATTTGAACGTGCGGATGTCGCCTTCCTCGTTGTCATCCTCCTCTTCAATGCGCTTCTTGAACTCGCGGTTTTTCTTGAAGCGGTGCTTGTCGGCCATGGCGCGTTTCTCTTCTTCGGTCTTCAGGATGTTTCCCTCGCTTCTGAAGTCTTTCAGCTTGCCGTCAAATATCTGATATTTACGGAATTCGCACTCTAGCGAACCGTTGTAGAGAGGTATCTTTATTGATGGTTTCAGGCCTATCTGGTCGAAGCACTCCTCGCGATAGCTGAGCACCCATGCATCGTTCTCCTTAAACTGATGTTTCAGTATTTCGCCTATAGTGCGGTAAGTTCCCAGCAGGTCGGGTGTAGATATTCTTTCACCATAAGGCGGGTTTGTCACCATTATAGCCTTTTCAGCAGGCTGCTTAAAGTTCTTTATGTCAGCCTGTTCTATGGTTATGCATTTTGTCATGCCGGCAGCCTTGACGTTTAGGCGCGCCTTTGTAACGGCTGCAAGGTCGATGTCATAGCCATATATGTGGTGAGTAAATTCGCGCTCATTAGAGTCGTCGTTGTAAATCTGGTCGAAGAGGTCGCGGTCAAAGTCGGGCCATTTCTCGAAGGCATATTCCTTTCTGAACAGACCTGGGGCCATGTTGTGGGCTATCAGGGCAGCCTCTATGGGCAGAGTTCCCGATCCGCACATCGGGTCAACAAAGTCTGTTTCGCCTCTCCAGCCGGTCATAAGAATCATTCCGGCAGCGAGAACCTCATTGAGAGGAGCCTCGACAGACTCCTGTCTGTATCCTCTTCTGTGAAGACTTTCACCACTCGAGTCGAGCGACAGTGTACACTGGTCTTCGGCGATGTGCATGTTCAGGCGAATGTCCGGGTTGGCCACAGATATGTTAGGACGCTTTCCGAATTTTTCGCGGAACTGGTCTACTATGGCATCTTTCACCTTGTAAGACACAAATTTTGAATGTCTGAATTCCTCAGAGAACACAACCGAGTCAACCGAGAAACTCTTTTTCAGGTCGAGATACTGTGTCCAGTCTATTTTCTTTATTTCGTCATACACCTTGTCGGCCGTGTCTGCCTTGAAGTGTGCAATAGGTTTCAAAATTCTTATTGCCGTGTGCAACTGAAAGTTAGCCCGATACATCATTTCCTTGTTACCGGTGAACGACACCATGCGTCGTCCTGTCTGCACATTGTTAGCTCCAAGCTCTGTCAGCTCCTGTGCCAAAACGGGCTCCAGACCCATGAACGTTTTGGCGATGAGTTCAAATTCTTGTTCCATTATAAAGGTTTTTCTTTGTTATTTTGCGAGTGGTTGTTTTATTGGGTTAATTTGATTTTTTATATTTCCTTTTTTGCAGTTCTATGTCTTTTGGGCTACAAAGCACAGGCCTGCTGCAATCTGGTCTGACAGCAACTTGTGCAGCCGCTTTATGTTTATTCCGATATGATATGTGATTGTTCTGATATTTACCGTCGGCTTCCCATAATATCCGGGACACAAGATAGAACGCGAAAGCTCTATGATTTCTTTAAGCGTCTTGCCTGAAGGAAGCCGATCCCCGTCACGATGCCGGTGAAATAATTCCTTATGAGATTCCGGCTTTGACAGTCGTTCTGTTGTCGTGGTGAGAATCTTCGTTAAATTATCAGTGCTCATGCAATTTTTATATCTATAATTTCTGCAAAATTAATTCATTTATAATTAAAAGCCAAATTTTTTTTACTTTTATTCCGTTTGACTTTTTCATATCCGTTATATGATGTTGCATGTGGCTTGTCCGTGCGGTTTCGCGGCATGTGGCGTCATGCTGTTTAGCTTTGGTTTTTATATGTTTTGACATTGACTGGCATACAACTTGTCGGGCAGGCTTTGTCAAAAAACAGCCAAATTTGTTTTGTTCTGCTCTCAACTTGCATTATCTTTGCATGCCGAAAAGCGATGCCTATGCTTAATGTGGCATACTGCTGCATGGTTTTCAGGCTTGTTTTTGTTTTTTATTCTTATTATTTTCAGATGATATGGATTGGATACACGGCATAATAGAGCATACTCAGTTTCCTTTGTTGACGGCGTTTTTGCTTGGTCTTATAGTGGCACTTCACCCTTGTCCGCTTGCCACCAACATTGCAGCCATGGGCTATATTGCGCGCGATGTGGCTAACCGTCGCCGAGTGTTTCTTAACGGACTTTTCTACACCTTCGGCCGGATGATTGCCTATTCGGTGCTTGGCATGGTGCTTATCGTTGTTTTGCGCAACGGTGCCGACATGCTGTCGCTGGGCCACTGGTTCAGCGAGTGGGGCGAGCGTCTGCTGGCTCCGGTGCTCATAGTCATCGGATTATATTTCATGCTCGGCCATCTGATCCACCGCCATGAGCATTGTCCCAATGTGCATTCACGCGGACATCGCTTCCATGGGGCCGGAGGCAGCATGGCTCTGGGGCTTCTTCTTGCCCTGTCGTTCTGTCCTGAGAGTGCCGTGGTTTATTTCGGCATGCTCATGCCTCTTTCTGTCGAGTCGCACGGCGGATTCATGCTGCCCGTAGTATTTTCTGTTGCCACAGCCATACCTACGGTGCTTATGGCCTGGGCTGTGGCTTACGGCCTTGCCGGCTTGTCGGCCATGAAGGAGCGCATGCATGTTCTTCAGCGCTGGGTCAGTGTCGGCGTGGGCGTCCTGTTTATCGGGGCAGGAGTGTTCTGCCTGTTCTTCTGATGCCTTCCGGCTGTCGGTCTTTCCGGTGTCAGCGTGCCTGATTTCCTTCAAAGCTTATGTTTACATGTTCAAAGCCCATTGCCTTCAGCATCTGCGTAAACTGCCTTTTGGCGTTGTCCTGTGCGTTTTCTATATTTTCTTTTGTAAGGCATCTTGCCTTCATTTTTGCATAGGCGCGCTTATACATGTCGGCCCTGTCCTTGTCGCTCCATGAGCCCGACTCGAAGAACGATTTTGTGCGGGCTTCGTCTATGAAGTTCTCGTCGAGCAGCTTTATCTTCGGCAGGGTTATCACGAGCGTGTCTTTGTCGGCTTTTATCCAGTCGGCCTTGGCTTCGCTCATGTCGAATCCGAGGCGCAGTGTGCCGTAGTATATGCGTATCAGCTCGTCGTCCTTAAAGAAGCCTTTCCTCACGGTGTCTATCATTTCCTCGTTTTCAATAGACAGAAACTCCCATTCGCCTATCTCTTTCATCGCCAGCACCTGTGTCGGCGTTATGTCGATCTTGTCGTCTACATATACCGTGGCCTCGTTGCCCCTGCACGACCTGACAAGATATGCCGACGCAATGATGGCTACAAGGATGACGATGAATATTATAGATAGCTTCAGGCGTCCTATCATCAGCCACATGCTGGCCCATTTGCTCCTTTTGCGGCGGTAGTTATTATTGAATTCTTCCATTTTCGATAGTGTTATTTTCAAGAATCATCGGCAGGTCGCTGTCGGTGAATTTCTTTCTGAACGTTATGGTTATATTCTCCTCCTTGTATCCCATTTTGGTTATCATTGGTATCAGGGCATGCGCTGCGCTCTCCTTGGCCATATCGAGTATGCCCAGCCGCGGTATGCTGCTGATTATCGCCGCCCGTCCCTGTTTCTCGTAGTTGGCCATTTCGGCGTCGCTGAAGTTCGACCTTATCAGCGACACGTGCTTCTTTATCTCGTTGTGGTCAATGCGGCTTCCGGTCAGCTCAACCTTCGGGTCGGGCAGTATTATCTCTATCTTGTCGCCGTTGCGCCTTACGTTCTTTTCAGAGAAGTTGCCGAAGTCGATATATGCCTTCAGCGTGGCGTCTATCGGTATGGCTATCTTTCTCGTCGTGAGCGGCACGGAGAAGTCGAACTTCTGCTGCAGAAACGAGCCTTTCAGCTTCACCTGGTCGTCGTGCGTTACAATCTTGTGCACCTGATATTCAGCCGTGTACAGCTTGGCGCATTTCTTTATCTGCATCACCATGACAGGTATGGTGTCTATCTTTTCGGCTTCTCTTTTCACGGGCTTTCTGTCTGTGCATGCCGTAAGCATCATTGCCGCGAGTGCCAGATATAATATTATTGTTTTCATACTTGATTACAAAGTTAATCAAAAAAGTTATAATTACGGCGTCATTCAACCGTTATTTTTTTGCGTCTTTTATATTATTTTGATGTTAAAGCCCGTTTGTTTTGCTCATTGTGTAACCGTCAAATCAAATTTAAGGCTCGTTTAATTATTTTTATTTTGTTCTTCGTGCTATTTGCATTATCTTTGCACGAGTAATTCTTAAAATACTGAAATGAAATTAACGCACACATTGATTTTTATGGCGCTGATGTCGGTTGCCGCCGTGTCTTGCAGCGAGAAGAAACAGCCGAGCAACATCATTGCCCATAAACCTGTAAAGAAGGCGCCCTCAGCTCCTGTGAAGATGCAGAATTCTGATTATGAGGATGCCGTGAGTTGGATAGGAAGTTCTTATAATGTCAAGATAAGCCGCAGGTCAGACACCGGTCTGCCGCTGATTGTAGACGACAGCGGCAACAAGTATTACGACAACGTGATAACGCTGAGCGTCGTACGCCCCGACGGGTCAGAGTTTTTCAACCGCAAGTTCACCAAGTCTGATTTTTCGTCATATATCGGTGAAGAGTATGCCAAGAAGAGCGCCTTGCTCGGCATCGTGCTTGAGAAGGCCGACGGCGACAACCTGAAATTCGCAGCCAGCGTGGGTGCCCCTGACGTGCTCAGCGACGACTATGTGCCGCTCATCATCACTATTTCGCGTACTGGAGGAGTGAGCATTCAGAAAGACTCGCGCATCGACTCTAACAGCGATCAGCCCGACTATGAGGATGAAGGCGTATAGGCTATTGTAACATATTGATAATCAGTAGATTGTAAAAGGCCGTCTTTTAGATCCTAAAAGACGGCCTTTTACATGCCGAAAGCATACCTTTTGCAGTGTGAAAGGTATGCTTTTGTATTTTTGCAGAATATGTATGCCTGTCTGATTGGCTATTTCCGCTGTCTGAACTCATGCGGAGTTATGTCGGTTATGCGCTTGAAGAACTTGCAGAAGAAGCTCGGGTTGGGGAAGTTTAGCTCCTCGGCTATCTGCGCTATCGGCGTGTTGCCGTATCTCAGCATAATCTTTGCGTTGGTTATCAGCGCGCGGTCTATCCATTCTTTTGCCGTTATTCCGCTGGTCTCCTTAATCACAACGCCGAGATAGCGCGGCGTTACGCACATCTTGTCGGCATAGAACGACAGCGCGTGCTCCTTCTTGTTGTAGGTGCTCACCAACTGTATAAACCTGTCGAACATCTCCCTGTTGTGTGGCTTGTTGTGCTCGTCGGTGTCGTTGTGCTTGTTTTTCAGAAACTTATAGTAGTGGATCAGCGAATATATTATCCCGTCTATAGTTTCGTCAGGACAGTCTTTCTGTCGTGCAATCTCCCATGCCGACAGAAACATCCTGTCGGCAATGTTTATGTCGCTCTGTCCTGGTGTGGCCACAAAGTTATAGGCGTTGCGGTTGTATTCGCCCGGAATTTTTCCGCTGAACACCATGTTCATCTTCTCGTTGCTTATCATCATGCCGCACATCTCGAAGTCATCCGAAAAGTGGTTCACCTGTATTATGCTCCCTCTTCCTATGAATGCTATCGAGTTTTTCTCCAGTTTATAGTCTCTCAGGTTTATCGTTATGCTGGCTTCTCCCGCCTTGATAAATGCCAGGCGACAGTCTTCTATAATATAAGGTGTGCCTGTCTGAAGCAGGTTACTGAACAGCTTGTGTCCTGTGCGCAGCATGCCGACGTCGCGGCCTATAATCTGTAGTGCGTTTTTCTGCTCGTCGATATTTCCTAGCATGGATTTTATCTCGGAGAATGAAAAACGTTCAGGATACATGTTGTTTGTCTTCATAAAACGTATTTTTTGAGTGCAAAAATAATGAAAATGTGGAATAAAGGCAATAAAATACTCATATCTACACCTTTTTTACGATATTTTAAGTACAAAAGGGACATTTTATAGCTTTATAGGATAATACTTGTAGTGTTATTATTTGCTACCTTTGCACTGTGTTCTTTTAGTTGCCTGTATTGCATTAGTTGCTATATCTTGCAACGGGCTTATTGGTGTGAAATATTAATTATATGTGAATAACAGTGATATGAAACGTTTAATTGTTTTTATTGCGTTGGCCTTGTCGTTCGTGTCGGCCTTCTCTCAGATAACGCTCGACGAGTGCAGGAAGCTCGCCCGGGCCAATTATCCGCTCATAAAGCGTTTTCGCCTGGTTGAGCAGAGTCGTTCTTTGTCGGTGAGCAATGCCTCCAAGGCATGGCTTCCGCAGGTTTCTCTCAATGCCCGCGCCTCTTATCAGAGTGAGGTTACGCGGCTTCCGGTAGACATACCGGGCGTAGAAATCAGCCCGCTTCCTAAAGACCAGTATGATGTCAGCGTTAATGTCAGTCAGCAGATTTACGACGGCGGCAGCGTCAGTTCGTCTAAGCGGCTTGAAGATGCGCGCAGCGACGTGGAGCGTGAGCAGGTCAACGTGGCCATTTATGATGTTTATGAGCGCATAGATCAGCTTTATTTCGGCATATTGCTGCTTGACGAACAGATAAGGCAGGTAAGGCTTCTGCAAGACGACCTGTCGCTGAGCTATCAGGCTATAAGCGGAATGGTGCGCGGGGGAGTGGCCAACCAGACCGACCTTGACGCCGTTAAGGTGGAGCAGGTGAAGGCCGCTCAGACTGAAACGGGCCTTGTTACGTCGCGTGCCACTTATCTGAAGATGCTCTCAACATTCATCGGCAAGCCACTATCCGGCAGCGTGAGCCTTGTCCGTCCGGCTGAGTCGGATGTTTCGGGCATGGTCAACAATCGTCCTGAACTCGCCCTTTACAGTGCGCAGAACCGTCTGCTCGACCAGCAGCTCAAGAGTCTCGACACGTATCTGCGCCCGCGTTTAGGTCTGTTCCTGCAGGGCGGCTATGGCAATCCGGCACTTAACATGCTTAAAAACGGCTTTGAGGCTTATTATAAAGTTGGCGCAACGCTTACGTGGAACTTTGGTAGTCTGTATACACGTGCCAACGATAAGCGCAAGATTGAGACCGAAAGACTCAACATACAGGCCGAGCGTGAGGCTTTTCTCTTCAATACTGGCCTGCAGAGCGAGCTGCAGCGCGGCAACATAGAGAGTCTGCGCCGCCAGATCAGTCAGGACGACGAGATAATAGCCCTGCGTGAAAACATACGCTCCAAGGCTGATGTCAAGGTGGCAAACGGCACCGAGACCGTCAACGAGATGCTGCGCGACATCAATGCCGTTAGCGAGGCAAGGCTCACAAAGACCTTTCATGAGATACAGCTTTTACAGGAAATATATAAACTTAAAAACATAAACAACTTTTAGCCGTATGAAAAAGTTTGCATTTATATTCTTGTCCGTGACCCTTGCGGCATGTTCTTCGGGCAGTTCCGACTATGACGCCACGGGCATGTTTGAGGCCACAGAGGTGATAGTTTCTGCCGAGCAGAACGGCCGCCTGCTCTCGTTCATCGTAGAAGAGGGCGACCGCCTTCAGGCCGGCAGTCAGGTCGGACTAATCGACACCGTTCAACTCCAGTTGCGCGCCTTGCAGCTCGGTGCCACAAAGGATGTGTATGCCACGCAGCGTCCGGACATAGAGACACAGATAGCAGCCACGCGTCAGGAACTGGCCAAGGCCGAGGCTGAGCAGCGCCGCTATGAGGCTCTGGTGAAGGACAATGCCGCCAACCGCAAGATGCTCGACGATGCAGTGAGCAACGTGCGTGTGCTGCGCCGCCGTCTTGCCGCTCAGCAGTCGTCGCTCGGCAAGAGCACAAGCAGTCTTAACAGTCAGATGACTGCCACTGAGATACAGCGCCGCGAGGTTATCGACCAGTTGCGCAAGTGTCATGTTGTGTCGCCAATAAGCGGCACGGTGCTCGAGAAGTACGCTGAGCAGGGCGAGTATGCCACAACGGGCAAGCCTCTGTTTAAGATTGCCGATGTCGTCGACATGAAACTCCGAGCTTATGTAACAGCCAGTCAGCTCAATTCGATAAAGATAGGGCAGAAAGTCAGGGTGTATGCCGACGAGGGCGAGGACAAGCGTCGCGAGTATCAGGGCGTGATAACGTGGATATCAGACAAGGCGGAGTTTACTCCAAAGACTATACAGACCCGCGACGAGCGCTCAAATCTCGTCTACGCGGTGAAGATTTCTGTAAGAAACACCGACGGTCTAATTAAAATAGGAATGTATGGCGACGTCAGGTTCTGATGCCGGGGGCATAGTATGGGCCGACGGTCTCTGCAAGAAATATGGCAAGACCGAGGCTCTCAGTCAACTCTCATTCAGCGTTGACGAGGGCGAGATTTATGGCATCATCGGTCCCGACGGCGCCGGCAAGACCTCTCTTTTCCGCATACTAACCACGTTGCTGTTGCCTGATGAGGGCAAGGCTGGCGTAGACGGACTTGATGTTGTGGCCGACTATCGCGACATACGCCGCCGCATAGGCTACATGCCGGGGCGCTTCTCGCTCTATCAGGATCTTTCGGTCGAGGAAAATCTAAAGTTCTTTGCATCTGTGTTCAATACTACCGTTGAGGAAAATTATGCCCTTGTGGCTGATATCTACCGTCAGATAGAGCCTTTCAAGGACCGCAGGGCGGGCAAGCTGTCGGGCGGAATGAAACAGAAACTTGCGCTCTGCTGTGCCCTTATCCATGCTCCGCGCGTGCTGTTTCTCGACGAACCTACTACGGGGGTCGACCCTGTGTCGCGCCGGGAGTTCTGGACCATGCTGAAAAAACTGCGCGATGAACACGGACTAACAGTGCTTGTGTCAACGCCATACATGGACGAGGCGTCGTGGTGCGACCGCATTTCGCTTATGCAGGGCGGCCGATTTATGCAGACCGACACACCTGTCGGCATTGTTGAGGCTTATGCCGACAGACTGTTTGCTGTCATGGCTGCCGACATGCACGGACTTATGACCGGACTGAAGGCATGTCCGCTCGTTGCCACTTCGTTCTCGTTCGGTGCAGCCTATCATGTTACGCTCGCGCCCGGTGCAACCCCTGACGCCCTGCGCTCGTGGCTCACGGCAAAGGGCTACGCCGAAGTCGGCATAACGGAGATAAGCCCTTCGGTTGAAGACTGCTTTATGGCATTAATGAAAACATCAGAAAAATGACAGACGAAAAAGTTATAATAGCAGAAAACCTCACAAAGCGTTTCGGCAGTTTTGTTGCCACCGACCATATCTCTTTCAGCGTAAGGCGCGGCGAGATATTCGGATTTCTCGGTGCCAACGGTGCCGGCAAGACCACGGCCATGCGCATGCTCTGCGGACTGAGCCGCCCGTCGGAGGGAAGGGCAGTGGTGGCAGGTTTTGACGTTGCTTCGCAGGCAGAGCAGGTGAAGCGCCACATAGGCTACATGAGTCAGAAGTTTTCGCTCTACGACGATCTGACCGTGGCTGAGAATATGCGACTCTTCGGCGGCATATACGGCATGGGGCGCAGACAGATAGCCCAGCGTACCGACGGCATGCTTGCCGACTTGGGGCTCGAGAGCGAGCGCAACTCTCTCGTAAAGTCATTGCCGCTCGGCTGGAAACAGAAACTGGCTTTTGCGCTTGCCATATTCCATGAGCCGGAGATAGTGTTCCTTGATGAGCCTACGGGAGGCGTCGATCCTGTTACCCGGCGCCGCTTTTGGGAGCAGATATATCAGGCTTCCGACCGCGGAATAACTGTGTTTGTCACCACTCACTATATGGACGAGGCCGAATATTGCGACCGAATGTCGATAATGGTAGACGGAAAGATTGAGGCTCTAGATACTCCCGCTGCGCTCAAAAAAAGCTTCGGGGCCGACAGTCTGTATGATGTGTTTTTCAGTCTTGCCCGCAGAGCCAGGCGCACTTAGGGCAGGGCGGTGTCAGTATTGTTTTTCGTGTTAATGATAATTATATGATATGAGACGGTTTATTTCTTTTGTCCACAAGGAGTTTTGCCATATCCTGCGCGACTGGCGCACCATGCTTATCCTGCTGGTTTATCCTGTAGTGCTGATAGTGCTGTTCGGGTATGCCGTCACCACAGAGGTTAAGAATGTTCGCGTGGCAGTGCTCGACTTGTCTCACGACGCTGTTACATCTAAGATTTGCGGGCATATTGCCGCCAGCCGTTATCTCGTCATGGCAGCCGCGCCTCACAGCCGTCCGGATGTTGAAACCATGTTCAGGCGCGGCGACATAGATGTGGCGGTGATTTTCGAGAGCGGCTTTGCCGACAATATTCGCCATGGCGGCGATGCCCGTGTGCAGATACTTGCCGACGGCAGTGAGCCTAACCAGGCTGCCGTGCGTGTGCAGTATGTCGAGCAGGTGCTTGCGGCAGCCAAGAGTGATGTCGTGGGAGATGCCGTAGGCCGTGGCTTCACGATAGTTCCAGTTACGCGCATGCTCTACAATCCGCAGCAGAAGAGCGAATACAACTTTGTGCCGGGCGTTATAGGCATGATCCTCTTGCTTATCTGCGCCATGATGAGCAGCATAGCCATCGTGCGCGAGAAGGAGAGCGGTACCATGGAGGTGCTTCTGGCGTCGCCCCTGCCACCGGCTTGCATCATCCTTGCCAAGCTCGTTCCTTACTTCGTGATATCCTGCATAAACCTTGCGGCAATACTGCTGCTGGCTTTCTATATGCTGCATGTGCCCATGGCGGGCAGCCTGATATGCTTTCTCGGCGTAACGCTGCTCTACATACTCGTGTCGCTCACGCTCGGACTGCTCATCTCTACGCTTGTCAGCACGCAGATTGCGGCCATGATACTGTCGCTGCTGCTCATCGTGCCCACCATATACCTGTCAGGGCTCGTGTTTCCGCTCGAGAGCATGCCGGCAGTTCTGCGCGACATCTCGGCCATTGTTCCGGCGCGGTGGTATATCGATGCGGCGCGCAAGCTGATGATTCAGGGGGCAGATGCCGTTTATGTGGCTGCCGACGCTGCCGTAATGGCTGTCATGGAGGCGGTTTTGCTTGGCGTATCTCTTAAATTGTTTAAAGTAAGATTATAACTGCGTTATGGTGATAAGATATTTGATAGAGAAGGAGTTTTTGCAGATCAGGCGCAACGCCATTCTGCCCAGATTGTTTGTCATGCTGCCTCTTGTCCTGCTCATAGTGGTTCCGTTTGCCGCCAATCAGGAGATAAAGAACCTTAAGTTCTGTGTCGTCGACAACGACCACAGTTCTTTTTCGCGGCGCCTTGTGCAGAAGATAGACGCATCGGCATATTTCTCGCTGGCAGACTATTGCGGCAGTCATTCGGCAGCCATGCGCAGCATAGACGGCGGCAGTGCCGACGTGGCTGTTGAGATAGGGCACGACTTTGAGCAGAATCTTATAAAGACGGGCGTGGCAGACATTAATGTAGAGGCCAACGCTGTCAACGGCATGAAGGGCATGCTGGCTCAGGCATACATGCTTCAGATAATAGCCGACTATGCAGCGCAGCTTGGCGAGGAGCACGGCATTGACGCTTCGGGCGTGAGCCTTGCCGGGGCAGACGTCAGGCCGAGGTTTCTTTATAACGGACAGCTCGACTACAAGATGTTCATGATTCCGGCTGTTATGGCCATGCTGCTCACGCTGCTTATCGGCTTTTTGCCTGCGCTGAACATCGTCGGCGAGAAGGAGAGCGGCACGATAGAGCAGATAAACGTAACGCCGGTGGGACGGTTCAGTTTTATCTTCTCCAAACTGATACCTTACTGGCTCATAGGTCTGTTCATGCTTGCGTGGTCGGTGTTTCTTGCGTGGCTTATCTACGGAATGCTCCCGGCGGGCAGCATCCTGTTGCTGTTTCTCTATGCCACCTTGTTTCTGCTCATCGTGTCGAGTCTTGGTCTGATAGTGTCCAACTATTCTTCCACCATGCAGCAGGCGGCTTTGCTTATGTTCTTTTTCCTCGTGATATTCATCCTTATGAGCGGCATGCTCACGCCGGTGTCTGCCATGTCCGAGTGGGCGCAGCTCATCACTTACGTCAATCCACTGCGCTATTTCATCGAGGTGTTGCGGGCGCTCTATCTTAAAGGCAGCGGCTTTGCCGACCTTCAGATGCAGTTCTTTGCCATGCTGGCTTATGCCGCCGTATCGTGGACATGGGCTATATGCAGCTACAAGAAGAGTGCGTAGCCTTTTCAGCGTGGCATGCGGTACCTGGCTTTATCTTGCAGCCGCCGTTCCGCCCTGCCGCTATCGTGTTTGCTGCATCCTTTTGCTAAGGCCTTTGGATGTCTCGGCTCGATAGAACAATGGTTGATAAAATCTGTAGAGCAATAAGTATAATACTTTTTCCTAAAAACTCGTCACTCGTCACATTTGCTTTTAACATGTTGATTGTCAATATGTTGCAGTGTGACGAGTTGACGTCTCAACTCGTCACACTGCAGTGAAAATGCCGGTCAGCCAAAGTCACAAAAGGCATTTTGGAGATAAAAATACCATAATGTGATGAGTTGAAAATCTAACTCGTCACACTCTATCTTGTTGTGTTACAGATATTTACATGCCGATGTGATGAGTGATGAGTTTTTCAGAAAAACTTTTTTGTTTTTCTCCGCATATGTCCTTTCCTGATTTCGGTTGAATTCACACCGTTCTTTCCTTGATTAAGGTTGATTCCAGTTAAACTTATAACTGTTATTGGTTGACAATGTCATTAAAAATTTTGGTTTAATGCCGTGTTGTGAATATCAGATTTTTATGACATTATCATCATTACCCCCCGTTCTTGTCATATTGTTATTTATCCAAACAACGCTCCTCATTTTTCCAATATGTCTCCTTTTGCATCCTGATATGCCATGTCTCACATCGCAATATGCCGTCTTTCGTACGGCAAAAGGTGGCATATCGCATTACAATATTATTGTTTATGCGAGTAGCTTTATCAGCTTTATTTGTCGTTAATGCAGTTTTGGTTTCAGTGTTCTTTATAGAAAATAAAAAAGCAGGCTAAATCTAAAGACAGATTTAGCCTGCTTTTCAATAACAATGAGTGTTTTACAGCACAAGTTCAACCGGACAATGGTCGGAGCCGTATATCTCGGTGTGGATGCTTGCAGATTTTATTTTTTCTGTCAGGCGGTTTGACACGACGAAGTAGTCGATACGCCAGCCTGCATTCTTTTCACGCGACTTGAAGCGGTAAGACCACCATGAGTAAATGCCTTCCTTGTCGGGATAGAAGTAGCGGAATGTGTCTGTAAAGCCGCTTGCAAGCAGTTGGCTGAACTTGTCGCGCTCCTCGTCGGTAAATCCGGCGTTCTTTCTGTTTGTCTTCGGATTCTTCAGGTCGATTTCCTTATGAGCCACGTTCATGTCGCCGCACACTATTACGGGCTTCACCTTGTCGAGGCGCATGAGATATTCGCGGAAGTCATCTTCCCATTTCATTCTGTAGTCAAGCCTCTTCAGTCCGTCCTGAGAGTTTGGCGTATATACGGTTATCATGTAGAAATCTTCCATCTCGAGAGTTATTACGCGTCCTTCGTGGTCGTGCTCCTCTATTCCGAGTCCGTAGCTTACGCTGAGCGGCTTATGTTTAGTGAATATGGCTGTGCCGGAGTAGCCTTTTTTCTCGGCATAGTTCCAGTAAGACTCATAGCCGTCAAACTTCAGGTCGAGCTGTCCTTCCTGCATCTTTGTTTCCTGAAGGCAGAAGAAGTCGGCGTCGAGCTGTTTGAATATGTCGCTGAAGCCTTTTCCCTCACAGGCCCGCAGTCCGTTTACATTCCATGAAATTAGCTTCATAATGATGAATGGTTTTATATGGGTTAAAAAATAAAGGGCAGACTTTGTTAAATCTGCCCTCATTTATACTTTTATCGGTTTCTATGTAAAATTAGAATTTTGCCATCTTTATGGCATCAATTGCACACTCGTCACCCTTGTTGCCCAACTTTCCTCCGCTGCGGTCTTTAGCCTGCTGCAGGTCGTTGGTGGTGAGCAGTCCGTAGATTACTGGAATCTCGCTCTTGGCGTTAAGACGTGCAATGCCGTAGGTTACGCCCTGACAGATGTAGTCGAAGTGAGGAGTCTCGCCTCTGATAACGCTTCCGAGGATGATTATTGCGTCATATCCGCCGTTGAGCGTCATCTGGTGTGCGCCGTAGATAAGTTCGAAGCTTCCGGGAACTGTCTTTACGTGTATGTTTTCAGGCAATGCTCCGTGTTTCTCTAGTGTCCTTACGGCACCTTCGAGCAGTGCTCCTGTTATTTCAGGATTCCATTCGGCAACGACGATGCCGAAGCACATGTTGCTTGCGTCGGGTACTTTACCGTAGTCGTAGTCAGAAAGATTGTGCAGTGCGGTAGCCATTATTTTACAGAAACTCTTTCAATATATTTGTCAATATCCTGCGAAACGGCAGAGTTAAGATACTTTGTCTTTATATCCTGATAAATCTGCAGAGCTTCGCTCTTCTTGCCCTGGCTCTCGAGAATCTCGCCGGCCTGGAGCAGGAATATAGGCGAAATGCTGTTGTTTGTGTTGTCGGCAGCTTCGCTGTCGGCCATGCTTGCAGCCTTCTTGAGATATTCAACGGCCTTGTCGAGCTGCTTAACGTGTGCGTAAGCATTGCCAAGTGCAGCTACGGCAGAGGGGCTTATCATCTGATCATCGGCAGGAGAGAACTTGTCGAGATATGTTACTGCGTCGTTCCATTTGTCGAGGTTTGCATAGCAGAGTCCTGCATAGAGGTTTGCCAGGTTGCCTGCATCTGTGCTGCTGTAGTCAGATGCGATGTTTACGAATCCGACATATCCGGCTCCGTCTCCCTTCAGCGCCTTGTCGTATTGCTGATTAGAGAAATACTCCTGACCTTTAGCCAGTGCTGTGCTTGCTTCCTGCTCTTTTGGGCCTGAAACATAGGTCTCATAGCAGATGATACCTGCTACAACAAGGATAATCGCCACGATAGCGATTGAGATTGTTTTCTTATGTCTCAAGAAAACAGCCTCTTTCTGGTTGAGGGCGTCGTTCATTGTGCCCTTCTGTTCATTAAGATTTGCCATTTATATTTATTTTTATAATTAGCGGTTTATAAAGCGTGGCAAAATTACGTAAATTATCTGGTATTGTGAAATTTATTACATACTTTTTTTGTTTTTCATTGATAAATCGAGTAACTTTGCATGACAAAAGCAGCATTGGGCAATCGTAAATGTGTTATTGCCGGTATATGATTTTTATTGCTGTCCTCAAGTTGATAATTTGTCGGTAAATATGTTTTTAAAGAAGATATCCATAGTCAATTATAAGAACATCAGGGAGGCCACTCTCGACTTGTCGCCCAAGATGAACTGTTTCATAGGGCATAACGGCGAGGGAAAGACCAACATGCTTGATGCTGTATATTATATGTCGTTCTGCCGCAGCGCTTATACTACAAGCGACGCCAACGTGATACGTCACGGTGAGGATTTCTTCGTGTTAGATGCTGTTTATGTAAACGATTATGGCGATGAGGATTCTGTGTTTTGCGGCATGAAGCGCGGCTCAAAGAAGCATTTTAAGCGTAATAAGAAAGAATATAAGAAACTGTCGATGCATCTAGGCATGATACCTCTGATATTTGTCTCGCCGTCGGACACGGTGATGATTGAGGGTGGGAGCGAAGAGAGACGCCGGCTTATGGATGTGGTTATTTCGCAGTATGACAATTCTTATATCGATGCATTTAACCGTTACAATAAGGCTCTGCAGCAGAGAAATACGCTGCTTAAGACAGAGGAAGGGCCTGACATTGAATTGTTGTCGCTGCTTGAGGAACAGATGGCTTTTTACGGAGAGACAATTTATAACAAGAGAAACGACTTTATAGCCGAGCTGACTCCTTTGTTTCAGACGTTTTACAGCCGGATATCTCAGGATAAGGAAGAGGTTTCGTTGGGCTATGTGTCTCATTGTCAGCGAGGTCCGTTGCTTGATGTTATCCGTCGCGACCGCATGAAAGACCTTGCCGTGGGCTATTCTCTCCATGGTGTTCACCGCGATGACCTTGAAATGCTTATTGGCGGATATCCGATAAAGCGTGAGGGCAGCCAGGGACAGAACAAGACTTTTGTCATAGCCCTGAAGCTGGCTCAGTTTTATTTTCTTAAGCGCACTGGCTCAAAGACCACTCCGATACTGCTTCTTGACGATGTTTTCGACAAACTGGATGCACAGAGAGTGGAGCAGATTGTGAAGATTGTTGCGGGAGACGAGTTCGGGCAGATTTTCCTGACAGACACCAACCGCGACCATCTCGACCGTATATTGAGCAGTTCGTCGCTTGATTACAGGCTCTTTTATGTTGATAACGGCGACATTATGCCAAAGGAGGTTGCCGATGTTTAAACGTGATGTTCAGACTCTGGCGGATATCCTGCAGAAATGTTTGAGGCAGGACGGACTAGAAACGCCACTGCAGCAGAAGCGTCTCATCGACTCGTGGGATAAGGTTGTAGGTAAGGTTATTGCCGGATATACGGCAGAAAAGTTTATCAAGAACCAGACATTGTTCGTCAAGATTCTTAATCCGGCGCTGCGTGCCGATCTTACGATGATGAGAGACAGGCTTGTGAAAAATCTGAACATGGAGGTGGGCGCCAATATCATTGTCGACATAAAGTTCTTCTGATATCTTTTTTCGCATGCCGCATTTCGTCATGTGTAGTGATGTGCTGATTGCTTTATAAAACATGGCAGCAATCAGATTGCGTCATCATTTTGCAGCAAGCCTATTCTTGCTTGTTAGAACTTTCGCGTATTTTTAGAATCATCGGTACTATTTCTTTGTAAATCTTTTTGTCGCCGCGGATGTTTCTCAGAAGCAGGTCGCATGCTTTCTCGCCTGTAAGATGCGCCTGGTCCATTATAGCCGAAAGCTTTGGCGTTACAAAGGCAGACGACTCTGCTTCGGTAAAGCCTATGATGGCTACGTCCTTAGGTATGTGCAGTCCGAGGGTCTTTATTGCGTCAAAGGCAGCATAGGTTATGATGTCGTTGAAGGCAAGGATTGCGTCGGGCCTGTCTTCGCGTTTTAGCAATTTCAGAGTTTCGTTTCGCGCACTTTCGTAGTCGATGTTGCCGTTGATGACAATAGAGCGGTCAATGGTGATGTTTCTTTCGCGCAGAGCCTCCAGGTAGCCGTGTTTGCGGCGCTTGACCATGTCGAGATGTGTTGGTCCGCCGATAAATGCGATGCGCTTGCTGCCTGTGTCGATAAGGTGGCGTGTAGCCTGAAGTGCGGCTTCATCTCCGTTTGACACGACAGATGAGAATATGTCAGGAAGGCAAGTGCGGGCAAAGAATACCAGCGGTATACCCATCTTGTTGATTTCAGTGAAGTGAGAATAGTCTACAGTATCTTGCGCCAGACATGCTATAATGCCTTCAACGTACATGCTGACAAAGTTGTCAATGGCTTTTTCTTCTCTAATATGGTCTTCATGGCTGTTGGCTGCCACAACGGCATATCCGGCCTTCGTTGCAAAATCTTCTATTCCGTCGAGTACGGCTGCATAATAATGTGTTACCAGATTCGGCACAACAACGCCTATTACTTTGGGCTTCTGTTGCCTCAGGCTTTGTGCGAATGGGTTAGGGCGGTAGTTGAGCTTCTTGGCAAGCTCTTGTACGCGAGTTCTCATTTCCTCACCTACTTCGTGGCTGTTTCTTAATGCGCGCGACACTGTCGCAATGCTGACTCCCAACTGTTCAGCCATTTCTTTTAAAGACGTTCTGCGTGCTGCCATTGCTACCTGTGTTTGTCGAATTGTTGAAGGAATAGTTAAATGATTATTGCAAATGTAATCAAAAAAAATAAAATACGCAAACGTTTACGTAACTTTAATAAAAATCGCTCAAATAGCAATGATTTATTGCCGGATTTATGGCATACTGAAGGTTATGCGTAGATATAAAGACGTTGCTGACAGCGGTGAAATATTGTTTTCAGGAGCACTATTGAAGCGTGTAGACTGATACCGGGATTTGCGCCTGCGGCACCGGTTGTGGGTATGACAGTTTTCTGATGTCCGGTCAGATGGTGAGTATATTGTTTCTCCCATTTTGGGCAGAATGTGTGAAAAAGCACAAACCCTTAAGCCGTTCTGTAGTTAGCTTAAGGGTTCGGGCTATGTCGAGACAATTTAATTTATACCTTTGTTGCAGATAAGGAGATTACATGGGCAGAAGCTCTTCGCCCTCAAGTTCACATGAAGTGAATCCCATTTCTTTTGCTTTTTCTTTGTTGAATGCAAAGTATGTGGCTTTACCTTCCGTGCATATCTCGCCTTTTGAGTTTTCGAGCGTAACCTCAATAGTTACCAGGTTGCGTCTTTGTTCGGCTATGTGCGCTCTCAGCGTGATCTGCGGTTCTGTTGTCATTACCGGCTTCTTGTATCTTATTTCGAGATGAGTGGTCATTCCGCTTGTCTGCAGTTTTCTGAAAATCACCCATCCGGCTATTTCGTCAATGAGCGTGCACAATATGCCTCCGTGCATGGTGTCTATCCATCCCTGATAGTGGGTCTGCGGTTTCCAGAAGCTTATTATGTCGTCGCCGTCTTCAAAAAACTCCATATGTACACCTATCGGATTGTCGGGGTTGCATCCAAAACAGTTGTATCCTTCCTTATCCATCCATGGATTTTTAATCTTTCTCATAGGCAATAAATTATTTATGGTTGTTATCTGATTTCAGTGTTACCATGTCTTAGAACGTAAGTCGCATCATAAGCCTTACGCCGTTCTTGGTTGCCGTAGGCAGATGGTTGTAGTTCAGACGGTGTACATACTGAATATGTATAATCTTGAATATATTGTGGATTCCGGCAATTAGCTCAATATACGGACGCTTGCTGTCCATTATGTATGAACCTTCCGGGAATTCCATTAACATACCGTCGCCTGCGTTTGCTGCCAGGGTTGGGTTGTTCTTGTCGGTAAGTGTGCCCCAAAGGCATTTTATGCCAAGCCACTCGCGCCACTTTAGTTTCTTGAGGAGCGGTATGCGGTTGAATATCTTTCCGTTCAAGTCCCACGATATGTCAAGGCTTGCGTATCTGTCGTTAAGGAACTCCATGTTGTTTATCAGGTTGAATGTTTCGTCACTGATGATATACGACAGGTTGGCAGCCGGCATTATGAGCAGCGGGAACGGCACCTTGTTCCATTGTATGCCGCCCTTTGCCAGGATGTCAATCTTTCCCCAGCTGTTCAGCCACAGGCGCTTGTATATGCTTGCTTCGGTGAAGTTGTAGTCGTAGTCGCCTCCGAGGAAACCTTTTATACCTGTGGTGTGCGACAGTGTGAATACTGGTGCGTCAAGGTTCACGGGCAGACGGCGCTGCTTCGTATTTATGAATGTCTCACCCGGAGCATATCTCAGTTCAATGCGTGCCTCGGTTGTCCTGAATTTTCCCTGTCCGATCATGGCGTCTTCCATGCCGACCATAGACAAAGGCTTGAAGAAAAGGTCGCCGCAGGCTTCGTTCTCTTCTGTCTTCAGGCTTATGGTCGTTCTGAATCCCCATTCCTCTTCACGTTCGAACGAGAGCTGCTGGCGGTTGTAGAACATCATTTTTTCAACCTTAGTCCATTTCAGAGCCGTGAACACGTTATCCTTGTCGGTGTGCATGAATTTGTCTGAAGGTGAACATACGTCGTAAGTAGAAGTGAATGTCAGCGTGCGTTTCGGGAACTCTCGCGGAAGATATTCCTTCTTGTTAAACGAGTATGTCAGCTCGCCCTTGTAATAGTTCTTGCGGCTGTCCCATCCGCGTGCATAATATCCTGACAGGAACCAGTGCGGGTTGAGGTTAGCCGTTGTCTGTGCGCTGATACGAGTGCGTACTCCGTCGATGAAGTTAGAGCTTATCATCGTGTTGATAGGTCCTATGTCAACCTTGCTCGGATGGTTCTGACTTCCTGTCTCGACAAAGTTCTCTATGAATGCCCTTACACCAAAGATGATATACTTGAAGGCTTTCTGCTGACTCAGGTTGTTGATGAATGCATCCATCGAACTTTCACTTTTTGTCAGCTCCACGCTTCGGTATTTGTCCCAGAAAGCTTCGTCGCGCATCATGGCATTAGACTCATGCAGCACTTTCGTCTTGCCCTTAAACAGCTTGTCGGGCAGTTCGTCAAAGGCATAGTCGCTCATTCGTGTTGTTCGTATGACTATGGCTTTGGTTAGGAACTTGGCTATCGACATTTCAACGAACATGTCGTCGGTTGTCAAAGCCCAGTCACCTTCGGGCAGGCGGGTGTATTCCTGTATAATCTGAAGATTGTCGACAAAGTTGACGTCGCTTTTCTTTGGAAGCGTCAGGTTGCATCGTTTTACGTGCAGCGTTGAGTCGGCCAGAATCCATATTTCGCCCCTGAATCCGAAGTCCTGCTGGTTGTTGGGCAGAAACTGCAGATGGAAACACTTGTCTCTGTCAACGTATACGGTGTCGACAATGTAGAAACGGTAAAATGATATGGCGTCCTTGCCGATAGGGCTGGTAAACGGATATTGCAGCAGACGGATCTGGTCGTCATACAGGTCTACGTCTGTGAATACGTCTTTTAGCACGTTGTTCAGGATGTCTCCTGTCTCAATCAGGTCGTTGACACCCGATGAACTTTGTCCCATTATTATCGACTTCTCGGTCTTCGGGTCTTTCCTGTATATGTTTCTTGTAACTGTCTCGTCGACAGACAACGGCAGAATGAGCTTGTTGTTGTACGGACAGGTCTCAATCTGGTTAATCAGCCATTTTTTCTTTTTCAGTTTTTCGTTCTCAAGCTCGGTAGGCTTAATGTCGTTTATGGCGAACGTTATCTTCTGATATTTGTTAAACTGATAATAGTCGTGGTTGGCAAGGTCGGTGCGTTTCTTAGCCGCAATGACACGCTTCATCAGCTCCACGGCCGGATTGTTCTTGCGACTGTATTTGCTTCGCTTCGTCTTCACCGTTACGCCTTTCAGCTGCTTGGTGTCAGTTTTGAGCGTGATTTTCATTTCTGAAGGCGTGTTCGGGCCTATCAGAATGGTGAGTTCCTGATATCCAACGGCGCTGAACGTAAGCTTCTCACCGTTAAGACGCTTTATAGAGAAGCGTCCGTAGGCATTTCCCGACGTTGCAATCTTCTCTTTTTTATATTGCACGCTGGGAAACGGAATGGTGTCGCCGGTGGATTCTTCAACAACAACACCTGTTATTGTCTGTGCGCCTGCTGCCTGTGCCAGTATTAAAAGAAGTAATATCAGAATATTTTTCATTATATGATTTTCTGTTTATTTTGAACCGTTGTTGTTTTTAGCGTATGAAGGGTCCGGTGTCCTTTGCATTAAAGAATCTGACTCAGATCGGTTATGATCTTGTCAGGTATGGTCTCATCATATTTTTCGTCGGTCCAGCCTTCGCCTTTGAACCATATAGTCTTGCATCCGGCTTTCTTGGCAGGTGTGATGTCCTTGTAGAAGCTGTCGCCTACTACGGTTGTGTCGGCGGGATTTAGCTTCAATGCCTCTACGCCGAGAGTGAATATGCGCGGGTCGGGTTTGCGTATGCCAACGACGGCCGACTCTATAATATTAAGAAACAGATTGTCGAGTCCGAACTCCTTAAGCACCACGCTGATGTTGCCGTAGAAGTTGCTCACGAGCACCATCGGATGATTCTCGTTTATGCGGGTCAGCACCTCGCGGCTGTGACTCGTCTCTCTCTTCACCTCTTCATAAAGGTCTTCGAGTATGGTCTTATGGCTTTTTACATATTCATCCTCTGACACGTTCCAGTAGCCTTCTGCCATGAGATATTCCATCTCTATGCGCAGTTTTGTGTCGAGCGTTTTGTGGAAGGTGTATTCAGGCTGAATTATGGGGTGTGAGCCTAACGTGCGTTCAGCATGAACGTATGCCTCGCGAAACTGTTCTTCAGTTACAGGTATGTTGTGGCGGCTGTAGGCATGCCATAGCACCTTGCCCCAGTGGCGGCCGGCTGTGTCGAGCGTGCCGCCGTAGTCGAAGATATATCCTTTTGTCATTGAATCTTTTTTGTTATTTTCTTGCACAGTGATTCATGCTTCTTGTGCATGTAGATATATAGAATGTTCATCAGCGTTATCTCTATGAGCATGTACACCCACGGGCAGCCGAGCAGGCATGTAACGTAGATGCATATCGCACGCGTGTTGAAAGTCAGGATGTTGGTGTACTTCATCAGCGGACGGCTTCCCTCAAGAAACTCCTCTCTGATGTCGGCCGGCACCTGCGATGCGCTGCCGTATTTTTCTTTCATCACCTTTATCATCTTCTGGAAAGCAGGCGAACGTTTCTCCTGACTCTTGCAGTAGTTGGCGTAGTTGTAGTAGAACAGATGCTCGAACAAGGCTCCGCGCTTGGGCAGCGACTTGTATATCTTTATCTGACTTTCGTAAGTGTCGAGTTCGCTGCCTTCCTTGCCTTTAAGGAAAAACAGGTGTATCTGACGGTAATAGTCGGAAAGCGAGCTCTGAGGCGAATGGCACATCACTCCGGCAATGAAGGCAATGACCCATATCCACAGGCCCCATTGTATGTCAAGTCCGGGGATGGTCTGTCCCATCATGCGGTATGAAAGGGCTGCATATATCGCAAAGAACCACACGTCTCCTGAGAAGCCGTCGAGCACTCGGCCAAGAAGCGTCTTCTGTCCCGTAAGACGTGCAAGCTGTCCGTCGGTTGAGTCGCAGAAGTTGGCAAACATAAGCAGCACGATGCCTGCAATGTTGTGCATTATGTCTGTGTATGAGAACATCCATCCGGCGCCGACGCCCAAGAATATTGACAGTATTGTTATCGTGTTAGGGTGGACGCCTAGCTTCTTCCACATCAGGGCGAACATCAGTCCGATGGGGCGCGTGAAGTGAACGTCGAGCCACTCTTCCGTATCTTGTGATTTCAGTGATGCGTTAAGCATCTCTTTAAAATTGCTCATAAGTTTCTTTCTGTTTTTTATAGCGTTACATCTTTTTGCAGATTATCTCTGCCATGGCCTCGGCTGCCTCTTCGCGGCATCTTGAAAAGCTGGGCCAGTCGTTAAAGTCTATTATTGCATACGAGCCGTCCTCGCGCACAATGCAATCGCCTCCGTATATGTCGATGTTTATCAGCGATGCAGCTTTCTCGGCGTCGGCCTTAAGGCGTGCGGTGTCAAACTCATAGTGGGCAGGCTTGCCGTTGACACGCTCGTCGCCGAATTTCGACACGCCGTCGTCGCCGGGATAATATGTTCTGAAAAAGTCGGTGCCTCTGACGCCGTAGAACTTCACGAGGTCGCCCTTGACGTGTGCGGTTGCCACAATCTGCGTTATGCCTCTTGCCGCAAAAACGGCTATTTTGTTGTCTCTTTCAGTCTCGTCTGCTGCGAACACCACGTCGTCTTTGCTCTGTGCTGCTTCGTCGCCGCGCTTAATCCAGTAGCCGCTGTCGCCGATGAGCGGTGCCACGGGTATGCCGTTGCTGCGCATCACGCTGTCTATGTTGGCTCTTGCGCATGCCCTTACGCCTTCGGGAGAGTTGATTACCGTTGTGCCTAGACGCTGCTGTTCCTCCAGAAAGTTTAGCGTTGATCTGAGGCGTCCCATGGTAAGAATCATGTCAGCGTGTCCGCATTCGCCCAGTTGCTCTTCCTTTACGGCTGTTGTTTCGTGCCCTTTTGCCTGAAGTCTTGAGCATACGGCGTCCATTATGGCCTTGTCTTTTTCAACGGAGTTAGGTGAGAACTTTTCGGCACGGTATATAGCTATCACCTTCTTCATGACTCTCCGTTCAAAAACTTTTCAGCCTTGGCTATGTCGCCGGCATGGTCAATGTCGAGCACCTTGCTGAAGAGCCTTGCCTTCAGGCGGCATCCTGCTGCAACGAGCGCGCGCTGAAAGTTGCGCATGCGGCTGTCTCCGCGTTCAATACACTGCCGCAGGATGGTTATTGCTCCGGGGGTAAGTCCGTAGATTCCGCCGGAAATAAGCTTGCAGCCGTTCTGCTCGTCGAAGAATCCCGTTATGTTCATGTCGCTGTCTGCTCCTACATACAGCGGCTTTTCGTCGTCGATAAAGTCGGTTACGCCCATCATTCCGTCGGCTGTTCCGTTCTCAACACATTTGTTAAACTCTTTGATGTATTGTGCAAATTCTTTTTCGTGGAATATAGTGTCTACCGTGGTCAGGCAGAACGGGCCGTCTTCAAGATATTTGCTTATTTCGTAGAAGCTGTGCATCGAGCTCGGCGTGCTCTTCACTATATATTCAAGCGTCACGGCTGTTCCGTTAAGACCTTTCTCCTTCAGCTCTGCCAAATGCTGGCTGACGGCAGTCATGTTGCTGTTGCATATTACGATTATTTGTTCCGCGTGGTTATCCATGAACACGCTAATCAGCCGGTCAATCAGGCAAACGCCGTTGACTTTGACCAGAGGTTTGGGGGCATTTACGCCCTCTTTTGCCAACCGTGAACCTTCGCCGGCGGCAATAATGGCATATTTCATAAAGATATCTTTTTACTCAATGAGTGCGCAAAGTTAGCCATTATTGGTGAAAGTAGAAAACTTTTTATTGTATTTTTGTTTTTGCATAAAGGTTATAATTACAATATCTTAGCCGCATTTCCGCTCTGAATGTGCCTAAAATTAATGTGTTTGAATATCCTTGTTATTTTATCTGCATATCAGTGTAATTAATAAAATTTAATATGTCGGCAGGTCTGTTATTGTGGTTTTGCCGTTCTGTAATGTCGTCAAGCGACGGCAATGCCGTTCGTTTATATATATTTATATAGGTGTGGCAGCACTGGTAGCAGCTGTATCAGCCTGCATTTCAGATAGTATATTCATCATTTGTGTCATGCACGGCATGGAGTGTGTGGTGACCTTATAGTAGAAAGGATGGTTATGGATTGATGAGGCGCTTGTGCTTGCTATACATCATATTGCAATATGTCTGCCGGGTAATCATAGCAAAGTGTCAGACGGATTATGTCTGAGTTTTTGTGTGAAATAGAAATGCTTTGCCGTTCATATCAGTGCTTTTGGTAAATCATGTTTACAAAATGCGGCAAATGTTACGTTTCTTTTTGTAAAAGCATGCCTTTTACCGTTCCAAAAGCCACGTTTCTGACTTCAAAAGCAGTGAGTTTGCAGTGCATTTTGCTGCCTTTTATATGGATTTTATGTGATGATTTGTTGCACAGATTGTTGTGAATTTAGCTAATGTATTGATAGTGTGCACTTTTCATTTGCACACTATTTCTGCGCTATTTTCGGATAAATGATTTTAATTTTCAAAGATCCTCGTTGTGCAACGTCGACAAAAATCATAATGAAAGCATATGGCGGCAGATGCTTTCATTATGGTTTGGGTTAAAAGTAATGTAGTTGAAAAAATATTAGGTCATGATGCCTGTATATAAAATATTTCGCTATCTTTGCCGTCGGCGGTAGTGCCCGTTTCTCTTTCTGTTATGTCATACGCCGATTGTAGGCATGTGTCTATTGGCAGACAGAGATGTGGCGCCAGCTAAAAACCTTTCGGTGTTTCGGCTCATTGCGAGTAAACATTGTTTGTTTTATTTGATATTAACCTCTAAAATTTTAAGGTAATGAGAAAAAATGTTATTCTTACGGTCATTGCGCTCATGATGTCTTTATCTTCGGTCATGGCCCAAGACAAGGTTTATCAGTTGTCGAGTCATATACTTGACATTAACACCGGTCGCCCTGCGCAGGGCGTAAAGATTGTGTTGTCTAAGCTGTCAGGTGAAAATAACTGGAGCGTCATGGAGGAAAGGACTACCGACGGGAACGGACGCGTTAAGGATTTTCTTGAGAAAAGGACAGGTGCAGACAACCGTGGCGTGTATAAACTTACATATTATGTTGCCCCGTATTTCGAGTCGCAGGCACAAAACACTTTCTATCCATTTATCGACGTGGTGTTCGAGATAAAGGACGATAGTCATTACCACGTGCCGATAACGCTTTCGCCTTACGGATATTCTACTTATCGGGGCAGCTGAACCCGGTGCAATCTGCGCCTTCATGCAAGTCTGTCTGCTGCTTGTCTTATGGCATTATGTGCAGATCTGATTGCCGCATATTGCTGATTAATGTTTTCTGCCGGTGTGTCTACGTCGTCCGTGTCTTGTTTCAGACAAGATATTCCGGCGATTAAGGGAGTAACACATCCGGCAGAAAACATTTTGGTAAATAATAATTCTTCAGTATTTATGCACACATCCGGTCGGTGCTTATCTCACATTTACGCTCCCTGATCCGGTTACGCTTTCATCATGTTTATTCACCTTGCCTTGAATGTCGATAGAGCCCGAACCTGTTATTTTGCTTTTTGCATAGCCGATGTTGGCATTGTTAAGCTCTATTGAGCCCGATCCGGTTATGCTGCCGGTAACGTTTTTAATAGTTGCGTTGCTGATGCTTATCGAGCCTGAGCCAGGAATGCCCATGTCGCTTTGTGCCGTAGTGAGACTGTTTATTTCAATGCTTCCGCTGCCCACGACGCCTATTGACGATTCGTTGCATATTATGCTGTTTATAGAAATGTCTCCGCTTCCGGTTATCTTCAGCTTCAGCCTGTCGGTGTCGATGCCCTCTTTTGCGCTGAAGTTGCCTGAGCCGAGAACAGACACGCCTCTTATGTTGGGCGAGGTTACATATACGTTGACATCCTTGCGCGGATTTTTGAGCAGCGACATCAGTGATATGCTTTTAGACTCTTCCTTGATGTGCAGCGTGTTGTCTTTGCTGTATATTTTCATCCGTTTAATGTCTTCCTCATTTCCTGATACTTTTACGGAAGTTTTGTTCCCCTGTATGAAGTAGACGTTGTTGCTTCCTTCAATGCTGATGTCGGTAAAGTCGTTCACGTTTATGTTTCTCTCTACATAATTTTCACTGTTCTTTACGGCATTCTCCGTCTTGCATGCCTGTAGCGCAATGGCCATCAACGGCAATAAAAGTAGTCTGATGTTCATATTCTTCATATTTTTATTTTGTTCTTTATATCATTAAGACGTAACAGGAGCTGAAAAAGTTGCACGCTATCAGACTTTTTTTCAGGATTAATAAATAATCAGGCAAGTCTGGCTATGAATCCCGTAGGACGTCTGTCTGTATGTTGTTCAGCTCACTCTGCATATTGATGCTGTTGTCTGTCTTTTAATTTCCTTGGTTGTCTTGCGGTCTGCTTTTATTTGCATAGGCAGTTATGCCGTTAAAGAAAGCAGGTGCTTGCCTGCCTGATGCAGCGTAAAGATACGGCAGGATGACAACGGCTGGTCAGGATAAAAAACGAAAAAAGGTTGGCTCAGGCCTTACGGCCGTTGCCAACCCCAGTTTAAACAGTTTTGATTATCTGAGAATATTATTATTGTCTTTCCTCAAGAAACTTTCTTGCGGCGCGCAGCTGATGGCGCATGATGCTGACAAACTCCTGGCTCTCCTGCAGAATGTTAAGATAGAGCAGCGACACTTTCAGGTTTGTGCTGTTGTCCTGATACATGTGGTCTATCACATTCTTGCGCATTGCAGACAGCTCTTCCTTAAGTTCCTCTGCTATGGCGAGAGTCTCCTGATACAGGTCGTATCTGTTGGTCGAAATCATCTGCTCTGTGTGGTTCATCAGTTCGCTTATCTTGCGGCGCACGCTTTCAAGCTCGTTGAGATAAACCTTAGGCAGCGGGTTGAAGTTGTTGTCAACGTGCTCCTTTATCGGGTCGAGCATACGTTTCAGACAGTAGATAAACTGCTGGTTGCTGTTGGCTCCCAGATGGAACCATGTGTTGCGCTCGATAGCTATGTCTCCCGGTATGCGTCTCATTGCAAGAAGTTCCTTGCGGCGGAATTTCTTCAGCTGCGACTGCTCCTCTTTCAGTGCATTTCCGCAGTGGCGCAGTTCGCGCAGGCTCTCGTTGCTGATGCCTTCAACTATGCGGTTGTACTGCTCGAGGGCAAATCTTGTTACGAAGCTCTGTGTGCGGGCAACATGCTTTGACAGCAGATCCCATACAATCTCTTTGTCCTTTGTGCGCATCATCAGCTGGAACACGTCGTCTTTCTTCTCCTCCTTCACCTTCTTTGCATAGTTGCGGTTGCTTCTCCAGAGCAGATAGATGTCGAGGCACATGAAGGCAATCATTACGATGAATCCGCCGAAGTGCATCAGGGCACATACTATTGCGCAGACTGCAAAGGCAACGCCGGCTGTTACGAACCATCCGCCGATTACTGATATTACACCTGTTACACGGAACACGGCGCTCTCGCGGCTCCATGCGCGGTCGGCAAGTGAGCTACCCATGGCAACCATGAATGTAACGTATGTAGTTGAAAGAGGCAATTTATAGTTTGTACCAACTACGATGAGCAATGCCGCAAGCACCAGGTTGACAGCTGCACGCACCTCGTCGAATGCTGCGCCCTGAGCAAGTATCACTTCTTCTTTGTTGAATCTGCTGTCAATCCATTTGATGGCTTTGGCAGGTATTATCTTTGATACGGTTTCGCCGATGTCCTGTGTGGCTCTTACCATACTGCGTGCCACGCGTGATGATCCGAACATTTCGTCGCCCTCATCCTGACGGCTCAGGTCAACGCTGGTCTTAACCACGTTCTGTGCCTTCTTTGATGTGGCCATTGCTATGATCATTATGATTCCGGCAATAAGCAGATAGAGCAGAGGACTCTTGGCTGATGTCATGAGTGAGTCCATCATGAATGAGTCGTAGTTGCCGTGACCGTTGGCAAGGAAGTCGTTAAGAGAGTCGAGACCGGCGAGAGGCACACCGATGAAGTTTACAAGGTCGTTGCCTGCGAAAGCCATGGCAAGGGCGAATGTGCCGAGAAGCACAATCAGCTTGAACACGTTGATGCGCAGAAGATGGATTATCTCCATGAGTATTGTTGAGGCTATCAGTGTGATAATCATCAGCATTGATGTGTTCTCCTCAATCCATGTACGCGCTGTCTCAGCGATATACGGCGACTTGCCGATACCCTTGATAAGGATGAAGTATGTAAGTGTGGTGAACGCTATACCGCCGAATATGGCTATTGTGTAGCGCAGGTGTTTCTTGTAGTTGAATGTAAAGATCAGTCGTGAAATCCATTGCACGATAATTCCGAAGAAGAAGGCGATGGCCACCGACACGAATATGGCAATGATTACGCTCAGCGCCTTGTCGCTGTTAAGCAGGTCGTAGATGGTGAGTGACGGATCGGCATGCATCTTCAGCATAGCCAGGATGAATGTACCTCCGAGAAGCTCGAACACAAGCGATACTGTGGTTGACGTAGGCATACCGAGAGTGTTGAACACGTCGAGTATGATGACGTCAGTAACCATTACGGCCAGGAATATCGTCATTACTTCCTGAAAGGTGTAGTTCTCCGGCCTCATTATGCCATGGCGTGCCACGTCCATCATTCCGGCGCTCATCACGGCTCCGATAAGTACACCGACGGAGGCAACTATCAGCACCGTACGGTATTTGGCTACCTTGGCGCCAATGGCCGAGTTTAAAAAGTTAACCGCGTCGTTGCTGACGCCAACAAACAGGTCGAAGACTGCAAGCAAAAGCAGAAATGCGACAATTAAAAAATAAATTTCTGTCATAAACTGTAATTTGTTATGAGTGATTCCGTTTTATTTCACGCTGCAAAAGTAGAAAATACGTGTTACAGCGGTTTTAAACAGATGTTTCATTTATGTTACAATTATGACATTGCGCACTTTTTTTGTCGTATTATATAATAAGGTATACCTTTGTGTTTTGTGGCGGCAGCGTTGTGTTATATTGATTTTTTGCAGGTTAAGGTGATAAGAGTTCCGAATAGCACTGTGCCTGTGATAACGGCATAAGGGCCGGCATGGCTGAGTCTTTTTGCGTTATGAGTCAGACCGCTTGACCATGCAGGCCCTTATGCGCCGATGTTGCAGACGTAGCATTACACCCTCTGCTCGGTGTTGTTCAGTTTCAGCATGTTTTCGGGCACGCTGCTTTTTATTGTATCTATGAGCATGTTGAGCACGGCATGCCTTACGAAGCTCTTTGTCGTCATCATGATAATCTCTCTTGTCGGTATTGGGATGGCGAAGGGGCGTATCAGTTCTCGCTGCCTGTCGGAAAGCTGCGGCAGGGCAAGTTCGGGTATGAAGGTTATGCCCTTGCCGTTCTCAACCATGCGCATGAATGTCTCTATGCTCCCCAGGCTATATGTTGTCTTGCTTGTGCGTGCCTCCTTAAGGTCGCAGAATTTTACCAGCTGGTCGCGGAAGCAGTGCCCCTCGTCGAGCAGCCATATAAATTCGTTGTTAAGGTCGGCCGTGCGTATGCTCTTTTTCTCAAACAGCCTGTCCTCGCGCGACACGTATGCAATGAACTGCTCGTAGAAAAGTGTGGTAGATGCAAAATGTTCCATGTTGTCCAGCCTTACCAATATGGCCGCATCTATTTCGGCCCTTGCGAGGGCTCTTTTTATTTCTTCGGTCTTCATCTCTATGACCTTTAGCTCCATCTCAGGATGCTGCGATGTAAGCTGTGGAAAGAAGCGCGGCAGCAGATAAGGCGCTATGGTGGGCAGTATGCCTATCCTGAATGTTCCGCCAAGAGCCTGCTTTGCCTCTGCAACAATGTCTTTTATCTTTCTTGCGCGTATCAGCACCTTCCACGACTGCTCTATCACTCTCTGTCCTATGTCGGTAGGAGTAACGGGCTGTGCCGTGCGGTCGAATATCTTTATGCCCAGCTCGTCTTCAAGCTTTTGTATCATGGAGCTAAGTGTGGGTTGCGTTACCTTGCAGTATTCGGCTGCTTTGGCAAAGTGGCGCAGTCTGTAGACGGCCACGATATATTCCATTTGTTGTAGTGTCATGTTGCTGTTGCTTTTTGTCTTCAGGCCGCAAACATACACATAAATTCTGAAAAGATAAATTTTTGAGCCGAATATTTTTGTGCTGTCATCATTTGTGGGTATGCCGTTTTGTCTGTTCCGCAGCCGCATGCGGCTTAGTCCCTGCTGCAGCGTGTTTTGCCCTGTTTCAGGCAGGTGTAGCCCCATGTCTGTATATGCTTTATGGGGCCGTTATAGGTTTTTTCTATCATGCAATAGAAAAAATCTGTTTGCTTTGTTTTGTGTCTCAAACTATCTTTGCATTGTCAAAACGACATAGAGCTGAAATTTAATAATAACAATTTAAAAAACTTATAGAAATATGGAACCAATTATCAATGCACAGATGCCTGAGTTCAAGGTACAGGCTTTTCAGAATGGAAGTTTCAAGACAGTTAGCAACGAGGATTTGAAAGGCAAGTGGGCTTTGTTCTTCTTCTATCCTGCCGACTTCACTTTTGTTTGTCCTACCGAGCTCGTTGACCTCGCAGGCAAGTATGAACAGCTGAAGCAGATGGGCGTAGAGGTGTTCTCTGTCAGCACTGATACACATTTTGTCCACAAGGCATGGCACGATGCTTCAGACAGCATAAAGAAGATTGAATATGCAATGCTTGCCGACCCCACAGGCGTGCTCTGCCGTGGATTCGGTGTGATGAAGGAGGACGAAGGCGTGGCTTATCGCGGAACATTCCTCGTGAACCCGGAAGGACTTATAAAGATTGCAGAGATACAAGATAACAGCATAGGCCGTAATGCCGACGAGCTCTTGCGCAAGGTTGAGGCTGCACAGTTTGTGGCAACACACGACGGCGAGGTTTGTCCGGCTAAATGGAAGGCTGGCAGCGAAACACTGAAACCCAGCATAGACTTGGTTGGTAAGATTTAGTCTTTATTGTTCGGCCGGATTTTCTGATATGACATGTCAACGAATCCGGCCTTTCTTGACTTTTACGGACAGCATTTTTTAATTTATAGAAAAAACAGAACGGGTATGTTGGATAAAGGTATATTAGATCAGGTTAAATCGCTTTTGGGCGGACTGAAGTCTGAAATAGGAATTAAGGCCGTTTGTGGCGCTGCGCATACAAAGGCAGAGGAGTTTGGCGACTTCTTGAAGGATTTCTGTTCATGTTCAGACAAGCTGAAGCTTGAACTGACCGTAGAGGATAGTCTCAGACTTGAGTTTACATTATATAAAGACGGCGCCGACACTGGCATCGTGTTCCGTGGCATCCCCGGCGGCCATGAGTTCTCATCGCTGCTGCTTGCAGTTCTCAATGCCGACGGACAGGGAAAGAACATGCCCGACGATATCGTTGCGCGCCGCATCAGAGCCATCGGTGGTGATATAAAGCTGCGCACTTATGTCTCGCTTACATGTACCAACTGTCCTGACGTGGTTCAGGCGCTGAATGTTGTGTCACTGCTCAATCCGTCGGTGAGTCATGAAGTTATCGACGGGGCACTGTGGCAGGACGAGGTTGAGCGTCTCGGCATACAGGGCGTACCGTCTGTTTATGCCGGCGACGAGCTTATCCATGTAGGCCGCGGCGACTTGTCGGCATTGCTGTCTAAACTTGAAGAAAAATTCGGCACTGCTCAGACTGCCGACAGCTTCGAGCCTGTTGAGCGAAGCTATGACGTTGTAGTTGTTGGCGGAGGACCTGCCGGTGCGTCTGCCGCAATCTATTCGGCTCGCAAGGGGCTCCGTGTAGCCGTTGTAGGCGAGCGTGTCGGCGGTCAGGTTAAAGACACCGTCGGGATAGAGAATCTTATCTCGGTGCCTCACACCACGGGCGACAAGCTGGCATCCGACCTGATGAGCCATCTCGGACATTATGCCATTGACGTGTTTGAAAACAGAACGGTGGTGAAAGCCGAATTGGGCGGTAAGCAGAAGTATATCCATGCGGCAGGAGGCGAGAGCTTTGTTTCGCCGGCAGTGATAATAGCAACAGGTGCAAGCTGGCGCAGACTGGGCGTAGAAGGTGAGGCTGACTATATCGGCCGCGGAGTGGCTTTCTGTCCTCATTGCGACGGTCCGTTCTATAAAGGCAGGCATGTGGCAGTCATCGGCGGAGGCAATTCGGGCATAGAGGCAGCCATAGACCTTGCCGGAATATGTTCAAAGGTAACCGTACTTGAGTTTGCAGATGAGTTGCGTGCCGACACTGTGCTTCAGGATAAGGCCAGAAGTCTTGACAATGTAGAGATATTCACGTCGATGCAGACAATGAGAGTGATTGGCGACGGCAAGAAGGTGACGGCCATTGAGGTGAAAGACCGCAAGACTGAAGAGGTGAAGACCGTGGAGCTCGACGGCATATTTGTGCAGATAGGACTGGCAGCAAACAGCAAATCGTTTGAAGGTCAGCTGGAGCTTACGCCGCGGAAGGAGATAAAGACAGATGCTTATTGCAGAACCTCGATAGCAGGCGTGTATGCTGCCGGCGACGTTACCGACGTGCCTTACAAGCAGATTATAATTGCGATGGGCGAGGGTGCCAAGGCTGCCCTTTCTGCTTTCGACGACAGGGTGAGAGGACTGATATGATGCCTGGGTGCGGTTTAGTTCAATAGGTAATAATCACATATTTTCATTTTATAAGGTTTATAGATTTTTATAACATTATTTTTATTCTTCATGTTAGCATTAGCATGCCTTTTGATCTGCGAAAGGCATGCTTTTGCGTTGTAATATGTGTCCTTTTATATCGTGATATGTGCCCTTTTACGTTATGATATGCCTTCTTTTGTGATTTATATGCAGGCATATCCTTTGTCGGGTATAATGGGGTTCAGACAACTGATTATAGCTTATGTCTGTAGGTGAGACAACCTTTACCGTAAATGCAGCATGCTTGTGTCATCTAAAATCAGTAAAATGGCTGTTTGAAGTCAATCAAAATCAGAAAGGATAGTGCTGACAAACCGGAAAAAGTTTTTTTGCAGAAACTCGTCACTCGTCACATCTATACATAACAAACTGACAATCAATGATTTAAAGTGTGACGAGTTGCGATTTTGAAACGTCACACATGATTATCCGTGACGAGTCGGGATTTCAACTCATCACACTCTAACCACTTCATTATCAGGCAGATGGAAAAGAATGTGACGAGTGACGAGTTTCTGCAAAAAAACTTTTTCCGGTTTGTCCGCATCGTTTTGTGTTATGGGCAGCAATATGCTTTTATGCATTTTCTGCGTTGCTATATAAAAAGAAAGACACCGTTATTCTCAGATAACGGTGTCCATCTTTATGTCGTTTTCCTCATGAGGAATTTCTTTCTTTTTCTGAAAGTCGAAGCATACGCCTATCTTGTAGGCCTGTGGAATATTCTTCAGGAACCTGTCGTAATACCCCTTTCCGCGTCCCAGCCGGTTGTTGTCTGAGTCGAAGCTCATGCCGGGCACGACAGCCGTAGTAATCTTGGCGTAGTCGGTGAAGAGTTTTCCGTTGGGCTCCATTATGCCGTAGCTGCCCTCGGCCAGGTCTTCCTTGCTTTCATACACCCTTATTTCCATGTTCTCGCCGTCAATTACCTTTGGCAGCAGCACTGTCTTGCCTTGCCGGGCTAGTAGTTCCACTGTGTCGTGAGTGAACACTTCGTCAGGCAGCGAGTAGTACATTAATATAGTGTCGGCATTGGCCACCTCGCTCATGCCGAGCAGCTTGTTCATGATCGGAAGCGACAATTCTTCCAGTTGCTTCCCGGTGAATTGCCGTTTCCTCTCGCGTATGAGTTTTCGCAGTTCCTTTTTTTCCATGGTTATGCTTTTAGATTCATCTTCATGTCAACGTATGGCACTGTCGTTCCCGTCATGGCCGTCTTGCCGTCCTTTTTCTTGTCTTTTGGCTCCGGCTTTTTGGGGAATGCCGCATTGTTCTTAAACACATTCAGCGCAGCCTTTATCACGTTGTCGTCAAGATTGAGATATTCAATCCAGTCTTCCTCGTCCATGATGTTGTATATAATCCGGCTGTTGATGTATCTTTTGAGCAGGTTGTGCGATTTCTTTATCATCAGGTTGCGGCGCTGCAGTCCGTGCTTGTCGGCATAGGTGGCAAACTTGTCTACGGTGTTCTGCTTTACAAGATAGTCGGCAAGCTCCATCATTTCGGTGAAGTTGTTGAGCTTAAGGCGGTTGTCGTCGGTATAGACGAATGCAAACTGCAGTATTAGTCCGCTCATGCTTGCCTCCTTGAAGTATGAAGTTATGCCTAAGGTGTCTTCCGGCACGAAGATGTCAGGCGTTATGCCTCCTCCGCCGTACACTGTGCGGCCAATGCTTGTGTGATAAGCCGGTCCGGTGTGCTTGATGCTGTCCTGTGAGAAGAACTCACCATGCTGATATCTTACCAGCAGGTCTTCCTCATAGTCTTTGTCGTCGCCCATCACGTATGGCTTCTGTATGCATCGTCCTGACGGTGTGTAATAGCGTGCCACGGTCAAGCGTATCATTGAGCCGTCGGGGAAACCGATCTGCTGCTGTACGAGACCCTTGCCAAACGAGCGGCGGCCTATGATTGTTGCCCTGTCGTTGTCCTGCATGGCTCCGGCAAAAATCTCTGAAGCCGATGCCGATGTCTCGTTTATCAGCACTACCAGCGGGATGTTCTGATAGCTTCCGCGCCCGTCGCTCTTGTAGTCTTGTCTTGGCGACTTGCGGCCTTCTGTATATACGATGAGGCGGTTCTTGGGCAGGAACTCGTTGGCCATCTGAACGGCCGACTTCAGGTATCCGCCTGTGTTGTCGCGCAGGTCGATTATCAGGTTGCTGAAGCCTTCCTGAGAGAGCTGTGCCAGGGCGATGAGAAGTTCGGGATAAGTGTTCTCGCCGAAGTTCTTTATCTTGATGTAGCCCGTGTTGTCGTCGAGCATGTATGTTGCGCTGACGCTCTTCTGCGGAATGTCGCCTCGGGTTATAGTGTAATATTTTATGCTCTTTTGTCCGTAGCGCTGCACGCCTATTTTCACCTTGGTGTCTTTAGGTCCTTTGAGGCGTCGCATGGCTTCTTCGTTAGTTACGACCTTGCCCACGAAAGGTTTTCCGTCTACGCTCACAATCTTGTCGCCGGCAAGGATGCCTGCCTGTTCAGCCGGGCCGTTCTTTATTACGCCCTGCACGTGTATGGTGTCGTTTCTTATGACAAACTCAATGCCCACGCCCGAGAACGAGCCTTTCAGGTCGTCGGTGGCCTGCTGCACGTCTTTTGCACTGATGTAGACAGAGTGGGGGTCGAGGTCAGACAGAATCTGAGGTATGGCCTTGTCGACGAGCGAGTCGATGTTAACCGCGTCAACATACTGGTCGTCTATGATGTGCAGCAGATTGTTCAGGCGGTTGCTGCCCGAGTTTATTATGTTCAGGCGGTTGCCTGAAAAGTGGTTAGCGTAGAATGTACCTATTATGATGCCGATAATCACACAAAGAGCCATCAGCAACGGCATCATGCGGTTTGATTTATTCGGATTCATGTTCGTCAGGATTTAGATATATAACTTCAATGTCAGCTCTTTTAAGAAGATTTATGCCGTCTTCAAGTCTGTATCTTTCGCCATATACTACACGCTTAATGCCGGCCTGAATTATCAGTTTTGAGCATTCTATGCATGGAGCAGCTGTTACGTATAGCGTTGATCCGTCGCTGTTGTTGGAGCTTCGCGCCAGTTTTGTTATGGCGTTTGCTTCGGCGTGCAGCACGTAGGGCTTTGTAACGTTGTTGTCGTCTTCGCAGACATTCTCAAAGCCGCTCGGCGTACCGTTATAGCCGTCGCTGATAATCATTTTGTCCTTAACCACCAGGGCTCCTACCTTGCGGCGCTGGCAGTAGCTGTTTTCTGCCCAGATGCGTGCCATGCGCAGGTATCTCAGGTCAAGCAGACGCTGTTTTTCTTCTTTGTTCATTGTGCTTATATGTGAAGAATAGGTTATTTCTCTTACTTTTTCTTGTTCGAAGGCTTTTTTATGCCGTTGCGCTTCAGCAGGGCGTCTATTGTGGGTTCGCTGCCCTTAAAGCGCTTGTAGAGAGTCATCGGGTGTTCGGTGCCGCCCTTTGAAAGAATGTTGTCGCGGAAGCTTTGCGCTGTCTCCTGATTGAAGATTCCGTGCTTCTTGAACACGCTGAAGGCGTCTGCGTCGAGCACTTCGGCCCATTTGTAGCTGTAGTAGCCGGCAGCGTATCCGCCAGCCATGATGTGGCTGAACTGCACCGTCATGCAGGTGTCGGGCAGCTGTTCGGTAACCATGGCTTTCTTCCATGCTTTCTTTTCAAACGGTATGATGTCTTCATCGAACGTCTCTTTCTTTGTATAGTAGGCCATGTCGAGAAGTCCGAAACTTACCTGGCGCAGACATGCGTATGCTGCCATGAAGTTGCGGCTCTTCACAATGCGGTCGATCAGCTCGTCGGGCAGGGGCTCGCCTGTCTGATAGTGGAAGGCGAACGTGCGCAGAAATTCTTTCTCAACAGAGAAGTTTTCCATAAACTGTGACGGCAACTCTACGAAGTCCCACCATACATTGGTGCCTGAAAGACTCTCGAATCTTGTGTTTGCAAACATGCCGTGGAGCGAGTGGCCGAACTCATGCAGGAAGGTCTCAACTTCGCCCAGTGTCAGCAGTGCCGGCTTCTCGTCGGTAGGCTTCGTCAGGTTCATCACCACGCTTACATGAGGCCTTACGTTTTCGCCCTTGCGGTCGATCCATTGTCCCTGATATTCTGTCATCCATGCACCGCCCTGTTTGCCCTTGCGCGGATGGAAGTCGGCGTAGAACACGGCAAGATAAGAGCCGTCCTTGTCGAACACCTCGTAGGCTTTCACGTCGGGATGGTAAACCTGTATGTCCTTGTTCTCCTTGAATGTTATGCCGTAGAGCCTGTTGGCAAGGCCGAACACGCCCTGAATGACCTTTGACAGTTCGAAATACGGGCGAAGCATCTCTGAGTCGATGTTGAATTTCTTGAGCTGCAGTTTGTGAGAATAATAGCTGAAGTCCCACGGCATCACCTTGAAGTCTTTGCCTTCAGTCTTCTTTGCCAGTTTCTCGATGTCGCTCACTTCCTTTACGGCAGTAGGCTTGTAAGCGTCTATGAGGTCGTCGAGCAACTTATACACGTTGCGTGCGTTTCCTGCCATGCGGTTTTTAAGCACGTATTCGGCGTATGTCTTGAAGCCGAGCAGCTGTGCTATCTCGCGTCTCAGATTAACCAGACGCTTGCATATTTCAAGATTGTTTTCTGTATTCTCGTGTGTACACACCGTGTTGCGTGCCATATACATCTGCTTGCGCAGTTCGCGGCATGTAGAATATGTCATGAACGGACTGTAGCTTGGAAAGTCGAGCGTAAACACCCAGCCTTCAAGATTGCGCTCCTTTGCAGCAACGGCAGCAGCCTCGCGTGCCGTGTCGGGCAGTCCGTCGAGCTGTTGTTCGTCAGTTATGTGCAGCGTATATGCCTTGTTCTCTTTGAGCAGATTCTGAGAGAACTGCAGCGACAGCATGCTTGCCTCCTCGGTAAGCTTGCGAAGCTTCTCCTTGCCCTCGTCGTCGAGCAGTGCTCCGCTGCGTACAAATCCGTCGTAGCAGTTGTCGAGCAGTCTCTTTTCTTCAGGCGTGAGCTTGCGGTGATGCATGTGCACAGCCTTTATGCGCTCAAACAGGCGTTTGTTGAGCCTTACGTCGTTGGCATGCTTTGTCAGTATGGGCTGCAGCTTCTGCGCCAGCGCGTCCATCTCGTCGTTGGTCTCAGCACTGAGAAGATTGAAAAACACGGTTGACACGCGCGACAGCAAGTCGTAATATCCGTCCTTGTCTTCGTCCACGTTGATTATCGTGTTGTCAAAAGTAGGCTTGTCAGGATTGTTTATAGTCTTCTCAATCTGTTCGTCGTCACGGCGTATGCCCTCCATGAAGGCCTCCTCAAAGTCTTCAAGGCGTATTTTCTCGAATGGCACGGTGTCGTGCGGCGTGTTATATTGTTCAAAAAAAGGATTTTTGCGTTGCTCTTCTATTCTCTCTTCATTCATACTCACGTTTCCCTAATTTTTGTTTACAAAGGTAGTAATTTTCTTTCTTCTGAATAATAATACGGAAGAAAAATTTAGCTAATATTTGTTATATGTCGGCTTTTGTCTGCCGCTTGTATATCAAATTGGCTGATAAGCTTCCTACATGAGCATTCTTTCGAAAGCATGAACGCAGAATTCACCTCTTCTGAGCGATATTATCCCTTCGTCGTTCATGGCTTTCAGAGCTTTCGATACGTTGAGACGGCTCTCGCTGATCTCTTCAGCGAGCCGCTCCATTTTTATGTTTACAATCTTCTCTCCGGCAGGTCTCAGGCTTCTCTCTTCGATGAATCGGGCTATCTTGTGCCTTATGCCTTTCGGACGTAGTTTCCACATCTGTCTGTCTGAGCGTTGCGACAGCGTGCAGATGATGTTAAGCAGGTTTAGTCTGAATATTTCGTAATTGTCAGACATGAGCATCACTTCTTTCTTTCCCAGGCATATCAGGTCGCAGTTTGTCTTTGCCGCAAACGTTCTTGTATAGCGCTGCATCAGTCCGAAAATCCTTTCGGGCTGAAGTATGTTGGGGGCTGCGAGTGTTTCGGTTATCGAGTAGCTCTTGTCGTCCGAATGGCATGTGGTTGTTATCTGACCTTTAACCAGAAAAAAGAGTTTGTTGCAGGTTTCGCCTTCATGCACAATTACTTTTCCTCTTGCGAACGACAGTTGCCTGAATTTCGTTTCCGAGAGTATCTGCTCCAGGTCGTTCCGGCTCATGCCCTGAAAGAGCGGAAGTTCAAGCAGGTGTTCTTGTAGCTCCGTGTGCATGTGTCTGCGCTGTTGTTATTCTGCAATCTTGTTTTTTAGCGACGGCGAATACCATACGGCGTTTTTGCCGTTTTTGTCTGAATAGATAAAATATACCATCAGTTTGGGATGCCTGTCAAGAATGGCTTTTGCCTTTTCAAGTCCCATCACCATGAAGGCTGTGGCATAGGCGTCGGCCGTGGCGCAGTTGTCGGCCAAAACAGTTGCCGACAATATGTTGTGCTGTACAGGATAGCCTGTTATGGGGTCGATGGTGTGGGCATATTTCTTGCCGTCTTTGTAGTAGAAGTTGCGGTAGTTTCCGCTTGTAGCCATTGCTTTGTTGGTTACGTTCAGTATGGTCTGTATTTCCTGATTTGTGTTTAGCGAGTCGTCAACGGGCTTGGTGACGCCTATTTTCCAGGGCAGTCTTTTCTCGTTGATGCCGCGTGTAACAATCTCTCCGCCTATTTCTACCATAAAGTTTTCTATGCCTTTGCTCCTCAGCAGTCGGGCCACGGCGTCGCTTCCGTAGCCTTTGGCAATGGCGCTGCAGTCGAGCATTATGCGCTTGTCGTTCTTTACTATTTGTTTCCCGTCAAGCCTTACTTTCTTGTAGCCTATAATCTGTTTCAGGCTGTCTATTGCCGCTGGCGTGGGCTTAGTGTCGTTTTTGAATCCGAAGCCCCATGCGTTTACCAGTGGAGCCACTGTTATGTCGAATGCTCCGCCTGTTTCTTCTGATATTTTTTGTGCAAGGTTAAACACGTCTGTGAACATGCTGTTCACTTCAACCTTCTCGTTGCGGTTTACTTTTGATATTATTGAACTTTTGTTGAACGGAGACAGCGATGCGTCAACCTTCTGCAGCTCTGCCTCAATTTCTTTCTGCAGGTTCTTGTCGCTTTGGTATGTGATGTTGTACACCGTACCGAATATGAATCCTGTGTTGTGCTGATAAGGCATTGTGCGCTGCTGCCGCACAATGATTATTGTCCCTATGATTAGAAATATGAGAAAAGCCAGCTGCAGGGCCAGTTTCTTCTTGCTTTTTTCTCTGTTCATCGCTGTTTTTGTTTTAGTCTATTGTCTTTCAGAAGTTTATATGTCTATCGATACGTTGAATGTGCCTCCGATGTTAGATCCTCCGGTCTTTCCGAATCCGGGCACATACCATGAGTTGCCTAGTTCGCCGTCATCGTAGGCTATTCTGCTCTTGTATCTTACGCTCCATCCAAGATGCAGAGGTCCCCATATCTTGGCGTCTACTCCTATTACTGCTTCAATCCAGTGGTAATTGCATTTCACGCCTTTCGCTGAATATACGGCAGTGCTTCCCCATACGGGGTCGGTGATGTCTGGATGCGACAGGTCGTATTTAAACGAAGTGAAAGCGTATCTTGCGCCGGCATAAAGCCTGTATATGTCGTGCTTGTTCTTTAGCAGATTGAAGTCGATACCAATTTTTGCGTATGGTGCGCTTGTCTTGTATGATATTTTGGTGACGTCGTTGTCGTGGTCTGCCTTGCCGAGACCAAGCTCAAACACAGGGAAGTATTTGTCGCGCAGGTTTATTCGCAGCGCGGCTTCATACTGTCCGTAGTCGCCAAGAAACATCTGTGCCGGTCCGACCAGGTCTACTGATACGGCAAAGCCCCTTAACAGGGGCACGCTGTCTTTCTTCTCCACGTTCTTTTCCTGCGCGTTGGCCGTTGAGGCCAGTAGGAGCATCAGGCTAATTGCTATGCTTGAAATATATGAAAAAATGTTTCTTCGATGTGTCATAGTTCACGTCCTGATTGTTTATTGTTATCGAGTCGATGGCGTTGTGCGTGCAGCTTACGGATGTTATCTTGTGGAAGAATGCCGGTGCGCAGTCAACCGACTCGAAGTGGGGCTTGTTCTCTTTCTCTACGGTCACTGTGTCAAGTTTTGTAGTCTTGTATAAAGTGTCCTTCGTCTCTATGAAAAACACGTCCTGGTTCTGCGCATAGCTTATCGGCAGCGAGAATTCAGTGGTCTTTACGCTGCGGTTTATCAGCACAGAGTCGTTGCCGTCAACACGGTTTGTGAATATTGTGAGCGTGTCTGCCAGTGTGTCAACCTTGCCGTCGGGTGTCATCAGCTGATATTGTGTGTAGACAAGGCTGTTGAGCGGGCAGTCGATAGACGAACACGCTGCGGTGGTTATCAGCAGCGTTATGAAGTATAGCGGCAGTGCTGCCAGTGAGGGACGCAATAGTCTGCGTGCCTTGCGGCTTGCCTTTGTCGTGACCGACTTTATCGTTTTTATCTTAATTCCTGTCATGGCATGCTTGTTCTTGTAGCAGCTTTATGTGGCGTTGTTGTTTTCTATGTGTTATTTTCTGTTTCCGCCACATCTTATTTCTTCAGATATCTGATAGTCGTTTCTGTCTGAAGAGTTGCGGCTGATGAGGTCGCCGAGGAATCCGGCAAGAAACAGTTGTGTGCCTATAATCATCATTGTCAGCGATATATAGAAGTAAGGCGTATCGGTTACGAGGCGCATCTGCTGACCGTTTGACACTGCCACCAGCTTGTCTATGCCGATAATGGCTGCAGCAATGAAGCCTATGAAGAACATTATTGTACCGAGGAAGCCGAACACATGCATCGGCTTGCGCCCGAAGCTGCTCAGGAACCACAATGTTATAAGGTCGAGATAGCCGTTGAAGAAGCGGTTGAGGCCGAATTTCGACTTGCCGTATTTGCGCGACTGGTGATGAACCACTTTTTCGCCGATCCTGTCGAATCCGGCATTCTTTGCCAGATACGGGATATAGCGGTGCATCTCGCCGTACACCTCGATGTTCTTTACCACGTCCTTGCGGTATGCTTTAAGGCCGCAGTTGAAGTCGTGCAGGTTCTTTATTCCGCTTATTTTGCGTGCCGTTGCGTTAAACAGCTTTGTGGGAATTGTCTTCGACAGCGGGTCGTAGCGTTTCTGCTTATATCCCGAAACAAGGTCGTAGCCGTCTTCGGTTATCATTCTGTAAAGTTCCGGTATCTCGTCGGGAGAGTCCTGCAGGTCGGCGTCCATTGTTATCACCACGTCGCCCTGTGCCTCCTTGAATCCGCAGAACAGAGCAGGACTTTTTCCGTAGTTGCGGCGGAACTTTATGCCCTTCACGCATTCGTGCTCCTCGCTCAGCTGGCTTATCACCTTCCATGAACCGTCTGTAGAGCCGTCGTTGATGAATATTACTTCATAAGAGAAATTGTTTTCCTTCATCACACGCTCAATCCATGCGTAGAGTTCGGGCAGTGATTCTTCCTCGTTGTATAATGGTATTACGACTGATATGTCCATCTTATCTGTGTTTTAGAATTTACGTTTATATTTTGATTTCAGCAGCGCAGCTATCGGCCAGCTTATCACAATTCCCAGAAACAGGTTGGTTGTAAGAAACTGCAGCGCTATGTCGATAGGGCGGAGCGTTGCTATTGTGTCCATTGTCATCTTCATTTCATCGGCCTTTATCCCGTAAAGCGTCATGAGCGACTTAAACTCAGGGCTTGATGTCATGGCCGTGTACTGGGCGAGCATGAAGCCGTGGTCGATAAACTGAAAGTAGATATATTGCGCAGCAGCCATCAGCAGCGATGCGTAAAAGTATGTCAGCAGGCTGTAGCCGTATGCTTTCCAGTAAGATATCACTCCGTCAAGAATATTGTCGCGGAAGTTCTTTAGGCGTATTGCCGATACTACAATGGCTGATATGCCAAGAACCATCGATGCCATGTTCAGCACGGGCTCATAAAACTGTCCGATGAAGCAGGCAAAGCTCAATATCCACATTCCGCCCATTATGGCGCCGTCGATGCGCGCGTAAGCTTTTATTTGTTCGTATTCCTCGCGTGTAGTCATTATTGGGGATTAATTGATTTTTTCTTTTGTCTGTCTGAAGCGTGGTGTCTTATGGGGTGTTGCATCAGCTTTGACACCCGGCGCCATACGCCTCACGAGAACATAATCGGGTGCAAAATTACTTATTTTTCACCATATAATTATTAGCTGTATGAGTTTTTTTGTTTTTTTATGTGAAAGATGTGCCGTCGGCGTGCGTTATGCCTTCGGCCTCGTGCCGCCTTTATATATGGCCATTGTGCATGTCGCCTGTGCCGATTCCGCATGCTGCAAGATATCGCTGATTTCAAAAAATAAGTTAAAATAGCACGAAAGACGATGCAAAAATGCTTTGTTGTTAAACTTTATTATTACCTTTGCAGCCGCAAAGACGGGTAAGTCTTGTACGGCCAGCTCCCTTCGAATCCTCCAGGACGGGAACGTAGCAAAGGTAGTTGGTTGTAGCGGCGCGATACAAGTAGCTTGCCCACCCGCCTCTTTAGCTCAGTTGGCCAGAGCACGTGATTTGTAATCTCGGGGTCGTTGGTTCGAATCCGACAAGAGGCTCAAAAGAATTTGAACGATTAAAGGCAGATACCTGTTAGGGTGTTTGCCTTTTTTATGTCTGGCCTTATGCAGTGTGGCCTTGGCGGCTGCCACCACTTCCTGCACGAACGGGAACAAATGCTTCTCCGACAAGCCCATATCCACTGAACCGATAAGCCTCATGCTGACATTGATGTCTTCACACTTGGTTATAAGTTACTCAAGAACGCCTATAACCACGTCCCATGCATTGGCATCATACCCGACGCAACTTGATGGCATATACAATGATGACAATAAATGAGGTAATCAGAATTAAAAGGGCAATTAAATAGTTAAAACTGCCACCGCAATAAACTTCATAAGTCACAAAAGCAAGAAACATCATGATCAACAATTTCAACCACGCTACCAGTTTTGCTATCAAACTGTAGCCTTTTTGCCTATCTTTAAATTTCTGTGGCCAGTTGCAATAATGTGGATGCTTCTCGAAAAATGTCATAAAAAAATAAATTAAAACACTTATAAGCGGTAGTATCAAAGTGTAAAAAGGGCTTCCATATTCATCTGCAACTCCGTGTATGTTCCAGTGCGTAGGCACGTATTGCCGCGTCATTATGACCACAACACAAAGTCCAATTTGCACAACAACCAACAAGATTGTCAGCAAAGCTGTATTATTCTTCAAAATTGGCATTTTGCAAATTTATCAAAATAGCATTACGTAAAACATCTTCATTATATTTTGAGTATTCCTCAGGAAAATTCTTTTTAATATATTGCATAAGTGAATTTACTGTTTCATTTGTAAATTCATCTGCTACAATATAAGCCATTTCCTTATTTTGTGATTTGATATTCCATACCTCTATTGTATTAAAGGTCATAAGATTTTCCACAAGTGCTCCATTTTTTCTCCTCTTATTTCCGCTTGTTGTCGCTGCGACTTTCCATGCTAAAGCCGTTACGGCTCCAACAGCATTAGCTACTCCAAAATGTTCTACAACAACAGCCCAAACTACTGCTACGGCACCTACTATTACTGCTACGGCAAAAGCGACCGCACAGGCTTGTGTTTCAAAATTTTTTACAAATATGCAACTTCTTTTCCAAATATAATATCAGAAAATGTAAAATAATGTTATTTGCCTCGTAATTTGTATGATTCATTCAGTATTTTGTCTATTTCACTTGAAATTAATTCAAACTATCAGTATTCATCGAAGTACACAATGAAAACTTTAACATAATCAATGTAAATCCAACTAAACAACTATTAAGTTGTGGTTATCATAAAAGATACCCAACTTCATATTATTTTGTCAAGCAAATATAGGCTGCCGCTTCCGCATGTTGTTTGTAAAGCCATGACGCAGATTTTGTATCTTTATGATAGTTGGTCTGTGTCATTGTTTTTGGATAAAATAGAAAATCAGAATCACTAAAATCCGCTTTACAGATAAAGAATGTTTACGTTATGAAGCAAAAGTTGTGCTTTCATGCTGTAAAAGCAATGCTTTTGCATAGTCGTTTCAGGCATATTGCAGCTAAAAATAAGGCTGTTTTGCTGTCAAAAACAGTGGTTTCAGCTTGTTTTTACGCTGAAATAACTGCACAAAATCTGTGCGGCGTGCGTAACAGCTTGTGATATAACCGCTTACGTTTGCACACGATTTCGCGCTGTTTTCACGGCCGGATGATTTTTATTTCAGAATATCGCGGCTACAGGACGTTATCTGAAATCAGAAAGAAAGCATTTTGCGTAATACGCTTTCAGTATGCCGGCAGCCATTGCGCCCTTTGCCGTCCGGCTTTATTTCATGTCTGCTCGTGTATTGCGGCGGGGCCGATGGCCATAATTTACCATGCCGTATGTTTGTGAAGTATGCTTATTTTTCAGTATCTTTGCATCTGGAATATGAAAATGAACAGAAACCATATCTTGCAGCTTGTTACCGAAGGCGAGCATGTGCATCAGGACTTTAAGTTTGCCATAACAGACGCATGCAAGATAGCGCGCAGTCTTTCTGCCTTTTCAAACACCGAGGGAGGGCGACTGCTCGTGGGCGTTAAGGACAACGGCAAGATCGCCGGCATACGTTCGGCCGAGGAAATATATATGATTGAGGTTGCCGCAACGCGATACTGCAGGCCGTCGGTTACTCTCGACAGTCAGATATATAAGGTTGACGGCAAGGATGTGCTTGAAGTCAGCGTTGCCGAAAGTCAGCATAAGCCCGTATATGCCGTTGACGAGGACAAGAAACCTAAGGCATACATTCGCATTAAGGACGAAACGATACTTGCCAGTCCGGTGCATCTCGATATTTGGCGGCATGACCATAAGGATGTGATGATAAGATTTAACGAACGGGAGCGGTGCATCTTGCGTCTTTTGGAGAAGTATGGCGAGATTACGCTTAACCGGTGTGTCAGACTGTCGCATATTCCCCGCCGTCAGGTAATCAGCCTTTTGGCCGATTTTATACGTTTCGACCTGGTGGAGACTGTTTTCAGAGAGCATATATTTTATTTTAAACTTAAACAAAACCAATAAGCGTCATGGAACTATTCGCACAGATAATCAACGAGACCAACGACATTCTCTGGACCTACATACTTGTAGTAATGCTGCTGGGCTGTGCCGTATGGTTCAGCATCAAGACTAAGTTTGTGCAGTTTCGCATGATAGGAGAGATGATACGCCTGCTGGGCGACTCTACGGCAAAGATAAACGGACACGAGAAGCACATATCTTCTTTTCAGGCTTTCACCGTGTCGCTGGCAAGCCGCGTCGGCACGGGCAACCTTGCCGGAGTGGCCACTGCCATCACCGTGGGCGGTCCGGGCGCAGTGTTCTGGATGTGGATTATAGCTTTGCTTGGTTCGAGCAGCGCATTTGTCGAGTCGTCATTGGCGCAGTTGTTCAAGATAAAGGGCAAACACTCGTATATCGGCGGACCGGCTTACTATATGGAGAAGGGACTTAAAAAGCGCTGGATGGGCATCCTCTTTGCGGTGCTTATCACCATAACGTTCGGCTTTGCGTTCAATTCGGTGCAGAGCAACACCATGAGCGCTGCTCTGCAGAGCGCGTTTGCCGTTGATCCTGTGCTGTCGGGCGCCGTAATATCGGTGCTTACGCTGTTTATCATCTTCGGAGGCATCCATCGCATCGCGGCGTTCAGCAGCGTCATAGTGCCCATAATGGCTGTTGGCTACATACTGCTGGCACTGTTTGTCGTGCTGACCAACATAGGCCGCATACCCGATGTAATATCTCTCATTGTAGGCAACGCCTTCGGCTGGCATCAGGCTTTGGGCGGTGGAATGGGCGCGGCACTTATGCAGGGCATAAAGCGCGGACTGTTCAGCAACGAGGCGGGCATGGGCTCGGCTCCCAACGCTGCCGCCACAGCCCACGTAACCCATCCCGCCAAGCAGGGCTTCATACAGGCGTTGGGCGTGTTCACCGACACATTGCTTATCTGTTCGTGCACGGCTTTCATCATTCTGTTCAGCAAAGACAGCGTAGACAGCAGTCTCGACGGCATACAGCTCACTCAGGCTGCGCTCACCAACGAGGTTGGCAGCATAGGCACTGTCTATGTTGCCATAGCCACTTTGTTCTTCGCCTACAGCAGCATTCTCGGCAACTATTATTACGGCGAGGCCAACATACGTTTCTTCACGTCGCGCCAGTGGCCCGTGTTTGTCTATCGTCTTCTGGTTGTCGGCATGGTCATGTTCGGCTCTTTGGCAAGTCTTAATCTTGTGTGGAGCCTTGCCGACGTAACTATGGCCCTGATGGCTCTCTGCAATCTCGTGGCAATATTGCTTTTGGGCAAATATGCTTTCAGGCTGCTCGACGACTATCTTGATCAGAAGAGAAGGGGCATAAAGAGTCCTGTCTTCCGTAAGGAAAGCATGAAGGACATTGAGCAGGACCTTGAATGCTGGTAAGCTGAAAAGCATAAATATTGTATGTCTGTGGCTGAAAAATGCCGCTTTGCAGGTGTCTGCAGCACAAAATGGCATAAATTATGCGCTTTTGAATGAAATAAATTTATCAAAGATTTGCAGAATTAAAAAACAGACATTACCTTTGCAGCCGCAAACACGGGGATAGCTCAGTTGGTAGAGCATCGGTCTCCAAAACCGAGTGTCGGGAGTTCGAGTCTCTCTTCCCGTGCAACAACATAGAGCCGCAGCCAATAAGGTTGCGGCTTTTGTTTTCTTGATGGTTGTTATTGCGCCATGCCAGGTTTGGATTAAACCGGCAAAATCGTTATATTTGCATCGCCATAAACATTATCTCTGAAGATATGAACATAGAACAGTTTCGCGATTTTTGCCTTACAGTGAAGGGTGTTGAAGAATGTTTCCCTTTCGGCAGCGACGTACTTGTGTATAAAATTATGGGCAAGATGTTCACATATTGCGGTCTGGAGCCCAAAGACGGCTGCTTTATCGCCAACATGAAGTGCAGCACGGAGCGGTCGGCTGAACTCATGGAGCGATATGACGGCATATTCTTCGGTCGCCACTCTGACAGAAAATATTGGATAACGGTGGCTCTCGATAGCGATGTGCCCGACAGTCTTATTTGCGAACTTATACTTCATTCGGTTGAAGAGGTTGTGAAGAAGATGCCTAAAAAGATGCAGCGCGAATATGAGTCACTGACAGAATAATGGCTTTATTGGGCACTTGTGGCGTGAGTGTGCGGTGGATGGTGCTTATCGTCTGACTCTCGCCGGATAAATTATTTTATGTCGAATTAAATAAAATATCAGATATGCAGATTCTTATTGGATGCGCGAAGGATATGCGCGGAAGTGATGACGGCAATTATGGCATTATGACCGAGCCGCGTTTTGCCGGCGAGGCTATGCACAATGCATTGCAGATGGCGGGATATGATGAGGCCGAACTGGCTGACATGCTCCACTGCAACGCAGACATTGCGCGGCAGAACCGGCTGAGGTATATGCACTTTGCTGGCGAAGGACCGAGGCTTCAGGCTGTTTTGGCATATACGGGTGTGGTTTATAAGTATCTCGATGCGCCGGGCTTTACGCCCGAAGTTCAGACTTATGCACAGGAGCATCTGTGGATAACTTCGTTCTTGTATGGCCTTTTGCGCCCCGCCGACATGATAAAGCCTTACAGACTTGAAGGCAACGTGGTGCTGCCGGATAACGGTGTGAGTATGTTCGACTATTGGAAACCGCTGCTGACCGATGTACTTATCGATTCGGTTAAGGCCTCCGGCGGACTGCTTGTCGACCTTGCGAGCAGCGAGATGAGGCGACTGTTCAACTGGCGCAAGGTGGCGCGCGAGGTTGATGTTGTTCGCCCGGAGTTCTATGTCAGCAAGGGCGGACGGCTGAAGACTATTGTCATTTACGCCAAGATGTGCCGCGGAGCCATGACGCGCTATCTGCTTCAAAACCGCATTGACAATGCCGACAAGCTGAAGTCGTTCGATTTTGAGGGCTTCTCTTACAGCGAGGTAGACAGCAAACCCGGTTGTCCGGTGTTTGTCGCAAACCTATAAAGCGGCTGAAGGCATAGGTGTAACGCCATAATAAACCACGATGCGGCTTGTTGACCTGTTGTGGTTATGCTTTTTGTAGTTGAGTATCCGTGCCGGAATTGTGATATTGTTTATCTCTGTTTTTATATTTTCGGTAAATGATAATAAACAAAAATGACTGCTGAGCAATATCATAGTTTGCTCAGCAGTCATTTTTATTTTGTGTATATTTTTATTTGTCTGTTTATTCAAGGTCAACCACCGTTATTCCGGCACCGCCAAACTGCACGTGTTCATCGCGGTAAGAAACAACGTTTGGCACGGTCGACAGATACTGACGGATAAGCTGGCGCAGTATGCCCGAGCCTGTGCCGTGCAGAATGCGCACGCGGCTCATGCCCACAAGTATGGCATCGTCGATAAAATATGTAACGGCGTTTATGGCTTCGTCGCCTCTCATTCCGCGCACGTCTATGTCCTGCTTGAAGTTCAGCTTGCGGTTGTCTATCGTCTCGCGCGTCTGTCGTCCCACTGAAGCGTAGGTCTTCGGCTCCTCCTTTTTGGGCATGTCGGCACGCTCCAGGCGGTCGGCACGCATCTTGGTGCGCATGTCGCCGAATATCACTGTGGCCATCTTGCCGTCGGTGCTTTCTATCCGTCCCACAGATGTAAGGCCCTTTATGCGCACTGTCTCGCCGGCTTCCAGCGGTGCGTCTTTCTCTTTCTTCTTCAGCGTTGCCTCTTTCAGTGCGGCAGCCGCGTCTTTGTTCTTCTCGGCCTTCTCCTTCTTGCGCTTCTCCTTTCTCTCCTTGCGCTCCTGTATCTGTTTTATCTTTCGGGCTATCATCTCGTCGTTGGCAGTAGTGTCAACCTCGTTGATTTCCTGCTTAAACGCGTTCAGTTCTTCCCTTATGCGCTTAGTCTCCGCCTTTTCGGCCTGACTCTCTCGTATCTCCCTTATGGCGTTCTCTATCTTCTTGTTGCTCTCGCGCAGCAGTTCTTCGGCCTGTTCCTTAGCCTTGCGTATCACGTCCTTTCGGCTCTGCTCCAGTTCCTTCACCTCGCTTTCATATTTAGCAATGGTCTGTTCCATTGTCTTCTCGCGCTGATGAATGTTCTGTCGCTTGTTTTCCCAGTAGCGTTTGTCGCGCACTATGTCTTGCAGATACTTGTCGCTCTGTATGTAGTCGCTTCCAACAATGTCGCTCGCGTCTTTTATCACCTCTTCGGGCAGTCCTATCTTGCGCGCTATCTCTATGGCAAACGAACTTCCGGGGTTGCCTATCGAGAGCTGGAACAGCGCTTTCATCTGCTGGCGGTCGTATAGCATTGCTCCGTTTACAACTCCTTCGTGGTCTTCGGCAAAGTGCTTCAGGTTCTGATAGTGGGTGGTTATTATGCCGTAGGCCTGTTTGTTGCAGAACTGCTTCAGCACGGCTTCGGCTATTGCACCGCCAATCTGAGGCTCCGTGCCCGTACCAAATTCGTCGATGAGCAGCAGCGTGCTGTTGTTGGCAAACTTCATCATGTACTTCATGTTCATGAGGTGGCTCGAGTATGTACTCAGGTCGTTCTCTATGCTCTGCTCGTCGCCTATGTCGATAAGTATGTTCTTGAATATTCCTGTGTGCGAGCGGTCGCCTACGGGGATTGACAGTCCGCACTGAAGCATGTATTGCAGCAGTCCGGCCGTCTTCAGGCAAACCGACTTTCCTCCGGCGTTAGGGCCCGATATTATCAGTATGCGCTTGTCTTTGGTCAGCATTATGTCGAGCGGCACAACCTTCTTGTCCTGCTTTTCTAACGACAGCTGCAGCAGCGGGTGGCGGGCCTGAATCCAGTCTATGTGGGGCTTCTTCCCGACTTCCGGCTCAATGCCTTTTATCAGCCGTGCCAGTTCGGCCTTGGCGCGTATCATGTCTATCGTAGCCAGAAACCTGTACGACTCCAGTATGGGCTTTACGTGCGGACGTACGAGTTTTGAGAAATCTGTCAGTATGCGTATTATCTCGCGGCGCTCTTCGGCTTCAAGCTCTCTCACCTTGTTGTTGGCCTCAACCACCTCGGTAGGCTCAATAAACACGGTCTTGCCCGATGCCGACTCGTCGTGTACTATTCCTTTAATCTTGCGCTTCAGGCCTTGCGTTACAGGTATCACCAGTCGGCCGTCGCGTATGGCAGGCGTAACGTCCTTGTCAACCAGACCTTCGCTCTGTGCCGAGCGCAGTATGCTGTATAGCGTGCGCGATATGCTGCCTTCGGTGCGCGACAGCTCGCGCCTTATGTTCTGCAGCTCGACCGATGCGCTGTCTTTCACCTTTCCGAACTTGTCGAGTATCTGGTCGATGCGCTGTATCAGTTGCGGAAATGTTATAATGTCTGCCGTCAGGCGGTGAAGCGCGGGGTAGGGGTATGTCCTTTCTTCCTCGTCGTCGTTGCCGTCCGTGCGGTTAAGATAGTTGACGATGTTGCATATCGTCTCGAGCGAACGCCTGAGGTCAAACAGTTCGCCCTCGTCGAGATGAGTGCCTTCAAGTCGCAGGCGTGCCACCGACTCGCGCACATCGAAGAAATATTGCATCGGAAAGTCGTCTGCTTCTTCTTGCAGCCGTCTGAACTCTTTCACCTGTTGCAGCCATTCGTTTATCACTTCTGCGTCGCTCGAGAATGTCATGTTGTCTATTCTCTCCTTGCCGAGTGTACTGAGGCAGCGCTCGCGCAGAAGCGTGCGGATTTCATCGAATCCTATCTTAGTTTCAAACGTCTTTGGATAAATCATGCTGCAAAGGTAGTGCAACCCTGCTGAAATGCCAAATAAAATCATCACATCTTTATATCGTGCGCATGTATGGCGCATTGATTTTCGCCGTGTTGCAGCATAAGAGTTGCCAAACTTCTGGCTTTAAGTATGTCTTTTTTACGTTTTAAAATATGTCTTTTCGCAGCATGATATGTGCCCTTTCGCAGTCAGAAAGGCATCCTTTTGCCTTCTGAAAGGTACCCTTTTGCCGTATGAAATGTATCCTTTTGTATGTTGAAATATGCTCTTTCGGCAGCACGCAGGTGTCTTTTTTATATTTCTCGGTTGTTGTTTTTTGTTTACAGTGCATATCCGTTCATATTGCCTTTTTCATGTTTTTCTGTATGTAAAGCATATAAATTCATTGCCGTTGACGCCTTTTCCTGATTTCGGTAGATATGTTTTTTGCTTATTCCTGCCGGAAGTTGACTTCTGGTAATCCTTTTACTGATATTGGTTGACTCAAATACTAAAAAAGTTTTGTTAAAAACTCGTCACTCGTCACAATGCGGTTTAACTCATTGAATGTCAGCTTGATAAGGCGTGACGAGTTGATCTTACAACTCATCACATCCCGCCATTTCTGCCCTTTTTTGCCCGAAATTCTTAACGTTTCGGCAGGTTGTGATAAGTAGTGTGACGAGTTGAAAATGCAACTCGTCACACTATAACGCTTTGATTGTCAGTGTGTTAAGCCCTGATGTGACGAGTGACGAGTTTTTAACAAAAACTTTTTCTCGTTTCTCGTTGTGTCGCCATGTCCGGCATCACCGCATGCTTTTAAGCCATTTAAAAGCGTATGAAATCACCATGAAAACAAGAAAAACACACTTTTTTTGAAAAAAGTCGCCAAAAAATTTGGAGATTACATAAAAACCCCTTACCTTTGCACTCGCTTTTGAGACACAAAGCTTGTCGATCCGACAATGGAGAGATGGTAGAGTGGTCGATTACAACGGTCTTGAAAACCGTCGTGCTGAGAGGCACCGGGGGTTCGAATCCCTCTCTCTCCGCCAAGCATTTAAGAAAACCCCTATAAATCAATGATTTGTAGGGGTTTATTCTTATGGTACATACAAAAATACATATAAAAATAAGGTGCAACCCATATTGATGGATGCACCTTTACTTTTACACTACAACCGCTTGTTCCGTAAAAGGGAAGTGGTTTTGTATGCAATAGTCTTACGCATTTGGTCAATGCTCGACAAAGGTACTAAATTTTCGCCGTTACTCCAAAGGAATAACCAAATCTTCATCCCAATCATCTGTAACGGTTATTGTGAAAGGCTTTTGGCTTATTATATCTAACAAATTACCCTCAACTATTGTTCGTCTATTCTTATAGAATCCAACTGAAACACTTGTTGCACCCAATTTTGCCCCGGCTTTATCATAAAGGGTAAATGTAATCGTGCGCCCTGTTTGTGGTAAGACGTAATAAACATACTCTTGAACGGTAGAATTTGAAATTGTCAAATAGTCGCTAAACGTTGTTGGTAAACCATCGTTGCCCTCATAGTATGCTTGTTCGCCGTAAACACTCCATTTGGGGTAATAATTTAGCGAAACTTCTATTTTTCCTATATCATTAGGGATTTCATCTTTAAGTCGAACAACCAATGCACCATTTAAGCGTGTAAGGTTTATATCTACATTATCCGTTTCTTGTTCAATAACCACTTCTTTTGTGCTAATAAATGAATCTTTATTTTTCGCATTTATCCAAAGTGAATTATAGTCACTATCATAATACATGCTTGCCGAACCGTTCTCATTCTTTGCTCCATACCCAAAGAATGTTGCTTTGTAAGTTCCTGCTGGCAACCATAATTTGATTGTACCAAAATCACTTCCGGCTGTTGTCAAAGTCTGAGTACCTTCGTAAACTTTTTGAGTGCTTGTATTTACAACACAATATGTGATGTTGGTCAAAATATCGCTTGCCGGAACGGTAGCACGCGAAATTGGTTCGACATCAACATCAAGCGTTGAAACACTAAATTCAACTTCATGCACCTTTTCTGTTGGTACAACTTCATTGTCATTACTGCATGAAATCAATGCAAGTAAAAATGCGACTGATAAACATAAATGCTTCATAATTGATAATTTTAATTGATTAAATAAGTAAGTAAGCATGAACAAAGGTATATATAAATAAAGCCACCAACGTTTAATTGGCGGCTTTATCATAAGCCAAACATTTCATTTTTCAATGCTTTTGAAATAATTGATTATTGAATGAATAAGATAATGGTTAGTTTGCAATTCATCAGGTGTTGCGCCTGTATCAGCTCCCAGATAACCATTAAAGATTTCAATTAATCGTTCTTCGATTTCCGCAAGGGAAAAATCCCTTAATGCTCCCGGCAACATACTATAATTTATTTGTGGTTAAGTCACTAAGATTCGCAACCAACTTGGCTTTAAAATTCTCCATTATCAATGAATGTAGTTGGTCTGTGACATTGCGCCATTTATCCCATTCTTCATTAAAACATTCTTCACCCCAATCACGTACCAATAATTCGTGCATTTTGTTACTTAAATCCTCAACCATCCCAAGACACACCAAATAATCTTTGGATTCGTTACTTAATTCCGTATTCTGCACGAAATTCACGCATCGGTTCATAGAACCTTTCTTTTCAATTGTACTTTCCATAATCGATAATATTTATTGTTCACTTTGTTGTGATGCAAAAATACAATAAATAAATGGTATATCAAAATATAAAATGTTGATATACAATAAGTTAGTGTTTTATAGTAACACACACAAGTTAATCACATAAGCCAAAAGTCATTGATAATTAACACTATAAAAAAGCGTTATGACACACCCAAATTTTTAAAAGATTTTTCCAAACCATATTTTTAAATGTTGTTTTTCTTTTCTCCGTATGATTTGCATTACCTTTGTGGCAAATTAATATATTATAGATGAAGAAATTTATTTCTCTTATTATGTTGTGTATCAACATTAACGTGTATGCACAACTATCAGAACGCACGGTTGCAGTTTTACCCCCCAAAACTGTCTGTCAGTATGACACACTAAGCAATTATCCGAAACAATGGTGTGATTATGTCGGGCAAGACATAATCTTTTTGCCTGTTGATACTACATATCATGCACTTTGGAAAGACTATAAATGTTTTTATAGTGATTCTTTGCTTAAAACTCACTATATATGTGGAGAAACACCGATAGAATATATCGACAATAAAAAGTTTCATATTCTTGATTATAAGGATATATCCCCATATAAAACCAATTACAAGCCCGGATTAGTATTTCAATTGTTATCAACTTCAAATGATACAATATATTGGCATATACCATATTTTTTGGACGGGAACAGCATAACAAACAATTATTATCAAGTTGTTTCCGATAAAACAAAAGAAAATAGATTGCCGATATTAATCGATTCATATATAAAGAGAATCCAAAAGTATATAGGGCAAACGTTTATTGCGAAAAACAATATAAAGAAACAAGATTTTAAGCAAATCGCATCAGGTAAATTTATAGATGGTGAAATGGTTGATATAAATACAGGTAAAGAACTAGATATAGCAAGACATCAAAAATTCACTTGTGTTGATGTTGCATTGCTCCCTGCAAACACACTTTTCAAGCAACCATTTCTAATCTTCAAAGATAGTCTAAACAACGAATTTCGTGTTTCTTTTATGGATTTTGGCGGAACATATAATGCTTACTACCACCGTTTGTGGTTAAATCGCTTTTATACTGAATCCGAATGGGATGCAATGATTAAAGAACGGGAACGATGGGCAAATGAAGAAAAGGCATTAGAAGAACGACATTTGCAAGAATGTGTCAAGCTATTTGGGAAAACGAAAGGAACAGTTATTGCACAAGGTAAAGTTCAAATTGGTATGAGTTCCAAGATGTGCAAATATGCGTGGGGTGAACCTGATAGCGTAACCCATGCGGAAACATCTTTTGGAAAAGTTGAACAATGGTTTTATAGTAAATTACCCAATAGGGGGAAATCCCTTTGTTTTACCAATGGAGTTTTGACGGCAATACAAGAATAATTATTTGACATACAACGCACCATCCGGGATTGAACCAACAAATTTCATGTTTTTAGTAGGTTTTTCGCCTAACCCCGGATAAATGGCGACAAGGGTTTTATTGTCCTTTACTATGCTTTCCAAATACAACATTGCTTTATCCCTATCCATTATCGCATAGGGTAAAAGTGCCACGACTGAAGAATATTCATTCTTGACGTCATGTGTCAAATGATAAAATAATTTTTCGCCTTTCAATGTAATTGTACTTGTTGTTGCAGTTTCATTCATTTTTTATTGCAATTGAATTATGCAAAGATAATGATTATCGGACAAAACAATGAAGCCCCCAAAGAATAAACTTTGAGGGCTAACCAATTAATCGGCTGCACGCTTAACGCCTGTAATCAGTTTTTCAAGCATTCGTGGCAATTCCCGTTCTGCAAGATGTTCGGCACTTGATAAGACATTGTAACCCCTTGCTTCGACATACGCGGCATAATTCATTCCGGCGACCACCACAAGGGCAACACCCTTGGTGTCTTTGCCTATTTGTTCGGCAAGTGTTTGCCCGGTTTTAACGCCCCTTGCAGCCGCTTCACTTTCCGCACCGCTCACCGCATCAAATTGGCTATGAATGGCGACACCATCAACAAAAACTTGATACCCGGTGGATGAAGTCAATGCCCCCGTCTGCATCATATAGCCTTTGTTGTTCCTTGCTTCCGTCAAGCACATTTCGCCAAGATATTGTAAATATCTAATTTGTCTTTTCACAACATCTTCACAAAAACTTTCAAGATACAAGCGGACATCATTTCTTGTAAAATTAGCCTTGGTTCCCATATCGTTTTAATCTGAAAGGCAAGGGAAAACCCGGATTCCCTTGCCTAATTATTAATCTTCTGATTCTAAATCATCATCTTCTTCAATAACGGGGTCAAAATTGATATTGCGTGGTTCAATCTGCAAATCACCATCATCATTTGAATGCAATTCAAACAACCCCATAGGAAAATACCGCATGGCATATCCTGCTTCAAATGACAAAAAATGCCCCGGTTGCTTGCGTATCTCATTCATGCCATTATAAAGAACTTGAAGTTCTTTGGCAATCTTTTGATGCAAGTCGAATAAATCTTTACCCGCTTTTGTGTTGCAAAACTCTTTGGCATTTTCTATAATTTCTTGTTTTGTCGAATCCAACAAATAAACACTTCCGTTTTCATCGATACCAATGCAACATAATAGTTCAGGGGCGGTAACACTCATTCCGTTATAAATAGTTGCCGAACCTTTGAATGGGAACAAGGCTTCATTAAACGCTTGTATCTTTTTATTATCCACTTCATCGGCAAGGGTTGCCAACCTCGAATCCATTTCATTGTAATTATTACGGGATTCATTGAAAAGTTGCATCAATGCTTCTCCATTGTTTGTGAGTGCATCAAATAAGTTTTCTTTGGTTACTTCAAGCCCCAAATCTTTTATGGCATTCGCCAAGATTGATAACGGTCTTACAAAATTCTCTTCAATGTTGAGAATGTTTGCTTGTGCAATATCAAGATTTTCTTTTACCAAATACTTTTCCATTGTCAAATCTCCTTTCCTTTGAATTTGTTTTGCTGTTTGTCATTAATCCATTGTTTAACTGCTTCGGACATTTGTTCTTCGTCCTTTTCTTGCTGCTCCTTTTCTATTATTGGGGCAAGTGTTTCTCGTACAATGGCGTTAATTGCTTCCTTTGTTTTTTCCGAAAATTCCATTTTTGTATGTACTTTTGTTGTTTGACATTTAGTTTTATTCAAAATCGTGTACAAATCAATTGATTATGGATTAAAGTTAAAGTGCAAGTCGGACTTTAACGTTGTTTCTTCCTTACGAATCATCTATTATTTCCATATTATTGTATTTTAAGTACCTGGTTATATTTAATAAGTTTTCCTCTGTTTTTCAATGACTTTAATAACCGCATCATCCATTGCGCATTTGACAACACGACCACCGCCGACATAATGGTTCACGCAAACTTTTGCCCGGTCGCTTGCACAAACATTGACAACGGCATCATCAAATACATCAATGACCACAAAGGCATTGTCTTTTGCAATGACATTCAATTTGGCATTGTGCTTGGCGTATATCTCGCACACGTTGAACCCGGTTGTTTCGATACGCCCACAAGTTGCCCCAAGACACACGCATTTGGGCTTATTTTCGATTTTTATATCATCGTCAAGGAAAACCCCGTATTGTTCCATTTTGCCCTTGAAATGCGTTCTAATGAAGCCGTTGTCGGGGTAATCATTGGCAAGGCAAAAATCAATGCCTTTCAAATACATTTGCGCCATCGCATTTATATTGTCACCGTTCAATGACTTCAATTCATTGTACCACGGTTTGCAAATGCCTTTTTTCTTTGCTTGCCTTGCAAGTTCTTTCGCTAAATCCATATCGTTTTGTTTTATAGTGAAACATATCGGGTTATGACAAACCTTGCGCCCGCAAGGAATCGCCTGTTGAATTACGTTCAAGGATTGTGATAATTCTTTCTATCCCTGCCAAATAACGATTGTAAGCCGTGTTGTTCGCAATGGTGTTCAAGGCTTGCAATGATTGCCGCAATACCTGTGTTGCTTCCATTTGGTTTATTCGGATTGCGTTCATTTGCCCGGCTATAATGTCGGCGGTTTCTTCCGTAACGCCTTTGACCGCGCCCGTCAATGAATCTTCCGAATCATCGTCAATCTCCAAGGCTTTGAACAAATCCTTGTAAACATCCAATGCTTGATTGTAGTTGTTCGCCGCCGCTTGAACTTTGGCTTTGAAATCTGCAATCTCGGCATCCGTCAGACCATCAAAAATGAAGTTGTCACCCGACCAATACCCCATATCGGTGTAAAGGCTATCCAATGCGCTTTGCAATTGGTTTTCAAGAAACTTCTTTTTCAATTGGTTTACAATGGCATTTTGCAAAACTTCATTAACCGTTTGTTCAAAGGCATTCGCCGCATCTTCACCAGCTTTGAATGCTTCCGTAAGGGAATCCGCCAATGTTGATGCAAAATCCTTTGCGTTGGTCTGCAATATGTCATTGGCGATTTCGTCATACATATCTTGAATTTGTCGGTCAAGTTCCGCTATTTGGTTTTGGTAATCTTGAATTTTCCCGTTGTCGGTGTGTTTCTTGGAATACTCATCATTTATCATGCCACGCAAATGGGCTTGTTGTTGTTCCATGTTGTGAATCAAGCCCATTTGGTTGTTGTACACTTCCGCACCCAAAGCCTTATCAACCGCCCATTCAAGTTGTTCATAAGACGCTTTCAGCTTGTCGATTGCTTCTTGGTGTCGCTTGATTGACTTTTCCGCCTTTCTGTCACGGCTGTTGAACAAGTCAAATGCGGATGAAAGCAAGCCGATTGAACCTTGAATGATAGACAAAGGGTTGCCCGTTGCGATACCGCTTGCAACCTGACCCGCTCCATCCAATATGCCGCCAATGTCACCGATAATGGCTTGTGTTTGCTCATCCATTGTGACACCCATCTTTTCCAACCCGGACGTTACGGCATCGAAAGCACCACCGACAAGTTCAATCGCACCGCTTGCGCTTTTGAATACATTTGTAAGGGCTGTTTTCTTGCTTGCTTCATCTTCTGCCTTGATATAGTCTTTGATAGAAGAAACCAAAGAAGAAAAAGGATTACGTTCTTGGATTTCTTTCTTCATCTTCTCTATATTGCCCTTTAAGGTTTCAAGGTCTTTCGGGTCAAACTCGATACCAAGGTAAGCCCCATCAAGATTGTTGATTTTATCAATCAATTCTTGAAGTTTCTTGGTACTTATTTCGTCAAGGTCGCCAAACATCAATTCCCAATCCGGGTGTGCTTGCAATTCGTCAAGGGCGAATTTTGAAAGTGCCTGTGCTTGCGCACGGTCTATCGCTTCGACCATTTCCGTGTTCCCGGCTTCCTGTGCCGCACGCCGCTTTTCGTCATAATCATCAATGATTGCTTGCTTGCGTTCCTCAAACGTGCCATATTCGGCAAGCATCGCATCATAATCGACACCGCCAATGTTTCGGACATCCTTATTGTATTGGTTTGTCCTGTTTTGAATGGCATTGTCAATTTCCGCACGTTGCGCATCCGTTGTCGCCTTTTCACGTTCACGCATCATCAAGGCGACATCATCATTGAATTGTTGTTCAAGACGGCGTTTTTGCTCGACATAAGAAGCATATTCTTCAAGCAATGATTCCGTTTCCTGCCTTAATTGGTCTTGGGCGTTTTCTTCCGCTTCATTGAGGGCATCCGCCTTGGCATTGTCAAGTTCCGTTCCATCGCCGGACAATTCCTTGCGTTTCTGCTCAATGATATTGAGCATATCAAGGACGGTTCGTGCATTGGTTAATTGGGCATTCAATTCTTCGTTGAATGCTTCCAATACGGTTGTCCGTGTTTCCTCTGCAATGGCATCATTGAGTTGGCGCAATTGCTTGTTTTGTGCCTTTGTGCGGTTTGCAACGTCAATTTGCAAAATTTGGTCACGTTGTTTCTTCAAGTAATCAATATATGTTGCCCCCTCTGCAAGCAATTTTGCAAATTCCTGATTGGCTGAACGGACAAGGACTTCATCGCCCGAATTTACCCACTTTTGGAAACGCTGATATTCGGCTTTATACTTGTTCAGCTTCTCAATGAATGGGTCTTGGGTGTTGGTGCTTGTCTTGGTCGTTGTTGTCGCCTTTTTCCCGGTTATCGCATCCGCTTGCTTTTGCAGCTTCTCGATTTCCCGCATTTTCGCCTTGTATTCATCATTATTAGTAAGATGTTTTAAGGCTTCTTGTTCCGTTTGAATCGCTTTTTCGATTGCCCCTAATGTTCCTTTTTCGTAAGTATCAGTTCCGGCAATTCCTGCTTCTTTGAGTTTTTCCCAACCCGCACTTTCTGCGGCGGCTGCATCCTTGAACAATTTTTCTATATTGGTTCTTAAATCTATAACCTTTTGTTCTTGTTCATCCTTTTTCTTATTATCAACTTCCACATAATACCCCGTGCCAAATGAACTTGTCTGAATCCATTGGCTTGTTTTTTCCGGCATCGCTTGAAGTTTTTGTTCTTCTTCAAGTAATGTCTTTACTTTTTCTTGGGCTTGCTGAACAAGGACAATTGCTTTTGCCTTATCTATTTGAGCCTGAACAAACGCATCCTTGCCCTTATTAAGCAAGTTTTCAGCATCTACCACATCAAGCACCGCCACACCCAATTCATCAAAAGCTGCCTTGTTTTCCTCAATGAACTTCTTTTTTGCGTCCAAATCATCGCCAAGGGCATTCCACTTCAAGGACAAATCTTCAATTGTGGCAATAGGCTTATATGCGTTTTCGGCAAGGGATTTATAAAATTCCTGTGCCGCTTTCTTGCCCTCATTCGCCTTGCTGACAAAGTGAACAATAACGCCAACCAAAGCCGACAATGCGGCTGCAATCCATCCGAACACCGGGATTGACTTAATAGCCGCCCCGACCATACGGAAAGCCCCGGCAAGACCTATATTTGCAGCCGTACCAGCGACCGCCGCTGCGGTTTGCGCCCCGGTTGCGACCGTGTTTGCTCCTTGGGCAACCGTGTTCCCGGTTTGTGCCGCCGTATTTGCTTGTTGTGCGGCTGTATTGGCGGCTGTTGCCGCCGTGTCCGCAATGGTTGCGGTGGTATCTGCAACGGTCGCCGCTGTTGATGCAACTTGTTCACCCCTGCCGACCGCCAATAATTTGTTCCACCATTCTTTCAGTCCGTTGATGGTTACAAGTTGGAATGCTTCATCTTTATCAAGGGCAAGTTGCACTTCTTTAAGTCCGATTGTGACCGCCATTAAGGACTGCACTTTAAGCATTATCTTTTGCAGATTCTCGTTTCCGCCGCTAAACAAGGCAACTGCACCTTGTGCCGCCGAAAATGCGCCTGAAACGCCCGAAAGCCCCGACAACAAGCCATCCCACATCCTTTCACCTCGCTTCAACATATTTTGTTGGGTGGTGACGGCATCCATTGCTTCCGACAATTCGCCCATTTGTGCTTGAAGTTGCTTGTATCTTTCGGAACTTGTGTCGCCCGCAAGTTCCAATTGCATCAATTCTTCACGCACTTCACGCAAGCGGGTGCGGAAAGACACGTGGGATTGTGCCGCATTTTCGGCTTCCTGTGCCGCCTTTTCAATCTTTTGCGCTTCATCTTCCAATGCATTTGATTGGTTGCGCAACTCATTCAAAAGCTGCTTGCGAACCGTCACTTCACCTTTGATTGCATCCGCACGGTCTTGTAAGGCACGGTAATCATCATCACGCCCGGACATGAAAGCATCGCTTGCCGCATGACTAACACGGTCATATTCGGCACTCAACTTTGCAATCGCTTGTTCGTGTTCCTCACACGCCGCACCAATTTGCCCAAGTGTCACACGTATTTGGTCAAGGCTTGAAGCCGCACCGCTCGTTGTCCTTTGCAAATTGTTCAATTCGTTCATCAAATCGACAAGACCTTGCTTTTCGGCATCCAATTCTTGTTTTACCGAATTGGCTTGTTCGATAAGTTGATTTTGTGCATCGCCCGGTTCAATTGCGTTTATTTTGGCGGTCAGGTCATTGTATGAATTTTCCAAATCCTGAATCACCTTGCGTTGAATCTCGATACACTCGACCATTTCTTGTGTGGTCTTATCCATCACATCGCCACTTCCGGCAACGGCATCCGAAAAGCCTTGCACACGCCGCAATGTTTCGTCAATAGCCGCATTAAGCTGACCATTGTCTAAAATGGATTTGAAAGATAATGACCCGTTGTTTATTTCTGCCATAACTATTTATTCTCTTTTATTATACCCTCAAATGTCATTAACTTGCATATTGCCCGCCCGGTGAAATACGATATTGCCACCATCATTTCTTCAACCTCGGTTAAATTATCTTTTTCCAACAGGTTGTGGACTTCTGCTTTTGCTGCTATTCGCAAATAATTCAAATCATTCAAACCCGAATATCGCTTTGCTATATCATTGAGTTTTTCGATTTGGTCTTTACTTATTTTTTGCTCCTTTTCTTTCATTTTTGAACTGCTTTTTGTATGTAAGACAATATATATGATTTGCAAATCATTTAATTTTAAGTATTTACGCATTCGGTTCAAAGTGCTTATGCGACTTGAACCCATTTTATGACAAGTCCAACTTTCGCTTTAAGTCTGCAATTTCTTTATCCAATTCTTCATCGGAAATTTGCAAAAACAAATCTTTACCGTCTTTACCCGTCACTTCGGTTGTTTGCCTGTTTCTCCAATGCTCCGGGTCGGTATTGGTCAATGTGAATATGATTGCCGCCGTATCTGCCTGAATATGCTTCTTTGTGGTTATTTGTTCTTTGATTATCGGTTTCGGCTTGCCTTGCGCATCCTTTTCCCGTCCCGGAACTGTAACAACTTTTGTTTCGGTCACTTCATATCCTTGTATTTTCTTCATCAATGATTTCTTGGCTTCAACTTTCATCTTATCCAATAATTCATTTGAAGCATCTTCAACAGCTTGTGCAAATTCGGGGTTATCATGCTGCCATTGATAGAATGTTTGACGTGTAATGCCTACATTGTTGCACACTTCCGTAATCGTATATGTATCGGAACGAATCATTGTTAAGATGTGTTCCACTATTTTTTTGTTGTACTTCTTCATGTTTATTCCTTTTTTAGCCGGATTTTGTCTATTTTGTCAGTTTACTTCTCCCATATTGCCGTGATTTTGCTTGCCCAATACTTACTTCCGTTTTCATCAGGGCTTGCCTGTAAAAAGTGAATTGGCAATCTATCTTCTTGCATTGCATGAATCAAGACTTCATCAATGAACGGTGCTGCAACAACCCATCGGCGTTTGGTTTCTGCATCATTTCTTAATTGCCCGGTTTTGAATGAGGCTTCAACCGCAAATATTGCTTTCAAAGCTGCGGCAAGTGGAATGGTCGTTTGATTCACTTCACATAATATTTCCGTCACATAATTATCGGTGTGCAACATTGTTATTCGTGCAACCTCATTGCCATCCCCGGCATAGATTTCAATTTTGGGTGTACTAACCAATTCACCCCAATCACACATTGAAGATATTTCCGAAAGGTTATCTTTAAGCCATTCGGCATATTGTTCGGTATTACCTATAAAGATGTTATTTGTGTTCATATTTTCCGCTTATAAGATTAAACCCATTCGTCATTGCATTTTTTATTGGCGCTTGTTTTTCTTTGCGGATGAACATTATCACGCTTTGACCATGTTACAATTGCCATGCGCCAATCTTTCATTTTGTTTTTACCGACCATCCAACCATTGCTTTCGTAAAAGGCAATGAATGTTTCCGCATCAATTGAATATCCTTTTTCATCAATGAAAGATTTAACTTCTTGTATAGTGGGCGGGGTAAAACGGGACGTTTTGCCCTTACTCTTTTTAATACCAATTACATTATCACTATCATAATTATCATTATCAGCTTGATTTGCTTTAGTGTTGCTTGCGCTTGCTTGGCTTTGCTTGGTGTTGCTTGCATTTGCTTCAACATTTAAGCAATTGCTTGCATTTGCTTGGTTTTGGTTTCTATTGCTTGCGCTTGCTTGGCTTTGCTTCAAGTTTGCCACGCGTTGATTGCCGCCATTTCGCCCGGCTTCTGCCCGTTTCTTGCACACTTCTTCATACTTAGCACAATCACGGTCAATTTGATTCTTAAAACCAAGGAACAAGGCTTTTAGAAAGGGATTTTCGATATTTGGCATAATTCCGGTTCGTGCATACCTCAACACATCAAGGAACAGAACGCCCCTTTCTGCATCCGGTATAACTTCCAATTGTTCCAAACAATCGGTGTATATAACAAAGCTGTTCTTTTTCATAATATCGGTGTTTTTATAACATTGGAATTGGTGTAAAACCTTATTGCAGTCCACAACGCATCGCCTAACACCGTATTGAACTTTGGTTCTTCCCGTGTAAGGACATAATTTTTAATAGCTTGATGAATATCAAGCCGTTCTTTACTATTATCGTATGGTTTTATTGCATCATAGACTATTGATGCTATAATGGGTTTCCCCTGATTGAATTTTGTTCTTTTATCATTCATAACAACAATTACTTTTTGGGTGAATTAAAGTGATTGTTGCGAAAGCCCCGGAAATTGCACAAGGTGTTGCATTCCTTGTGCCGTTGTTATGAATGCTTTAATTCAATCCAAAATCGTTTAACCCTCTTTTGACGTTCACCGACCGTAACCCATTCATCTTTTATTGGGATGTTGTACTTTGTTCGCAAAATACTTATATACTTAGTCAAACAAACCGTGTGATTTGAAAAGACTGCATCAAGTGCGGTTAAAAAACGACCGCTTGCAAGTGCTTGATATACGCTGCGAATGTCTGAATTTTCTTTTGTTCCGGGCAATGCTTCTTCTACCGATGGAACATAATCAATAAACTTTTCCATTGACCAAATGTTTTTAAGATTAATAACTATCTGCGTTTCGCTTTTGAAAGACCGTCCAACACTTCGTTGGGTTTGAAAATCAAAACACGCCCACATTGTATGTATGGGAACAATTTTTTGTTTTTCATTCTAATGGCAGTCGGTTGTGAAACTCCTAAAAATTCCGCCAATCCCTGAATGCCCCGAATTAATCTTTGCTCACTTTTGGGCGTTTCTTGTGATGATTCTTTTAGCCCCCTTTCTTCCAAAGCCAAATTAACGGCTTCTTTTGCAAGGGCAATCAAATCTTCCTTGGTTGTCATTATTACTTCCATATTTTTACCAATTACAATGTCTTTGACATATTGTTTTATAGTGCAAAGTTCCCTGTTTATTCCTTGAACGCCAAAGATTATGTCTTTGAGTTATACTTTGATTATCAACATTTTGAATGGTTCAAAAAGACATTCCTACATACAAAAAATGCCGGAATTGATTGTTTTATTTAATACAATCATTCCGACAAAAGAGAAAAAAAGCGGGATTTAACCCCGCCTATAAATTAGAAGAAATAATGTCTATTCGTTGAAATATTGTTCTAACTCATTTTTA
>ENA-OYXD01000027-OYXD01000027.1-human-gut-metagenome-genome-assembly--contig:-NODE-27-length-87674-cov-20.222943_pt1 | contig 87674 bp, 77 predicted proteins | sample MGYA00244818_ERZ653412 | MGnify/ENA primary metagenome ERZ653412 (study PRJEB26926, sample SAMN06165146) | human gut metagenome | biome: ENVO:00009003; feature: ENVO:2100002; material: ENVO:00002003...
CTACACTTATGCGATCGTCGGCAGCGTCAGATGTGTATAAGAGACAGGTTGATGTTTCTCTATATGAGTGTCAAAAAAAGTTCTGCAAAAGGCATCCGCAATACAGAAAGATTCTATAATTTTGTATTCTATTATTATTTGTCTAAAACATTGAGCTAATCCGGCAGAACGGATTTCCGTTATATGCGAAAATAACTATAGTAAACGCAATTTGGTGTATTACCGCAAATTATATTTGCATATCAAGAATCAAGAGATTGTGAACGCACGTGTTCACAATCTGATATGATAAAACACCAGACGTATCATGAACGAGGTAGAGCCGGAAGCAAGGAGAATGTATCTGAAGAAGGATTCTGAGCAGATATAGAGCGTAAGGACTTTAAGCTGTAATATAAAAAATGTGAGTTAAATACAAATAACCGCACGTGGATAAAATCTAATTAATGTGCAGGGCGGGTGTGTACATCTTAATGTCACTTTGTTGCCAGCATATGTATAAAATTATAATGACATGAGAATATTTATCGCAATACGATTTACAGAAGCATTCAAATCTTCAATATTGGATGCGCAGGACGGACTGAAGGAATATGGAGTAAGGGGCAACTATACGCAGCCGGAGAACCTGCATCTTACGTTGGCATTTATCGGCGAGACGGAAAGGGTGGAGGAGATAAAGGCAGCTGTTGATGCCGTTAAATTTGAACCGTTTGTAATCAGAACGGGCAAGATGGGATGCTTTAACGGCAGAAGCAGGGTGGTGTGGCTCGGCATAGAAGGCGAGGACAAGGTGAAGGCTATAGCGCAACAGCTGAGACGCAATCTTGACCAACGTGGCATTGACTATGCAAAGGGCAAGTTCAGTCCGCATATCACTCTTGTGCGCCAGCCGTCGGAAATGCCTCTTGACATCGACGTGGAGAGCGAAAGCATGACTGTAAGCAAGATTTATGTAATGAAGTCGGAACGGATCAATGGACGGCTCGTTTATACGGCCTTGTAATTGGTTGATGATAAATCAGCGCAACTGAGCCTGAAGAATAGAGAGGGAGTTTTGTAACATTAAAATTACGAACTGATTCATAATTATAATTTGATTGCAGTTATAGGTTGAATTTTGAAAATAGTTAAAGTTATTATGAAACTTAGACGCATAATATTATTTTATTTTGTATGCCTCGTAGGTGTTGTCAGTGCATTTGCCGCAAACGGTCATGAGATAAGATTTATTTATTGTTCTGACCTTCACTACGGAATAAAGCGACAGTTTAGAGGAGATAAGGTTGATGCCTATAAGGTCATTGGCGAGATGGTGAAGTCGTTTTATCTGCTCAATAAAACAGATTTGCCCTCTGACGGAGGAGTTGGTGAGGGAACAAAGTTTGGCGAGCCGGATTTTGTTGTGTGTACTGGCGATATATCGAACAGAATGCATGATGAGGTGTGGCAGGCATGTAGATCATGGAGGCAGTTTGAAAAAGACTGGATAGAAACACTCGGATGTCCCATATATCTTGTTCCCGGTAATCATGACATATCAAATGCCATAGGATATCCGAAGAAACTTACACCTGCCAAGGATGAAACAAGTGCTATAGAAATATACAATCATAACATGCCGGAATTTGGCAGTCGGAAAATTTCGTCTTTTGATTATACAGCCAATAAAGTTCATTACACTTTTATAAAAGACAATCTCCGGTTTGCCTTTGTGGGGATATGGCCGGACGGTTTTATGCGTTGTTGGTTAGACAGCATATTTAAAGATGACCCGGCAACATCCACAATACTCTTCGCACATGATCCGGTTGAGGCTGATGCCAAACACTTTACAAATCCTAACTTTCCGTATGACATAAACAGTAAGGATAAATTTGAAAACCTGTTGGGCGATACGTGTAGCGTAAATGCCATTGACATGAGGCCTGTTGGCAACTGGAACAGGCTGGAGAGGTTTGTAAAGTCTCATCCTCAGATAAAGGCATATTTCCACGGAGACTGCAACTATAATGAATTCTATGACTGGAAGGGCACGGAGGGAAGCATATCCTTGCCTGTGTTCAGGGTTGACTCGCCGATGAAGGGAGAGTTGTCGGCAGACGATGAAAGCCTGCTTTCATATCAGGTGGTATGCATAGATACAGAAAGCAGGGTCATAACAGTGAGGGAATGTCTTTGGAACAGAGATGGTAAGACTTCTGTAAATTGGGGCAAGATAAGGAGCATTTCATATTGATGATGTCAGGTGATGACCTTATGGTTATTTATCTTTGATAAAAGCAGTTTTTAACCTATCTCCCGCGTGAAAGATTATTGTTGCAGATATCTGCCGCTTCTGACAAAATCAACAAGTTGCTGCTCGTATTCTGCTTCGCCCTGAATGTAATATTTACGGCTTACATGCTGAAACTTCTCGTATATCTTTTCGGCCTTGCTGCTGTCTGCTTCGTGTATCATGGCGAGGGCGTATTGAACGCGCAGGGCTGAAGGACGGAAGACAGACTGCACTTGCAGGTATTTGCTGATTGACTTGTCCAGCAGCCTGTTGATGTCTTCAGGATAGTGGGGACGTATCAGCGTGAGGTAAATGCGCTCCAAGGTCAGTTCGTTGCGGTAGATAGTAACCATCCGGCTCATGTGCGGCTCGGCGCGCTGCATGATGGCGTTGGCCTTGCCGAAGTCCATGTGCAGCATGGCTAACGATAAGTCGGACGAAAGTGCCATGACGTGTATGGGGTTGCTGAAGTTGATGTCGCGGTCGTCGCACATGTATGTCATGGCCTCAAGCCGTGATGTGTCGTTCTGCATAAGATATCCGATGAGGCGCATGGAGCGCAGAAACACCATCGTGGAAAACTCGTCTTTGTGAAGATTGAGCATGTTAAGGCCGTCGTTGGGCAGCCCGGCCAGCTTGTTCGGGATGCCGTTCATGACAATGAGATACAGTCCGGAGATGATGATGCACAGCAGAAAGACCGTTGTGACTAGCGAATGATGTGCCGACGGCATGAACATAATGACAGATGCAATCACCGTGAGCAGAATGTTGGCCAACACGCCGCCAGCATTATATAGGGCTATGCCGAAGGGCGTGTCGCCGTTTTCGGGCGGCAGCATAAGACACTGGCCTGCTGCTCCGGCCATGCTGAAGCGCGACAGACGGAAACGGCCGTCGCGACGGCTCAGGACAACGCCCATAATCATAAACGACAGAAACTTCCAGCCGCGCGCCATGGCAGCAAGCATGTGGCCTGCTTCGTGGATGATGATGTGTATGATGAAAGATAGAATGAAGAATATCGCTGCCAGGAGTATCGTGAGAAACACGTCGGCTGCTGATATGTCGGCATGAAGCGCAGGCTTGATGATTTTGCCTATGACGAAACCAACTCCGAAGCCTATGGCTATTCCGCCAATAAATAATGCTGCTATGCGTAATGTCTTGTGGAGAAATGTCTTTTTTATGTTTCCCATGTTTCAGTGTATATTCTTTTGTCTGACTTATTTCGTTCGCGGCTCTGTTGCACAAGAGCCATTGTTTCAGTGATGCTGACGGCACCGGCATCTTATGATGCTGCAAAGATAGCGTAATAAATTTAAGAAATAAAACAGAAAACGAAACTTTTGCACAGCAGTAACAGAGATGTAATGTAAATTGGTTATTAGACCACACATAGTTTTATCAATTTTGTGCATTAATGTTTTCAGCCCGTCTTATTGTTTCTATTGGCGCAAGGCACCATCAGCAGATTTATTGCCTACCAGAAGTATGAAAGCCAAAGATTTTGCGGCAGAGATGACATCTGTTAATTGGCCCCCGATTCGCAAGCACTACGTTTGGTATTGTGCCGGCTGATTTGCAATCTGCCGGAATTGAGTATCAGAACCGAAGGTCAGCGTAGCTAATTTATTTAATCCGATTACTTTCTATTTGACATCACCTTATACTTTTAATGCAAACTTAGCATTAGATTTTTCATTACTCACTTTCATAATACAGCTGTACTTTTAGCGGATCTCAAATTATCTATGCTGACCTAAGGTTCTTATATTCACTTCCGGCGGAGCACAAACATTGAAAAGAATCAACAAGGAATTTGACTTTAACTCCTAGCCCACCTTTGTAAGCGATAACTACTTTAACTCCTGACCCGAAAGCACAGATCAGTCGGAATGATAGCAACGTAGTGCTTACGTAACGTAGATTTTGTGTATTAATGCTTTCGGCCCGTCTTTTTTTCTATTGACGCAAGGCACCATCAGCAGATTTATTGCCTACCAGAAGTATGAAAAGCCAAAGATTTTGCGGCAGAGATGACATCTGTTAATTGGCTCCCGATTCTCGCATTTTAACATGTGTTGTTACTGTGTTACAAACACTCTCCAGCTGCCATCCTTCTCGCCTCGTTCAACGTATTTTTTCTGTATGAGTTGATCGAGCAGTTTCTGAATGGCTGTGATGCTGATGCCTGTAATTTCTTTCATGTCAGCCAAGGTAAGTGTCGGTTCAGTTTGCATAGCATTCAGAATCTTTGTGTAATTTGGGGTTCGGAATGCAATGCGTTCACCATCATACCACCACACATTTTCATTTCTTTCGCTAACAAACAATACATCGTTATAAACCTCTGTTGCAACCAAATCTCTGAAATATTTCAAAAAAGGACGGATATCCTTAATTTCTGCGTGAGCACCATCACTAGGGACAGGCCCAACTTCGAGATCTGTTTGATGCAGAGCCTCCAGATACTCACTCTTCTTGCGACTGCGAACAACGATCATCGGGTAATTATGGCGAGTTAGGATAAAGTTTGTCATCAGTCGGGCAATACGGCCATTTCCATCTTCAAAGGGATGAATGCGTATATAACGGTAATGGAATAACGCTGCCAACTCTACAGGTGAGAGTTTTCCTTCTTGCTCAGCCTTGTTATACCAATCTACCAAGTTTGCCATTAGGTAGGGAGTCTCTTCCGGCGAAGCATACTCAAACCTGTCGCCGTATCTTGTAATGACACTATTTGGCCTAGTCTTATACTGACCAGCGTGTATTACATAACTTGTCTGCACGCCACCAGGAAGATTACGAAATACCGTGTAATCTTCACGAAGTAGAGTCTTGTGTAAAGTTCTTATAAAATTTTGAGTCAAAGGAGTTTCTTTCACTCTAGCTTCCTCTGTCATCATACGAAGTCCAACGTTGCTTGCAGTCATCTCTTGTACGTCACGCACATCAGCCTCGCCAATCACTTTACCAAAGAGCAACAAAATTTCCGTCTGACCATAGGTCAGTGTATTCCCCTCAATGTGGTTGCTGTTGTAGTTGAAGTCAACTGTAAAACGACGGCTAAGCCTCTCCCTGTCCTTATCAGACAATGGTTGCAGCTCTTGCCATGCAGCCAATGCTTTCTTGATATTTAGGTATTTCATACGCCTCAAAATTTATTATCATGACTGCAAATATATAAAAAACTTTGAATATGGTTATATATATACAACCTTTTCATGCTTTTTGCGACATGTCGAATAGTAAAATTGGAGATTTATCGCTCCAATACCCAATTATGTCTATTGGCTTTATTTTGTTCCTTATCTAAAATTATGGATTTGGAATAGCAGGCAAAACAGCCGAACTCATTCCATAATAGCCCAATAGTAAAAAAGCAAGAAGCTGCTTAAAAACAATCGATTATCAGACCGTACATAGTTTTATCAATTTTGTGCATTAACGTTTTCAGCCCGTCTTATTGTTTGCTTTTTCTTGACATAGCCCGTTATATCAAGAAGAGTCTGATGAAAATCTGCTTAATGTAAAGCCAAAGCGCCATGTGTTTTCCATTCGCAAGCACTACGTTTGGTATTGTGCCGGCTGATTTGCAATCTGCCGGAATTGAGTATCAGGATTTATTTAATCCGATTACTTCCTATTTCTTGTAGTAAAACATTGACTTGACTAACGTCGAACTTCGTTTTCAGTGCAGCTAATTATGAAACGCTGTTCGGCGTTAGCCAATTATAAAAGTGTCTGCAAAAAAAATTGACGAAGAACCGCTCGATATAAAACAAAAATGCAGACCGGATTCTTATAACGATTTTGTTTTAATGTAAACCTGAACTCGGCATAAGAAAAACGTATCAGCGGCATAAATGTACAGGCAGGAATGCTGACAGCCATAAATACCGGCCTGTTTGCCGGTAAAAACTGTGCCGTTTCTGCATCAAAAGTGGCCTGTTTTTAGACCGTAAACGATAGGTTAATGATTTGAAACATATACGCATTGTTTTGCTTACAGTCTTCTTTATGGAGATTCTTTCTCTGATTGTTTCTTAATGAAGAATATGTGTTTTCCTTTCAGTTTTTTGCCTTTAAATTCTATGAGGCTTTTTATGCAGGCTTATATGAATGAGAACATTTGTGGCAGTTTTGTTTTATTGCCGTCAGAAAATAAGTACGGATGTTTTTGATGAAGAATAAAAAAATATTATCTTTGCAGTTAGACAAGTAAGGGCAGAGAACCCGTACATGTCATAACGGCGTACTGAAAGGCTTACGGCATTATGCCGGACAAAAACGGCAGCACACAGTTGACGAAAAGGGGCGGGGGATGGACAGATGTACTAAGGAGCAGCGGCACAAAAACATGGCCGCCATACATTCGGCAAACACAAAGCCGGAGATGATAGTCAGGAAGTATCTGTTTTCACGCGGATTCAGATACAGGCTGAATCATCCGCGCCTGCCGGGACATCCAGACATAGTGCTGCGCAAGTATCGCACGTGCATTTTTGTGAACGGCTGCTTCTGGCATGGACATGAAGGGTGCAAGTATTTCAAGATGCCAAAGAGCAACGTTGACTTCTGGGCAGCCAAGATAAACCGCAACAGGCAGCGCGACAAAAGGGTGCAGCAGGAGCTGGCCGCCATGGGATGGCACTGCATGACGGTGTGGGAGTGTGAGCTGAAGACAGACAGGCGTGAACAGACGCTGACGTCGCTCGAATACACCTTGAACCATATATATCTTGGCGACCGCACCGTGAGATACTCTCTGCCGGAATACGACTGCGGCATGATGGCGGCAGAGACCGAGCCTGAATATGGGGCGGCGGATGATGACGACGGGGCGATGATATAACGCATAGAATTAACAGCTAAACCGGAAACAAGAAAATAAATCTTTACAACTGTATGAGTTAAAAAACTAAATAGCTTATGTTTTAAGTGTAGAATTTGCTAAATTTGCGGCAGAAACAAGTATTGTGTAGATGAAAGATTTTGCGGCTATAGATTTTGAGACGGCCAACGGCGAGCGCAGTTCGGTGTGCAGCGTGGGCGTGGTGGTTGTGCGTGACGGTGAGATTGCCGACACGTTCTACTCGCTTATACAGCCCGAGCCAAACTATTACACCTATTGGTGCAGCAGAGTGCATGGCCTGACGCGCGAAGATACCGAAGAGGCACCGGTGTTCATCGAGGTGTGGAAGCAGGTGGAGCCGCTCATTGAGGGGCTGCCGCTGGTGGCTCATAACAAAGGCTTTGACGAGGGCTGCCTTAAAGCCGCGTTCAAGGTTTATCAGATGGATTATCCCGACTATTGCTTTTACGACACCCTTGCCGCTGCCCGCAGGGCTTTTCCCTGTGCAGAGAATCATCAGCTGCATACTGTTGCAGCCCTTTGTGGTTACGACCTCACGATGCACCATAATGCCCTTGCTGATGCCGAGGCCTGTGCATGGATTGCAAGAGAGATATTGTGATGCTGCAATGTTGTGGCACATATACTGAGAATGAATAAAAGACGGAGTAAGAAAACAAGTCGAGTGTGTAATTGCTAAACAAAGAAGAAAAATGAAACCTATTGTAGCCATAGGAGATGTTCACGGTCTTGAAAAATGGAGAAGCATAGTTGATGAGCACGAAGACTGCACAATCGTGTTCCTGGGTGACTATCTCGACCCGTATGAATACATTACGCGCAGGCAACAGCTGGACAACCTGTGTGACATCATAGAACTTAAGAAGCGGCGCATGGACGACGTGGTGCTGCTTCTTGGCAACCATGACCTGCATTATTTCTGCGACAGGGCCCTGCCCGGCTCGCGCTACGACTTTCAGATAGAGAGGTTTGCCGAGGCTATGTTCAACGCCAACATAGAGCTGTTTCAGTATGCCTATCAGCAGGGCAACCGGATATTTACGCATGCCGGCATACAGCACAGCTGGTTTGTAGACGACTTTAAGGGCGACCTTACTCAGCCTATAGCGCATCAGTTGAATAATCCCGAGTCAATCCAGTTTAACGCCATGTTGCGCCTTGGGCATGCCAGGGGAGGACGCATAGGCAAAATCGGAGGAATATTCTGGGCAGACATAAGCGAACTGACCGACCCGCTGCATGGATATACGCAGATTGTTGGCCACAACCGCGTTGACGACATTACGGAGCGCTGCGGATATAATGACAACAAGATAATCTTCTGCGACTGTCTGCGCAACGGCAAATATTATTATGAGGAATGAGGCTGTAGGCCGTATGAGGCGGCTTTCATGCCTATACAGACAGGCTGTATGGTGTATTCAGTATGGGTACAGCCTGAATTTCTCACTTGACATGGATTAAAAACATATAATTCATCGAAAAATTTTTGCTGCTTATGCTGCGGTTTGGCATAAGTGGCATTTATTTTTGCACAAAAATTAAATAACTTCGTATGATACTTTCAAACACATATATAAAAAATGAGTCAGCATTAAGAAAATATTTTTTAGGAAATATAAGACTTAATTGGACTTTTGGTTAGGTGATGTCATGGTGTAATTTCTTGATTTCAGACAATATGGGCAGGATAATGATGCCGTTGAGGCAGTTTCTGTGATTATATCCGTATGTTGCGGAGCTTTGTTATTTGCATAATGATAAGCTTATGCTGAGAAGAAGCGATAGGTTTTGTTTTGGGGTAAGATATTGTTTGCAATCGAAAGAAATGGGTGGGCTGTGGGTTTTTGTTTCTTATGAATAAGCATGTTGGGCGTACACAGGCAGCAGTGTTGTCTGCATGGTTGTGGGCACGTGCATGTTGCGGTTTACATTTTTTGTACGTTGTGGCTTATAGCTTGGCGTATAAATAATAAATAGCTGGCTGTTGTTGATGCTGTGTTGCCGGTGTCAGCCGTTATTGTTACGGCTGATGTCGGTTGTGTATTGATATATGGGGCGTAGAACGAAGCGGTTTTTCCATATATGGTGAGGTTGTAGCGTAAGTTGTTTGCTTATAGGTAGTTACGGACAATGGACTGAAAGGTGCAAATAATTCGAAGCGGTTTTTCTGCTTTACATTGGCTTACATCTGCTTTACATTTCATGGGGTATCGAAGCTTATTCTGGCTTCATATCTTTACATCGAGGTTCAGATACCGCTGTAATTGGGCTTCAGACGTGTTTTTCATGGCCTGTGTCCGCTCCATCAGGGCTGCCATGGTTATTTATCGATACTGATGGTTCGACGGTTGTATGGTCGTTTTTTGTGGCCTTTCTTTATTTTGTTTTATTGATTTTCTTCCAAATAATTATTATTTAGTATATTTGCAGTCGTAAAAGATACGATATGGCGAAGGTTATTCATGTGCATTTACTGCATAACATAGACGGAACAAAGCGTAAGGACTGGTATTTCAGCTCCATTTCGGCCGTTTATACGGTTTTGACGGCGGAACAGGTCGGGGCGACAAAGAACTACCTGCTGCACGCCGGCCTGGCCGGAAACGGAACTGTATGCACTAAAAAGGCCATTATCAAGCAGTCTCAGCTTATTTCAGGCGGCAGGCGGGATGATGGTTAGTATGATAAAATAACGCCGTTAGAAATGTTTTCGGGCGTTATTTCCATGAATGCTGACGAGGGGGCGCGATGCCCCCTTTTTTGTGTCCGTTTTGATTTAGGGTTACAATTAGGGTTACTGTTTAGGGTTACAACTTTACGAAGTTTAGGGTTACATTTAGGGTTACAAAACCGCTTTTTTGAGTGTACGCCCGAAATAGGAAACCCGACAAAGTATGCAAGCAAGTGCCGTTTTTCCACGTTTTCGGCGAGGAAAAACGACACTTTTATTGTGCTTACTCCTTATTATATAAGTGCGAATATGCCTGATAGACAGTGTTTTCCGTGAGTTTTCATGCTTGAAACACCTTCACAAAGGTGTGCGTGCGCCTTTGTGTACTCATTGCGCGTGCTTGCGTGCGACCAGTGCTTAATATCATTCGAGGCTGACAGACCCCACCACGAGTGCTATGCCAGTTATTTCTTCTACAGGGATATCGAAGGGCGGATAATCCTTGTTGTCGGATATGGCCGTGAAGCATCCTTCGTGCTTGCTTGGCATGAGCCGTTTCACGAGAATGCCTTGCTCGCGCGTTGCGATGACGTGGCACTTATTCCATTGCAGGAACTTTCTGTCGTGGAGTATCGTGCAGGCGATGACATCGCCGGGATTGAAGTGTGGGTACATTGAGAGACCGGAAACTTCAATCATGAAGTCCACGCGGCAAAATCGGAACTTGGGGATGACGTAATACTCTTTCACGTCCTTTTCTGCTATGGAGAAGTATTCGTTGCCGAACCCTGCAGCGGCAGTTTCAGTGACAAGTGGTATGGGTTTTATATTGCTTGCCTCATTTATTTCAGCAAGCGGTATGGCCTCCTGCTCGTGGTGAGGCTTAACGGGTGTTTGGGGAGTCCTGGGAGAACTGGGAGATTTGAGCATTTTCCCTCTGCCAGTTAGTAGCCAGTCTGCGTCTATATTAAATATAGATACAATATTCTGTATTGCTAAGGTCCCAACATTGCTTCGGCCTTTGGATATTTCAGTCACCATAGAAGGGCTAATACCTATTTTGAGGGCAAAGTCGCGTTTGTCAGTAACCTTCTTGCTATCTATCAATGCCTCGTAAGCCGCAATGAAGCGAGCCGATAACTCATTTTTTGCACACATAATACAGAATATTGAAATATTTAGCTCAAATAATTTGGTTTATTGTACAGAATACTGTATCTTTGCATCGTGGTTAATAAATAACCAGCGGCCAAAGATAATGAAAAAGGCCGAGATTAACGAATTTTCAAGATTAAAGAATATGAACGACGAGATTAAGGAGTGGAAAACGCAGAGCGTGAAGCACAAGGTTGCCATGCTTCTGATAATGGACGGCGTGAGCTTCAGCTACAGCGAGGAAGACGGCATTGTGTTTACAGCTCCTGAGTTTTATGTGGAACGGCTGAAGGAAAGGCTGGTAAACTGTTACGGATGCAGTTTGAAGCCCATTATAACGGAATATTAACGAATAAAATAAGTGAGAAAATGGAAAACGAGAATGCAGTAAAGGAATGCTTAGACATGATTGCCAGCCAGGTTAGAGCGCGGATAAGCCACTGCGTAGAAGAAGCCGATGAGTATGCCAGGGACATGAACGAGGATTATGAGCACTTTTTCTGTTGGCATTCGGAAGATATGTACAAGGTGCAGCTCCGGCTGAAGATATACCGCGAGCTTCAAAAGGTGGTAAACGGTGGCAGTTTGTGCGAAACGCTCGGATGGTTGAACCACACGGTGGAGCATTTCACGGACGACCTTGTATTTGGCTCGATACAAAGCCACAATACAAATGCCTCATTCAACATCGCTCACATGCTGGAGCTGGAGGTAAAGCAGGAAACGATAAAGAGTTTCCAATCCATGCTGTACCGCATAAAAGATGGAGGTGTTGAAAAATGAACACGACTATGTGCAGGAACGATGTTTGGGCGGTGATGCTGACCGCCACGGACGGCAGGGTGTGCCGCTGGGAGTTCAAGGGCTGCACGCTGACGCACGTGAAAGACCTGATAAGGGGATATGTGGAAAGTTGCCCGTATGATTGCGACTGGACGATAAGAGGCGGCGGCATGACGATAAGAGGAATGTCAAGGCAGGACGATTATGAACACGCCTATGTATGGCATACAAAAGACAAATGCGGTAAGAAGGTTGCCGGATAACAGGCGGCCCGGAAAGACGGGCAAGGGGCGGCAGGCGCGGCCGGAAAGTTGGAAAATCGAAAGCGTAGGACAGCCGTCGGGGTTCGACTCCCCGCGCCCCACGAAGCAATTGAGAGTTAAGAATTAAAAAATTAAGAGTTATGGCAAAGAGACAGGACAACGAGAAGTTGAAGGAACAGTGGCGTCACAAGCTGATGACGCTCGTGGGCTGCGTGACGCACACGCAAGTGGTTGCCGACCAGGCGATAGGGCTGGCCAACAGGTTCATGAAATACGACGAGATGGACGACAGCGACGCCGTGCGCACGGTGGAGAACCTTTCGTGCATGTGCGAGGAGGCGTTGCAGGTGATATGCGCTGAGTTGGCGAAAGGCACACGGCTCGGCAATGGTGAAACCAAATAAACGGATACGGATATGAGCAAGCAGATTTTGACAGACAAGGAGACAAAGCATTTCCTTATGAAGGCGTTTGGATGCACACAGCAGGCCGTATGGCGTGCGCTGACTTTCAAGCGTGACAGCGACCAGGCGCGGAAGATAAGGACGCTGGCGCTGAAGCGCGGCGGCAAGCTGGTGGACGGCTACGTGCCGGAGTGCGAGACCATACATAATGAGGTTGACAGGACGGTGGAGCAGACGTTCGGACCGAGGGTGAAGATGGTGTACGACCGCAAGACGGGCGAGACCAGGGTGTATGTTGACGGCGAATGCAGGGAAAGCCACGCCGGGCTGGACGTGCCGGAGTTCATGCAGCTCCAGGGCGAGGTGCAGCTGATGGCGGCGGCGTTGTAAGGCAATGGGCGATGGAGTATTATGGAAAGATACTGTGCATATCCCACCATGACCTGACGTATGACGACCGCCCCACGGTAGTGGACGGTAAGGCGGACTACAGCAGGAGCAGGGCGCTGAAGGGCTTGCACCCGTCGATGCTTTCCGAAGAAGAGCTTGCTCCAATAATGTCGGAGCCAAACTATAAACAATTATCGGCAAGAGGCCAAATAAACATAGTACGTCAAGGCAAGGGTAAAGGCAATTACGCACTCGTGGAGATAGCGACAATCCCCCTGCGTTTTCAAGAGAAGATAAAGTTAAAATACGGAGACATGAAAGAGGACATACTGAAAAACTGGTTCGGCAGCCACTACCGCGTCGACGCGAAGGCGATGGAGTTCTACACGAAGTTCCGCTTCGAGAACGGCGACGCGCTGCCGCCGGAACACATACAGGAGTACACGGTGAACGCGTCGGTGATAGAGGCCGTGTTGGCGGTGATGGAGGACACGGTGCTGATGCGCAAGGCGATGAAGGGCGGCCCGGTGAACTGGGGCGAGATGGCCGGGGCCATCAGTTATTACCAGACGGAGTTCGGGCACACGCTGCCGATGAGCGCCAACCGCTTCAAGCGCAAGGTGAGCGACTTCAGGACGAAAGGCTACGAAAGCCTGATAAGCGGAAAGTTCATGAACCAGAACAGGCGGAAGGTGACATACGGCATCGAGAGGCTGCTGCTGGCGATAGACGGCCAGCCGGAACAGCCGTTCAACACCACTGTGTGGGAGCAGTACAACATGTTCGTGCAAGGCGACCTTGAGCTGTACGACCCGGAGACCGGCGAGGTGCTCGACCCTGCGGACTTCACCGACAAGGACGGCAACCCGATAGTGCTGAGTCCGGCCACGGTGGCGGCTTACCTGAACAATCCGCAGAACAAGGCTCTCCGCGCGAAGCTGCACATGAGCCAGTGGGATTTCAACAACGCCTACCGCCCGTACCACCTGCGCCATGTGGCCGAATGGTCGCTCAGCAAGATTTCGCTCGACGACCGCGACCTGCCGCGCCCGATGAAGGACGGCAACAGGGTGAAAGCCTACTATGCCTACGATGTGGTGAGCGGCGCGGTGGTGGGCTACGCCTACAACAGGCTGAAGACCGCCGAGCTGTTCCTTGACTGCATGAGGAACATGTTCAGGACGCTCGACCGGAACGGAATGTACATCCCTGCCGAGCTGGAGGTGGAGCACCACCTTGTGAGCGACTTCGCCGACGGGCTGATGCAGGCCGGCACGGTGTTTCCCCTGATACGCTGGTGCAACCCCGGCAACTCGCGCGAGAAACGCGCCGAGCATTTCAACAGAGCGAAGAAGTACGGCGTGGAGAAACGCACCCAGGCGGGCATAGGACGATGGTACGCAAGGCTGGAGGCCAACAGGCCGAAGGAGGAGAAAGTGTACGACGAGAAGAACAACACCTACAAGGTGAAGAGCTATACCTACGACGAGCTTGTGGCCGACGACATACGCGCCATCGGCGAGTATAACAGCCAACTGCACCCGAACCAGAAGAAATACCCCGGCATGACGAGATGGGACGTGCTCTGCGCCCGTCAGAACCCGAACCTCGCGCCTTGGGACAAGGCCGTGCTTTACCGGTACATCGGTTTCCGCACCGACACCACCATACGCAACAACAGCTACCTGACGGTGCAGTACAACAACTTCGTGCTGCCCGACCCTGAAACCATAGCCAGGCTGGAGCCGAGGAACTACAAGGTGGAAGCCTATTACCTGCCCGACGGGGGCGGGAACATCGGCGAGGTGTACATCTACCAGCACGGACGGTATATCGCCACCTGCAAGCCCGTGACGCGCTACAACGAAGCCACGGCCGAGCAGACCGAAGCCGACAGGGCCGCCTACACCGAACAGGCGAAATATGTGGCCAAGTTCGACAAGATGATGAAGGACGGCAAGATAAGGAAGGTCGGCATAATGAAGAAAGCGGAGGCAAAGGAGATAGCGGACATCAAGGCGGAGGCGGTGGAAATAAGCCCGCGCACGGACGATGACGACTATTCAGCATACCTGGACGTGGCACATTATGAGGCCGACGCCGTGGCGAAAATCTAAAGGTATTAAAACGACATAAAAACAGCATAATCATGGAAATAACGAACGAAGTGAAACAGCGGATTGCGGGGGCGATAGCCTCCGACCGCGAGAACTACCCCAGCGACAACCGCCACGCGACGGCGCTGGGCATAGCGGCGAGCGTGTACAACGCCATAAAGAAAGGGAACTACGAAAAACAGGTGAGCGACGCCAACTGGGTGGGCATAGCCCGGAGGCTTGGCGTGCAGTTGCGCATGGAAATGCCGTGGACGGCCGCCAAGACCCCGACCTACGTGTTCATCAGCAAGCAGCTGGAGGCGTGCCAGGACAGCGGCCTGAGTGCCATTCTGTGCGACATGCCGAACATCGGCAAGACCTTCACGGCAAAGGCCTACGTGAAGCAGCACAGGAACGCCGTGTACGTGGACTGCTCGCAGGTGAAGACGAAGCTGAAGCTGATACGTTATATCGCCAAGGAGTTCGGCGTTGGCAGCTACGGACGCTACTCCGACGTGTACGAAGACCTCGTGGCCTACCTGCGCACGATAGACACTCCGCTTGTCGTGCTGGACGAGGCGGGAGATTTGCAATATGAAGCCTTCCTCGAGCTGAAGGCCCTGTGGAACGCCACGGAACGCTGCTGCGCATGGTACATGATGGGCGCGGACGGCCTTAAGGAGAAAATCAACCGCGCCATCGAGGGCAAGAAGGTGGGTTATACCGAGATGTTGAGCCGTTACGGCGACACGTACAGCAAGGTGACGCCCGACGACGCGAAAGAGCGCGAGAAGTTCCTGAAGGCTCAGGCCGCCATCGTGGCCAAGGTGAACGCCCCGGAAGGCTCGGACATCGCCCGGATAGTGAACGCCACGGGCGGAGGCCTGCGCAGGGTATATACGGAAATAGAAAAAATGAGGAGGACACAAGCATGATGACAAAGATTGAGATGGACGCGATGAATGCCGTCATCGGCATACACCGTGAACTGAAAAGGATGAACGAGCCGGACTGGGAGCGGCGGCGGTACGAGATTGCCAAGGAGGTGTTCTCAAGAAGCTGGGCGGACAGCGTGTTGACCGACGAGTACATGGCGGAAAAGGCCGTGGCCGCTGCGGACGCCCTTGTCGCCGAGCTTAAGAAAGGGGCAAAACCATGAGACTGAAACGAGCATACAGCCCAAAGGAAGTGCTAAACATGAAAATACCGCGCTACGAGTTCACCGGGCCGTGGCTCGCCTCCATCGGGCGGCCGGCGAGGAGCGGCGTGTGGATAGTGTGGGGCGCGAGCGGCAACGGCAAAAGTTCGTTCGTGATGCAGCTGGCCAAGTATCTCTGCTCGTTCGGCAAGGTGATATACGACAGCCTTGAGGAAAGCACCGGGCTATCATTCCAGCTCTCCCTGAAACGCCACAAGATGGACGAGGTGAAGAAACGCCTTATTATCCTCGACCGCGAACCGATGGGGCAGCTGGAGGAGCGGCTGAAGCGCAGGGGCAGTCCCGGCGTGGTGATAATAGACAGCTTCCAGTACAGCGGCTTGAGCTACCCGGAATACAAGGAGTTCAAGGAACGCCACCCAAAAAAGTTGTTCATCTTCATCAGCCACGCCGAGGGAATGCACCCGGCTGGCAGGACAGCCAAGAAAGTGGAATACGACGCAGACGTGAAAATCATGGTGAGCTGTTTCAAGGCATGGTGCAAGAGCCGTTTCATGGAACGTCCTGGCGAGCCATACGTGATATGGGAGGAGGGTGCCTCCAAGGCATTGACGGACGACAAAATACGGGAAGATGGAATGGGAGAATAAACTGTACCAGCTGCTGCTGGCAAAGGACGAGGCTGCGGCTGTGGTTGAGGACTGGGCGGAACGCGGTGTAGAGAGCGACCTGCGGTTGCGCAAGGCGAAGACCAAGGGGCACATAGTGATAGAGACGCGCGACGTGATATTCGCCAGCCGCATACGGCAGTGGCACCCGTCGTGCAAGGTAAACATAAAGGACTTGAAATGATGGAAAAGAACAACAAAGAGACGGCTTGCTGCATTTGCGGCATGAAGTTCACCGGGTACGGGTACAATCCTTACCTGGTGAAGGAAGAGGGGCGCTGTTGCCGCCTGTGCAACTACGCGGTGGTGGTGCCCGAACGTTACAGAAGGCATTTGGAGAACCGAAAACAAGGAGGACATGAATAAGAGAGTGTATATCAGCGGTGCCATAGCGCACCATGACATCAGCGAGCGCAAGACGGCGTTCGCCGACGCAGAGAAGCTGCTGCGCCGGATGGGCTTCGAGCCTGTCAACCCGTTCAAGAACGGCTTGCCGGAAGAGGCGCACTGGCGTGAGCACATGAGGGCGGACATCGCCCTGCTGCTCGGCTGCGGCTACATCTACATGCTGAAGGGCTGGGAGCTGAGCAAAGGCGCGAAGCTGGAGCTTGACGTGGCCAGTTCCTGCGGCATAAAGGTATTGTTTGAAATCACATTGTTAAGTTGAGGAGGCAAAAATGAAAGAGATGTATGAAAGACTGTCGGCGTGGCTGCGCGAAACGCGCAGGCAACGCGCAGAGAAAAAGAAGGCGGCGGCCGAATGCCGCATGGTGATGGACGCGAGGCGCGCGGTGCAGGTGCGCGAGTTCGGCGGCGAGGTGTTCGTCTGCATGGACGGCGTTCCGATGCTGCCGGTTGACGGCCTGAAATGGGACTTGCCCACCGTGCTCGACGTGTCGAGGGAGGCATACATAAAGTACAGGAAGGAGGAGGGCGGCGATGGGCGTTGACAATTACGCCCGGTTCTACGCACTGCTTGGCAAGCTGGCAGGCGCAGACAAGGAGACGCTGGTGCTGCAGTTCACTAACGGCCGGACATCGCACCTACACCTGATGACGGCGGCGGAATACGGCAGCATGTGCACGGAGATGGAGCGTGTGGCCGGTTATGACGATAGGCGCGAGGCATGGCGGCGCGAAATGCGCCGGAAGCGCAGCGCGGTGCTTCACCAGATGCAGCTGCTTGGCGTCGACACGGCCGACTGGGGCAAGGTTGACAAATTCTGTCAAGACAAGCGCATAGCCGGCATGGCGTTCAGGGAGATTGACGGAGACGGGCTGGACGCGCTGCTGACGAAGCTCCATGCCATAAGGAGAAAGAAAGACAACAAAAACGAGACAAAATGAACATCAATGACCAAAACAAGTTGAAGAAGGCCGGATTTTCCATTGTCCGCAAGGACGACTACCCTGTGCCGAGGATAAAAATCAGCGTAGGGGACAATGGAGCTTGGATGACCCTTGGAAAGTACAGTACGAAGGCCGAGCGTGACAAGGCGTTTGCCGACCTTTTGGAGAGTGACAAATTCATCAGTGATTAATCTAAAAAACGAGAAACAATATGGAAAAGGACATTTTGAATGTGGACATAAAGTCCATGAGCAAGGAACAGAGGGCGGAACTGCTGGCCCGGTTGCAGCAGGAGGAGAAGGACGACCGCATAGCCCGGCGCGAGGCATACGAAGCCCTGCGCGGCGAGTTCCTTCACGAGGTGAAGGCCAAGGTGGAAGCCTTGGTGGACGACGTGCGCGGCTTCAAGAAATGGCTCGAGGAGGAAGTGGACGGCTTCACCGGCGTGATGAAGGAGTACGGGCAGGTGAAAAACGGCGAGCAGATGACCTACACCGTTGTAGACGGCGACTTCAAGCTGGAGGTGAAGGGCAACAAGGTGAAGGGCTTTGACGAGCGCGCCGACATGGCGGCCGAGCGTTTAATCGACTACCTTAAACGCTACATGCAGCGCAGCGACAAGGGCGCGGACGACCCGATGTACCAGATGGCGATGACGCTGCTGGAGCGTAACAAGATGGGCGACCTGGACTACAAGAGCATATCGAAGCTGTACGAGTTGGAGGACAAGTTCGACGGTGAGTACGCCGACATCATGCGCCTGTTCAAGGAGGCCAACGTAGTGCAGCGCAATGCAAGGAACTTCTACTTCTGGCGTCGCAACCCAGAAAACGGCGTATGGACGCGGATTGAGCCAAGTTTTTGCCGACTGTGAGGCGTAAAAAGCTGTAAACAAGCACCAAAAAGCCTCCGAAACGATTGTATTTCGGGGGCTTTTTGCTATCTTTGCAAATACAATGAGCAAGGGAAGGAACAAAAAACTGATAAGGCTTCGTGACGAGGCGTTGTGCCGCCGGTATTATTACTGGACGGAAGAGCAACGACTGCGTTTCGACGATGCCTTGCGAATACTGTCTGAGCGCGAGTTCTTCATATCCGAAGAGCGTATCATGGCCATCATAAGGCGCAAGACACGCGACGGTTCGGCAAGACAGGTGAAACCTTTGCCGAAAGTGAGGAAGCCGAGGCTAACGGCCGCGCAGTTGGAGTTGTTCCTCACATTGTAACGTTTATCCTTCCATTGCCGCCTCGTCATGGAATGTAAACGAGAAGGTGAACTCGTAGACTTTTATATATCCCGGCAGCGCATAGTCACGGCTTTTTTTCCTGACAAGCGGTGAGGAGTTGTCGGAAAATTGCATACATTGCAGCGTCTTGTACAGTTTTTTGGCGAACTCCTGCCGCTGCTTAGTCTTGTCGTATGTTCCCGATGAATAATGTGTGTCGTCGTAACAGTCGATGGCAAGGCGGACGGTGATGAGCGATTCGCTGTTCTGCGCCCCGTAGCCAAGGTCGTGCCATTCTGAATCGACATTTCCTATTAACACACACGGGAACGTGACCGGGTAGTGGTCTTCATCGGCTCCCATTTCAAGTTGGCCGTAGTCCTCATCTATTAGGGACAGTTCCGGCATTTCACGGGCGATTTGCTCCATGATGTTGATAAATACCTCTTCCATGATTTTAAGTTTTTAAGACGGTTACCCGTTTAGAATATTGCGTATTTCCTTTTCTATCCGCTCATTTATTTTCTCGGTGAGTTCGTTGCTCTCGCCGAGGAACTGGCGTTGTGGAATGCGTATGTTAAGCTTCTTTTTCTTTGTGAGCGCAAGGCCTTTCCAGAAAGAAGCCTGCTGATTGGGTGGACGTTTTCTGGAAGCCATGTTACGGCCATTCTTTTGCCCTGTGGCGGCTTTTCTTGCACGCCCTGAAGCCTTGTAAAACTTCGCCCAAGCGAAGCGCCTCATGCGGTTAGTCACGCTCACGGACACCGTACCGCCCCAGTTGTGTATAGGGGCATATACAAGTTCGTTGGCGACGGTGACCCGGTAGTCGGATGGCATGTACTTGATGGAGTTGAAAAGATGGTTGCGTCCGGAAAGCAGAGTGCCGTATTGGCTCGCGGCGTCAGTGCCTCCTGATGACAGTCTCTTTGCTTTCTGCCAAGGGTGCAGGCCGCTATTGACAAAACCGCCCCTGCGGAAGTTGTCCTGGAAATGGTCTTTTGCCATCCGCCCGGCAATGACCGGCATCCTACGCCGCATGATCGTATCCAGTTCCTTGCGTTTACGCTCTATCAATTTCGCGAAATCTTTTATGTCCATAATCAACAGTAATTCAAGAATAATTTGTAACTTTGCAACCGAGGCATACAATCATGCCTGTTATGCGTTATGAATATACCGGAACAAGTAAAGAACGAGGCCCGTCAGCTTATTGAGCAATACGGCGATTCCTTCGAGTACCTTGGTAACTATGAAGGAGCGGATTATTACGTGTTCAAGTTCCCGGAAGATTCGTGTACGGGTTTCCCATTCGTATTCCAATATGAGAACGGCTCTGTCTTCACCATTACCGGATTTGAAGCATTGGATACTATCAACTTATTTATCAAAGATGCTGACGAAGGAGATGTCGAATAGCTTGTTGTCTATCCGCATTATTCCCCTGCATCTGTGTGAGCTTGATGCCCCGTTGTCACATAAGTATTTGACATCTTTCCACTCGTCCTTTGATCCCTTCGAATTGTCTTTCTGGGGTTCTATATATTTGAGTTCTCCGTTTTTGAACCGTTGCAGAATGGTTGCATGTCCACCTCCGCTTTTCCACCCGATACTCAACTCATAAACTCCTTCATCCTTGCAGACTTCATTGAAAAACTCCATATATCTTTTTGAAGTCATTTTTTTGTACCCTTTATCTGCAAGCCAGTCATTTATACTGGTATGCTTGGCTGGTGTCCCGTCAATGTTTTTCCAGACCTCGAAAGCACGTCCGTTACTCAAGTATTCGAGTTTTGAGCCGGGCGTTCTCCCTTTTGCCGTAACACCGAATCCTCTTAACCGCAGTGCATAGGCCGGGGCGCAGGTCTGGCAGTTTACGCTATATTGCTCATTGTAATTGGGATTGAGGCTGAATCTCTCCTTCGTCCTTCTGTCAATGTAAGCACCTTTGGGGTCAGAAATGAATTTTTCAGTGAACTTCGGATTGGCATTTTGCTTGTCGGCTTTATCCACATCCATCGGCTTCCCTTTTGTGATTTTGAGAGCCTTTTCAATCTCGAGATTATTCTTGGCGATAGCCATTTTCTCCTCACCGGTAAGATTGTCCGGCATTTCCGCTATCATTTCATCAATGCGCGCCGTCAGCCTGTCAACTGCCTTTTTGGAACCCTTATGCGCTTCTTTCTGATACGGATGCTTGTCGGAAAAAAGTTTGGCATCCTTTCCCGGATTGTTTTCCAGTCCGGGCTGCGGGTTGTCCTTGTCTGTGGAGCTTGGAACGGGAGTGGCCGGGTCGTCCGTGGACGACAGGCCGCATTTGCAGTTCCACCGGTCGCCTGGGCGGTGCTCATTCCAGAAGGAATCATCGATAGGGCGGACTGTTCCCCAGAACCTCTTGTGGTCTGCTCCCGGATGCACGGACGTGGAGGGCATCCAGCGCAGGTTGGGCAGGATGTCTTTCTCGCGCTCGAACTGTCGCCAGTCGGCCGCCTGGTGGGCGCGTATGACCGCCGTGTCGTATTCCGTGCGTAGCCACGTGCCCACCTGATGGGATGCGATGGGCATAACCTCTTTCCGCCATTGTTCGAACGGTTTTAGATTGCCGTCCGAATCCAGCAACAGACGTGCCATGTCGTTCTGCATCCGGTGTACCTTGAACGCCGAAAACACGGCATTGTTCCGGAGTATGGCATTCCTGAAATCATCGTCTGGGTCTGCGGCTTTCGATTTGCTGAATCCTTTCCGGGCCGCTTCGTTCATCTTCGCCCATATCTCGCCGAACAGGTTGACCTCAATATCCGTGGCCGGGTGGAAGTCTTTGCTGTAAATGTTGAGGAGGGCACGCTTGAGCACCTCGTCGGAAAATTCAAAGCCGGTGGATACATCGCCGTCCTTGGCCCCGTAGAGTTCATCGACTACCAGTCTAAAGCTGCCCCGCCATCTGACGGGGCTTTCCCGAAAAAACTGGCCAGCCAGTTTCGGAAGGATTTTTTCTGTGCGGGCGTGGGTTCCGTCTCCTTGCCGCTGCCGTCCTCGTCCGTATTCTTTTCATCCTCCTCCTGTTTGCGGATTTGCGCTGCAGCGACCTCCTTCCTTGTCCGTTCATCCTCCTGCTCCTTCTTCATCTGTTCGTAGTTGGCAGGCTTTTCAATGCCGAATTCCTCGTACAGGTAATCGTCCGACACCGGCAGGTTGAAGCTCGTTTTCAGCTGTGTGAGAATATTAGTCTTTGAAGTGGGGTCGATGTCCTTTTTCTCCGGGAAGCAGAACTCGCCGCCGGCCGTATTGATGCCGATGCGTGCGAATATGTCGGCCATGTCATAGTTGAGTACGTCCAGGACATACCTTTTGTCTGCCTGTGCCACCTTGTCCTCCACCTTCTTGTGTACGGTTCCAAGTGCCTGCGTGCCGTTTTCCGACGACTCCGTGGTCAGCGTATTGCCGAGCACGAGCTTTGAAATCTCGTTATTGCACCGTTCGCAAAGATGCTCGTACACGTCCACAGAGCCTGTCTTGTTCCCGGCTTCCGTCAGCTTGAACTCCGTGTCCTTGGCGTGGAAGAACTGTGCGAGGCTTCCGGCATTGGCTGCATCCTCCATCGCCCTTTGCCTGGACTCCTCGTCGTCCGAGTCGTAGATATACTCCTGTATGGGCATGCCGAACACCTCGGAGAACTGCGACCAGTCACCCGTGGTGTTCCGCTTGTAGATGACCCACGGTGCCGCCTTGGCCAGCAGCCCCAGGTCGTCAGGACTGCCGACAAACAGCAAGTCCGTATAATTGTCCCAGGGAAGTCCTGTCATGTCCGTCTGGTGCCGGAGGATCAGCTTCTTTATGGGGTCAACGTGCTTGCGCGGGATAAGGTCGTAGTCCGCCCATTCACCTTCCTTGTAGAACTGGCAGAGCGTGAAGCCCCAGAACTTGGCGTCGATGATGTCCCCCACCAGCCTGTTGAACCACGGGGAGCGTATCTGTTCGTTCACCGCCTTGTCCGGTTTCCCGTTCCTCTGGAACTCTATTTCGGAGCACAGCACCGCATTCTTGCGCTTTTCCATCACGCAGGAAAGGTGCGTGTCCATGAGAATGTCCGAATACAGGTCGTACAGTTTGTAACGCCGTGAGAAATCCACGTTCTCGGCAGCCCGTATGGCTGCCATGTAGTCCGCTATGTCCAGTCCGAAACGTTTGGGCTGCGTGAGCACGATGACGTTCGGCCGTTTCTGTCCGGGTGCCATGAGGTTGCCTCCCACGGTGATAATCCCCCGTTTGTTTCTGTTCTTTCTCTTGTTCATAACTTTACCAATGGTTTACTCTTTTAGGATTGCTTTGTATGCGGAACGAGGATTTGCCAGCCCGTTCCTCCTCCGGCAGCAGCGGTGCCCCCTCAATGGAGATTTCCTCGGCGGCCACCGCCTTCATCCATTCCACGGCTCGTTCATACCGGTCTTTCCGTATCTGTGAGAGCTTCTGCGGGTTGTGGATGCAGAAGATGTGGTAGACGGCAATGTCGATGACCATCATCAGCACGAGTTGGTTCCGGTTTGTTCCGGTGGCGGAAAAGATTTTGTCGCAGTCGTAACGCTTGGATAAATAGCAGCGCATTTCGGCGACGGCCCTGTCCTCGCACACTTCGATTACGGCCTCGTCCTCCCTTACAAGCGCGTCCAGGATGTCACGGTGGATGCTTGCGTCATAGTCTGTCAGTTCTACAAATTGGCTCATATACAAATGAAAAATTAAAAGTTAAAAATGAAGAATTAAAGAAACGTCAGAGCCTTCGGCGGTTACGGCTGCGGAGGTCTTTCCGGGTTTTGAATACCGGCGGCTCCGCCCTCCGCATAAGTTCGTCGATGATGCGGTTGCCGCCCTCGACGGCATCCGGGCCGTCTGCCGGATAGCGCAGGGATAGCGTGAACAGCTTGAACTGGTCTTCCAGCTCTTTCATGTGCGGATTGTCCTTTTCCGCCTCGTTGAGGATGAGGTTGCCTTCCCTGTTGAGCGGTTCCAAGTTGGCCTCTATGCGCGTGGCCTTGTCGGTCTTTTTCTCCTCGTCGCCCCGGATGTGCAGCGCGATCTTGTGCTCTTTGCGGACTTTGGCCACCAGTGGCTTGAACACCTGCTGGAAGAACGGGTCTTGCAGCTTGTTGTTCTCCATGTAGCAATATACCGTAGACTTCCCGTTCACGAACTCCAGCGTCTTGACATACCAGCCGATGAATTCCGCGTTCAATGCCTGGGCAAGAAAAGTCTTGATGACATAGAGCCTTTCTCCGAGCTTGCCGAGCAACGAAAGCGCCTTGAAGGACTTGCCTTTCTTGCCTTTGCTTTCGCCCGGCGCAGGGTCGCCGTATGCGACCAGGAACTTGAACTTCGACAAAGGAGGAACCTTGCCGTAGGTGATGTTCTCAAATACCTCGCCGACGGAAACCGGGTTGTTGAAGTATTCCCCCTGCACCGCCTTGGTGGATATTTTGGCGAGCGTGCGGTCTATGTGCTCCTCCGAGTTCTTTTCCGGCCAGGTGGAAAGCCCGTTCCTGTCACGTATGTTCACGATGTCCCAATGGTCAGCCATGCTTCCGGCCCGTACAACGCAGCAGTCCTTGGCGATGACGTTTCCGCAGAAGATGATAAGCGTCGCCTCCGAGATGGAACGTGTCGGGTATAACGCGCTCTCCCACCAGTCCCAGCGTTTCTGTATGATGTCCGGGTTCTTGGTGTCCTCGTCCGTGTCGAAGTCGTCCACGAGCAGCACGTCCGGACGGATGGCCTCATTGCGGGAACCGCGCGGCGACTGTCCTGCGCCGAGCGCCCGGAAGGCCACGCCTCCCTTTGTGATGAACTCGTCCTCCGTCCATGAACCCGGCGCTTCCTGCTTCCCGTAATAAGCCAGTATGCGCCCATTCGCTTCCAGGTTGACCCGGTAGGGAGCCAGCAGCCTGATCGCGTTGTCCCTGCTGTTGGAAGTCATGATGACGTTCTTTTTCCGGCCGGTCAGCGTGACGTACATGACAATGAACATTGTGACGGTAGACTTGGCCAGCTCACGGCTCCATGACAACACCTCAAACCATTCGTCATGGGCGAGGATGCGCTGTATGGCACGTTTCTGGAACCCTGCGAACTCATACTTGGCGTAGTTCGGGAAAAAGAACTTTATCCATTCCACCGGGTGACGTTCAAGGTAAAGACGATGTTTTTCCCTGTCCTGTGCGGACATGGACTTGTCAACGGGTGTAGCCCTTGCGATGTCCTCCTTGAACTTCTCCCAGTCCAGTAGCGCTATCTTATCAGCCTGTTTCATGTGTCCTACGGTTATAGTTTGTCCTTGATGTAAGCGTCTGCCAGCCTTGTCAGCTCCTTTGCCTTGTCAAGGTCGAGCGGGCGCAGCCATTCGACGAAGCCGGTAAGCACGCTGATAATGTCGGCAATGCCCGTTTCCTGCTCCATGTTGCGGATGGCGGCGGAAAGCTTGCCAAGGATGTCAGCCTCCTTGGAGCTGGGGAACCTCTCACCCTCGGCGCGTGTCGATATGGCGCGGTTTATTTCCGCTACCTGACGGTACAGGTTCGCGACCTGCTCCTGGCGCGTAAGCGTAAGCCCGGCCTTTTGCTCCTCCCACTTGCCGGAGCGCACCCAGTTTGACACGGTGACACGGGACACCCCGACCCTCTCGGCTATTTCCTGTTGCGTAAGGTTTTCGCGCAGGTATAAAGTCTTGGCCCATTCTTTCTTCTGGGCGTTTGTCAAGTCTGTCATAACACTTCAATATGAATCATGCTGCAAAATTGCCATAAAAAAACCGTTTTACGAAAGCCGTTCCGCATGATGCCAGGTTGTGCCGCCATGATGGCGGCACAACCTGGCATGTTGAAAACGCGGTTTTTGCATTCCGCTGAATTGTTGCATTTTTGCACCGTGAACCACGGACATGACCGTGTTCAAAAAGACAAAATGAGCAAGTTTTTCAATATTCAGACGGACAGCGAAGGCGTATGCACCATATTTCTTTACGGTGACATAGGCGACTGTTATGGCGACGTGCAAAGCGGACGTGTTGCCGGCGAGCTGATGGAGGCCGAGAAGGTCAGCCGCCGCGTGAACGTGCGCATCAACAGCAACGGCGGCGAGGTGTACTGCGGCATAGCCATATACAACGCCATCAGGAACAGCAAGGCCGACGTGCATATATATGTGGACGGCATCGCGGCGAGCATGGCCAGCGTGATAGCCTTGTGCGGCAAGCCCGTGGAGATGAGCAAGTACGCACGGCTGATGCTTCACAGTGTCAGCGGCGGTTGCTATGGCAACAAGAAGGACATGCAGAAGTGCATCGAGGAGATAGAGAGCCTGGAAGACAGCCTGGGCGACATATACGCTTCGCGCCTCGGCATGACAAAGGAAGAGGTGAAGGCGGCCTATTTTGACGGTGAAGACCATTGGCTCACCGCGTCCGAAGCCCTGCGCCTCGGTTTCATAGACGGCATTTACGATGCGGAGCCTGTGCCGGAGGACAGCACCCCGGAACAGATTTACACTTTATTCAATAACCGGCTCGTCGAGCCACAAAAAGACAAGTACAAAATGAATCTTGAAGACATCAGGAAGCACCCCTCGTTCAAGGACTGCAAGAGCGAGGAAGAAGTGATTGCCCAGGCCCAGGCCTATGCGCAAGAAGCAGGTCGTGCCGGCAGTCTGGCAGAAGAGAACGCCTCCCTGAAGGCGAGAGTGCAGGAGTTTGAGGACAAGGCGGCAGCTGATGAGGAAGCGGCACGGAAAGCCCTGCTTGATGCGGCCGAGGCCGACGGGCGCATCAATGCCGAGACACGCCCCATGTACGAGAACATCCTGAAATCAAGCCCCGAAGAAGGCAAGAAGGTATTGGCCTCACTGGCCCCGAAGCGCAAGGTCATGGAGGACATCAAGGTGGAGCCGGGCGGAGAGAGCCCCTGGAACAAGCGTATGCGAGAAATCAAGGACAAACTTAACAAGTAAGAGACATGGCAATAGTAGTAAAAAACACCAATTACAGCGGTGAGGTACTGGAGCAGCTTCTGACGCTCGCCGCCACCGGCAACGAAATTGTCGAGAAAGGGCTGATTATGGTCATTCCCGGCGTGGAGAAGAAAATCAGCCTTCCCCGTCTGCGAAGCGGAAAGATGCTGCAGAAGCGCAAGGAGAACCCAGGCGTGGAGGACTCGAAGGGCAACTTCAACTACGACGAGAAGAGCCTTGACCCGAAAGACTTCATGGCATTCACGGTATTCAATCCCCGTGCCTTCGAGCAGATTTGGCGCAAATGGCAGCCCAAGGGTAACCTTGTGTTTGCCGAATTGCCCCCTGAAGCCCAGAACGCACTCCTGGCCGAGCTTGCCAAGCAGGTGCAGTTCGAGCTGGGCGACCATTACATCAACGGGGAGTACGGCGATGACGATGACCACCTGTTCAACGGCATCCTCACCCAGATGACCAAGGACACGGAACTCATCATCGTGGACAGCGAGGAAGAAACCATGCTGGGCAAACTGAAAGCTGTGCGAAGCGCCATACCCAAGGCCATCCGCAACAATCCGAACCTGCGCATCATCATGAGCGTTGACGATTTCGACAAGTACGATGACGAACTGACCGAGCGCGAGGCCAAGAATGCAAGCGAAACAGACGTGAACGCACGCCGTTACAAGGGAATTACCATCGAGACGTTGGCCGCATGGCCTGACGATCTGATTGTGGCCACTCTGTGCTCGCCCGATTCCGACGGCAACCTCTTCGCCGCCGTCAACCTGCAGGACGACGAGAACGTCATCCAGATAGACAAGATTTCAAACGCCAGCGAGCTGTATTTCTTCAAGATGCTGATGAAGGCGGACACCAACATCGCTTTCGGCGAGGAAATGGTGGTACTGGACAGCCGTGACACTCCCGTCTTCAAGCCGGCGGCCAAGACGATTTCGGCCGACCCGAATACGGTGACCATTCCGGCGGAGGGTGGAAGCAAGGATGTGACCATAACGGCCAGCGGTGAATATACCGTGGGAGCGGCCCCGTCCGGATTTGACGTTGAAGAAACGGAAACTGGCGTGACCATCTCGGCGGAAGCCAATGACACCGGAAGTGAAAAAAGCGGTACCCTGACCATTACGTTGAATTCTGACAGTAGCAAGACGGCCAAAGTGACAATCACGCAAGCCAAACAGGAGGAATAACGCATGGCACAGTTGAAACGTTTGGTATTGCACTGTACGGCCACCCCTGAAGGCCGCGAGGTGAGCGCGGCGGACATCCGCCACTGGCACACCGACCCGGTGAGCAAGGGTGGTAGAGGCTGGAAGCAGGTCGGCTATACCGACATGATACACCTGGACGGAAAGGTGGAACGCCTGGTGGACAACAACGAGGACGCACAGGTAGACCCCTGGGAGATTACCAACGGGGCAAAAGGGTACAACTCCACATCCCGGCACGTTGTGTACGTCGGCGGCGTTGCCGCTGACGGCAAGACCCCCAAGGACACCCGTACCCCGGCGCAGAAGAAGGCGATGGAAGCCTACGTGAAAGACTTCCGCCGGCGTTTCCCCTCCATCCCGGTTGTAGGGCATAACCAGCTGGCGGCGAAAGCCTGCCCTTCGTTTGACGTACAGGCATGGCTGAAAGAAATAGGTATAAATCAATAAATGAATGACTAAAATGAAAAAGCTGATTTTGTTTTTTGCGCTGATACTTGGGTTAGTGTCAGCCGCATTTGCCCAGACGGGTGAAATTTCTACCGGCACGGACTATGACGGTATGATTGCTACGTTTGCCGGGTTTGTCGGTTGCGTGGTGTTGCTGACGGAAGGCATCAAGGCCCTGTTCCCGAAAATGGAAGGGTTGGTGACGCAGATAGTAAGCTGGATGGTCGGCCTGGCGGCAGCCATGCTGTTGTGGTGGCTGGACGCAGGATTTGTGGCCGATGTGGAATGGTATATTGCCCTGCTGTATGGTTTTGGTGCCTCGCTTGTGGCAAACGGAATCGCTGACACAGGACTGGTGCAATGGCTCATAGGTCTGATAACGAAGAAGGCCGGGGCAAAATCATAAACAGGACACCAAACAAGTAATCTCATGGAACTCAGTGAAATTCTCAATTTCGTACTGGGTGGCTCCCTTCTGGCGACCGTTGTTGGCATAGTGACGCTCCGCGCGACGGTGCGCAAGGCCAACGCGGAAGCCGAGAAGGCGAAGGCGGACGCCGAGACCGTGCGGATTGACAACGCTGAGCACGCCACCCGGATACTAGTGGACAACATAGTCGAACCGTTAAAAGACGAACTCAATGCGACGAGGAAAGACCTTCAGGCGACGAAACGCGAGATGGCACGCCTTCGCAAGGCCATTGACACTGCCAATTCTTGCAAGCATCATGACGATTGCCCTGTGCTTCGTGGGGTGCGCGAGCACCCGAAAGACGGCGCGGGAAACGGCCCGGACGGAAACGGCGACGGGCTGGGCGGACAGCATGAGGAGCGAAGTCCGCCTGGTGCGGACGGAGACGGTGCCGAAGTCGGAGGTGAGGCTGGCGATACCGGCTGACAGCCTTCTGAGGCTTCCTCCGCTGGCCTCATACAGCGGCAAGAGCGGCCAGGCCAGCGTGTCGGTGAGCCGTGACAGGAACGTGATAACAGTGTACGCGAGCTGCGACAGCCTGCAGCTCCTGGTGGAATACTACGAGCGGACATCCTCCGTATGGAAGGAACGCTACGAGGAGATGGCCGGACTGTACGAGGCAGAAGTAAAACAGCGTTCGAACCCCGTTAAAATCTTTTTCTACGGTTTCGGGGCTGGAATACTGGCAGGGATTTTAATCACAATATTCATCCAAAAACGAAAGAAAGATGGCAACTAAGAAATTCATATACGGCATAGCCGTTGTAAAGTTCAACAGCAAGGAAATCGGCTACATCGAGAAGGGCAGCTGGGACTGGGGCGGCACGAAGCCTGAGTCTATTGACGTTGATGCCGAGCAGGTGCCGGACGCTCCGGTGCTGACGATAATGAGCAAGAACGGTACGATAGCGCCGACATTCAACCTCATCCAGCTGGACTACGAGAACATGCAGGCCGTGCTTGGCGGCACGCTGGTGGGCAGCACGGGCAGCTACACCGGCTGGAAAGCCCCGACCGACCTCGTGGAGTTGCGCGGCCCTTGGGAAATCCAGTTCGTGAGCGGGCAGACGATGAAGATACCGAACGGCACCATCCTTGCGAACCTGGGTGGCAAGCTGACGCTGACGGAGGTGTCGAAGATAGAATGCCAGCTGAAGGTGAACAAACCGGAAGAGCCGGACACAGCTACATACGAGGTAAACAACACCGCAGGCGAATAACTTTATGGACGCTAAGACTGCACGCATGATAGAGGCCGAGGGGGCGGCCGCGCTGCTTGACGGCGGCGTGTCCGTCCCCTTGAAGGAAGTACGCATACCGTTCCGGAAGAAGCCGCTACGGCTGCGCGCCGTGATGCGGCGGCCGCGCCTGGGCGGGCTGATAAGGCTGTCGAGGGTGTACCTGCGCCTGGGCGTGACTGCGGCGGAGATGGAGAAATTTACCAAGGAGGAGGAGATGGCCTTCATCGCGGCCCACGGCAAGGACTTGAGCCTGATGGTGGCTTACACCCTGTGCCGCGGATGGCTATGGCGGAAGCTGCTCGTGCGGCCCACGGCATGGTGGATAAGGAACATGATGGAGCAGCGGTACCTCATGGCGTGCATGCGGAAGTTCGTGCTGCTGCTTGGTACGGACCCTTTTACGAGTATTATCAGGTCGGCGGAGCGGACGAACCCGATGAAGCCGAGGCTGAGCCGAAGAAGGAAGGGGAGTTAAAGACGGTGTACGAGCCGTCCCATAGCCCCTTCGGGTTTGTATGGCAGATAGCGGCGGCGACGGGCTGGAGCGTGGGCTACATCCTTGAGGGCGTGAACTACCAGACGCTGATAATGATGCTGGCGGACGCGCCGCGCTACGTGCGCAAAAAAGACGGCGGCAAGAGCGCGGAGGACGAGGCGAACGAAATAGTAGGATTTTTCCAGAGTAACCTGAAGAAGTGAAGAATTAAGAGTTAAGCCCAATGGGCAAATAGGACAAATAAGCCCAATGGGCCGAATACGACGAAGCGAGAAAGACTATGGCAAAACCTGTAGAGATAGAGATACTGTTGAAAGACCGCATGAGTGCGGGGCTGGAGACCATGCAGCACAAGCTGGACGCGCTGATGGGCAAGGCATCCGGCACGGACGAGCGCGTGCGTATCCTCAGCACGGCCATAGCCGCACTTAATACGCAGCTCGCCGAAATGAAGAAAACCGCCGAGACTGCCGTTCCCGACCTCGACCAAAGCAAGAACATCTCGGCCATGGAAGCCCTGAAATCGAAGATAAAGGAGCTTCAGGAACAGCTGCGGCAGCTTGACGAGACGGCGGAGAATACGGACACCGTCCCGGCCGGTGCGGCACAAGCCGGCCGACAATACAACGGGCTGCACATGAGCGTCCAGCAGATAGCGAGGGAACTCCCTGCGGCCACTATGGGACTAAATATGTTCTTTCTGGCCATAAGCAACAACCTACCCGTATTGACAGACGAGATAAAGCGCGCCAAGGCGGCCAACGAGGAACTGAAGGCCTCAGGCCAAAGCACTGTACCGGTATGGCGGCAGCTCATATCGTCAATATTCTCATGGCAGACCGCCCTGATGGTGGCCATTACCGTGCTGTCCATGTACGGTAAGGAGATTGCAAGCTGGGTGGGCAGCCTGTTCAAGTCAAAGGACGCCTTGGAGGAAACACGGCGCGAGCAGGAGAGGCTGAACAAGTCGATGGCCGACGCAAGGACATCCGCAGCAAAGGAGACGGCGGGGCTTCGCGTACTCTACGCCATGACCCAGAACGCCAACGCGTCGATGCGTGACAGGACGGCGGCGGTCAAGGAACTGCAGTCGCAGTACCCGGCTTATTTCGGCAGTCTGTCCCAAGAGGCCATATTGGCGGGCAACGCCTCCGCCGCGTACCGCCAGTTGACGCAGGACATCATGTCCGCCGCCTATGCGAGGGCTTATCAGGAAAGGTTGGAAGACCTCGCGTCAAAGAACGTGGACGAGCTGCGCGGCTCGCAGGCTGACTACAACTATATGCAAAGGAACAGGGGAGCGTACAATGCCGCCCAACAAAGGGAAGAAAGACGCCGGCAGCTTCGAGAACTGATGGACGATGAAGGTATTGTATGGAGAAGCGAATACGCTGACGAATGGAACGAACTGCTGAAGACCCAAGGCCTGGATAAAAATACTATCGCACTGTTCAACCAACGTGAAGAGCGCTGGCGTCACCATAACGAGAACTACAAGCGCAACGAGGCCACCATGCAGGACTATGAAGATGAAATTCTGAAACGCCAGTCCGCAGTGGAAAAGACCACGCAGGGCGCATCCTACGAGCAGGAAAGGAAGGAAGCGGCGCGTGAGGCCGAGAGACGCGCAAAAGAAGAAGAGCGTATCGGCAAGGAACGCCTGAAGGCCCGTGAAGACCTTGACAAGGACTTGCTCGCCCTGCAGCGTCAGAACCAGGACGACGAGACAGCCCTGATGCAAGACGGCACGCAGAAGAAACTGGCTGAAATCGACAACGACTATAAACAACGCATTGCAGAGATAGACAGGCAGGAGACCGAGTTCAGGAAAAAGAACAAGGAGGCCGGACTTGTCGGGCTTGGTGCGGACGGTCTGACGGACGAGCAGGCGGATGCGCTGCAGAAGGCGCGCGACAACGCCGCAAAGGAACAGGAGCACAAGACACAGGAGGTGTACGCTTCGGAGGCACGGGCCATGCGGAACTACCTCAAGGAATATGGCACCTATCAGCAGCAGAAGCTGGCCATAGCAGAGGAATACGCGGAAAAGATAAGGAACGCACAGAATGAGGGCGAGCGCCTGTCGCTCGTCGCCGGCCGTGACCGCGCCCTGCAGCAGGTGGAGATAAACGCCGTCAGGCAGCAGGTTGACTGGGGCAGCGTGTTCGGGGACTTCGGCACGATGTTCAAAGACCAGCTGCAACCGACGATAGACCGTTTGCGCCGCATGGCTCAAAGTGACACGTTCAGACAGTCGAGCCTTGAGGAGCAGCAAATCCTTTATTCCCTGATAGAGAAACTGGAGCGCTCCAGCACGGCATGGGACAGCGACATATTCAAACGTGTGTCCGACGACCTGTCGGCATACCAGGAGGCGATGGGCAGATACTCCAAGGCCGTAGATGCTGCACGCGCCGCCGAAGAAAACCTCGTAAAAGCTGAAAAAGAGCTTGAAACCGCACGCAATGAAAACCGCGGCGAGGAGGGCATACGCTCCGCGCAAGAAAACGTAGACAAGGCACACGAGGCATTTGACGCCGCTTCCGAGGACGTGCGGATTTTCGGCGGGCAGGTACAGGAGACCACGGCCGCCCTCAACTCGTCCGCTACGGAGGCGAAGGCGATGTTCGACAATCTCGGCGAGGGCTTGCGCGGCCTGACTTCTGGAAACCTGCAAGGCATAGGCCAAGGCTTGATGAAGCTTGACGGCCTTTTCGGCGACAACAAGCTGACGGCCCAGGCCGGCAATGCCTTGGCAAAAGGTTTCCAGTCGCTCCTCGGCAAGGACAGCGAGGCAGCCAAGACCCTCACTGCAGCACTTGGCGACAGCGGGCTTGCCGGAGAAATCATATCGGCAGTGCTCGGACTGCTCGACATGCTGGCGCAGGACGGCATCGGCGGAATAGTGTCAAGCCTCATGGACACTGTGCTTGGCTCTGTCAGCGGCGTGCTTGACGACGTGCTTAGCGGCGGCATAATAACCAAGCCCATGCAGTCAGTCGTCAACGGCGTGGGGAACATCCTCGACTCCCTTACGTTCGGCGGCCTCGGCTCGTGGCTCGGCGGCAACGACAAGGAGGTGATGGAGACTGTGAACCGCCTGACGGAGAGCAACGAGTACCTGCGCGAGAGCATAGACAGCCTTGCAGAGCGCATAGGGCAAGGTGACAACACGAACGCCGAGAGCATAGACTATTACAACGACGCGCGGAAAGCGGAGCTTGAGTGGGAGGAGAACCAGCGGAACATCATCAAGGGACTGGCGTCAGCCTGGACGAACAGCGGCTATGGCTTCCTCGGTTTGGGCGGCAAAGGCAGCTTCAACAAGCACTCGCCGGGCAGCGGCTGGGAGGGCTGGGACGCCTTCACGGAGACGCTCAGGAAAAACGGCTTTAACATAACGGTGGACAGCACGGGCGACCTGTGGAACCTGACGCCGGAGCAGATGGAGCTGCTAAGGGACTCGAATCCGAAGGAATGGCAAAAGCTGTTAAGCGGCGACGGCCACAAGAACCCGAAAAGTGCGGTGGAGGAATACATAGAGCGCGCGGGGACGCTGGAGGAGCTGACGGACGCGCTGAACGAGAAGCTGACTGGCTACACGTGGGACGGCTTCTTGGAGAAGTACAAGGAGATGGTGAGGAGCGCTGAGGACATAACGGAGGAACTCGGCGACTTCATAAGCGAGACTGTGACGGACGCGCTTATAGAGAGTTTCGTGAACGAGGAGCTGAAGGACGACATCAAGGAGCTGTACGAATACATAGCCGACGCTGCGGCCGACGGTATAAGCGAGGAGGAGAAGGCCCGTATAGAGGCTATGAACTCGGCGATAGCGGACAAGGCGGAATCATGGCGCGAGGCCATGACGGACTCCGGCATGATAGATCCCGGAAGCTACGGTACGTCGCAGAGCGGCAGGGCCGGGGCGTACACGGCGATGAGCCAGGAGCAGGGCACGAAAATAGAGGGGCTATGGACGACGAGTGCGATGCACCTGTCGAGCATGGACGAGAAGATGCAGGACGTAAGTGCGCAGATGGGCACTGCTGTGGACAGCCTGCGGCGGATAGAGGAGAACACGGGCAACAGCGCGAAGCATCTGGGCGAGATAAAGAATGACATCAAGAAGATAATCAGGGACGGACTTAAAATGAAGTGACTATGGCAATGGACGCGATACTCTCAGGCAAGGTGCTCATCAACGGCACGGACATCTGGAAGGCATACGGCGCTTTCCTGGTGGAGAAGAAACGTGGCGACCGTAACAACCTGAAGGCCATCATGGCCCCGGCGAAGACGAAGACCCACGTGGCGGTGGACATCCGGGAGGAGGACGGCGAGAAATACTCATCCGCGCTGGACGTGAGGAACCAGGCGCGGGACGTGAAGCTGTACTTCGCCCTGTATGCGGACACGCGGGATGAGTGGCTGTCACGGTACAAGGCGTTCATCGCCTTTTTGAAGCAGGGAGAGGACGGGTGGCTGGACATCCGCTTTCCCGACCTCGACATGACGCTGCACGTTTTTTATAAGGAAAGCAGCGACTACGAACCCCTGACCTACCTCTGGCAGGCCGGGAAACAGGCCGGCCGGTTCTACGTGACCTTCCGGGAACCGAAGCCGGCCATCTGAATGACATTAAAACACGGTTAGAACAGCATTATGATAACGATATACGGAAGCGACGGTACAGCCAAGACACAGGTGCCCTGCGACGACAACTCGACGCAGGCGAAGGAGCTGCAGGGTGACAACGTGCTCACCCTGTCGTTCACCCTGTACGAACACGTGGCGCTGGAAGTGAACGACTATGCCGAGTTCATGGGCGAGCGGTACTGGCTCATGGAGCGTTACAAGCCGGAGCAGGTGAGCGCGCAGGAGTGGAAGTACGACGTGAAGCTCTACGGCATCGAGAGCCTGCTGAAGCGCTTCCTGGTGCTGAACGACACGGACGGGGCGGACGAACCCGTGTTCACGCTGACCGCGCCGCCGAGGGAGCACGTGGCCCTCATCGTCAGGAGCATCAACAACGGCATGGACAACACCACCGACTGGAAGGTCGGCACAGTGGAAGGCACGGAGAACATCGTCATCGACTACGAGGGCAAGTACTGCGACGAGGCCCTGAAGGAAGTGGCCGAGAAAGCCGGGAACCGGGCCGAATGGTGGTGCGAGGGCCAGACGGTGAACGTGTGCCGCTGCGAGCATGGCGAGGAAGTGGCGCTGGGCTACGGCAAGGGTCTGACATCCTTGGAGTGCGACATGGCCGACAACGCCAAGTTCTACACACGGCTGTACCCGATAGGCAGCAGCAAGAACATCGACCCGGAGAAATACGGGCACAGCCGGCTGCAGCTTCCCGGCGGCGTGAAGCACGTGGACGTGAACGTGGAGAAGTACGGCGTATGGCACCACTACGAGGCGGACGCCTTCTCCGACATCTACCCCAAGCGCACCGGCACGGTCAGCTCCGTGCGCAGCGAGGATGTGACGGACGAGGACGGCAACCCGTTCAAGATATTCTACTTCAAGGACAACAGCCTGGGCTTCGACCCGAACAGCTACGAGATAGGCGGCAAGGTGAAGCGCGTGTCCTTCCAGGAGGGCAGCGAACTGGCCGGGCTGGGCGACGAGGAGGACGGCACCTACTATTTCGAGGCGAACTACGACAGCGACACCCACGAGTTCGAGCTGATAACGACATGGCCGTATGACGACGACACGCAGCTTCCGAACGACACGCTCTGCCCGAAGCCCGGCGACAAGTACATACTGTGGAACATACGGATGCCGGACGAATACTATCCGCTGGCCGAGCAGGAGTTCAAGGAAGCGGTGGACAAGTACAACGAAGAGCACGCCATCGACGTGAGCCGCTACAAGGCCCCGACCGACCATGTGTACATCGAGGAGAACGGCATCGACCTGTACGTGGGCCGCCGCGTGCGCCTGGAAAGCGAAAAGTACTTCCCGGAAACCGGTTTCCGCAGCAGCCGCATCACCAAGGTCACGCGCAAGGTGAACCTGCCCTCGCAGATGGACATCGAGGTCTGCGACGCGACCAGTACCGGCGCGATGGAAACCATCAATGACAGCATCACAGACGCGAAGAACTACGTGAAGACCGCCACGTCGGGGAGCTTCCCCGACCTGATACGCAGCTGGGACAACACCTATCCGACCGACAACAACGTGTTCTCGGCGCGTCGTACATTGAAGGAAGCCCTGAGCAGGCTTCGCGAGGACACGGCGCAGGAGAAAATCCATTTCCTGAAGGGAGCCGACTTCGGAAGCCACAAGGCCGGGAAGGCAGGCGCGGCGGTGGACGGCGACGGGAACGCGGAATGGCTGACCGCCGTCATCCGCGAGCTGCTGCGGTCGGTGAAGTTCGTGGACGGCATGACCGGGGAGGGCTGGCAGCTGTGGATGGACGCGCTGACCGGGCTGAGCAACCTGACCATCGACAAGGTGACCATCCGGCAGACGCTGGTCGCCCTGGAACTGCTCATCCAGAAAGTGCGCAGTATCGGTGGGCAGTTCGTCGTCAGCGCGGCCAGCGGCAAGATAAAGACCATCACGAAGGACGGCAACAACTACAAGATAAGTTTCGAGCAGGACAACGAGTTCACGGCGCATGATCTGATGCGCTACGCGGAGTTCACCGGCGTGTCGCTGCGCGGATATTGGGTGGAAATCTCCGCCTCGGACGGGGAAGGCGTCACCGTGCCCGTGAGCGAGTTCGGCGGCGTAGAACCCAAGGAGGGCGACGAGTGCGTGCTGATGGGCAACACGCAGAACCGTCTGCGCCAGAACCTCATCTCCATCGCGGCGACCGAGGACGGGCAGCCGCGGGTGGACGTGCTGGACGGCGTGAGCGCCAAGAACTTCAACGGTTGCCTCCGCGTGCGGCTTGGCAACCTGGACGGGATAAGCGACAGCCGGTTCCCGGCCGACAACCAGCCGCACGGCAACGGCCTTTACGGCGACAACGTGTACCTGATGGGCACGTTCGTGCTGACGACCGGTGAGGACATCCTGACGCGGTTCGAGATAACCGAGGGCAAGATAGAGAGCGCCGTGGAGGGGCTGCGCAAGGACTTCACCGAAGACCGGAGCTACTTGGACAACGCCTCGTTCGGCGACGGCATGAACAAGTGGGACACCGAGAACGAGGCCACCTTCTTCCTGCTCGGCAGCAAGTGGATATGGGCGAACGGCGCGCCCTTGTCCGACAAGACCGATTACGCCTGCGTGAAGACCGATGACGGACGCACCACCGTATATATCAGGAACAAGTACATATTGCAGAAGCACGCGAACTTCCGCTTCATCCCCGGCTACACAGATGTGAATGACGAGGGACAGAAGAAGCCGGAAGCGGTGTACCTGAGCTTCTTCTACCGCGTGGCCAAGGCCGGGCGGCTGACGGTAAAGTTCGAGGGGCTGGACAAGACAGGTTTCGAGAACTTCAACGAGTTCAGCTACGACGGCGAACTGGCGGTGACGGACGGTTACCAGGTATTCAACCATTCCGGCCTGTGGAACGGCACGGGCGACTTCAAGCTGGCGTTCACGGGCGAGATATACCTGTACATGCTGGTGCTGAGCACGGACAGGGCCGAAGCCCTGGCCTACAAGTACAAGACCCTGTTCGAGCAGTCCGAGAAACTGGTGAAGATAGCCGCGGCGAACTTCGACAAGGACGGGAACGTCATCGAGTCGTCAAGCATCATCACCACGGCGAAGTACAACGAGATGATGTCGCAGTATTTCGACGAGGACGGGCAACTAAAGAACAAGGCTGGCTTGGTAACCACCGCGATGGCCAACAGGCTGTATGCCTTTGATGCGGACGGGAACATCGTGTCGATGGTGGAACAGACTGCGTCCGACATAAAAATATCCGCCGCCAACATATCACTTGAAGGCCTTGTGACGGCGAACGAAAACTTCAAGATACTGGAGGACGGCAGCGTTGAGGCGAACGGCACATTCAAGTCGGAAGACAAGGAATACGGCAACTCGATAGTGATAAACGCCAAAGAAGGATACATAAAAATGATAGGGCCGTCGTCTGTGGACGAATACACCGGCAAGCCCAACGGCGAAGACCGTACAGACCTGTTTGAGCTTCATTTCGAGACAGACCCAGACACAATGGGTCGCGTGTCAACGATGTACCTGCGCGGAGTCGGGCATGAGGTGCGCATAGACGCGATAGACGGCGTGCACATAAAGGATATGCTGGGCAACCTGTGCATGATAAGCGCGGACAGGATAGAGTTCCAGGACGGCAAGGGCAAAATCGCCATATATTCAATAGACGGATTTAACGGAATAAACGCATGAGAATAGACTTCAAACATTTTACCGTGCCGACAGGCATAAACGGCCTGCACAAACGGACAGGTGACGCAAGGGAGAGCTTTGCCGACATAATCTACACGATGGTGAACGGCATCCGCGCCCACGCCTTGGCGATGAAAATATACAAGAGCGATGGCGCGGTGGAGTATACGGACGATGAAGTGCGGCTAATGAAGGGGCTTGCGGAGCGTTACTGCACACCGGCGTTCATAGACGGGCTGCGCGCCCAGATACAGAAAGGAGGCGTCGATGAAAGTGGTGTATAACAGGGTGATACCTTTCAGGGGTTTCAAGTGCGTAAACCTCTTCGGCGTGCTGTTCGTGCGCGAGGGCTGCACGATGGCGGCGGAGGACTACAACCACGAGTCCATCCACACGGCGCAGATGAGGGAGCTGCTCTATGTGCCGTTCTACCTGCTGTACGTGCTGGAATGGCTGTGGCGCTTGGCACGGCTGCGCGACATGAAAGCGGCCTACCGCGCCATCAGCTTCGAGCGGGAGGCCTACACCCACCAGTACGTCGCGGACTACCTGAAGACAAGAAAGAAGTTCAACCAGTATAAAATGCAATAATATGGCCATATCACAGGAAGACATACAGCAGGTGCTCAACGCCATCAAGGCGGAGAGCCAGGGCGTGCAGGAGCTTGAAACCGTTGACAGCCTTAACGGGGTGAACTCCCTCCCGGGCGTAAAGGGGGATGAACTGGTAAACGTGCCGATGATGCTGCTCCAGAAACCGGCGACGGAGGCGGCGGCAGCGGCCAACGAGGCCGCTCAGGCCGCCAACACGGCGACCCAGAGCGCCAATGCAGCGGCCAGTACGGCCACGGAAGCCAAGAATGCGGCCAACACGGCGGCGACCGCGGCCATCGAGGCTGCGGGCGAGGCCAACGAGGCGGCCGGCCGATATGAAAGCACGGCCAAGACGGCCCTGAAAGGTGCAACGGCCAGGTTTGGGCGCATTGTCAACGACTTGGGCACCGACCCGACAATGAACGGCAGTACCGACAGCAGCTATGCGCCATCAGAAGTTGCCTACTGCACGACGCGCAAGCAGTTCCTCGTAGAAGACAACGGCTGGTACACTGAATGGGCGGAGAGCGGCCTGTATAACGGCCCGGACTACACGTTACTGAAAGACAAGGTGTATGCCTGCGGCGATACGCTTTACGTGTGGAGCGAGGAGGAGAATGACCTTGTTGTCGTGAGCGGCGGAGGGTCAGGCAGCGGCTTCTACAACGTGACGAAAGAGATACCCTTTTCGGGCGGCTACTACACAAAGGAGACGGCCGTGGCGGCACTCGCCGGGGCTGACATCGACGATGACGACAAGCCGGGAATGATTATTACAATCGAGGTCAGCGCAGGGAAATGGGAAGAATACCGTTTCGAGGGTACTGACATATCGTCGTTCCTGACCGCTTCGGCATGGAACAGGTACGGCGGCGCGGACGCTATCAAGAAAATCACGGTAACGCGCGGCACGGCCTCGGAGGAGCACACGGCCGACGAGCAAGGCGGCGTGACGATAGACATACCCGTAATGGAGGTCGACCAGTCGGTCAACGAGAACTCGACCAACGCAGTGAGCGGCAAGGCCGTGGCTGCCGCGATAAACGAGAAGGCCTCCACCTACGGCACCGCCCTGCAGCTCAATGAAATCGGCGAGGGCACGGACAAGGCCTATTCTCTCTCCCTGCTGAACGAGGCCGGGGAGGTCATCAGCACGAGCGACATGTTCACGGGCGGCGGTGGCGGCACGGTGGCCACGACGAAGGTCGTGCTGACGCGCGTCACCCCGAACAAGACCGTCAAGGCCGGCGACGAGGTGAAACTGACTTACACCTACGACCAGACGGACACCGCGACCGGAGAGAGCACCGGCAACCCCGGCCGTGTGACCGTGACCGTCACTCAGGGTGCGAACACCAGCACGCTGACGCAGACCATATCCGCAGGCAGCACGAACACGGTGGACGTGACGAAGTATATGGGTGTGGGCACCAATACCGTGAGGGTGCGTGTGGAGGTCGGCGAAGGCGCGGAGATGCAGGTGGCCCAGGTGACGTGGAGCATCAACGTGGTGCAGCTGACCCTGAGCAGCTCTTTCAACATCGCCACGGCCATAACACGCGGCCAGACCCTCAGCATACCCTACGCCCTGAGCGGTGCCGGCACGAAGACCCTGCGCTGCTATGTGGACGGCACGGACACCGAGGACAGGAGCATCACCAGTTCGACGGCCAACGGGTCTTTCAGCATAGCGACGACCAACCTTGGGCACGGCACCCACACGGTGCAGCTCGTGGTGGAACTGGAACTGTCGGACGGCAGCACCATCAAGTCGAACAGCATCCTCTTCGCCGTGGGCGTCCGGGAAGCCGGGAACAACACCCCGTTGGTGTCCGCAAGGTTCGACTATGCGGACGGGTCGGTCATCGAAAATGGCCAAACGCCTTACATCCCGACGAAGCAGTACGACAGCTACACGCTGCAATATGCTGCATACAACCCCAAGGAAACCCCGACACGGGCGGACGTGTATGTGGGGAGCACGCTGGCCTCGTCCGCCTCCGTGCCGTTCACGGCGCAGAGCCTGACGCTGCGCGCCTCCAACTATGGCGAGGAGCAGTGCAAGATTGTAGTGGGCGATACGACATACAACTTCCGGCTCATTGCGGAGAAGAGCGACCTGAACCTCAGCGAGCCGACGGATGGGCTGACGCTGAAGCTGACCGCCCAAGGCAGGAGCAACAGCGACGTGAACCGCGAGGAATGGACTTATAACGGCATCCGGACAGTGTTCGAAGGCTTCAAATGGGGCGGCGACGGATGGACTGGCACCGCCCTGCGCCTGACGGACACGGCGCGGGCCACCGTGCAGCACCGCCCCCTGGAACAGCCGGAGCAAAATGTCACCAACGCGATGGCATTCATCGTGAAGTACAAGGTCAGCGAGGTTGTGGACGAGGACGCTGAGGTGATAAGGTGCATGGACGCTGACGGAACCGGCTTCGTGATCACCACGCAGGAAGCGCGCATGGTGACGAGGGGCAAGAGCGAGCTGTCAATGAAGATGGCGGCCGGAGAAGTGTACGAGGTGGCCTTCGTGAGCTTCCCCAAGAGCACGGACGGCTCGTCCGACTACGAGAAACTGAACACGGAGATGGTGTACCTGTACATCAACGGCATCATGTCCGGAAGCGTGCAGAGGGCGACGAGCGACAGCGTGTACCAGGCCACGCCTTCGTACATCGGACTTGGCGCGGACGGCGCGACCACCGACGTGTACCTCATGCGTGCCTACGACACGTACCTGAGCGACTCGCAGGTGCTTGAGACCTACATGATAGACCAGGACAGCTCGGACGGCATGATGGCCTTGTACGACAGCAACGACGTGATCGACGACAGCGGCAACGTGACGGTCGACAGCGTGCCGGACGGCATGAGGTACATCATCATCACCGGACGGCAGGACAACGGCGTGCCCACGGTGCTGCAGGCGGCGGTGAACAACGACAAAGACCCGAAGTACGACGTGGACGAGATGCTGTGCGTGGTGAAGGGCAGCCAGGCGTTGAACTTCCGCTGCGTGGGCGGCTGCATCCGCCTGCAGGGCACAAGCTCGCTTGCCTATCCGATAAAGAACTACCGCATCTACTTCAAGAACGCCTCGAAGGTGGCCGGCGACCTGTACCTCGGCTGTGACGAGCAGGGCGTGGGCGGCGAGCTGCAGGAAGAGGCGAAATACTCCTTCCGCCCGGCAAGCGGCAGCCGGAAACAGGCCGCGCCGGTGGACTGCTTCTGCCTGAAGGCCGACTTCGCGGAAAGCTCCAGCTCGCACAACACCGGTATGGCCAAGCTGGTGCAGAACATCCTGACGGCGGCCGGGGAGCTTACCCCGGCGCAGAGGCACTGCGACAGCAGCTACCCCTATGATGTGCGCACGACGGTTGACGGCGAGCCGTGCTACCTGTTCTACCGCGGTGCGCTGGAGGAAACCCCGCAGTTCCTGGGCAAGTTCAACTTCAACAACGACAAGAGCACCGAGGCCGTGTTTGGCTTCCTCGACATACCCGGCTACCATGACCAGGCGTGGGTGACGGAGAAGTTCGGAGGGCAGAACCCGACCGAATGCTGGGAGTTCCTGAACAACGACTACCCGATGGGCATGTTCCTGGACGACGACTTCGACACGAAGGGCGAGGACGGCACGCCGAACTGGCTGAAGGTGTTCGAGGCGCGCTTCCCGGACGACGACGACATCAACGCGGAGTACGAGGCCGGAACCCGGAAGCCGAAATACCTCGAGCCGCTGGTGAAGTGGGTGAAGAGCACGCAGGACGACGGGGCGAAGTTCAAGGCGGAGCTTGCGGACTGGTTTGACGTGGACTACCTGTGCGACTACTACATGTTCACGGACATCATGGGCTGCGTCGACCAGCGCGTGAAGAACATGATGATGGCCTTCTGGTATGACCCGGACAAGGACAAGACGCTCGCCTACATGATATTCTACGACTGCGACACCATCCTCGGCGTGCGCAATGACGGCCGCCTGAAGTACCCGTGGGACGTGGACGAGAACACCACCGACCCGGAACTGTCGACGGAGGTCAAGACCGTCTATGCCTACGCCGGGCACGACAGCGTGCTTTGGAAGAACCTGAGGGAGCAGTTCCCCGGCGAGCTGGCGGCGGCCTACGTGCGCATCCGGGAAAGGATGTCGAACTCGACCATCTTCAACATGTTCGACACGGAGCAGAGCGCGAAGTTCTGCGAGCGCATCTACAACCTGGACGCGCAGAACAAGTACGTGAGGCCCAAGACGCAGGGCGTGGAGGTGAACAACGACGGTAGCGTGACGAACGTGAAGTACTCTTACCTGGAAGCGATGCAGGGCAACCGCAAGGCACACAGGCACTGGTGGGTAACGAACCGCATGGGCCTGTTCGACGCGCGTTACAGCACCGGGCAGTACACCGCCACGGACATATCGTTCAAGGGCAACAGCGCGGCCGGCGCGACGGTGAGGGCCACCCCGGCGCGTGACTTCTACTTCGAGTTCCGGCGCGAGGGCGACACGATGACGCACGACGCGGTGACAAAGGACAATGAGTGGAGCTACACCTACGGGCAGACGGCGAACATCGGCACCATCTTCCACCTGTACGGCGGCGAGTGGATGAAGAAGCTCGACCTTTCGGACTGGGGCGGCTTCACGGACATGAGCCTTCCGAACCTGCCGGTGCTGGAAGAACTGGTGTTGGGCAACAGCGGCAACACATACGCCCTGACCGAACTCGTGCTGGGCACGAAGTTGCCCATGCTCAGGAAACTGGACGTTGTGAACTACACGAACCTGCCGGGGCTTGACCTTTCCGGCTGCAACAGGCTGGAGGAGGTGAACGCGGCGGGCTGCACGGCGCTGGGCACCATCACCTTCGCCGAGGGTGCGGCGGTAAACAGGCTGCACCTTCCGGCCAACTTCCAGACGCTTACGCTGCGCTCCATGCAGTATATCAAGTGGAGTGCGATAGTTTTTGACAACAAGCGTAACCTTACCGGCATCTGGATAGAGAACTGCGCCCTCATCGACGGGCTGTCGGTGTTCAAGGAACTGTTCGCGCTGAAAGGCAAGCTGAAGTACGTGCGCGTCACCGGCCTGGAGCTTGAGGGCGACGGCAGCGACCTGAAAGAGTGGTATGACGCCGGGCTGGGCGGCTTCGACGCATCCGGCAACACCACGAATACGCGGTGCAAGCTCGTCGGCACGTACAGGCTGACGAAATACCTGGACGACGACACCTTCAACAAATATGCGGAGCGCTTCGACGAGCTGAACATCCGGCAGCCGCAGTACACGATGATTGAGTTTGACGACACGGTGAGCGACGACGCGAATGTGAGCAACCCCGACAACGAGACCGGTTACAAGTACGGCAACCAGTATGTTCCGAGTGCGCATGTGGCGGCCATATTGCGGCAACGGCACCGGGTGCTCGGCAAGCAGGCAGTCAAGGGAACAATGACAATCGCGCAGCTTGACGATGCGGACAGCAACAAGTATGCCGACGGTACGGCGGCAAAACTGGACGGCACGGAAGGCGACGTGTTCGTCTATGAGCCCCATTACTGGTACAAGGGCGTGAACGACTACCTGCGCAACAGGAAATACGCCTGCTTCAGTTCCCGGGACGAAATGCCCGACCGTCCGGAATGCACCGTCATCACCTTTGAGGAACTCCGTGACGGCGGCTCGATTGACAGCGGGATGAAGGTACAGACCGGGAAGGCGGATGTCCAGAGTTCGCTGACGTCTGACTCCAACTACAGTGCCGTGACGGTATCCGTATCCGGCTACAAGCGTGTCCGCTTCCCGTCGGTAGTCGGCAGCAACCTTGTGGGCGCGGTGTTCGCCGACGATACGGGAACTGTGGTCAAGAGCGTCATCGTGGAAACGCTGAACGCCCGTTTTGTGGACGGCATGTACCTCATATCCGACGTGCCGGACGGTGCGACCCGGCTTCATTTCTCCATCCGCAATACATCTGACTTTGACTGCGTGGTGCTGAGCAACAGCGACAAGATAGAGGACATGGAGCCGGACTGGGTGGAGCATGAGGCTTGCCTGTGCGGCGCATTCCAGGCCGTGACTATCGGCTCGAAGCTGTACAGCGCCATCAACGGCGCCACCAGCGTGGCCTCTTTGACGCAGCCGGACATGGTGTATTATGCCAACCAGCGGGGCTTGCAACTGGTGGACTGGGAGATGAACAAGGACGTGGCGAACCTGTTCTATGCGAAGTACGGCCGCCGTGACGCGCAAGACCAGTGCGGATACGGACAGAACACGAATGCGCGCATTATCGGTACGACATCCATCCTTGGCATGGCGGACACGGTGAACCCCGACCACAAGACGGAATGGTGCTGGTATAAGACGCAGGACGAGTACGGTTCCGACAAGTATGTCCAGATAGCGTCCTGCAACTGCCTGGGCTATGAGAACTGGTTCGGCAACAAGGCGGAGTGGATGGACAAGGTGAGCCTTCCGAACAGCCCGTCAAGCGAGCAGTATAAGCTGTATATAGAAATGCCTGACGGCACGACGCGGAAGGTGAAAAGCACGACGACGAGCGGCTTTATGACTGCCGTTGTCCACCAGAAGTGGATGGACATAGTAAGCGCTGCCGGTGCTGGAAGCTCCACTACATACTACTGCGACGAGTTCGTTCCGAGCGGTTCCACAGGCCGTGTGGTCTATCGGTCGAACAACTACGCGAATGCGTACGCCGGTGTCGGTCGTGCGTATTGCGGTTACGATTCGTCGTATACGTACGCGAACATCGGTTCTCGTCTCGCCTTCCGCGGCAAAATCGAGGTCGCGGAAAGCGTCGGAGCGTTCAAGTCGCTGAGCGTTCCGGAGGAGTATGCGTGAGCGTAAGGCGGAGCGCGCCAAAGCGGGAGCGAAGCGACAAAGCGAAAGCAGGAGGAATGGCAAAATACGGGCGTAAGCCCGTCGAAATTTGAAAATTAGGAAGTTAAGATGAATAAAAGTGTTAATTTTGCAGTTCGTAGGCGGATTCCCCCATAGGCCGTGTGGTCTATCGGTCGAACAACAACGCGAATGCGAACGCCGGTGTCGGTCGTGCGAATTGCGGTAACGATTCGTCGAATACGAACGCGAACATCGGTTCTCGTCTCGGTAACAGTCCAAGGGAACTCCAGTCGGCGTACAGGGCCGGGCACGCGTGCCCAATCCGGTGCCGAGGGGGATGAGCCTCGCCAGCAGCGGCCTATGGCCGGAAAGGCGGAACATCAAGTGTCGGGCGATAGGGTTTGGTAGGCCGTATAAACGGCTCGAAGAAGCCTGGCCCGGAGGATTGAAGGCATTAAAGGCATTAACAGTAAAGCGACATCAATGCACAGGGAAGGACATCTGATGGAAGAGATAACGGCATATCCGAACATGGAGGAGTCGTTCAGGGCGGTAGTCCGCGGCAGCCGCCGCAAGGGCAGCCGTACCGGCCGTGCGCTTCTTGCCCACAAGGAAGAAGTCATCGCCGAACTGTCGGCACGCCTGGCCGACGGGAGCTACACCATCAGCAACTACCACGAGATGGAAGTGATGGAGGCCGGCAAGCTGAGGCGCATCCAGGTGCTTCCCATGAAGGACAGGATAGCCATCCATGCCGTCATGAACGTAGTGGACGAACACCTGCGACGCAGGTTCATACGCACGACGGCAGCTTCGATAAAGGGGCGCGGCATGCATGACCTGCTGGACTGCATACGGAAGGACATGGAATCCGACCCTGAAGGCACCGCCTACTGTTACAAGCTGGATGTCCGCAAGTATTATGAGAGTGTCAGCCAGGACAGGCTGATGGAATGTGTAAGGCGTGTTTTCAAGGACAGGACGCTCCTTGTGCTGCTGGAGCGGTTCGTGCGCATGATGCCTTCCGGCATCAGCATCGGGCTGCGCAGCTCGCAGGGGCTCGGCAACCTGTTCCTGTCGGACAACCTTGACCATCATGTGAAAGACAAGTGCGGCGTGCCGTATTATTACAGGTACTGTGACGACATCGTCGTGCTCGGTAAAGCGAAATCGGAATTGTGGAAAGTCCGTGACATCATCCACGGGAGGCTGTCGCTTGCCGGGCTTGAAGTCAAGCCCAACGAGCGCATCTTCCCCGTGAGCGAAGGCATTGATTTCCTGGGATACGTCATACGCCCGGGCTACACCCTGCTCAGGAAGCGCGTAAAACAGAACTTTGCCCGGAAGATGCACGACATCCAGAGCAAGCGAAGGAAACGTGAACTGACGGCCAGCTTTTACGGCATGGCCAAACACGCGGACAGTATAAGGTTGTTTAACAAATTAACAGGCAAAGAAATGAGAGACTTCAAGAGTTTGAACGTGTCTTACAAGCCCGAGGACGGCAAGAAGCGTTTCCCGGGCACGGTAGTGAGCATCCGCGAGCTGGTGAACCTCCCCATCGTGGTGAAGGACTTTGAGACCGGCATCAAGACGGAACAGGGTGAGGACAGGTGCATCGTCGCCATCGAGCTGAACGGTGAGCCGCGCAAGTTCTTCACCAACAGCGAGGAGATGAAGAACATCCTCGCGCAGATAAGGGAAATCCCCGACGGTTTTCCGTTCGAGACGACCATCAGGACGGAGAGCTTCGGGAAAGGTCGGACAAAGTATGTATTCAGTTAGGCAATGAAGCGAGTGGAAGGAAGTGCCGGTGTGGCGTTGCTGGAATGCACGAACCCGGTGAAAGGGAAATGGCGCGTCCGCTGGGACGTGGAAACAAAGGAGGACGGCTCGGCTTCCTATATGGAGGAAGAGCTTAGCCACAGGCCGGACGCGGAGGAAATACGGTCGCTGGTGTCGCAATGGTACAACGCGAACACGGACGCCCGCATCCTGTCAGGCTTCGAGTACGACGGGCAGCCCGTATGGCTGTCAAGCGAAAACCAGTTCAACTACAAGGCGGCCTACGACCTTGCCGTACAGACGGACGGCCAAAACCTGCCCGTGACCTTCAAGCTGGGCACGGACGATGCGCCGTATTACCGAACATTCGACACGGTGGCAGACCTTCAGGACTTCTACGTGAAGGCAATGAAGCACATACAGAATGCCCTGTCGGAAGGATGGATGAAGAAGGGTGCGCTGGACTTGGCTTTGTATGAAGCCGGGTAGTTCCGGATGAATCCCCACGGGGGAGGGATATAAAAAAGCCCCCGGCCTGTTGATATAAGTAACGCCAATCACTTAATAAACAACGCAAGCGAACTCGCACGACCGGGGGCATGTACCCTCGTCGCGAGTTCGCTTTTTTCGTTGTAATAAGTGATTGGCATTGCAAAAGTAATAAAATGATTGGACATGACACTATTTGAAGCACTTAAATTTAACAGAGAACCGCTGGAGATGCTCATAAAGCTGGGCATAAAGCAGGACGATGTTCGCTATATAGACCTTTATTCGGAGTTTGAGGCGATGAAGAGCAGGGGTGAGAAAACAACTTATGCCGTGCTGTACCTGGCCAACAAGTATTCTGTATGCGAGCGCAAGGTCTATGACCTGATTAAACGTTTCGGAAAACGCTGTACGTTTGGTGCAGTGTGATTTATCTCCATTCTTCTTTTGTCCTGTCCGGTGTGGCTACCTTTGTGCAGACTTAAAATGATGGCACATGAACAAGTATTACCAAATGCTGGGCAAGATACTCAAAGAAGGTAAAGTCCAGACAAACAAAAAAGGCTGCATCAGGTACCTGCTGAACGAAAGGATGACGCTTATGCCGGCTGACCTGCTCGATATATTCGAGAGTCATGGTATTGCACGCAAGAAGCTGAAGACAGAACTCGGTCTGTTCATGCAGGGTGAACGTGATGTAGAAAGATACCGGGAAGCGGGCATAACATGGTGGGATTATTGTGGCCAGACGCTTGTCAACAGTTACCCGACCTATTTTGAGAAGCTGCCGCCACTCATCGCCCAAATCAATGAGGAAAAGCGCAACAGCAAGAACTATGTCTTGTTCCTCGGTGCAACAGGGGTGGAAACCAACCAGGCACCATGCCTTAGCCTTGTACAGTTTCAGATAGACGAAGGTGAACTGGTGGTGTCGGCCTACCAGAGAAGCAGCGATGCGAACCTCGGGCTGCCGTCGGACATTTACCACCTTTATTTGATGTCGAGGCAGATAGACCTGCCTTTGAAGTCTATAACGCTCGACCTTGGGAACGTGCATATATACGAAAACAATATATCCCGGACAAAAGATTTGCTGGCCGGGGTGGAAAACATAAAATTCGAGTTGAATGTATGAGAAAAATGTATTTGTCAGCTCCGCTGCCGTTTGTGGGACAGAAGCGGATGTTCGCAAGGGAATTTATCAAGGTGTTGGAACAGTTTAACGACAAGACCGTGTTTGTGGATTTATTCGGTGGAAGCGGCTTACTGTCTCACATAACCAAATGCCAAAGGCCGGATGCGACGGTCGTGTATAATGATTTTGATGGTTACAGGGAAAGGTTGCAGGCCATACCCCAGACAAACATCCTGCTGGCGGACTTCAGGAGGTTGGCCGCAGGTGTACCGAAGGATAAGCCAATCAGAGGTGCGGTGCGTGAACGTATATTGGAACGCATCGCAATGGCGGAAAGGGAATGGGGGTACGTGGACTACATTACCGTATCTTCCGCGTTGATGTTCTCGATGAAGTACGCCACGAGCCTTGAAGCCATGCTCAAGGAGACGCTTTACAACAACATACGCAAGACGGATTATCCGCCTTGCCCTGATTATTTGGATGGCTTAACGATAACGTCCTGTGACTACAAGGAACTTTATGAGAAGTACAAGGACGTTCCCGGCGTCGTGTTCCTTGTTGACCCTCCCTATTTGTCAACGGAAGTCGGCACGTACAAAATGTATTGGCGTCTTTCAGACTATTTGGATGTGTTGAACGTGTTAAGGGATAAGCCATTTGTGTACTTCACGTCAAACAAGTCATCGATAATCGAACTGTGTGAATGGCTTGGTGAAAACAAGACGCTCGGCAACCCTTTCAAAAATTGTGGAAAAGTGGAGTTCAACGCACACATGAATTACTCCGCGAAATACACGGACATAATGCTGTACAAGAAGCAAGATGAAAAGCCTTTTAATAAGGCAGCTTGAATATCATTTGAATGCTATTATATTGCCTGTTGAATTGTGCTTGACAAAGCCCAAGCCCGAAATAGAGTGATTTTGGCTCTTATTTCGGGCTTTGTTGTTCGTGTTGCGTGCAAGTCCTTTTTTGGACGTTTCGTTTTGAATGAACTCTCGAAAAATGGACGCTTCGTTTCGAATTCGGCGAAAATTTGGATTTGCGGATTATAGATATTAGAACCAAAAAATAAATAGACAATTAATTATGACAAAAGACCTATTCGACAAGTATATATGGCTTGTTGATGTAATTTACCGCTCGCGAAAAATAACGTTTGAGGAAATCAATGAGCGGTGGCTCAGGTCGAGCCTGAGCGACGGGCAGGACATACCTTTAAGGACATTTCACAACTGGCGTGCGGCCATAGAACAGATTTTCGACATAAACATTGAATGCAACAGAAAAGGAGGCTACTATTATTACATCGAGAATGTAGACGACCTGGAAAACAACGGGTTGCGAAACTGGCTGCTGAACACCTTTTCGGTTAATAATCTGCTTGTAGACGGGCATAACCTCAACAAGCGCATCTTGTTTGAATATATGCCTTCGGACAAAGTGCATCTCGAAAAGATTCTTGAAGCCATGCGCGACGGCCATGAGGCACGGCTCGAATATAGGTGTTACTGGTGTGAAGAGACAGGATATTATACTTTTAGACCTTACTGCGTAAAATTGTTCAAGCAGCATTGGTATGCAGTGGGGCTGTGTGTCGAATGCGGTTCGGTACGCACATTTGCGTTAGACCATATAATAGATATGCACATCACCGACAAGGAGTTTGTATATCCCAAGGACTTTAACCCGGAGAAGTTTTTTGAAGACAGCTTCGGCATAGTTATAAGTGACGACAATCCGGTAAAAATCCGCCTGAAGGTGTATGGAATGCATGCGTCGTATATGCGCTCTCAACCTTTGCATCATTCGCAGCAGGAAGTTGAGACTGCCGAAGGTTACTCGGTGTTTGAGTATTATATGCGCCCTACGTGCGACCTGATACAGGAGATATTGTCGCGCGGCTCGGATGTAGAGGTGGTATCGCCCGAAAGTTTCCGTAAAAAAGTTGCAGAAGTGATACGCAGGATGGCCGGAAGATACGATGGTGATTCATAATTGGCTACGCCGAACCACGTTTCATAATTTTTTCCGCCATGAAATGATGTGATGAATCTCTGACATGGCGGAACCTTTTTTATTAAGGATGAAGAGCTAAGAAATATGGCTCGTTTTAATTAAATTGTGAAACGCAGTTCAGTGCAGCCAATTATAAATTATGAAACGAAGTTCAGCGCAGCTAATTGTGAATTGTTCTTTTGCATTCTTCTTTCGATTTGTATTCACGTTTCGTTTTAATGTTGTATCTTTGTCGGCGGATTCGCGATGAATATACAGGAAATTTCTGATTTATATGCCAAGTCGCCGCAGGTTGCGGCACTGGTCAAGTTGCTGGAAGACAAGTCTGTTACGACCGTTTTCCTGCAGGGACTTGTTGCGTCGGCCGCTCCAATGATGTTTGCGTCGGCCGCACGCCGTGTCAGTCCTATGTGTCTTTTTGTTCTTAACGATGCCGAGGAGGCCGGCTATTTTTATCACGACCTTACACAGATAATGGGCAACACAGACGTGTTGTTCTTCCCATCATCTTATCGGCGTCAGGTGAAGTACGGACAGCGCGATCCGGCCAGCGAGATATTGCGCACCGAGGTGCTCAGCCGCTTGTCGGCGCCGCTTGAGGGCCATCCTCTTTATGTGGTTACATGTCCTGAGGCGTTGAGCGAGCTTGTAGTGTCGCGCAAGAAACTCGATGAGCGCACATTGCTGCTGCGCACAGGCGACACGCACGATGTTATACAACTGGAAAGAACGCTGCGCGACTTTGGCTTCACAGAGGTTGACTATGTTTACGAGCCGGGCCAGTTTGCCCTGCGCGGAAGCATTCTCGACGTGTTCTCCTATAGCAGTGAATATCCTTTCCGTATCGACTTTTTCGGCGATGAAATAGACTCTATACGCACCTTTGAAGTGCAGAGCCAGTTGTCGCGCGACAAGCGCGAGCGCATAGAGATAGTGCCCGAACTGGCAACGCTGACCGACGAGAAAGTGCCATTCATGCGCTTTCTGCCTGAAGACACCATCATTGTGGCTAAAGACATTCTGTATGTGCGCGACGTTATAGACCGCACCTATCATGACGGCTTTTCGCAGCAGGCTAAGAAAGAACGTCTCGAGGGACTGACCGAGATGGAGCAGCAGGCCGTGATGAAGGAGCTTAGGGCCGACTCCATGCTGATAAGCGGAGCACGCTTTATGACCGATGCTTCTGGTTTCAGACGTATGGAGATGGGCACCAAGCCGACGGGCACACCGGCGGCAACGCTGAAGTTTGACATGACGCCTCAGCCGCTGTTCCATAAGAACTTCGACCTGCTGACAAAGGCTCTTGAGGACTATATGCTGCGCGGATATAAACTTTATATCCTTGCCGACAGCGCCAAGCAGAACGAACGCCTGAAAGACATCTTCACCACGCTGGCAGACGAAGGCAAAGCCGGAAGGATAGAGTTCTTGCCTGTTGACAAGACTCTGCATGAAGGATTTGCCGACAACAGTATGCCGGCATGTTTCTTTACCGACCATCAGATATTCGACCGCTTCCACAAATACAGTCTGCGCTCTGACGCCGCACGCAGTGGTAAGATGGCGCTCACCATGAAAGAGTTGCAGGAGATGGAGCCGGGCGACTATATCGTACATGTGGATTTCGGCATCGGACGCTTTGCCGGATTGGTTCGTGTGCCGGCAGGCAACAGCTATCAGGAGGTGATACGCATCATTTATCAGAACAACGACAAGGTGGACGTGAGCATCCACTCGCTCTACAAGATATCAAAATACAAGCGTCGCGACAGCGAGACTCCGCCACGCCTGAGCACACTCGGCACAGGTGCATGGGACAGGCTGAAGGAGCGCACCAAGAAGAAGATAAAGGACATTGCGCGCGACCTAATAAAGCTATATGCGGCGCGCCGACACGAACAGGGCTATGCCTTCAGTGCCGACTCGTTTATGCAGCATGAGCTTGAAGCCAGTTTTATATATGAGGACACGCCAGACCAGCTGAAGGCCACTAACGATGTTAAGGCCGACATGGAGAGCCGCAGGCCTATGGACAGGCTTGTTTGCGGTGATGTAGGCTTTGGCAAGACCGAGGTGGCTGTGCGTGCTGCATTTAAGGCAGCTTGCGATTCTAAGCAGGTGGCAGTGCTTGTGCCTACAACTGTTTTGGCTTATCAGCACTATCAGACGTTCTCAAAGCGACTGAAGAATTTTCCAGTGCGTGTTGATTATCTGTCGCGCGCACGCAGCGCAAAGAAGACTCGTGAGGTGCTGACTGACCTTGCCGACGGCAAGATTGACATCATTGTCGGCACGCACAAGCTGATAGGCAAGAGCGTGAAGTTTAAAGACCTAGGACTGCTCATAATAGACGAGGAGCAGAAGTTTGGTGTGGCAACAAAGGAGAAGCTGCGCAAGATGAAAGTGAACGTAGACACGCTGACCATGTCGGCAACGCCGATACCGCGCACGCTGCAGTTCTCGCTGATGGGTGCGCGCGACATGAGTATAATGCAGACTCCGCCGCCTAACCGCTATCCTATATGCACAGAGCTGCATACATTTGACAAGGAAGTGATAGCCGATGCAATAAACTTTGAGATGAGCCGCAACGGACAGGTGTATTTCGTTAACGACCGCATAAGCAACCTGCCGGAGCTTGCCGCCATGATACGTAAGTATGTGCCCGACGCGCGTGTGGCCATCGGTCACGGACAGATGAAGCCCGAGGAACTCGAGAAGATCATAATGGACTTCATGAACTATGAATACGACGTGCTGTTGTCTACCACCATCGTTGAGAACGGCATTGACATAAGCAACGCCAACACCATAATTATCAACGATGCTCACCGCTTCGGGCTGTCTGACCTTCATCAGATGCGAGGCCGTGTAGGACGAGGCAACCGCAAGGCATTCTGTTATCTGCTTGCTCCGCCTAAGTCGGTGCTTACGCAGGAGGCCCGTCGCCGGCTTGAGGCTCTTGAGACGTTCTCTGAACTTGGCAGCGGATTTAACCTGTCTATGCAGGACCTCGACATCCGCGGAGCCGGCAATTTGCTTGGAGCCGAGCAGAGCGGATTTATGGAAGACCTTGGATATGAGACTTATCAGAAGATATTGAATCAGGCTGTAACCGAGCTGAAGAACGATGAGTTCAGCGATATGTATGAGGACGAGATGGCCGAGGGCAAGACATTCACTGGCGACGACTTTGTTGAGGACTGTGCCATTGAGAGCGACCTCGAGATGTATCTGCCCGACCAGTATGTGCCCAGCAGCAGCGAGCGTATGCTCCTTTACCGTGAACTTGATAACATTCAGACTGATGCTGATCTCGACGCTTACCGTTCTCGTCTTGTCGACCGTTTCGGTCCTGTGCCTCACGAGGGTGAAGAACTTATGCATGTTGTTCCGCTGCGCCGTATAGGCAAGCGTCTTGGCTGTGAGAAGATTATCCTGCGTCAGGGACAGATGCGCATGCAGTTCGTGAGCAACCCCATGAGCGCATATTATCGCAGCAACGTGTTCGACACCGTCTTAAACTATATCGGTCATAATCCGCGGACATGCAATCTGAAGGAAGTGGCCGGCAAGCGCATGATGATGGTTACGGGCATTAATACCGTTAGCGAAGCCGTAAAAAAACTGCGTGAGATAGAAAGTTTTAAGTGAAGAATGAAGAGTGAAGAACGAAGAATTCAATAGCTTTGCCGTATAGATTTTATTGGCAATTACTATGCATTTGAATTGACTAACGTCGAGCACTGTTTCTTTGTTCTTCACTCTTCGTTCTTCACTTTATTTATTCTGTGTTTCATTGTTCTCAGTGCGCTGTATGATATGCCGGTGGTTTGCATAATTTCGTCGTTGCTTTTGCCGTTGTTAATCATTATCAGCAGGAAAATGTTATACGGAGTCAGCTTTTTGTAGTTACGCTCTATACTTTCTATGGTTTTAGGGTCTATAGTCCTGTAATATTCAATCACGGCCTCATAGTCGTCCTTTTTCCATGTTATGGTCTTACCTCCTTTTTCCAGTTCATCGTAAAGCATGCGTCCGTGGCCGAGAATAGTCATTCTCCTTTCTTTCAGACTCTCAATTTTCTTGTTCAGTTTCTCTATTTCCTTTTCGTTCTTGTCTTTCTCCTTGTCGAGTTCGCTTATCTTCTGTCTGTATTGTTCCGTAGTTCTGCTTATGTCTTCAATTTCTCGTTTTGTTGCATTAATTCTTCGGCGGTGATATGTCAGCATGGTTATCATTACAGCCGCAGCCAAAACCATTACGGCTGATATGGCAATCACGAGCCTGTTTTGGGCTTGCGCATCAGCCGCCTTTCTTTCGGCATTGTTTTGCAGACTGAGCATGTGTTCTGTCTGCTGCTTAGTCTTTATGCTGTCTTTTGTGGCCAAAGCCCTTTCTTCAAGTTCAGACGCCTCTTTATATTTTCCCTCTTCTTTTTTAAGGTCAGCCATCCACAACAGCACTTCTGCCTTAAGTTCAAGTTCGTTAGTGTTTAGTGCGTCGTTCAGCAGTTGCCATGCCTTCCGGTTCTCTCCTCTTTCAAAATAAATTGAGCCAATGATATAATATGCGTGCGCATTTGGCTTAATTTCCAAAGACTTTTTCGCATAACGGATAGCTTCGTCATACATGTTTTTGTTGATGAAACTTATACTTATATTTGTCAATATTTCAGCAATATGTTCATTGTTACTCAAATATTTTAAATAAGGAATTATTTTTTTTGAATATACTATGCTGCTGTCAACTTCTTCAATACGATTAAAAGCTAAATTAATCTTATTCATTGATAAGGCGATAAGAATTTTGTTGTTAGCTTTTCGGGCTGTTTGAAGAGCCTTTTTTGCATAGCTTAGTCCGGTTTGATAATTGCCGGTGTCGATATTTATGAAAGATAAGTTGATGTATATTTTCGTAATGAAGTTAAGGTCGCTTGTTCCTTTGGCCAAGTGTTCCGCTTTTTTTATTAAGTTTATGCCTTCGCTTTTGTTTCCCCTCTGATAGCATGTTATGCCTTTATAATAATATGCCTTGGCCAGCAAAATCTTGTTGTTGTTTTCTTCATAGAACCTTATGCTTTCATTAATCAAGGAGTCAGAATCGGTTTGCTTGTCGAGACAAAAATTTGCTTGCGTCATCAGCAAGTCGTAATATGCTTTGTTTTCATTGTTTAGCCTGTTGGCATTTATGTCCGACAGGTTATTCATGGCAAGTTCATATTTCTCCTTTTCAAGCAGTCTTTCTATTTCCGACAGCTTTTCATGTGTGTCGTTGTCGTTACTGCAATTTGTTAATATTAAAACGGATAAAATAAGGCAGAGTATAATTTTTGTCATTGCTTCAGAATTTTGATTAAAGGTATGAAAATAATACCAATTGGGCAAGAAAAATGAACGTTTAATCATTGCATTGTGTTACATTTTTAGTTTGACAAACTCTGTAATACAGGTGCTAAAGTGTTGATGCATAATGCTTTATGCCTAAATAAAAAATGTAACACACACGAAAAGATAAGCCGAAAAAGTTTGGATGTAATTTTGGATAACACTAATTTTGGAAGTAACGAAATTATTAAAATAAGTATTATGAAAAAAATCATCATGTTATTTATGCTTTTGGCTGTAATGACATCAGCCGTGGCGCAGAACGCATCAAATGCGGAAAAGTTTTACGACAGATTGTTGACTGATTTTGCAGTTGTTAGCGGAACTAAGTGTAATGGCGTCACGCTGCTTTCGCCAAGTGTAAATTTAGGTTATAAGCTCCTTCCTCGTATGTCTTTGTTCCTGCACACGGAAACGCTGTATGGGCATTATGACGAACAGAAAAGCTACGCAAGGACACAAACTCTTGGAGGTGGAGTAGGGTATACTTTATGGAAAGCAGATGCCGTGGCTCTCGAAGTGCGTGGCACTGTGGCTGCAGGACTTAGTTCTGAATGGAAAAATGTTATATACGACGCTGCGCTGATGATGAAGTTAGGGCGCGGAAAAATACATATGAACGTTGGTGTGGGATTCCGCCACATCAGTTCGCGCACAGCCGGCATAGACAATTATAATGGTGCCAACTTCATATTGGGCTTCGGAATTTAGGTTTGCTTTCGGTGCTAAAAGACCGGTTATAGAAAAGGAATGCTGAAAATCGTAACCAAATCACATTGTTTTGCTTAACGCGTGTCTGTAATTGCAATATAGCTAAACCGATTTGTAAGCAAAACCATGCGTTAATGTTTTAAATCATTAACCTATCGTTTATGCATCGTAACTCGGCCACTTTTACCTCAAAAGTGGCCGAGTTTTTAGTCGTAATCCTATGACTTTTTTATGCTATCCATAAGGTTATGATAAAACTGAGAATTTAGAATTAAATTATATGCATAAGGCGGTTTGTGTTTAAGCTTTTAGCCACAGCTGTCTTATGATAAAAAACTCCCCGTAAGCACAGTTGGGTGCTTACGGGGAATAGAATATGATAATAAAGATTTTGTTATTCTGCCGTCTTCTTCATAAACTTTCTTACAGGTCTGTCGGCGTTGTTGCTGCCGTCAGCACGTGTTGAAGGCGAGTAGTCAGGATAAGAGTAGCCATACCAGCTGTCCCAGCCCCATTCGAAGTCACCCCAGTTAGGTGATGACGTCTTGCGCAGCCTGAACTGCATAGGGTCGCCATATTCGCCTATGATAGTTCCGCTGAACCAGCTTTCAGATAGCGAGTAGTCGTATATTGTGAAGTAGGTGTCGTCCTCGCGTGAGTAAATTTCGATGTTGCGGTTGTTCACTCTCCATTCTATGTGGCTTGCGAAATAGTCCCACGGAGCATCGCTGTAATAGTCAATCCAGTAGCCTGTGCCCGAAGCATACTCGTAAGGATCCTTGTCGAAGGCCAGGATTGAGTAAGAAGAGTAGTAGGTGTGTCCGTTCCACTCGCTCGTTACGTACATGTCGCCTTCCCAAACGCCCCACAGTGTGTCGGCTATGTATTCGTCATCGTCGCAGCTTACGAATGTCAATGACATGGCTGCCATCATTATCATAGCAAGGATAGATGTAAACTTTTTCATAATATATCGCTTTAAATTATTAATATTCTGTTTCGCTGTTTTAAATATTCTGTTGCAAATATAATTCATTGTGTCTGCCTGTGCAAGCATAAATCCATATTGTTTTTAGGAATTTCCCTATTTTTATATTACCAAAAGCCTACTTTCATAGATGAATCGTGCCGTGAGAGACGCGCAGAAGTGAGGGCGCGATAACGGCAGAAGGCTTTATAGTCCGGTGTAGAGCGAGATAGTGGGGAGTAAGTTTTTAAAGCTCCGTTTAATTTAGTATCTTTGCATTCGTGCAGAATAATAAACAGACTGAAGGATGAAAAACAAGAAACACTTGATTATGGCAGCAGCTCTTATGGCTGCCCCGGTGTGCGCACAGGCGCAGGCCGTACACGAAACAATGAAGGTGAACATTGAGCGCGGGCGCATTGATGCCGTTACGGGCATAGTATATTCGCAGATTACATCGGCATCAGACAACCGCACGCTGCAGATGACTTTGCTCGTGCCGTGTACGGACAAGCCCAAACCGGCCATAATATATTATCCCGGCGGCGGATTTCTTTCGGCAGCACACGACAGATATGTAGAGATGCGCATGGCTCTGGCTGAGGCCGGCTTTGTGGTGGCATCAGTAGAGTATCGCACCGTGCCCGACATGTTTCCGGCTTTGCTGGTCGACGGCAAGTCGGCCGTCCGCTATCTTCGTGCCCATGCCCGTCAGTTTGGCATCGACCCTCAGCGCATAGGCGTGATAGGCGATTCGGCAGGAGGATATCTTGCGCAGATGGTAGGCGTTACGGGCGGCGACAAGGAATATGACCAGGGCGACTATCTCGACCAGAGTTCGGAAGTGCAGGCCGCAGCGACAATTTATGGCATAAGCAACCTGATGAACATAGGCGAGGGGTATTCAAAGGAGATACAGGACATACACGCATCGAAGGCCGTTACCGAGGCGCTGCTCGTTCACGGAACGGCGTTTGCCTCTTATCCTGGCGCAAGCATTCTTAGCGATACGGCAAAGGCAATGAAGGCAAGTCCGATGGGGCATATACGCAAGGGACTGCCTCCGTTCCTGATAATGCACGGCACGGCAGACGCACTGGTGTCGCCTGTGCAGAGCAGGCAGCTGTATGACGCGCTGAAGAAAGCAGACAACGACGTAAGTTATGTAGAGGTTGAAGATGCCGGGCATGGCGACATGTACTGGTTTCAGCAGCCTGTCATCGACCGCGTGATTAGATGGTTTAAGGAGAAACTTGCAGAAAAATAATATTTTTGTGAATTAAGAAAATCAAAGGGGGCGTTTTTTGAGCGAATCAAAAAACGTCCCCTCTGATTGTTAATGGTGTCTTAGAAAGTCTTAATTTTAGCCTATCAATAAGAAAACGGAAAAATCAGAATGATGGCGGCAGGCAAGTAAACATGATAATATGTTTCAGCTGTACCTGCCGCCAGCGTGAAGGCATGCGCTGCCTATGGCCATTGCCTCTCGGTTATAGCCACCTTTATCACTCCGTCAAGCCTGTTTTCAAACGTGCGGTAAGCCTCTTCAATCTCGTTTAGCGGATAGCGGTGGGTTATCAGCGGGGTGGTGTCGATGCGGCCTTCGGATATCAGACGCAGAATTTCGTCGCAGTCGCAACCGTCAACGCCGCCTGTCTTGAACGTAAGGTTCTTGCCGTACATGTCGGGCAGGGGCAGCGTCTGCGGCTTGTCGTAAAGAGCCACAACGGTAACTATTGCATTGGGGCGTGCGCATCGCCATGCCAGTTCGAAAGTGTCGTCGGCTCCTGCAACCTCAATCACTCTGTCGGCGCCGCCGCGGCAGCTGTTGGCTTTTACAAAGGCTTCGGCGTCTTCGGGCTTGGTTAGGAGTACATCGGGATAATGACTGCGTACAAAACGGATGCGCTCGTCCGACATCTCGCAGACGATTATGCGCCGTGGCTTATGGAGCATGGCGCACAGCAGGGTGCATATGCCTGTCGGACCGGCACCTATTATCATTACTGTGTCATCTGATGTAATTTCGGATATGCGTGCTGCCCAGAATCCTGTGGCAAGTATGTCTCCTGTGAAGAGTGCCTGCTCGTCTGTTACGTTGTCGGGTATGCGGTTGAGTCCGTTGTCGGCGTGCGGCACTCTTACATATTCGGCCTGTCCGCCGTCTATTCGGCAACCTAACGCCCAGCCTCCGTCGGGGTCTTCGCAGTTGTTCACGTAGCCGTGCTTACAGAAGAAACATTCGCCGCAGAACGTTTCAACGTTCACCGTAACGCGGTCGCCAGGCTTAACGTTTCTTACTTCAGCTCCCACCTGTTCAACTATGCCCACCATCTCGTGGCCAACGGTTATGCCGGGCACGGCCCTCGGCACGCTGCCGTGCTTTATGTGCAGGTCGCTTGTGCAGATGCTTCCGAGGGTTACGCGCACAATGGCGTCGCGCGCGTCTTTAATTTGCGGTACGGGCTTTTCTTTAAGTTCAAACCGTCCGTGCTCTATGTATGTGTATGCTAACATCGTTTTGCTTGGTTTTATGGTTATATTAAATATGTTTCGGTATATAATGAGTCAGGATAAAACCCTGATTGCCAGCATTGCTGGCCACAGGTTATTCCTCTTTGGCATTGAAGAAGGCATCGAGCACTTCGGCAAATATGTCGCCTGGCGATATGCTGTCAAACAGCTGCATGCAGGTGCGCAGCTTCAGTACGTCGATTTGTGAGCCCATAAGTCTTCGTATTGTGGTGCGGCCTTTATGTTCAAGCAGTGCGCCTGATATTTCGCGCAGTCGCGCTCCGAGCAGCGGGTGTGCCAGATATGCGCGTGCTTCGCCGGTGCCGTCGAGTCCGTAATATTCAGAGTTGTAGCTGTGCCCAAGACCTTTCTGCTGCGGAAATATGTACCATATCCAGTGGCTACGCTTGCCTCCGCTGCGTATTTCGCTCAATGCTGTGGCATATTCGGTTTCCTGGGCATCGATGAATCTTTGCAGATTATATTCATTTTCGTTCATGGCATTATGTTTATTTGGTTTGTATGTCTTGTTCCTTGTTTTTGGAATGCTATGCGCGGGGTGCCGTCGGCAACGTAAATAGTGCCGCATCTTATGAATCCTTCTTTCTCTAGGATACTGATCATCGTGGAGTTAAGTTCGTGAGTGTCCACCCTCAGGTTGCCTTTGTCAAGGGCAAACCTTATGGCAAGCAGTGCTATGCCGCCTACGCTGCCGTCAGACGCAAGTCGGTGTATCACGTTATAAGGCTCGTCGTCGGGCCATTGACCGTTGTATATCTTGGCATAAGTTGGCTCGGGCGACGGGCGCATGCAGAAGCATGCCACAATGCGGCCGTTGAGGCATATCAGATAGAAACACCCGTCGGCAACATCACTCGCCACGGTCTGTTTCTGCGGATAGCCGTTAGTCCACTGCACGTTGTTGCCGTTGCGGCGCATATATTGCCGCGCCTTGTCGAATATATCGTTTATCTGTGGCCACAGATTTTCAAATTCCTCTTTGCGGCACAGTTTTATCTGCGGTCTTATGTCTTTTGTAACGGCAGAGCCGTCGTGTTTTGCATATTGTTTCATATCAGGCTTTTGGCACATATAGTTTTTTTAATGACATACAAAGATAGTGAAAGGCGAGAGCAAAGTCAAATAAAAGACGCAGTTTTTTGAATTTTGTCTTAGCCGAGCCGCCTCCTATCTTATTTAAAGATAGTGAAAGGCGAGAGCAAAGTCAAATAAAAGACGTAGTTTTTTGAGTTTTGTCATAGCTGCGCCGCCTTATTTTTGGTATGCCTGCCGTCATTTGTAAATATTCCTGTATTACGGAAACAGATATAAAGGTATTTTTGACTTTGTGCAATTACATAAATATTTCAAAAAACTTCTTCAAAGGATGTGGGATATTCAAAACTTTTGTGTAAGTTTGCAGAAGATAAAAATATCATGCCAAAAGTTTACTGATAAACAGTTGTCGCAGCGTTTGGCATAAAGTTTGTAGAAGATTTTATATATAAACCGATAAAAACAAAAGATGAAAACAGTTTATGATTTCACTGTCAAGGACAGAAAAGGAAAAGACGTATCGTTAAAGGAGTATTCCAACGAGGTGCTGCTGATTGTAAACACAGCAACAAAGTGCGGATTCACACCGCAGTATGAGGAGTTGGAGAAACTTTATGAAAAATATCACAGCCAGGGATTTGAGATTCTCGATTTCCCCTGCAACCAGTTCGGACAGCAGGCTCCGGGCACAGACGAGTCTATACATGAGTTCTGCAAGCTGAACTATGGCACAGAGTTCCCCCGCTTTAAGAAACTGAAGGTTAACGGAGAAGACGCAGATCCTCTGTATAAATATCTTACAAGTCAGAAGGGCTTTGCCGGATGGGACATGAGTCATCCTATAGCTCCGATTCTTGACGATATGCTGTCAAAGGCAGATCCAGACTATAAGAGCAAGGCAGACATCAAGTGGAACTTCACAAAGTTCCTTGTTGCCAAGAACGGTGTAGTTGTGGCACGTTTCGAGCCTACAGAGAAGATAGAGAACATAGAGAAGCAGATTGAAGAACTGTTGAAGAAATAAAAACATATACATTCATATTTGTATAAGATGAAATGAAAAGCCAATGATATAGCGCGGTGCAACCTTATGGGGCATGGTGGTGTATTGTTGGCTTTTCTTTGTCTTTTAAAAAAACTATAAATTAATATGGAAAACGCAGAGAGAGTGAGCTGCCTTATCATAGGCAGCGGTCCGGCAGGATATACGGCTGCGATATATGCAGCACGTGCTAACCTGAATCCGGTAGAGTATTGCGGTCTGCAGGTTGGCGGACAGCTGACACAGACTACAGTGATAGAGAATTTCCCCGGCTATCCCGAGGGTGTTGACGGCAATCAGATGATGTTGGATTTGAGGCAGCAGGCAGAGCGCTTCGGTACAGACTTGCGCGACGGCGTTATCGTTAAGGCCGACCTGAGCGAGGCTCCTTACAAGCTGACAACAGACGACGGACATGTTATTGCTGCTGACACTGTAATCATTGCCACAGGTGCTTCGGCAAAATATCTCGGACTGGCTGACGAGGAGAAATATAAGGGCGAAGGCGTGTCTGCATGTGCCACATGCGACGGTTTCTTCTATCGCAAGAAGGTTGTTGCCGTTGTTGGCGGCGGCGACACAGCATGCGAGGAGGCTCTTTATCTTGCAAGTCTTGCGAAGAAGGTTTACATGATTGTGCGCAAGCCGTTCCTCCGTGCATCAGAGGTTATGCAGCGCCGTGTAAAAGAGGCTGAGAACATAGAAATTCTGTTTGAGCACAACACACTCGGCCTTTACGGTGAAAACGGTGTTGAGGGTGCCCACCTCGTTAAGCGCAAGGGCGAACCCGACGAGGAGAAATACGATCTGCCTATCGACGGCTTCTTCCTTGCTATCGGTCACAAGCCTAACAGCGATGTGTTTAAAGAGTGGCTCGACCTCGACGAGATAGGATATATCAAGACCATAGGCAATACTCCTTGCACCAATGTGCCCGGCGTATTTGCTGCCGGCGACGTTGCCGATCCTCACTATCGTCAGGCAATCACAGCAGCTGCAAGCGGTTGTCGTGCGGCAATAGAGGCTAAGAACTATCTTCAGGAGCATCCGTCTCACTGATAGACGTTTGCTGGCTTGAATAAGAAATAAAGTGGAGTATGAGCGCGTATGATTTTTCATGTCGTTCATACTCTTTTTTTGATTAGTAGATAAGTCTTTTCAAAGCTTGTGTTATTCGGTATATGCAGGCTTTATTCTGACAAAATGGCGGTAATCCGAATATAGAAAATAAATCGGCGAGCCCGAAATATCTGGTTTGCTCAAAAATAATCACTTGTTTGCAACAGAAAACTCGGCCACTTTTACATCAAAAGTGGCCGAGTTTTGACTCATAAACAATAGGTTAATGATTTGAAACTTATGGATGTGATTTAGCTTATATAGAATTGTTTATGATTTTTTTATATACTTTTATTACATCTTTCACATCAAACTTTGCTTCAGCATGTTTACGGCTATTTTGTGAAAAACACAATTTTGTCTCTTCGGGAAGCTGTATATATTTTATCATAGCTTCACTTAATGAAATAGTGTCTTTAGGCTTGACAATAAAGCCATTTTGATTTTCAACAACTAATTCTCTGCATCCAGGTATGTCGGTAGTTATTATTGGCTTCCCGCAAGCACATGCCTCCATTAATGCTCTGTTCATGCCTTCGCTGTATGAGGGGAGTGTTATAACAAGTCCTTTCCTCTTGTAAATATCATTCATATTGTTCGTAAATCCAATATATTCTATTATACCGTCTTTCTCGTCTTGCTTTATACGTTCCGTTGGCACACTTTTGGGATACGATGGGTCTAATGCACCGAGCATCTGAAACTTTACTTCAGGATATTTTTCTTTAACAATCCTTGCTGCTTTAGAAAACTCATCGTATCCTTTATCCCATAATAAGCGTCCGATGAACATAAATGTTATTGTTGTTGACTCGTTGTCCTGATATTTGAATTTATCCAAATTTATACCTTCTCCGCCCTCAAGGAGTGTTATTTTATTCTTGTTACATAATTTCTTTTTTTTGATGACCTTGAGACTGTCAGAGTTTAGCAACAGAAGGTTATCAGTGAATTTGAGGCCGGTTTTGTATAGCAAGCGTGCAATTCTTGTTTGCAAGGTATCTGTTTGGAATGTGAATCCAAGACCAGCCATCATTGCCGTTGTATGACATTTATTTATTTTAGCTGCTATTGAGCCATATATGTTTGGTTTTATGGTATAATTAAATACAAAGTCGGGCTTCTCTTCCTTGAAAATTCTCAACAGGCGTATGAAATATTTTAAATCATCCAGCGGATTGGTTGTTGTCCGGCCCATTTTTACAGGTATGTATTTTACATCCTGTGGTATGTCTGTTCTTAGCTGTTCATCTTCTTTTTCAGGGGCAACTAGTACTATTTCATAGCCTATGTTTTTGAAGTATCTTATAACATCGCCTCTAAAATTCACTAACCCCCATAGCGTATTATCGCAAAATAATAATTTTGTACTTTTCATTATATTTGTTTTAAAGTGAGAAGTTTCTGATAAAATTCAATATATCTGTTAACTGTATTTGTTATGTCAAATTCATGTGATTTTATTTTACAGTAGTCAGCCATTTTTTCATATAAAATATGGTCTTCTTTTAAATCAGTTATTTTTTTTGCCAACTCGTATTCATCATTAGGCGTGAATAATAGTTGCTGATTTCCTATAACTTCAGCTAATCCTGGTACGTTAGAGCCTAAAACTGGTTTTGCATAAGCCATGCCTTCTACTGCGGCAAGGCCGAAGCCTTCCCAATGTGACGACATCACGCCAATGTCTGTAATTTGCCATAGTTTGTCTATATCATTTCTGTTACCGATGAAATGTGTGCGGTGAGATAATCCGAGATTTGAAGATAATTTTTTACATAAATCTAAACGCTTACCATCTCCAGCAAAAACAGCATGGACATTTTCTGGCAATAGTTTTAGTGCTCGGATAAGACAATCTTGATTTTTCTGTTCGGAAAATCTTGCTACTTGTAATAACATAAAGCTGTCTTTGGATTTTCTGCAAATATCTTCTTTGTAAGCAGATATATCAAAGGAAATATCCAATTTGGGAATAACGATTCCGTTTTCTATAACTTTAATGTGTACATTTTTTGGTGTACGTTTAAGCATAAAATTCTTTGTACCTTCAGAAATGCAGATGATACCATCATATAAACCATATATGAAGCGGTCTATCAATGATGTTATTATAAATTTTCCTCTTGTATTAAAAGTGCTATGTTCTGTAGTGACTAGGACAGATTTGGAACGGAATATTTTATGCGCAATAGCTGCCCAATATTGTGATGGAAACAGATGTACATGTATTACATCATAAACTTGCATATATTTTCTTAGGCGGAATATTGCTCTAAGGTCAAATCTGCCAAATGGAAGCTCCATGGAGTTGACACTGATGCCATAATCAGATATTATTTTTTCATAATCACAACTCGTTTTGTTTAGTAAAAGCAAATGTACTTCATTACCTTGCTCTTTCATTATGGGCAGTATGTTTGTTAAAAGTCGCTCTGCTCCGCCAGTGTTGAGGGTATTAATTATATGAAGTATTTTCATCTGTCAATAATTATAGTTGTTATTACAGTAATGGTCTTATGCACATTTTCAATGCGAGTATCAGTTTATTGTCGTACAGATTATAGCCACCATATATTATATGGCATATTCGTTTTAGTTTATTTTCTTTAGTAAATTTGAAAAAGTCATTAAATATCTTTTTTTGTTTATCAGAAATAATGCTTTGATATTTATTGTAAAAACTTATTGTTGCGTCATAATGTTTTGGTGACAGAACAGTTTTATTACGATTGAAAAAAGGTGTAACCTTCTCGCTTTTGTTCCTAAATGTACGGCCAGTTACTGTGTTCTGATGCCTCCTATACAACATCAGTCTTTTGTCTATATATGAAAGTTTGCCAAATGTCAGTGCTGCCATTGTTATCAGGTGATCGTGCATAGCAATGATTTCAGGCTGATTATTGCATATTTCACGCAATGAGGCGTTAAACATTATCGCACATCCTTGTATGCCACCATTCATAAATAGCATGTCCTTTAATTTATGAGGATGGCATATTGTTGTGTGTCCGCTTATAAGTGCAGCTCCTGTATCGTAAACATAGGAGTTGCAATAGACGGCTTGAGGAATTTGAATATCGCTACTTGAGATTATGTTATACATTTCCTGTAATTTATTTTCAAGCCAAATGTCATCTTGATCGCAGAATGCAATATAAGGAGACGTAGAAAATTTTAGTAGATGCATGAAGTTTAATTCAGAGCAACTGAATCTTATTCTGTCTTCAATTATTTTTATGCGTTTGTCTTCTTTAGCAAAACTTCTTATAATATCTATTGTCTTGTCTGATGAACCATCATCATGGATTAGCAGTTCCCATTCTCTGAATGTTTGGTTCTGCAGCGAGCGCAACTGTTGGGCCAGGTAAGCTTCGCCGTTGTATGTGGCCATTAAAATATCTATTTTACACATTTGTTGTTTTCGTTTGAAAAGATGAATGGCAGAGCCGTTAGTATTACATATTGGAGCGTTTGTGATAAGTTGGTAAAAATTAATTCTGCAAAAAATTCTAATAGAAGAAAGGTTAAAAATATTGCATATATAATCAATCCCAACTTACTTCCTGTTCTTGTTTTCTTATATAAATAACCATAAATACAGCCGTATATAATAGAGAATAACGCAATACCTAAAATACCAAAGTCTTTATAGAAAGGATACATTAAAGTATATGTATTTGTTGGAAATGGGATTCCGACAAAATCCAAAATAGTTTGTATAGGTGCCTCAGATATTCCTAAAGAATAACCTACGGCATAAATAAAACGTAATGAATTTTCACCGAAAGAAAGTGCTGATGCCGGTTCAACAAAATAGTCAAATGCTACAATGGAACTTGTGAGGTATAATGAAAACATTTCTACTAGGCTTAATTCTTCCCCTACAGCTCTAACTGATTGTAATATAAAACTCAAGGTCACAAAAAATAATAAACCTAATATTAAGTGTTTCTTTTTTACAATTCCACGTGAGTATCCAAGATATAGGGATGAGAAGATGATACATAGAAAATTTATTTTCGCCATATTGACAAAGGCGTACATAATATTGGCTAATATAACAGAAGCTATAAGCCATTTATTCTTGAAATAGATGAAAACGAAAAAAAGAGATACATATGCAACTGAGCAACAATATATAAGGGGACCAAAGTCTGGAGGTTGTATGGCATCGTCTGTTTTTGTGCTCATAATCCTCATATATCTGAACATTGTCTCTGGTTCGGTTGTAAACGCCAGCCAAAATATATAGATGCATATCATAGGAACAACGGTTATCGATATAAGAATGTATGCACGCAATAATATTTTGTTTGGCTGTAAGTTCGCTGATTTGTATGATGCTGCAGGAGTTATGTATTCTGTCATGCATGATGACAGAAAGAATCCCATGCTCCAAACAGCAAGGGCACTAGGAAATTGATTTGCTATTGGGTAAATATCACTTGGTAGCAGTTTGTATAGGATTATTATTATTATCCATATACATGGCGCTATCACATAAGGTGCAAAAAAATCCTTAGCGAAATACCAGCCAGTAACGGCCATTAAAATCATCAAAAGGAATACTAATGTGAGCATAATTGCATGTGTTTTTTATATTTATAATACATTAGCAGCGCAACGATTATTTCTGTTGCTGCAGTAACAAAGCATGCTCCATATGCATAGAGTATCGGAGTGATGGTTAGAGTGGCACAAATTGAGAATATCGCAGCTGTGAAATAAGTGTTTCTAAAGCTGCGTGTGGTATATTTGTTTCCCAAAGCAATAAGCCCCATCTGTCCATATACTCCACCAAAACCTATAGCAAGGGGTACGAAAGCGAATATTGTCATATATTTGTCTATACCGCTGTAGTCGGAACCAAGTAATATTGTGGCCCATTTTCCACAAATAAGCAGTGTAAAGCATACAAAAGTCATGACACTCATAATTATTATTTTGGCTCTCTTGAACATATTCGTAGCCTCAACTTTGTCCTTGGATGCTAATGCGCTTATTTTTGGAAAATAAATCTGATTCAAAGGTGTGTAAAGTACAAAGCACGCAGCTCGCATTATACGTTCAGCTGACGAATATAATCCTACGGTTTCAGTTGTACAAAAAAATCCTATTATAACGACTGTCAGTTGTGTGTAAACACTTGTTGATGCAGACGATAAAAAAAGAGGAAAACTATCTGAAATTTCATTTTTTATATCGTTTAATGTTGGTTTATATTTCACAATCCATTTTTTATAATATATATGGATGCCAGATATGATGGCTGTAAACATGAACACTGCAGATTGGAAAAATGCTGCAATTGCATAGTCGTCAGGAGTGTGCACGTATATGAAAATAAGTGGTAATAGAGATATTTTTGAGACTGTGTTCAATATAGAAAAGAGACGTATTTTGCCGATGCCTTGGTATAGCCACATAAATGTGTACGTAGAGCCAATCAGCATCGGATATGTGGCAATTATGGCAGTGCTGTATTGTTTGAATGTTTCTACACTGCATATTAAAACAAATATTATTAACGTTGATATTGTTAATAGGATGGTTTTGGCCATTACAGTAGCCCAAAAGATCTTGCTGCGTTTAATTTTATCTTTGCCAGCGACTGCAATCTTCTTGGTTGCGCTAAGGTTAAAGCCAAAATCTACTATTATCACCATGTATTGAATTACTGACAACGAAAAACCAACATGTCCATATCCATAAGTGCCCAGCTTTATCATAAGATATGGCATTACGATTAGTGGTAGAAGCTGGTTTACACCTTGGAATAGAATTAAGTATAATGAGTCTGTCAACTCATTTTTATTTATTATGGTATTCTTTTTCGACATTTATATATCTCTCATTGTCTTTTATGGGTGAAAACTTTTAAAATAGTCTTTCCCGATGAGATATGTTATTCCGACGAATGTAGAAAGAATCATACATAAAAGCAAGGTTGCCATGCGTTTTGGCGCATTGGGCTTTATTGGTACGGTTGCCGGCTGTATTGTTGTGAATACAGGTGTCCGCTCCTGCACTTTTGCCAGAGCGATTTGCATTTGCTGGGCCGATTGTGAGTAAACGTTATATGCTAATTGCATTTCATTTTCTAACCTGTCGCTTATTTGTCTTAAAGATGCAAGCATTATGTCTTCATTTGCATCAGAGAAATTTGCGTATTTATATTGTGCCTGAATATATTTTTGCTTAGCATCCATTGTTATTTTCCTAATATATTCGAGGTCTTTCCTTGCCTTAGATGTTCGGTAATTAGTAATATATTTCTGTAACAGTTCACATATTCTGTCTGTAATTTGAGCAGAAACTTCAGCGTCTTGTGCATTAACATTAATTGTTATCATGTCTGTCTTTTTATCAACAGAACAGAAAAACATTTTATCTAATTCTTTTGCTATCTTACTCTGTTTTTTTGTCAATCTTTTAGGATTTGCTTTACCACGCGTTTCTAAATCGTCTTTTTTAAATATTTCTAAAAAACTTTCCCACCAAGCTTTTTTCTGGTATAGGTTTATATAGTCGTATATCGTAACACTCTTTTTTAGTCTTTTTACATACACCTTTTCATAAAATATATCCACTAAAAATACTGATGACTTTAATACTTTTGGATAAAATTCAGGTGATATCGCGTCTTCGTCTGAACCTCCGAATTTTATTCCGGCAAAAGAGGCTAATGATCCTAAACTTCCTGACAAGTTGTTTTCTCCTTTTGTTTCAGGTAGTAATATTGATTCTGATTTGTATGTTCTAGGAATGCTGAATACATATATGGCAGATAGTATGGTTATTGTTCCTACAAAAATAACCATAAATTTAAGATTATCCTTTATTAGCCTGATTGTACTGAATATTATATTTGACGTCCTTTGTGCATTTTCAATATTCTTCGCCAGACTTTCTGTATTTTCTTCTTTGAACTGCTTCATTTTTATTAGAGTTTTATAATTCTGTCGCGGCTTTTATTTTTTACAATATATTTGCCAGTGTCGCAATCATTGTTGCTATTGATGCAACAGATGTTCCGATAGTCATCTTTTCAGCAATAGTCATCTTGTTGATTTCCTTTTCAGGTACAACAAACTCACATCCGGGCTTTGGCTTGGCATTTTGGCTAACCTTTGCAATAGTGCCGTTCATGTAAACAATGTATGTCTGGCTCTTCTTTGCCTTTTCGCTGAATCCGCCGGCCTGGTTAATGTAATATTTAGCCTTCTTGCCCTTCTGGAAACCTACGGTGTTAGGATACATCACAGCACCGTTTATCTTTACTGTTCCGTTATATTGCGGTACTATGATTTTGTCGCCTTCACGCAAAACGATGTCTGCATCGCATCCGGGGTTGGCTAGGGCCTTGTCAAGCTCTATTCCGACAGAATAGAACTCAGGTATTTCAAATTTCTTGATTTTCTCGCTGTCTTTAAGATCTATTTTCTTGTTTTCCTTAGCAGCTTCTATTTCCATCTGTTCTGCCTCTTCCTTGGCTTTTTTGAGCACGGCTTCCATACGTGCGCGTTCGCTCTCGTTCACCTTCCTTTCGAGGCGTGCACCTGCAACATAGCCACGGTCGTTAACGCCGCCGGCACTCTTAATAAGGTCACTCAGACGCTGATTCTTCTTAGAGAGCGTATATGTACCGCTGAACATTACTTCGCCTTCAACGACAACATTCTGCTGCTTGTAGTAGCCGGGACTCTTGCGGACATACACTTCGTCGAACGGCATGAGTTTGAAGCCGGGTGTGCCGTCAATCACAAAACCGTCTTTCAGGGCGAATGTGTAAGTGCGGGCAATGACAGAGTCGGTTGTCAGTGCCTTCGGGTTTACAATTCGTCTTGACACATCCACTTTTACTGTTGAGGCTGTCTGCTTTAAGCCTCCTGCCTGCAAGACGAAGTCCTCAAGGGTTTCGTTGTCGGCATATCTGTAGATACCCGGGTATTGCACCTCTCCGTGTATTGTGATAGTCTGTTCTTCCATCATCTCCTGTTTAGTCGGGATGAACAGCACGTCATTGTTTTGTATAGGTATGTCAGGAACGGTGCCGTCCAATATGCCTTCCACGTCAACAGGAACGACCTCGAGTGTACGGTCTTTCTTCATTCTGTGCATTACGGCACGTGCAGTAAAGGCTTCTTCACGGAGACCGTCGGCGTGTTCGATAAGTGTTTTTACGCTGTTGATGTCACCTCCTACCTGATACATTCCGGGACGGAACACGGCACCCTTGACCTCAACCATGTTAGAGAAGCGGGGCAGGATAGAGTCAACGCTTACAGAGTCCTCGTCTGCAAGATGGAATGCACTCATGTCAAATTCATCAACGTTGTAGACAGAATATTCTCTTCCTGTCTTTCTGACAATGCGTACAGATTTCTTATATGCATCTCCTGTAAATCCTCCGGCGTATTTCAGCAAGGTACCAACGCTTTCGTTTCGCTTCATTTCATAGTACATCGGTCTTTTCACCTTTCCGGTAATATTTACCAAGCAGTCGTAAGGACCAACGGAAATGACGTCGTTGTCGGCAAGTCTGACGTTGCCTGTGAGTTTTCCGTTCAGGATATAGTCATAGATGTCCACGACAGACACCAGTCGGTTATTTCTGTATACCTTGATGTTACGCATCGTACCTATATCGTTTGTACCGCCTGCCATATACAAGGCATGGAATACTGTTGCAAACGCAGGAAGAGTGTAGGTTCCAGGGTTCTTCACCTCACCCATAACGTTAATCATTATCGAGCGTGTCTGACCAACAGTTAGCTTTATCTTCGAACTGCTGTATCTTGCTCCTAACGTAGAGCGCAGGCGTGCATTTGCCTGTGCCACGGTCAGACCGCTTACCTGTACGGGGCCGAAGCCTTCTATTGTTACTTCTCCGTCGGGTGAAACGGTGCTTTCTATAGTCTTTTGTGATGCGCCATATATGTCGATATAAACAGCGTCGCCCGGGCCTAAGATGTAATTCTGCGGGGTGGCGATGTTCATGTTGGGCTCGAACGTAAGGTCCTTGTTGTTGAATATATCACGTCCGAACACTTTTTTCTTTCTTTTTTCTGCAAGGAGCTTTTCCAGCATGGCCGTTGTGTCAGGGATGAATGTGTTCAGCTCATCCTGCATCATCAGCCAGTCTTCGTTTGTCTCGTCATAGACAACTTCCTTTGATTTGCTCTTTTTCTTTTCTCTTGTATCTTTTATTCTGTATTGCGGTGATTCTTCGTCATCGTCGTTTTTGCTTGAGCCTTTCTTTCCGTTATTCTTTCTCTGGCGTCCGTTATCTTCTTCCGAGTCTTTGCTGCTTACGGTGCCAAGGCCTTTGTTTTTTGCCTGGCGTTCATATTTGTCTTTTACGCGCCTGATCTGTTCTATAGTTACGCCTTTCTGCATCAGTTTTGTTACAATCTGTGCCTGTGATGTGCCTTCGGCGTTTTCTTTCATTACAAATTTCAGTATCTGTTCGTCTGTCATTGACGATTGTGCTGTTGCATAACAAGGCAACAGCAGTGCGAATAAGAAAAGAATGATATATTTTTTCATATTAAATTAATTTCCACTTAAAATTTCTTGCCACTAATTATACTTGCGGCTGTACGCATTATTATGCTGAAGTCGAGCGCCAGCGAGCGGTTCTCGAGATAATGAATATCCATCTGCAGACGTTTCAGCATCTTTTCCATGCTGTCAGTATAGCCATTATATAATGTAGCCTCAGATGTCAGTCCGGGCCTCATTTCATATATTAGCACATACGAATTGTCTATTTCCATTATCTGGTCGATATAGTACTTGCGTTCAGGGCGTGGTCCTACGAGCGACATGTCGCCGATAAGCACGTTCCAGAGCTGCGGCAGCTCGTCAAGATGATGCTCTCTTAAAGATCTTTCGGTTTTGGTCGAGTTGCTGTCATCACATTTAGCCACCAGCTGTGGTTTGTCCTCAGCCTTGCTGAGAGTTCTGAATTTATATATGGTAAACGGCTTGCCTCTGTATCCTATGCGTTCTTGCGAGAATATTGCAGGTCCGTTCTTTTGTCTTTTGAGCATTATATATATAATGAGGAACAATGGTGATAATATAATCAGTCCTAAAAAGGCTGATATAAAGTCGAAAGCCCTTTTTATTGCCCTTTGTGTAGCATTCATAGCATCATGGCTGCAGTTTATGCAGTCCGCCTCTTTCGTATAGACGTTGTTCACCTTCTAAAAAATATTGTTTCTCTATAATAACCCCAAATATTCAAATTTGTTGCAAAGGTAACACAAATAATTTGAAAAAAATGTTAGTTGCTCTCTGATTATTGAAAAAATAGCCATAAATTTGCGTATTCTTACAGAAAGAGTTATCTTTGCACGGATAAAACGTAGCTCCGGCACGTTTGGCAGATTGGGGTTGACCGGATTTGACAGCGGGTTGGAATGGTACGTAAGCACGCGGAGCGTCGTCTGTTGGCTCCTAAATCTCAGCGGTCAAAAATTTATCTGGCGAAAACAAATACGCTCTCGCTGCCTAATCGAAGCATAGTAGATTATCGGCTTAATCCAGTCACAAGGTGACAGGACGAGACACTGCTCGAAAGCTGTTGTTCCGAAGCGTTTCGGTAAAGCGGTGCGGTTAAATCGGAAATAGTCTTGTGCGGCCCCGCACTCAAGATGAAGTTTTAGGGGATAAGGTTGCAGTTGGTGGTCCGGGTCTTGCTGCAGCTCGAAAACCGAAGGCCGGAATAAGCGTGTAGAAAGCGTATGGTTTCCCTGTTTGGACGAGGGTTCGAATCCCTCCAGCTCCACACAAAAGGCGGTGTAAGCTTATTACGCCGCCTTTTTGTTTACTTTATAGCATATTTGTAATTTTTCCTGAACTCGCATTTAGTACGAAAATCTCTGTTTTGTCCTGATTTCATGTGTTTTATGGTGATGAATCATGTGCATGAAACAAATATTAATGTATTGGTGACGAATAGTGGGGCGCTAATTGATTATAGTTTTTACCTTTGTACTCGGTACAGGTCTTTTACGGCATAAGCCATAAGCGGATGGCGCATATCTATGGCGAAGACCTATGCATGGACATGAAAAACTTTAATATTCTGATATATAGAGATATGAAAAAAACTAAAATTAGCTGCATTCTTGCGTCTGCATTGCTTGCCTTTTCGGCACAGACAGCCGGCGCTCAAGCTGCAAGTGCCGCAAAGGCGCCTGCCACTGTTGCCCATACGGCATTGTTCGATTATTTCAGTTATAGTGGAGATGACGACATCTATAAGAAAGTGAAGCTCGAAGGCGAGGGCGGATTCTACAATCCGATACTTCCCGGATGGAATTCAGATCCGAGCATCTGCCGTGTCGGCGACGACTACTTTATGGTAACTTCAAGCTTCTCTTATTATCCCGGAGTGCCGTTGTTCCACAGCAAGGACCTAGTGAACTGGAAGCAGATCAGCTATATCCTAGACCGTCCGTCGCAGTTGCCTCTTGCTGGTCAGAAGGTTTCAGCAGGTATCTTTGCTCCTGCAATATCGTATAATCCTCACAACAAGACCTTTTATATGATAACCACAAACGTGGGGTGGGGCAACTTCTTCGTTAAGACAAAAGATCCGTTCGGCTCATGGTCGGAGCCAATCCGTCTGCCTGATGTAAAAGGCATAGACCCCTCATTCTTCTTTGACGACGACGGTAAGGCCTATATCGTAAACAATGACGAACCCGAAGGCAAGGCTGAATACGACGGCCACAGGGCTATCCGCGTGCGCGAATTTGACGTAAATACCGACAAGACTGTTGGTCCTGAGAAGATTCTCGTGAACAAGGGCGTGCATCCGGAGGACAAGCCGATATGGATTGAGGGTCCTCATATGTATAAGATTAACGGCAAATATTTCCTGATGTCGGCCGAAGGCGGAACCAGCGACATGCACTCAGAGGTGATTTTCAGAAGCGACAGCCCGTTTGGACCATTCGTTCCCGCCAAGAAGAATCCTATACTTACTCAGCGCGACCTCGATCCTAACCGCATAGACCCTGTTACATGTGCAGGTCATGCCGACCTCGTGCAGACTCCTTCTGGTGACTGGTGGGCTGTGTTCCTTGCATGCCGTCCTTGTGAGGGCAAGTTTGAGAATCTTGGACGTGAGACATTCCTCCTGCCTGTAAGCTGGACTGACGAAGGTTTCCCGCTCATACTTGAAAAGGGAAAAACCGTGCCTATGACAGGCAATGTAAAGGGGGCTGTACGCGGAAAGAACGTAACCTTCGGTAATTTTGCATACAACGACGATTTCTCTGAAAAGACTCTGCCGCTCGACTGGTTCTCGCTTCGCGGTCCTGTTGACTCTATCTGCAGCACAAATGCCGTGCCCGGTTATCTGTCAATGAAATGCGTTGAGACCACAACTGCCGAGAAAGCCGTTCCGGCATACGTAGGCCGCCGCATACAGCATCATAAGTTTGAGTGCTCTTCACGTCTGGTTTTCGAGCCTCAGACTGTAAACGAGCGCGCAGGCATGCTGCTCTTTAAGGACGAGACACATCAGTATCTGCTTTGCGTTGCCAAGACGTCAGCAGGCAAGGCCGTTGAACTTAGAAAGACAGCTGACGGGGGCAAAGACGAAATATTGGCAAGTTCGGCTCTCGCAAAGGCCGACAAGGACATACGCCTGAAGATTGTTTCACGCGGTCTGACGTTCGACTTCTACTATGCAGTGGGCAAAGGCGAATGGAAACTGCTGAAGAACAATGTAGACGCCGGCTTCCTGTCGACACGTAACGCCGGCGGATTTACAGGCACCACCATCGGCCTGTATGCCACACGCGGATAATACATAATGGTAAAGGCAGTGCAGTCCGGATGCATTCTGGCATGGTTGAAACAGCCGGGGCACTGCCTGCCTTATACAAATAACGGTCTGGCCTACAGACTGAAACAACACATTGACAGCCTTACAGACTGTTTCTGAAGGATGCATGTTGAAGATAAATGCGTCAAGTCTAAAATCGGTCATTGTCTTACTTCTATCTGCAGATTGAGGTTTCCGGCAGTCTTATTGCTTTCTGTTGGCGTCTTGCCGTCTGCCTTTTCTTGACATTGCCCGCGGTGTTTGCGGAGTATCAAACGGCAGCCAGCTAAATGTCAAAACGACAATAAGGCCGGATTAAAATAACCGATTTGGCTTAAAATATGCGAAACATTAACCAAAATAGAAACATTCTGTGAAAATTGTCAGCATAAATAACGTTACAAATCAAATCTGTTTACGTTCTTTCTTTAAAAGAAACATAACAATGGACAGATACGCAAAATCTTTATTATCATTAATTTTAATGTTGCCGGTTTTCGCCAACGGGGCTGATGCCGGCAACACTATTGTAGTGCCAGAGAAAGAGAACGTAGGAGCAGCCGCAATGCCTGCCGGCATAGCTCCTGTAGACGAAGCGCCCTTCAAGCTGAATAAGATAAGGCGCCCCGAATTTCCCGACCGCCGCGAAACCGTGGGCAAGGCCGACATTTCGGCATCGGGCAAGATAACTCCTGCAATCAATGAAAAGATAGAACGCCTCTCTAAACGTGGCGGCGGCATCGTGGTTGTGCCTGCCGGCAAGTGGTATTCAGGCAGAATAGAACTGAAGAGCAACGTGGAGCTTCGCCTGGATGAAGGTGCCGTGATAGAGTTCTCAGACGAGGTGGACGACTATCAGCCTGCCGTGTTCACGCGTCATGAGGGCGTCGAGGTTATGGGTGCCGGTGCGTTTATATATGCCAACGGTGCAAAGAACATAGCCCTTACGGGCAAAGGCGTGATTATGGGGCCGCCGATGGACGTGCCCATGCGCAAGTTCCCTAACGGCAAAAGCGTAGTTGAGAACGACATCGACTACCGCATGCCTGTGAAAGAGCGTCTGTGCGACGGCAAGGAAGGCCGCACGTTCTACCGTCCCAAGTCGTTTTCGCCCATCAACTGCAAGAACGTGCTCGTTGAGGGCGTAACCTTCGAGCGCAGCCTTCTGTGGAACGTTAATCCCGTTTATTGTGAGAACGTGATAATAAGAGGCATAACCGTAAATTCTACAGACGTGCCGAGCGGTGACGGCATAGACATCTCTTCATGCAAGAACGTGCTTATAGAATACTCTACGCTCAACTGCGGCGACGACTGCTTCACGCTGAAGGCCGGACGATGCGAAGACGGACTGCGTGTCAACCGTCCTACGGAGAACGTGCTCATACGCTACTGTCTCGCCAAGGACGGCCACGGAGGCATCACCTGCGGCAGCGAGACGGCAGGAGGCATACGCCGTGTGTATCTTCACGACTGCGTGTTCTACGGCACACGCACGGGTTTCCGCTTCAAGACAAGGCGCAACCGCGGCGGAACCGTTGAAGACATCACCTATGAGAACATAAGACTGGTGAACGTGCGCGAGGCTTTCACGTGGGATCTGCTCGGTTCGAAGATGTATATGGGTGAGCTTGCGCGCCGCTATCCGCCGCTCGACATCACTCCGCTTACGCCTACGGTTAAGGACATAACCATACGCAACTTCATCGTTGAGTCGGCCGACAGGCTAATGACCGTCAACGGCATACCAGAGATTCCGTGTTCTGGCGTGCTACTTGAGAACGGCAATGTCAGGACCAACAGGATAATAAAGACGCTCAACGATGCCGACGGACTGACGCTGCGCAACATGGAGATACAGGCCACTGACAACACGATGGTGATAGACGACAGCCGCAATGTGCTCTTCGACAATGTTACGTTCTATGTGCCCGACGGCGCGCTCAACATGGACATAAAGGGCAGCAAGGCTTCGGGCATAGTCATCCGCAGCAATGGTGCAGGCGTGGTCTGCAAGCCGGGAATGAACAAACTTTAGTGTTTTGTTTTTATATATTTTAATTCTGTTTAAACATAGTGACTGAAACGCTCATGCAGGCTTGGCTCCTGTGTGAGCGTTACTTTTTTATCCTAAATAGGCCAATTATAATCCGCAGGATTTTTGTTTTTATATTGAGCATGTTTTCGTCTGAGTTTCCGTGTGTATTGACGGTATGCCATTCTTTGGCAAGTGTTGGTTTATGATTGGGACATTTGAATATTGATAAGTGTAAGCATATTGAGGTTTATGCCGTTCATAATGATATTTTGCCTTTGTATGGATTTTCAGACAAAATAGAAAATATGTGTCCGATAATATGCCGCTTTTGTGCGTCCGGCAGCATCCCGGTCTGCAAAATGCCGCCTTTCGTGTTGCCGTTTGTGGTCTTTCGTATCCTAATATGCCACCTTTTGCCATGCGTTATGCCTTGTGTCATGAGTGAATTTTGAGGCAAAATACCGCTGTTTTTAGTGTCAGAAAAATGCACACTGATGCTCTTAGGCGTGCCAACATGTTGCAGTATAGCAGTTTACGCTTGCACACAAAAACAGCGGAAATTTACGCCCTGCTGAAAGAAATTTTAGAATAGCAAGATTCTGGAGCGTTGACTGAAATCACAATGTAAGCACCGTGTCCGCCGTGCCGGCAATATGTCAGCATGCACAGACCGTTGTCGCACACCATTTTTATAATGTCTTTTCATGGGTGCGCTGATGCTCTCCGTGTGTAGAGACGTCACGGTTGCGTATGTCGTTTTCTGTCGATGTTATGATTTTCCTTTGCTTCCTTGATGCGGTTGCGTATGTGGCTGAATTGTTTTAGTATACTGATTTTTATTTGATTTCAGGCTCTCCTGTAGCGCTTCGTCCTGAATCTTATCTTTGTTGTCCTGCTCCTTGGGCCGCCGTCCGCGCAGCGTCATTCTCTTGTCGGTGTCCTATTTGTTTATCTTGCTTTCGTCCATATACTTCTCCAGATAGTCGAGCCCTTTGTTTGTGCAGCACCCGCGCATGTAGACCGTTATGAAGGTGTGGAATATCTCCTTCAGCGAATACTTGCGGTACATCTTTGTCTGCATAACATAGTTCATAGCGGCGTCGCTCATCTTGTGCACGATGTCATAGTTGATGTCGCCCCTGAAGAATCCGTGCTCTATGCCTTTCTTCATGAAGAGGTACGAGTTGGCGCGCTGCCTCTCGTTATACTCTTGCAGAAAAGCTACAATCTTAGAGTATTTCTGCGTTTCGAGAAAGAAGCGCGGATTGATGGTTCCCAGGTCTCTCAGCTTGGCTTTAAGGAAGAAGGCTATGACGTCCATCTCGTTGTCCGTCTTTTCGGCATACTCCTGCAGCTGCTTGGTCATCTTCTCAGAGTCGTGCTTTACACACTCGTAAAGCAGGTCTTCCTTGTTGCTGTAAATCTCATACAGGGTGCGTTTGGATATTCCCATTTCCGTGGCAATATCGTCCATCTTCACAGCCCTAATTCCCTTCTGTTTGAAGAGCTGCATCGACGTTTCGAGTATCCTTGTTTTCAGATTTTCACGATAAACTGTTATGTTGCCTGTTTTGCGCATAAACACTATTCTTATTTTATTTGCAAAGTTAATAATTTTTCTAAAAAAACTATTTGCTTTCCTTTATTTTTATTACATTTGCATGACTTTTCATGATAAAGTGAAATGGTTATAAGGTAAAAGACAATACAAAATAAGATAACAGAAAACGCCTATGGTAAACATAACAAAAGAGGCCGCTCTTGCATACCACAAGAACGGGAAACCCGGAAAAATAGAAGTTAAACCGACAAAGCCCTACAGTACGCAAACCGACCTTAGTCTGGCCTACTCGCCGGGCGTTGCGTTTCCGTGCCTTGAGATACAGAAAACTCCCGATGACGCATATAAATACACAGCCAAGGGCAACCTGGTTGCCGTGATAAGCAACGGCACCGCCGTGCTCGGTCTGGGCGACATCGGAGCCATGAGCGGCAAGCCCGTCATGGAGGGCAAGGGACTCTTGTTTAAAATTTATGGCGGCATCGACGTGTTCGACATTGAGGTTGACGAAAAAGACCCCGAAAAGTTCTGCGAGGCTGTAGAGAAGATAGCCCCCACGTTCGGCGGCATCAACCTTGAAGACATAAAGGCTCCTGAATGTTTCTACATCGAAGAGCGACTGAAGCGCACGCTCGACATCCCCGTGATGCACGACGACCAGCACGGCACGGCCATCATATCTGCCGCCGGACTGAAGAACGCTCTCGAGGTGAACGGCAAGGACATATCAAAGGTTAAGATTGTTGTTAACGGAGCAGGTGCGGCAGCCATATCATGTACAAAGCTGTATATGGCTCTCGGCGCAAAGCGCGAAAACATCGTGATGCTCGACTCTAAGGGCGTTATCACCAGCGACCGCGAGAACCTTACGGAGCAGAAGAAGCTCTTTGCTACCGACCGCCGCGACGTGCATACACTCGAGGAGGCAGTCAAGGGAGCCGACGTGTTTGTCGGTCTTTCCAAGGGCAACGTGCTCACTCAGGACATGGTAAGGTCGATGGCCGATCAGCCCATTGTGTTCGCCCTGGCTAATCCCGTGCCCGAGATTTCATATGAGGAAGCCATGGCCAGCCGTCCCGACGTGCTCATGTCTACAGGCCGTTCTGACTATCCTAACCAGATTAACAACGTTATCGGCTTCCCGTATATCTTCAGAGGCGCTCTCGACGTTCATGCCTCTGCCATAAACGAGGAGATGAAGCTTGCCGCCGTCAATGCCATTGCCAACCTGGCAAAGCAGCCTGTGCCCGATGTCGTTAACGACGCATATCAGGTAAACAACCTTACTTTCGGTCCGTCTTACTTCATTCCGAAACCTGTCGACCCGCGCCTCATCACCGAAGTGTCGGCAGCCGTTGCCAAGGCAGCCATAGAGAGTGGGGTGGCACGCACCACGATAACCGACTGGGACGAATACAAGAACCATCTGCGCGAGATGCTCGGACAGGAAACCAAGCTCACGCAGAAACTATATGATACAGCACGCAAGCACCCGCAGCGCGTTGTCTTCGCCGAAGGCATACACCCTACGATGCTCAAGGCTGCCGTACAGGCAAGGAACGAGGGCATCTGCCAGCCTATCCTGCTGGGCAACGACGAGCGCATAATGAAGCTTGCCAAGGAACTCGACCTTAATCTCGACGGCATAGAGATAGTAAATCTGCGCCACGACAACCAGAACGACCGCCGTGAGCGCTATGCACGCATACTTGCCGAGAAGCGCAAACGCCAGGGCTACACATTCCAGGAAGCCAACGACAAGATGTTTGAGCGCAACTATTTCGGTATGATGATGGTTGAGACCGGCGAGGCCGACGCCTTCATCACGGGTCTTTACACCAAGTATTCAAACACCATCAAGGTGGCAAAGGAGGTTATCGGCATACAGCCCGGATACAACCATTTCGGCACGATGCATATCATCAACTCCAAGAAGGGTGTGTTCTACATGGCCGACACGCTTATCAACCGCCATCCTGACAAGGACGTGCTCGTAGACATTGCACGTCTGAGCGCAATGACTGTAAGATTCTTCAACGAAGAGCCGAGGATAGCCATGATAAGCTATTCAAACTTCGGTTCCGATGAGATAGGCAGTCCGGCTCAGGTTCATGCTGCCGTTGAGGCTATGCAGACACGTTATCCTGACCTGGCCATCGACGGCGAGATGCAGGTAAACTTTGCTCTCGACAACAAGCTGCGCGACGCCAAGTATCCGTTCTCGCGCCTTAAGGGCAAGGATGTCAACACGCTTGTGTTCCCTAACCTCAGCAGTGCCAACAACGCATACAAGCTGTTGCGTGCAATGAATTCTGACGCAGAGATTATCGGTCCTATCCAGATGGGTCTTAACAAGCCTATACACTTCACCGACTTCGAGTGCAGCGTACGCGATGTTGTCAACATCACTGCCGTGGCCGTTATCGACGCTTACGTGCAGAAGATAAAGGAGAACAGACAATAACGGCGCAGCTGCCTGCGATATAACATTATGTATGACGGCTCCAATGATGTAACGACATGTCATCGGAGCCGTCGTCCGTTTTACCCCAAATCCTGATTGCTGATTTGGGCTTATGCCTCATGTCAGGGCAACGCCATGCCTGGCGGCTTTAACTGAATGAGGTGTGTATAATATAAAAAGTGTGAAAAACTTTATCTTTCATGTCACTGACGGCTTTGTCATACGTCTCTGACAATAGAAACAAAAGACATAATTAACAACAAAACGACACTATTATGAAAAAGCTGTTTATTCTGGCGCTGGCAGCAATGTTCTGCATGGCCGGCTTTGCCAAAAGCACACAAGAGGTAATCAACGAAATCACAAAGTCTACAGGTGCTCAGACAATAACGCTCAGCAAGGACCTTATTGCTGCGCAGGCTGCCGCCATGCCTGAAAATGTCAAGGCTCTCCTGTCTAATCTTGACGGCGGCACTCTCGTCCTGCTGTCTGAGGGCACCGACGAGCAGATTAAGACATTCAACGACAGGGTGGGAGAGATAGACTCTGAAGCCTATGAAGCCATGGCTTCGTTCGTTGACGAGTCAGACACAATAAAAGTATTCGGCAAGTGTGAGGGCGACTATGTTACCGAACTTTTCATCGCTTTTTCGGATGATGAAGATTGTGCCCTTATCGACGTTACCGGCAAGATAAGCAAGGAAGACGCCATGAAGCTCCTGGACAAAGACATGCTGCAACAGATTCTTTAACCGTAAACAGGTCATCGCTCCGCATATTCTTCAGCAAGTAGACGGCTGAAAGCATGAATGCACAAAACAGATAATGCTGTGTGCGGGCTAATAATCTATTGTGGTTTAAGTTAAAGAAAGATTTATATAAAAACGGACAAATGCCGGCTGTTGTGCCTGTGCATTTGTCCGTTTCCTTTTTATTGTCAAGGCATCATAGCTTTTTGTATGTCTTCATTGTGTGCGGCGTCGCTGCCGCATCCTCATGCTTCTTACAGTCTTATAATCTGCTTCACGCCCTTCACGTTGCGCAGCTTCTTTATCAGTTGTTCCAGTTTCGATGTGTCCTCCACGTTTACCACGAGGTTACCGCGGAACAGTCCGTCGTTGCTGTCAATGTTTATGCTGCGCATCATGATGTTCTCTTCTTTCGATATAATGCTCGTTATGTTGTTCACGATGCCTATGTCGTCGTTTCCTATAATCTTCAGCGTGATAGAGTATTGCGATTTGCCCTTTCCGCTCCACATCGCCTTCACCACTCTGTAGCCGAATCGCTTTCTCAGTTCGGGTGCATTGGGGCAGTCGGTGCGGTGAATCTTTATTCCGCCGTTCACGGTTACAAATCCGAATACATCGTCGCCGTATATCGGGTGGCAGCATTTCGACAGCGTATAGTCCACACCTTTAAGGTTCTGGTCAATCACCAGCACGTCGTCGTTCGAGTAGGCAATCTCCTCGTTTGGATTCTCAAAGCTAAACTCTTTCGCACTTCTTGCCGGAGCAGTAGGTGCGGTGTTGTTGTCGAACATCAGCACCTGCTGATACGTTTCTATTGTCTGGTTCACGTCGAGGCTTCCGTCAGCCATGTCTTTGTAGAAGTCGTTTGCCTCCTTATATCCCAGTTTCTTTATCAGGTGCGACACGGCACTCTCGTCAAAGTCGATCTTTCGGTTTTTCAGTCGGCGTTCAAACATCTCCTTTGCATACGCTCCGTCTTTCACCATAAGGTCTTTTATGGCCATTCTTATCTTCGACTTTGCGCGGCTTGTCTTCACGATGTTCACCCAGTCCTGTTTCGGCTTTTGCGTGCTCGACGTCATAATCTCCACCTGGTCGCCGTTTTTCAGTATGTATCTGAATGTAACCGCCTTGTTGTTTATCCTTGCTCCTGTGCAGTGGTTGCCTATGTTAGAGTGTATGCGGTAGGCAAAGTCGAGCACGGTGGCTCCTTTCGGAAACTTCATAAGGTCGCCTTTGGGCGTAAACACAAACACCTCGTCCTCATAAAGATCCATCTTAAACTGGTCTATCACCTGCAGGTCGTCCTTGTTCTCCAGCGCCGTTCTGATGCTGTTGAGCCATTCGTCAAGTCCGCTTTCGCCCTTCACGCCCTTGTATCTCCAGTGGGCAGCCAGTCCTCTTTCAGCCACCTCGTCCATGCGCTCTGTGCGTATCTGCACCTCCACCCATTTGTTTTCAGGTCCGAGCACGGTTATGTGCAGACTCTCGTATCCGTTCGACTTAGGCACGCTCAGCCAGTCGCGCATACGTTTCGGGTTAGGCTGATACATGTTTGTTATTATGGCGAACACCTGCCAGCACTGCATCTTCTCCAGTTCAGCCGGCGAGTCGAGTATTATTCTTATTGCAAACAGGTCATATATGCCTTCAAAGCCGCATTGCTGCTTCTTCATCTTCTGCCAGATGCTGTGAATGCTCTTTGTGCGTCCCTTCATGTGAAACTTCAGTTCGGCCTCTTTCAGCTTCTTGTCTATAGGCGTTATGAACTTTTCTATATAAGCGTCGCGGCTTTTCTTTGTCTCGTTGAGTTTCGCCTTAATCATGTAGTAGGCGTCGTGCTCAAGATATTTCAGGCTCAGGTCTTCCAGCTCGCTTTTCAGCTTATACAGTCCCAGTTTGTGTGCCAGCGGGGCATACAGATAGCTTGCCTCCTCGCTCACCTTCATCTTTGCCTCAGTGTTCGTGGTGTCCCTTATCTGCCTCATCAGGTTCACCCTGTCGGCAATCATTATCAGTATCACCCTCATGTCCTCGGCAAACGACAGCAGCAGGTTTCTGAAGTTTTCGCTCTCTATCACCGGATTCTTCTTATACAGTTCCTGTATGCTTCTGAGTCCGTGAATTATGGTAGATACGTTTTTTCCGAAGTTCTTTTCTATTTCCTCAAGCGAGTTGTCGTTTTCAGCCACGCTTGTATATAGAAGTATGGCCATCACGCCGTCGCGCTTCAGTCCAATCTCGCTCACGGCAATCTGTGCGGTCTGCAGACTCAGCAGTATGGGGTTCATTCCAAACACATCGCGCTGTATAAGGTCGTTTTCGAGAGCGGTCTTCAGATGCCTGAAGACGTTTTTCTCGTCTTCTCTTTTCAGCATGCCGTGTGCGTTCTCGCGCAGTCCGCGTATTATGTTTACAATGTCGTTTCTCTCTTTTTTGGTAAAGAACAGTTTTTCAGCCATATCCTTCTTGTATGTTAAGGGCATTGCCGCCTGTTGGCGTCTGCCGTTGATGAATCTATCTTTAAATGTCCGGCTTTGGCTTGTCTTCCATGTTTCAGCATGCGTGCCGGCGTGTATGCTTACAGGTTAATAATGCCTTTGCACGGCAACTTTTCATGGTCTGCCGGAGTACATTGTTATGCAAACTTACACATTTTTCCTGATATTTTCGGATGTTCTTTCAAATAAATTAAATAATAATGAGAATATCGCCCCAATGGTACCGTTGTAGCGGTCGATTGGTACCGCGCGGAGC